>ENA-ORBV01006971-ORBV01006971.1-microbial-mat-metagenome-genome-assembly--contig:-NODE-6971-length-19632-cov-5.011046_pt1 | contig 19632 bp, 18 predicted proteins | sample MGYA00237777_ERZ505514 | MGnify/ENA primary metagenome ERZ505514 (study PRJEB26160, sample SAMN06269048) | microbial mat metagenome | isolation source: Oligotrophic lake microbial mat | place... | reverse complement strand
ATCTTCTGGCACCCCAAGGGCTGGTCGATCTACGTCGCCCTCATGGACTACATGCGTTCGAAGCAGCGCGCTAATGGCTACGTCGAGGTGCACACGCCTTCGGTCATGTCGAAGAGCCTGTGGGAGAAGAGCGGCCACTGGGACAAGTATCGCGACAACATGTTCGTCACCGAGAGCGAAAAACGCGACTTCGCGATCAAGCCGATGAACTGCCCAGGTCACATCCTGATCTTCAAGCAGGGCCTCAAGAGCTACCGCGAGTTGCCTATGCGCATCGCCGAGTTCGGCTCGTGCTGCCGCAACGAAGCCTCGGGCGCGCTGCATGGCATCATGCGCGTGCGCGGCTTCGTCCAGGACGACGCGCACATCTTCTGCGCCGAGAGCATGATCGAGTCGGAAGTCGCAGCGTTTTGTCGCATGCTTACCGAGGTCTACGCCGACTTCGGCTTCGGCATCGAGCGCATCGAGGTCAAGCTGTCGACCCGCCCCGAGAAGCGGCTGGGCAGTGACGAGAGCTGGGACAAGGCCGAGCAGGCCCTCGGACGTGCAGTCACCGCAGCCGGGCTGCAGTTCGCAATCAACCCTGGTGAAGGCGCGTTCTACGGTCCCAAGCTGGAGTTCACCCTGGTCGACGCGATCGGCCGCGGCTGGCAGTGCGGGACCATCCAGCTCGATCCGAACCTGCCGGGCAAGGAGCGTCTCGACGCCACCTACGTCGGTGAAGACGGTGCCAAGCACAACTGCGTTATGCTGCACCGCGCCATCCTCGGCTCACTGGAGCGTTTCATCGGCATCCTGATCGAGCATTTCGAAGGTAAGTTCCCGCTCTGGCTGGCGCCCGAGCAGGTGCGCATCCTGCCGATCAGCGACGAGCAGTTGCCCTATGCCCGCGAAGTGCAGGCGCAGCTGGTGGCGGCCGGCATCCGCGCCACCGTCGACGAGAAGCCCGACAAGCTGGGCGCCAAGATCCGTGAGGCGCGGCTGGCGCGGGTGAACTACTTCGCCGTCCTCGGGCAGGCCGAGGCGGGGGCCGGCACCGTCGCGTTGCAGAACCAGGCGGGCGAGAAGCTGGGCACTCTGGAGATCGACGATGTGGTCGCGCGTTTCCTTGAAGAGATCGCTGAACGCCGGCTTCCGGTGGCTGCCGCCACGGCTGGGTAGAAACCACGCGCATCACTGCTGGGTCTTGTTCACACGCGACTTACGCATCCGGTTGCGCGCGCGTGGAAGCCCGCATGATACGTCGCTCACGCTTGATCGGAGTCAGCATGCGTCGCCTCGCCATCCTTGCCCCCTGCGCCCTCATCCTGCTCGCCCTGGCCGGTTGTCAGTCCGAAGAGGAGAAGCGTGCCGAACGCGAGAAGCTCAAGAGCGAACTGCGCTCGGAGATCATTTCCGAATTGAACGGCATGGTGTCGTCCGAAGTACGTCTGCAGCTCTCGCAGGCCATTGAAGACCACAAGCGCAAATTGGCCGATGAGCAGGCCGCCGCCAAGGCCGCTGCCGCCCAGCCCAAGCCGATGACTGGCACCAAGCCCGCGCCGACCTTGAAGAAGCGGTAACGGCAGCGGCGGTCCAACCGCCCTTGACTACCGCCTACGGGATGGCTTGTCGACATGACCCGGCACGTAGCGTGCTGGGTCATGTCGTTAATCGCCCAGACCGTCGCTGCCATTCCCGGCGCCGACCCCGCCGCCCGCATCGCTGCTCATGAGCGGCTGTCCCGTCTGACCATGCCTCCATGGGCGTTGGGCCGTTTGATGGACACCGCAGAACGCCTGGCGGCGATGACCGCCCAGGCGCAACCGACCTTAGCGCATCCAGCGATCGCGGTGTTCGCCGGCGATCACGGGGTGTGCGCGGAAGGCGTGTCGGCCTTTCCAGCCGAAGTGACGCCGCAGATGGTATTCAACTTTGTCGCTGGCGGTGCCGGCATCAATGCGATCGCCCGGGTCTCCGGCGCTTCGGTCACGATCGTCGATGTCGGGGTCGCTGACGATCTGTCGCCGGTGGTGGGACGCTACCGCAATGAGCGCATTCGTCCGGGTACCGCCAATCTGGCGCGCGGCCCAGCGATGACGCGGGACGAGGCGGTCCGCGCGGTCGAGGTCGGCATCCGCGTGGCTCGCGACCTCTGCCTCTCCGCCGACTTGCTGGCCGCTGGCGACATGGGCATCGGCAACACCACACCATCGTCCTGCATCACCGCTTGCCTCTGTGCCACCGATCCCTCGGCCGTCACCGGGCGCGGCACCGGCATCGACGACGTTGCGCATCAGCGCAAGTGCGAGGTGGTCGCCCGCGCTTTGGCTCTGCATCGCCCGGATCCGGCCGACGGCCTTGACGTGCTGAGCAAGATCGGTGGCCTGGAGATCGGCGCGATCGCCGGCTTCTACCTGGGTTGTGCTGCTGCACGCAAGCCGGTGGTGCTCGATGGCTTCATCGCCACGGCTGGCGCGCTGATCGCCCAGACGCTGTGCCCGCGGGTGGTTGACCATCTGATCGCCGGCCACCGCAGTGTCGAACCCGGCCACCGCATCGCCTTGGCCAAGCTGGGACTAGAGCCGCTACTGGATCTCGGGCTGCGCCTCGGCGAAGGCACTGGTGCCGCCATGGCCTTCCCCCTGGTGCAGGCGGCGGCACGGCTGCTCAACGACGTGGCGACGTTCGACGAGGCCGCGGTGGCAGGGAAGCTGTAGCCGGCCATCCCCGTTTTACAGCTCGATCGTCTGCCCGTATTCCGGTGCCACGGTCTGCCAGCCGAAGCGGGAGGCCAATTCGGCTGCGAAACCCTGAGTTACCGTCTCGCCACCGTGCACGACAAAGGCACGCTTCGGCTGCGGATTGAGGGCGGCGACCCAGCTGAGGATCTGGCTCTTGCCGGCATGGCCGCTGAAGCCCCGGACCTGCTCGATGGCGCAGCGCACATCGCGGATGCGGCCGAACAGACGCACCTGTTGACCGGTTTTGCCGCGCGAGTCCAGAATCTGCCGACCCAAGGTGCCACTCGCCTGATATCCGACGAAAAGTACGGCAGAATCGGGACGGGTGAGGTTGTGGTCGAGATGATGCTTCACCCGGCCGCCATTGCACATGCCGGCTCCGGAAAGAATCAAAGCGCCGCCAGTGACGGCATTGATCGCTTTGCTGTCCTCGTGGCCTGGGCACAGAGTTAGCCCGGGTAGGTCGAACGGACTGCGTCCATCGGCAATCATGGCACGCACCGACGGGAGCAGTGATTCCGGGTGCTCGCGGAATACCTCCAGGACGCCGATCGCCATCGGGCTGTCGAGGAAGATCTTCCAGCCGTCCAGCCGTCCGGAGTCGTGCAGCTGGCGCAGGCGGAAGAGGATCTCCTGGGCCCGTTCGATGGCGAAGCACGGCACCACCACGTTGCCGCCGCGCTGCCAAGCAGCACCGAGGATCTCGGCCAACTGGGTGGGCACGTCGGTTGCCTCGTGCTCGCGGTCGCCGTAGGTGCTTTCGACCACTAAGTTGGCGGCCCCGCAATCGGTGTCCGGTCCCTCGATCAGCGGATTGCCACCAGTGCCGAGGTCGCCGCTGAACAGCACGCCATGGCCATCGCCACCTTGGACACGGACCAGAGCAGAACCGAGGATGTGGCCGGCGGGATGGAAGCTGGCGGTGATGCCGGGAGCGATCGCGATCGGGGTCCGCCACGACTGGCCGACCAGACGCTGCGCTGCGTACTCGGCGTCTTTGTGGGTGTACAGCGGCCGGTAGCCGTGGTCTTTTCGCCGGCCCTCGGCGGCGTGGCGCTTCTCTTTGAAGCGCGCGTCCTCCTCCTGTAGGCGTCCACTATCGACCATGACCAGCTGGGCGATGCCGGCGGTCGCATCGGTGCAGTGCACCCGGCCCCGGAAGCCCTGCATGACCAGGCGCGGCAGCAGTCCGCAGTGGTCGAGATGGCCATGCGTCAGGATGACGGCGTCCAGCAGTCGCGGCTCAATCGGGAACGGAGCCCAGTTGCGCCCCTGCAGTTCGCGTTCCTGGTGCAGGCCGCAATCGATCAGGACGCGTTTCCCACCCGATTCGAAGAGGTGCTTGGAACCGGTGACGGTGCGTGCGGCGCCAAGGAACGAGAGGCTGGTCATGCCGGCAACATAGCAGGATCAAGGCCCATCGCACCACCGGGGGGTAGGCCGACCGAGTTGCACCGTTCGGCTGTTCCCGTCCAGCAGATCGTCGCTATGACCCTCCCCACTCGGACCTAACCCGTGACCCGCTGCCTCGTCCTCAACGCGAACTACGAATACCTCGCCATCGAGGAGCGCTGGATCAATGCGCTTGGTCTCGTGGTGGCGGGCAAGGCCGACGTGCTGGAGGCCTACCCCGAGGTGGTGCGCAGCCAGTACCTGACCCTGCCCCTGCCGGCGGTGGTGGTGATGCGCTACCTCGTGCGCACCAGACGTCGACGCGCGATCTTCGATTCAGCGAGCAAGTCGGTGGTCTTCACCCGCGATGGCTTCACCTGCCAGTATTGCGGGGTGCGCATCGGCATGGGCACCGGCACACGCGACCATGTCATCCCTAAGAGCCGGGGCGGTCCGGACACTCTGTCGAACGTGGTCACGGCCTGCCGCGCCTGCAATGCCCGCAAGAGCGACCGCAGCCTAGCCGAATCCGGCATGCATCTGCGCAGCTTGCCGCGCGGCCTGACCGAGGAGGAGAAGCTGCAGTGTCTACTGAAGACCGTGCGGACGCGTGAGCGTGCCACTTGGCAGGCGTGCCTGCGTCGCCATGGCATCACGCTGTGGACGTCGCGGGCGGCTTAGTTCAGCGGCTTCGCCGGCCTGGCCCCGCCGCACCTCCCGCAACGGCCTCGCCCTGCACCGCTCGTCACGCCGCACTCGGGCACGACGATGCAGGAGGGCGAGCGGGCAGGCGGAGGCGAAGGTCAGGCGGAGGCGAGGGTCAACTGCAGGTTGGGTCGGGCGCGCAGTTCGATCTGCAGCGTCTCATCCGCAACGATGGTGAGGATGGCCTCGTCGCCCTCGTACTGCTCGTCCTCGATGTGGGCCCGACTGCGGATGAATGCGGACAGAGCGCCGTCGCCGGCGTTGAAACGCAGAATCAACCGGGCCTGGCGGCGGTCGATCACCTGGCTGATCGCCTCCTTCAACTCGTCCAAGCCGGCCCCGGTCAGGGCGCTCGTCGACACCGCGTTGCGATAGCGCTTCTTGCACGAACCGACCAGGGTGCGCGAGTAGGCGACATCGCTCTTATTGAACACCACGATCGCCGGCATCTCCTCGGCACCGATCTGGGTCAGCACGGCCTCGACCGAGGCGATCTGCAGTTCCATCGCATGCGACGACGAATCGACCACATGCAGCAGCAGATCAGCCTCTCGCACTTCACTGAGAGTGGCGTGGAAGCTGGCGATTAGCCGCAGCGGCAGGTCGCGGATGAATCCGACGGTGTCCGAGAGGACGACGTTGTGGTGCCGTTCCAGCGGAAGGCGCGAGGTGCGCGTATCCAACGTCGCGAAGAGGCGGTTCTCGGCGAGCACGCCAGCCGCGGTTAGCGCGTTCATCAACGTCGACTTGCCGGAGTTGGTGTAGCCGACCAATGCGACCTTAAAACAGTCGGTCCGGCTGGACACCACCCGTTCGCGACGACCGGCGATGTGTTCGAGGCGCTCTTCGAGGTTCTGAATTTTTGTACGCACCTGGCGCCGGTCCATCTCGATCTGCTTTTCACCAGTGCCGGTGAGGAAGCCGGAGCCACCTGCACCGCCGCCGCCGCGCTGCCGGTCGAGATGGGTCCACATGCGGCGCAGCCGGCCCTTGAGATACTTGGCGCGCGCCAGTTCGACTGCCAGCTTGGCTTCTTCGGAACGGGCATTGCCGGCGAAGATCTCCAGGATCAGCCACTCGTAGTCATAGACCGCGCATTTGACCACATCCTGGATGTTGCCTTGCTGACGGGGCGACAACGGGCAGTCGAAATAGATCTCTTCGGCACCGCGTTCGACGACCAGCCGGGCGATCTCCTCGATCTTGCCGCTGCCGATGTAGGTCGCACCGATAGGCTTGTCGACGTGTTGCAGCACCTGCCCGACCACCGAACGTCCGGCGGTATCCATCAGGCTGGTCATCTCGTGGGCCCGATCCTCTTCCTCTGCTTTGCGTGCCGTCGGCGTGGTGATCGCCAGGATGGCGGGTACGGTTTCACGCGAGGTCAGGAACGGTTGTTTCATGCGTTAGTTAGGTCGAATGTCGGCGTCAGCGTCCCCCGCTCAAGCATCAAAGGCTGCTTGGTGCTAGGCGTGGCAGATCGCCACTCCGACGGCTCCGGCGACCGCGATGGCGGCGCCAAGCCAGGCGAGCGGTCGCGGACGGTCTCCCTCGCTCCACATCGCCATCGGCATGACCAGGACAGGCACCAGGGCAAGAATCGCCTGGACAGTCGCCGCCGGCGCTTCGATCAGGGCCCACTGATAGCAGGCAACGCCCAGGGTCGGACCGCACACAGCAGTGCCGATCAGCCACCACCAGCCGCGCCGGCGGACATGACGGTCGGTGGCCGGCCGGGCGACATGTATGGACAGCAGCCAACCACTGGCAAAAGCCATCACTGCTCCGCCGAGATTACGCGTGAACGCGGCGCCCAGACCGCCATCGAGGCCATGCAATACTGCGCCCGAACCGTCCGCAGCCACACCAGCGCTGCGCGTCAGTACTCCGGCCACGGCAAGCCCGGTGGCGGAACACACACCTAGCATGACGCCCATGGCGAGCCGGCCACCGTGCGCACCGGTGCGGGCCGACGGCCCGAGAGCGCAGGCAACTCCGCCCAACGCCACACTTCCCCAGAGAATCTCTCCCAGGCTGGGATGGCTGCCCAGCCAGAGCCATTCTAGGACGCCGGCGATCGGCGCTGCCAGACACTGAGTCAGCAGCGCAATCAACCGCGAACCGATCAGTTCGTAGCCGCGATACATCGCCAGATCACCCAGCCCGAGTCCGACCGCACCGGACGCGATCAGCCACCAGAACGCCTGCCCATGCGGCACCGTTCCGGCAGCCATCAGCGCGAAGCTGAGGAGCACGATCGCAATGACTAGGCGCCAGCGATTGGCGACGCTGCCACCGAGGGCCTGGGCAGCGCGCGTGGCACAGACGACAGAGACCGACCACAACAGGACGGTCAACAGGGCGGGCAACATTCCGGCGCTATCGTCCGGCAGCTGGACGCGCGAAGACTTCCCACAAGGCGATCGCGCCAGCAACTGCGGCGTTCAGACTCTCCACCGCAGCACCCGGCATCGGTAGGGTCAGGCGGTCGACGCATGCCGCTAGGCCGTCGGACGGGATGCCGTCGGCTTCTCCGCCAACCACTAGCCAGCGACAGCCGGCACTTAATGCGGCAGGGGCGACACCACCACGTGGCACCAGCGCGGTCAGAACCGCCCCGCCCGTCAGATCGCTCCACCCGGCGCGATGGAGCCGAATCGCAGCGATCGCTCCGGCACTCGCCTGAACCACCTTCGGCCCGAATGGATCAGCGCCACCAATGCACACGACCTGTGGGACGGCGAATGCGGCAGCTGTACGCAACAGGGTGCCGAGATTGCCCGGATCAGAGACGCCGGCGAGCACCAGACCGCCTGCGGGCCGGTCCACCGGCCCGTGTTCGGGAATGCCGAAGACGGCGAGATAGCCCGACGGCGTGCTGGCTGTGCTCGCCTTGGCGGCGGCCCGCTCACCCAACGTCACCACCGCCGGCCAGTCAGTTGGTACGTCTTCGCCCTGGCGGACGCACAACTGAAGCGGCTTCCAACCGGCGGTCAGTAGTCCAGCGATGGCCCGTCGTCCCTCGACCAGGAACGCACCAACCTGTCGACGGCCACTGGCATCATGCAGCGCAGTGAGGTCCTTGATGAGTGGGTTGTCGATGGCCGTCACGATCATGATCGACGGTCCTATCACATGCGATGACGCTTGCGTCGACGTGTCTATATAAACCCGAATCTAGCTATGCTAAAAGCTGTTCCGTCCGTTGACCGGGGGGGGGGACCCCCTAAAAGTGTTCCAACTGATTCACGCGTGAGCTTCACACGTCCTACAAACCGATGACCATGCCCGAATCATTCATGACCCCGTTGCGCATGTCCCAGGTCCTGGTGCCGAAGGCCTACACGGTACTGGCTTCGGATGCCGATAAACGAGGAGTCATCCTCACCCTTTCTGAAGCCCTGGTCACGTGCAAGCGCATCGACCCCAAACAGGTCGCTGTCGTCGCTGAAGAGGCGATGAAGCGCGAAGTCGTGGGGTCGACCGGTATCGGCCACGGCATCGCCATCCCGCATTGCCGCACCAGCCTGTCGCAGGAGATCATCTGCTCGTACGGGCATTGTGTCGATGGCCTTGACTTCGACAGCCTGGACGGCGAGCCGGTACACAGCGTATTCCTCCTGATTACGCCGCCGGAATTGAAGGAACAGCACCTCCAGTTGATGAAGAGTTTCGCCAGCCAGATCCGCAAAGAGCACTTCTGCGATTTCCTCCAGCAAGTCACCTCGGCGCAGGCTCTCCATGACCTGCTGGTCGAGTTCGAAAGCCGCTGAGTCCGTCTACGATGCCACTGATTGACCTCGCCCAGCTGATCGATCCGGCGCGAGTCGTGATTTTGCCTGGGTTTCCGAGTAAGGCGCTGGTGATCTCGGCCCTGGCCGACCTCGCCACAATTGACCTGCCCGCGCATGACCGGGTCCAGTTTATCCGCGGTGTCCTCGAGCGCGAAGACGTCACCAGCACGGCCATCGGCAACAGCGTGGCCATTCCGCATGCCCGCACCTCCGCCTTGGAACGCTGCCGCCTGGCGGTGGGCGTGCTGCCCGGAGGCGTTGCGTGGAACGCCGCGGATAACCAGCCTGTACATCTCGCTCTGCTCATTGCTGCTCGGGAAAGCGACCACGCCGAGCATCTGCGGGTGATGGCCGCCCTGGCCGTCCGCCTCCGCCGTCCCGGTCTGGCGACCAGCATGTGCAAGCTGACCAGCTCCGACGAGATCATCCGCACCTTGGTCCAGGCCTGAAGCCTCCGCCCAGCCCTTGGGCGCAATGCGGTTGACCGACCGGGACCACTCACTAGTTTTCCCGGCCCTTCTGAGGACGCCTGCATGCCTACCGCCGCGCTGCCCCCCTGCGCCCAAGTTCTCGCCGCTGCCGAGAAACCGACCCCGACCCAGATCCGTCGTCTGCGCATCGCCGTAGGCCAGGACGTTGAAGAACGCGCGCGCCTCGCCGCCGCGGTCGCCGACGGCCATGGCTTCGGCAAGGACAAGTCCCGCCTGGCCATCGCCAACTACGCCTTGGGCCGCTTCGCTGACGCTGAAGACCTGCTTGATGCCAAGGACGCCTACGGCGCCATGGTCCTCGGTCTGATGGAAGTCGAGCTTGCCGAGCACGCCGAAGCCAAGACTCATCTGACCGCAGCCAGCAAGAGCCTGCCTGAAGCCAAAGCCGAACTGGTCCGCGCCCTGCTCGCCGCCGGCGCCACCGAGGATGCCGAGAAGGCGCTCAATGCAGTGCCCAACGGTGCTGATCGCGAGTACCTCGCCGGCGCCATCGCCGAAGCCAAGAGCAACGTCGAAGCCGCCATCAAGGCGCTCGAAGCCGCTTTGGAAGCCGACAACGACCACGTTGAAGCCGCGTTCAAGCTGGGCGTCCTGCTCGACCGTATCGGCGACGACGAACTCGCCGCCGAGCACTACCTGGTCTGTGCCGACGCTTGGCCGGCCTACCTGCCTGGCGCCCTGAACCTCGGCATCCTCTACGAAGAGCGTGGAGAGCCGAACGCCGCTATCGACTGCTTCCGCCAGGTGCTGGCCTACAACCCGCGTCACCGCCGGGCCCTCAGCCTGCTGCGCGATGCGCGCAGCAGCCGCTCGATGCACTACGACGAGAAGGAAGAGCGTGAACGCGAGCGCATGGAGAAGATCATGCGCACCAGCGTGAACGACTTCGAATTGTCGGTCCGCTCGCGCAACTGCCTGGCGAAGATGAACATCTTCACCCTCGGTGACCTCCTGCGCATCTCCGAGCAGGAAATGCTGTCGTACAAGAACTTCGGCGAGACCTCGCTGAAGGAAGTGCGCGAGATGCTGGCCGCCCGCAACCTCCGCCTCGGTATGTTCCGTGACGAGAGCGAGCACAGCCCAACCAAGGCCGACCAGAAGCAGCTTGGCGAGAGCGTCGATAAGCTTGAGCTCAGCCCGCGCGCCGTGCAGGTCGTCACCGACCTCGGCATCACTCGCATCGGCGACCTGGTGCAGTACACCGACCTCGACCTGTACAAGGCCAAGGGCTCTGGCCAAAGCGTTGTTCAGGAACTGAGCACCGCGCTCGGCGCCTGCGGCGTCAACCTGCGCAAGCCGGAAATCCGGTTTTAGTTCGTGGGGCTCTGCCCCACGTCCCCGCCGGGGACCTTCGTCCCCGGAACCCCTGCTCGGCGCGGCTCACTGACGTTCGCCGATCGGGACCACGGCGTCGAATGAGGCTCGCTGGGAGCGCGCCAAACGCGCCCCGGCGCTCGCTGGCAACGCCTATGAGAGCGCACAATACACCGTGATATGTGGGCTAAGACCGACGTCCCCGGAGCGCCCGCTCGGCGCAGCGTCGAATCGAATGAGGCTCGCTGGGAACGCTCCGTCGCATTCAGTTGCGGGGGGCTTTCCAGCGAGCCAATCTCAGGCTGTTGCCGACCACACACAGCGAACTCGCTGCCATCGCTGCCGCCGCCCAGGCTGGGTCCAATCGACCTGTCATGGCCAGAGGGATGGCAGCGAGATTATAGGCGGCCGCGAAGACCAGGTTGACGTAGATGGTACGCATGGTGCTGCGCGCCAGGGCGACGGCATCGCCCGCCAGACGCAGCGGATCCCTGGCATCGACCACCAGACTGCCGGCAAGGGCCGCGATGTCGGCTCCGCCAGCTACGGCCGCCCCAGCACTGGCACGGGCCAGCATGGGGGCATCGTTGATTCCGTCGCCCAAAGCCAGGACGTGATCTCCGGAGGCTTCCAGTTGGGCGACAAGCCTGGCCTTCCCTTCCGGGCTAAGCTCGCCGCGCACATCGCCAATTCCGACTATGGCAGCGACGCGCTGGCATTCGACCTGTCGGTCGCCACTTGCGAGATGAAGACGCAAACCCAGACCGCGCAGCCGGGCTACAGCCTCCTTGGCACCAGATCGAGGACCGTCACCCAAACGCAACGTGCCGATCCATCGGCCATTGGCTGACGCATGCACGACCAGCCCCGGTCCGGATGGATCAGCCGTGGCGACTGCGACCCCGTGGGCCACCAGGAAGGTCCGACTGCCCACCAGCACTTCGCCACCGCCGACCACCGCCCGGATGCCACCGCCAGGCGTGGCGGCAAAGGCTTCAGAAGGGGGCAGCTCTAATCCAGCTGCCGCGCGCAGGATGGCGGCAGCTACGGGATGCTCCGACCCACGCTCTGCCGCCGCTGTGATCGACAGCACGGTGGCGCGGTCACAGCCTGGAGCGCACAGCACCTCGGCCAGCTCCGGCATACCGGTTGTAATGGTGCCGGTCTTGTCGAGCACGGCTGCACGCACACCGGCGAGCGACTCGATCACCGCTCCATCACGTATCAGGATCCCAGCACGCGCCGCCCGGCCAACAGCAACGGCGATGGCTGCCGGCGTGGCCAGCCCGAGGGCGCACGGGCAGGCGATAACCAGCACGCCTATGGCAGCAACCAGACCGGTGCGCCAGCCATCGATACCGCCCAGCCACCACCAGCCGAGCAGCGTGGCGAGAGACAATGCGATTGCGATCGGCACAAATACAGCAGCTACCCGATCGGCGAATCGCGCCACCGGCGGCTTAGCTGCAGCTGCAGCGCGCATCGACTCTGCGATCGCTGACAACCGCGTATCGGCGCCACACGCCGTCACACGGACGACCAGTGATCCCAACCGGTTGATCGAGCCCGCGCTGACGGCATCGCCCAACCGCTTCACCACCGGCAGCGGCTCGCCGCTGAGCAACGCCTCATCGATCTCACCCCCACCCCCTTCGACGACGCCGTCGGCGGGAACGGCCTCGCCAGGACGAATGCGGATGCAGTCACCAAGAGCCAGATCCGCCACCTCGATCAGCTGGTCACCGGCCGCCGTGATGCGAATGGCCTGCGGTGGCTGGTGATCAAGCAGGGCTTGCACGGCGGCGCCGGCTCGGGCCCGACCGGCGGATTCCAAGGCTCGACCAGCCAGAGTGAAAGCGATGATCGCTGCTGCACTTTCGGCATGCAGATGCGGCCAGCCTAGGATCAGGCCGACGATACCATGCACACAGGCCGTGAGCGCACCCATGGCGACGAGCACATCCATGTCGCCCTGCAAACGCATCGCCGAGCGGGCGGCCCGCACTAGGATGCCGCGACCAGGCCAAGCCAAGACCAGCAGAGCGAGTCCCACTTGCAACCACGCCGAAGCCGGGTGGTGCGGCGCCAGCATCGCCCAGGCCATTGCGGCGCTCGCGAGGGCAGCGGCCACGACCGCACGTACGCGCGCCGGGCGGATATCCTCTGCAGGAGCTTCCAGCCGATGCACCCGGACAGTAAAACCGTATTTCCGCAGCCGGACCAGCACCGCGTCGGTGGTCAGACCGCCGCTGGAAAGCAGCAGCCGCGCCTGACGGGCGATCAGATCGATGCGCACTGCGCTGATCCCAGGCTGACCTGCCAAGGCGGTCTCTAGGCGCTTCACGCAGGCGGCGCAGTGCAAACCCTCAGTGACATCCAGAACCAGGTCAGCCATGCCGGCAGGATAGTCAGCACCGGGCCCGATCCACCGTCGACCCTCGCTACAGCGGCTTGCGCTTGTACTCGAGGATCACCTGCTGCGCGTCCGGATAGAAGCGGATCAGCTTGTCGATCTGGGTGATCTTGAACAAGGGCATCAGGTCGGCCCTGACCCCGGCGACGGCCAGCCGCCCCTTCGCCCCGACCACACCTTTGTATAAGGCGATCAGCTTGCCGACCATGGCCGAACTGAGATAGGCGACCTGGGACAGATCAAGGATGATGCTCGGCTTGGCGTGGCGTTCGAGGAGATCAATTAACTCGGCACCAATCGCGGTGATCACCGGCATCTCAAGGAGACGATCCTTGGTGACCTGGACCAGCACGATGCGATCGTAGGCCTGAATGATGAGGTGGCCGCTGGGGAGTGGCATGGTGTTCTCAGGAGGGAGCCGCGATGCGGCGCGACAATACGACAGTGGCGCCACGACGCCAATAGGTCAACGATCCCAGCCAGGCTCGCATCAGGCGGATGCCTCGGCCATGTTCCAACAGCAGGCTGTCGGGATTGTCCGGGTCAGGCACCGAGGCCATAGTGAAGCCCTGGCCCTGATCGCTGATGGCGATCTGCCAGCGTTTGGCATCAGCGGCCAGGGCGATCTCGACGTCGAGACGAGGGTCGCCCTCGTTGCCGTGCAGCATCGCATTGGTGATCGCCTCATCGAGACACAGCACCAGCCAGGAACGGTCCTCATCACGTACCCAGCCACGCTCGACGCAGGCGTCGGCGAACAGGTCCATGGCCTGTTGTTTCACGTCCAGACGCGATGGGCAGCGGTGGCGCAGCACCACCTCACCGATCGGCTGCCAGTCGCCGTGCCGCATCATCAGCCTGAATCGACCGGTCGGTGGTTCGCCAGCCGAAATGCTCAACTCTTGCGAAGCTTGCAGCTTCCGGCGACGCGTGGTGGTCTGCACCTGGCGCCGGGTAGTCATGTGCGTTCAGCCACGATCAGGCTCATGTCATCGTGCTGCGGATGTCCGGCAAGCCAACCGTCGACGGCCGCGATGATGCCGTCGCGTACGGCGTCCGCTCCAGCGGGTGCCGCCGTGGCAATCACCGCACGCAGGCGGTCAGAACCGAACAGATTGCGCAGCGGCAGGGCATGCGCCTCGCTGATGCCGTCGGTCAGGAGGACGGCGATGTCGCCAACCTGCAGCGGCGCGATGACGGCCTCATCATAGATCCCGTCATCGATCATGCCCAGGGCTAGGCCGGTCGAGTCGAGTTCGTCCCACGCGCCTGATGCCAGACGCAGGACCATCGGTGGCTCATGACCGGCGCTGACATAGCGGATCCCGCCATTCCGGCTGAAACGAGCCAGCACCATGGTCATAAACGCATCATCAGCCATGTCGCATGCAAGTAGGCCATTAAGCTGACCGAACAGCGGGCCGAGGGCTGCTTCACGGTCATGCAGGGCGAGCAGGAAGGCGCGGGCTGTGCTCATCAGCATGGCGGCAGCGATGCCGTGTCCGCTGACGTCACCGACCACCCCATCGATCGACCCATCCTTGGTAACGATGAAGTCGTGGTAATCTCCGCCGGTGGCATCGCAGCTGCGCTGCCAAGCCGAAAAACGCCAGCCGGCGACCACGGGAACGCATTCGGGCAACAGCCCGAGTTGGATCGTACGAGCCAGTTCCAGATCATGCAGCAGACGTTGCCGCTCGCGATCACGCTGCAGCAACTGGGCGTTCTCGAGGGCGACGCCAGCCTGCGCAGCCAACGCTGCCAAGACCTGCTCGTCCCGGCCACCGAAGGCCGCCTGATCCTGTTTATTCAGGGTCTGGATGACGCCTACGATCACCCCATCGTGGTTGACCATCGGCAGACAGAGGATGCTGCGGGTGCGAAATCCCGTACGTTGATCGGTCGCCGGATCGAAACGCGCATCAGCATAAGCAGCGGGGATGTTGACCACTGTCCCATCGACGGCGACGGCACCGGCGATCCCGCGACCCAGCGGAAGGCGAATTTCACCGCTACCTTCGGCCACTCGCGACCACAACTCGGAGCGTTCGCGATCGACAACGAACAACGACGTACGCTCGGCCCCAACCAGGTCGGTGACCGAAGCTACGATCAAGGCAAGTAGGCGATCAAGATCTCGTTCGGCGCCAAGCGCGCGCGATACGGCGAGAACCGTCTGCAAATCAGCGAGCAGTTCGGCCGAGCCAGGCTCGGACGGACCGCTCATACTCAGACGCCAGTGCCGAGGGCGGGCTGGATGGCGCCAAGCGGGCGCGGAGCGCCCGACGGCGCAGGAGCCGGCTGGCTGTCGTACGGCGAGAAGAACGGATCGTCCTTGTAGGTCGGCTGCGGAGCCGGAGCCGGGACCCTAGGAGGCAGGCCCCGGCCGGGCTTGTGAAATCCGATCCGGAGGGAGCCAGCGGGCCGGTCGGCGCGACGGTTCCACCTGGGATGGAGATAACCTGACCGACCCGCAGCGACGTCGGCTTCAAACCGGGGTTGGCTTCGACGATCTGCTTCCAGGCAGACTTCTTGCCCATGGTCGAGAGGGCAATCGTCTCCAGGGTGTCGCCAGCCTTGACCGTGTAGGCATTGCCGCCAACAGCAGCGGCGGGTGCCGCATCGGGTCCGGCGCTCGGCAGGTCCGGAATGGCCAGGCTCTGACCGACCTTCAGATTCTCGGGGCGTACTCCGGGGTTGGCCTCGACAATCTGCTTCCACTTGGTGGTGGTGCCGAAGTACTGCTTCGAGATGTCGCCCAGGGTTTCACCCTTGCCGACCACGTGGGTTTTGCCCCCGGCGACGATGGCGCCATCAAGCCCGACTGGCCCCGCGCCAGCGTTCTCCTTGGCTGGCAGCTTGATCACCGTGCCAGCGCGCAGCTCTTCGGCCGGAATGTTGTTCAGGCGTTCGATCTCACGCCAACGGCTGCTGCTGCCCAGGGCCTTCTTGGCGATGGTGTAGTAGCTCTCGCCCTTTTTGACCGTGTAGGTGTCAGCGCCGCCAGCGACTGGGGCCGCTGCAACCGGGGCTGTTTCGACTGCCGGGATCTGCAGGACCTGACCGATCTTCAGGCGGGCTGGATCAAGTCCGGGATTGGCCTCGACGATCTTGCGCCAGTGCTTGGTGGTCCCGTAGTGGGCCGCGCTGATATCGCCCAGCGTCTCGTTCTTGGCCACCGTGTGGGTGCCGCCACCAGTCGAACCGGCCGATACGGGCATCGGGTCTGGCATGCCGCCCGGCGCCGGTCCCAAGCCGACAGGCGACTGCGCCAAGGGTGAACCGCCCCCAAACGCGGAGCCTCCGGTCTGACCTGCCGAACCCATCGGCGGAGCCGGAGCGGCATACGGGTCGCTCGGGCCGCCTGGCGGCGCACCCATCGGATCTGAACCGAAGGAGGTCGGCGGCGCGTACGCCGCTGGACTGCCGTAGCTCTCGCCAGAAGCCATCGGTTCGGCGGCGGGCTGATCCTTTTTCCCGGTCGCCACCAGGGCGACAATAACCAGCGCCACGCACACGACGACGACTCCGCCGGCGATGAGCACATCCTTCTGCAGCTGCATAGACAAAGTCTCCTGCCCACCACCTGGGGGGCTTTAGGTAGGACTGTGTACCGCCCACTGTTGCAAAGGCAATGTCACCAGCCGTGGTACGCTGACGGGGTTGCCCTCGGCGCGCGACCCGCTACAAGCCCCCCCCTGGTTCTGGAGAGATGGCAGAGTGGCCGAATGCGCCGGTTTCGAAAACCGGTTTACCAGAAATGGTAACGGGGGTTCGAATCCCTCTCTCTCCGCCAATAGCAGATGCAATAGCACAAACCCCTGGCGTAAAGCCGGGGGTTCGCCGTTTGACTGTGCCGTGGGCCGGGTTGCCGACGGCCCGACCCGCAGAATGCTGGGCCAAGTCAACCGAGGCGCTCTTCGAACAGGTCGACCAGCGCTGCCAGATCTGCTTGCCGACATGCAGCAACTGACCGTCGGCAAAGACGACTGGAACACCCCGAATGCCAAGGCGGCTGACCTCGTCCTGGGCCAGCGCTCCGTCCCACATCTCGTGCTGGAAATCGCCGTGCACCAGAGCCATAACAGGAGATGAGATTGAGCGCCTGGACCATATCCGGGCAATTGGTGCATGCCAAACTGACGAAGGTGCGCAACCGTACCGGGCCGCGCAGAGCGCGGATACGCGGCAAAATGCCCTCGTCGGGCAGCCGGCACTTACCGTCGGCGTTGAGGATGGCGAGGACAAGTGAGGTGAACTCGTGGTCCCCGGGCACACCGCGGAAGACGACCCCGACCGGGGCGCCGCCACGGACCAGGGCGAGATGCGGGACCGGCGACGGCTGCCCGGCCTCCACCACGCGCAGACGCGGCGAGGTGCGCCGCGTACGTATGACACCAGGCTGCGCCATGCTGCATGGCCCAGGAGCCTTCGTCTGGCATCGCCACGACGGGCCCACCGGCATGGTCAATGCAACCTTCGATAGCGACCATGTGCCGTTGGGCGCCGGGCGCTGCTTACACGCCCGCGACCTCGATGACCCCGCCGACTTTCTGCCGATGAGCGCCTTGGTCGTGCAGCCGCCACCGCCTGAACCCTGCATGTCGTTGGCTCGCGCCATCCCGCGCCATCCCGCGCCATCCTCGCGTGCTCCAGCATCGAGCAAAATGCATTGCGTTGCTTCGAGACGCGGCGCGGTTGACGCCGCCCCCGCCCAGCGCGTCGGTGCGCCGCGGGTTGAAGCAACGGGTGTTGGACATGGCCTCTGGTGAATTGCTCCCGCACGTCGGGGCCGAGGCGTGATCGTCCGGTTAGCGCATGGACGTGCGCCCCCGAGCAGGCGATGGTGGTGATCGCCGGCTGTTGAGCGGGTTGCCGATGGGCGTCATGGCATCATGCGGGGATGGCGGCCTCCACGGGTGTCTGGGTGCGCCGGTCGCGACGTAGCTGCTCCAGCAGGCGTCGACGTTCCTCCGCGGGAGGTCGTTGCCAGGTTCCCGGAACGAGGCGCCAGCGGCCCAGGCCACAGGTGGTGCAGCGGCAGGGATCGTCGTCGAGCGGTCGCTCGGGCGACACCGCGGGCGTTGTCGGTGGCGGCAGCGGCCGGTGCGTGGCGAACCACCGCTGGACGACATGCAGCTTGGTGGCGCGGCGGGCGGTGCACCACAGGCCACGGAAGCGGATGCGCTGGAATCCCGGCGGGAGGATATGCTGGGCGAAGCGGCGCAGGAACTCGGTCGCGGGGATGGTGGCCATGCACGTGACATCGGGCGCGGCGTTGGTCGCCCAGGTGTAGGTGACCAATCCGGTCGCCGGGTCGTAGGCGGTGACGCGCGCCGGGCTGATGGCGACCCGATTGACGTAGGCGCCGAGGTACTTCAGGAGCTGCTCCGGGCCGCCGAAGGGCGGCTCGATGCGCGCTACGCCGCGGGTCGCGCACATGCGGTTGAGCGCCCCGGTGAACGCGGCGGTCGTGGCAAGCACGGGGACGGCTTCGTGCGGGCCGTCGACGAAGTCGCCCCGAGCGTCGACCCACACCTGCCGCCGCTCGTCCCATCCGCCGGCAGTGACGATGACATGGACATGCGGATGTATCCCAAGATCCCGGCGCCAGGCAATGGCACCTGACTTAAGAAAATGACCTAAGATATGTGTTGACATGCATTTATCGCATACGAACGCCGCCACCGATGGCGGGTTTTTATGCACATCTTGCATGGCCCCGACCTCCTGGCGGACTTCGTCACCCGCCTCCTCTCCACCCTCGCTGACAAGTTCGAGCGAGCGCGCATCTGGTCACCACGCATGGTCGTGCTGGCGCTGATCGTGGCCTCGTCGTTTGGATCCGGGCGCAATCGGTTGGCTTGGCAACCGCTGCTCATGCGCCTGCGGCGCGAGTACGGCGACAGCTTGGAATGGGATGGCGTGCCCGATCCCAGCGGCCTGTACCGCGCCATGCAGAAGGTCGAGGTGGCCGTGCTGCGTCAAACGATGATCGTCGCCGAAGCGATCCTGACCCAGGTCGTTCGGCATACGCCACTGGTGCATGGCCACCGGCTCATTGCCATCGACGGTACCCGCCTGTCCTTCCGTCGTACGAAGGCGTTGTCGCGGAAGTTCGGCCTGCCACGACGCTCGGAAGAGAAGTCCTGCCACTATCCCCAGGCGCTGGCCGTGGTGGCCTACGATGTCCTGAGCAAAACGGTGGTGGCCTACGAACTGGCGAACCATCGCATCGGTGAGCGCACCCTGGCAATGCGCATCCTGCGCCGACTCGGGCCGAACTGCATCGTGCTCATGGATCGTGGGTTTCCATCGCGCGAGATGTTGGACGTGCTCGTCGGCAGCGGCATCCCCTTTGTCATGCGCATGGTCGCCACCGACGACGGCAGTTGGCCCGAAGTGCGCGAGTTCCTGGCATCTGGCCGACAGTATGGCCGGATCGATCTCGCGGCGATAAGCGGAACCGGCAAGCGCTCGACCGTCACCGCGCGGATCGTCCAGAGCGCTGCGCCACGCCGCGGTCGTCCGCGATGCAATCGCACGCCGAAACGGCTGCTGGTTGCCACCAACCTGACCGGATCGGTCTGGAGAAACGGAGTGGTCATCGACCTCTATCTGCGGCGATGGGACATCGAAACCATCTTCCGTGAGATCAAGGAGTACCTGGCTGCAGAAGGCTGCCTGGCAACTACGCCCGACGGCGTTGAGAAGGAGTTGTTGGGCGCGTGCATCGCCCAGGCCATGGCGGCCGCCGTTGAGATCGTCGCCCTCACCATGGTGGCACGGGACGCCTGGAA
>ENA-ORBV01006970-ORBV01006970.1-microbial-mat-metagenome-genome-assembly--contig:-NODE-6970-length-19632-cov-5.359703_pt1 | contig 19632 bp, 19 predicted proteins | sample MGYA00237777_ERZ505514 | MGnify/ENA primary metagenome ERZ505514 (study PRJEB26160, sample SAMN06269048) | microbial mat metagenome | isolation source: Oligotrophic lake microbial mat | place... | reverse complement strand
GATTCGCCTTAGTCTCGTGGGCTCGGAGATGTGTATAAGAGACAGGTGCTGCACCAGGGCAAAATCGCCGAGATGAAGACCGGCGAGGGCAAGACCCTGGTCGCCTCGCTGACCTGCTACCTCAACGCGCTGTCCGACAAAGGCGTGCACGTCATCACCGTCAACGACTACCTGGCGTCGCGTGACGCCGCGTGGAACGCGCCGGCGCTGCGCCTGCTCGGCGTGTCGGTGGGCGCGATCCAAAGCCAGATGGCCTCGTCGCTGCGCCAGCAGGTCTACGCCGGCGATGTCGTCTACGGCACCAACAACGAGTTCGGCTTCGACTACCTGCGCGACAACCTGGCGCGGTCGATCGACGACCAGGTGCAGACCCGCCGCGCCTTCGCCGTCGTCGACGAGGTCGACTCGGTGCTGATCGACGAGGCGCGCGTGCCGCTGATCATCTCGGGCCCGGCCGAGCGGCGCAAAGAGCACTACGCCCAGGCCAACGACGTCGCCAAGACGCTGGTCCCGGTCACTGACTTCGAAGTCGATATCAAGGACCGCCACATCACCCTCACCGACCAGGGCATCGACAAGGCGGCCAAGGCGTTCGGCGTCGAAAACCTGTACGACGCTGGTGCGATGCACCTGCCGCACTACCTCGATAACGCGCTCAAGGCGCACAACCTCTTCCACAAGGACAAAGAGTACCTGGTCGGCGGCGGCAAGGTCCAGATCGTCGACGAGCACACCGGCCGCGTGCTGTCCGGCCGGCGCTGGTCAGACGGCCTGCACCAGGCGATCGAGGCCAAGGAAGGCGTGGCGATCGAGGAAGAGAGCCAGACCTACGCGACGATCACCCTGCAGAACTTCTTCCGCCTCTACGACAAGCTCGCGGGCATGACCGGCACCGCGCTGACCGAGGCCAACGAGTTCAACGCGATCTACAATCTCGAGGTCGTCGCCGTCCCGCCCAACCGGCCGGTGATCCGCGCCGACCTGCCCGACCTGATCTTCGGCAGCGAGAAGGAGAAGTTCGAAGGCATCATCAGCGAGATCGAGGAACTGCACGCGGTCGGCCAGCCGGTGCTGGTCGGCACCATCTCGGTCGACGTCAGCGAGCGCCTTTCCGAACTGTTCACCCGCAAGGGCATCCCACACAACGTGCTCAACGCCCGCCAGCATGCGCGCGAGGCCGAGATCGTCAGCAAGGCCGGCGAGTTCGGCGCGGTGACGATCGCCACCAACATGGCCGGCCGCGGCACCGACATCAAACTCGGCCGCACCACCTCCGCCGAGGCCTTCAAGCACTGGCAGGCGCACGAGCTGATCCCCAAGCGGCTCAAGCCCGACAGCCCCGAGCTGGACGAGGCGTGCATCGACCTGTGGACCAAGAAGTACCTCGGCGAGGCCGACGCCGCCAAGATCACCGCGCAGACGCCGGCGCAGAAGCTGGCCGCGATCAATGCCCGCCGCAAACAGAACGGCTATCCGCCGCTGGCGCTGCCCTCGACCTTCAGGGAAGGCTCGGTGGACGTGCGCCGCCTTGGTGGCCTGCGTATCACCGGCACCGAACGCCACGACAGCCGGCGCATCGACAACCAGCTGCGCGGTCGCTCGGGCCGCCAGGGCGACGCCGGATCGTCGCGCTTCTACCTCTCGCTCGACGATGACCTGATGAAGCGCTTCGCCGGGCCGATCATCAGCAAGCTGATGCGCTCGATGGGCCTGAAGGATGGCGTGCCCATCGAGTCGGGCATGGTCACGCGCGCGGTCGAGAAGGCGCAGAAGCGGGTCGAGGAATACCACTACGGCATCCGCAAGAACCTGCTCGAGTACGATCAGGTCGCCAACGCTCAGCGCACGCTGATCTACCGCCAGCGCCAAGCCATCCTCGCCGGCAAGGACCTCGAAAAACAGCTGAGCGACACCTACAGCTCGTACCTCGACGACCTGGTGCAGACGGCGGCCAGCGACGGCATGCGCGGCGAACAGCTGGCCACCCGCGTATCGAGCGAGGTTGAGAAGACCATCGGCTTGAGTGTGCCCGCCGCCGAGATCCCGGTACGCGCAGGCGGCGAGGCCTGCGTGGCCAGGTTGATGACCCAGGTCCAGGCCGAGATCACCAAACGCCGCGAGGCGCAGAGCGAGGCGTTCCCCTTCGTGCTGCGCTACGTGCTGCTCGACGTGATCGATCGCCGGTGGAAGGACCACCTCTACTACATGGACCACCTGCGCCACGCGATCGGCCTTGAGAGCTATGCGCAGAAGGATCCCAAGCTGCGCTTCAAGGAGGAGGGCTTCCGCCTCTTCACCCAGATGCGCGAGATGACCAAGGCCGAGATCGCGCGCCTGTTCCTGCGCATCGAAGTCCAGCACGCGCCGCCGCCGGATGACGAAAGCCCCGCCGCGTCGCTGGCTGCCGGTGGCTTCGCGCCGCGGCCAGGCGGTGCGCTCGCCATCGAGTCGGCCCCCACGGCGACGGCGATGATCACACCGCGCGCCGGCGGGCGGCCGTCCCCGAATGACCCCTGCCCGTGCGGCTCGGGCTCGGCGTTCAAGCACTGCCACGGCAAATAATTGCCGCGGGTAGCGACGTGACGTCCGCCTCCCCGTCTCCCGACGCTGCGGCCGCGACACCGGGCACCGTGCACCTGGTCGGCGCCGGACCGGGTGACCCCGGTCTGCTCACCGTGCGCGCGGCCGAGGTGCTGCGTTCCTGCGACGCCTGCGTCTACGACTACCTGGTCAACCCCGCCATCCTCGACCTGCTGCCCGCTCGCGCGGCGCGGCACTTCGTCGGCAAGCGCGGCGGCCAGGAGTCGTGCACCCAGGAGGAGATCAATGCCAAGCTGGTCCTGCTCGCGCGCCAGCACCGGCGCATCGTCCGCCTCAAGGGCGGCGATCCGTTCCTCTTCGGTCGCGGCGGTGAAGAGGCCGACGCGCTCGCCACCGCCGGCGTTCCCTTCAGCATCGTGCCCGGGGTCACCAGCGGCATCGCCGTGCCCGCCTACGCCGGCATCCCCATCACCCATCGCGCCGCGTCGTCCGCGGTGGTCTTCGCCACCGGCCACCGCACGCCGGGTAAGGACGATGGCCCGCACTGGGATGCCCTGGCCCGGATTGAGACGCTCGTGCTCTACATGGGCATGCACAAGCTCGATGAGATCTGCGCCGCGCTGATCGGGAACGGCCGCGCGCCAGACACGCCGGTGGCGGTCATCCAGTGGGGAACCTATCCGCGCCAGCGCGTCGCCGAAGGCACGCTCGCCACCATCGCCGGAATCGCCCGCGCCGAGGGGCTCGGCGCTCCGGCGATCACCGTGGTCGGCGAGGTCGTGCGCTACCGCGAGCGCATCCGCTGGTTCGACACCCGTCCGCTCTTCGGCCGCAGCGTGGTGGTGACGCGTTCGCGCGAGCAGGCCTCGGAGTTGGCGGCGCTGCTCGGCGAGGCCGGCGCGCGCGTCATCGAGTATCCGCTCCTGCGCCCGGCACCGCCGGCGACGTGGGACGACCTCGATGCGGCGCTGACCGATCTCGCCGGCTTCGCTTGGATCGCCTTCACCAGCGCCAACGCGGTCGCCTACACCCTCGGCCGCCTGCGCGACCTGGGCCGCGACGTGCGCGCGCTGGCGCCGTGCCGGATCGCCGCGGTCGGCGCGGCCACCGACCGCGCCCTCGCCGCGCACGGGTTGCACGCCGATCTGGTACCCGAGACCTTCGCTGGCGTCGACCTCGCCAAAGAGATCCTGCGCGCCGGTCCGGATCGCGCGCGTGTCCTGCTGCCGCAGGCGGACAACCCGGCGCCCGGGCTGCGCGAGCGCCTGGTCGCGGCCGGCGCCACGGTCACCGCGGTCACCGCCTACCGCAACCTGCCCGAACAGCCGACGATCGACCTGCTCGCAGAGCGACCCGATGCGGTGTGCTTCGCCTCGTCGGCCACCGCCGAACGTTTCGTCTCTGCCCTCGGCAGCACCGCAGTGGCCACCTTGGCAGCCGCCGGCTGCCGCTGGTACGCGATCGGTCCCGAGACGGCTGCCGGCATGCGCCGAGTGGGTATCGAGCCGAGCGCGATCGCCAGCGAGGCCAGCGTCGCCGCGCTGTCCGCTACCACGATCGCCGACCTCGCGCCGCGATGAGCGACGCCGCCGCATGCGCCTGCGCCGAACTCGGCCTCGGTGCGGTGGTCGCTGCGGATCCACTCGCCGGCGGCATCATCTGCCACACCCAACGAATACGCACCGCCAGCGGCGCCACGGTGGTGACCAAGTCGATCGCGCAGCCGATTCCCGGATTCTTCCACGGTGAAGCCCATGGCTTGGCCGCCAGCACCGGCGTCGGTTGGCGCGTGCCCCGGGTGCTGGCGGTGCGCCATGACGCGCTTGTGCTCGAGGATCTCGGCCAAGCGCACGAGCCCGCGCCCCGACTACTGGGAACAGCTCGCATGTGCCTGGGCGCGCTTGCAGGGCCGGCTGGGCTCGCGCTTCGGGTGGGAGCGCGAGCTGCATTACGGCCTGCTGCTGCAGGACAATCGCTGGCGCGAGGACGGTTGGGACTTCTACGCCGAGACCCGCTTTCGCTGCTGGTTGAAACGGCCGCGCTGCGCCGCGCTGCTCGACGCCGGTGATCGGCGCAAACTCGAGCGTGTCGCCGCGCGCCTGCGTCAGCTGGCGGCCGAGGCTGAACTGCACCGCCTGCAACACCACGCCAAGCCATTGCTGATCGCCATTGGCCCTGGCAGGATCTGCCGCCATGTCCCCCCTGCGCCCTCTCCAGTCCGCCATTGCCGAGAACGACCTGCTGGCGCGCAGCCTATTTGCACGGGCCGGCGGCGAGGCCGGACCAGCCACCTGGGAACTGGTGCACGCCCTGCGCTTCCGTGGCTGGCTGCTGGACAATCTGGGCGTGGCCATCCCGGCGGCGGTGGCGCCGCTGCTCGACAGCATCGATGTGGCCTATTTCTCGTTGCAGCTCAACCGGCCGACGTTGGCGCTGGACCCACTGCTGACGCTCGGCGCCCGGCTTGGCGCGCTGACCGATGCGGACCTCACCGTGCCGTGGACTACGCGCCGGGACTATTTCAAGGCCAACCACCGCGACCTGAGCGACTGGGTCTTCTTCATGGCCAGCCACGACGCCTATCACCTGGGGCGGGCGGCGGCGCGCCTGGGCTGATCCGCGCCCCTGCTCCTGGATCGGCCCCCTGCCGCCTTTGGGTATGAGTCGGTTCAACCTAACAATAAGCAGTCGGCGGACAGGGGTTGGCGGTTGACTGCCAGCGGCCTCGCGGGTCGCAAGCCGCGGCCCTCCTGCACAGCGTGCATCACCCTCGCCACCCTGCGCCATGCGCAGGGTGCGTGCTCTCAGGTGGGCGCCCAGCCTGATCGCCAGAGCTTCAGCAGGTTGTGCGTCGTGCAGATCAGGCCCCATTCGCCCGTGGTCTTGGCCTTGCCCCTGAAGGAGAACTTCCGGAATCCTCGCGCCTGCTTGGTCTGGTCGAAGACGCGCCGCCGGCGACGACGATCCCGGCCCACACGCCACGCTCGGCTACCTCACGGCCAACGCCTACGCCGTCTACGACCGCGTCACCACCAAGCGCCGGCCCAGGATCGTTGAAGGAGGCGCTGTCGGCGCTGCACGATCCGCGTAAAGCGCGCGGCAAGGAACACCGCGACTTCGCGGGGTTGGTGACGCTGATCACCATGGCGAACCTGGCGGGAACGCGCAGCTTCCAGGCGATCGCCGATTATATCGAGCAGGTGCCAAGCGACATCCTGCGCGCCTGCGGCTGTCGGGTGGATCTGCGTCCGTACCACCGGGTCCGTCCGCCGAGCGAACCGACGGTGCGGCGCATCCTCTCGTTGGTCTCGGCGGAACACCTCGACGAGATCACGACCACCTGGTTGCGCAGCCAGGGCTTCTGGCGGGACAGCGGCGCGATCGCCATCGACGGCAAGACCCTCAGGGGCAGCCATGTCGGTGGCGCGAACCCCGTCCAACTCGTCGCCGCCTGCGACCATGCCACCGGCGCCGTCGTCGCCCAGGCCGAGGTCGACACCCAAGCCAGCGAGATTGAGACGGCGCTGTTCCTGCTCGAGCGGCGCGGCGAAGACGGTATTCGAGGGCGCATGTTCACCGCTGACGCGCTGCACACCCAACACCGATTCTGCAATAGAGTCGGTGAAAAAGGGGGGACTTCACGCTGATCCTCAAAGGCAACCATGCCCGCCTACGACGACAACTGATCCAGCTCTTCGCCGGATGTGATCCACGCCGTCCCGACCATGAGGACCGAAACCGGGCGCACCACCGCATCGAACGGCGGCGCTATTGGGTCCGCGACATACCTGGCGGACGGCTCTCCGGCGGCTTCGCCCGTGCCGCACAGGTCGTACGCATCGAACGCACGACTACCCGCAACGGCAGGAGGAATGTGCGTTTATTCGGCTATGACTAACCGTCAGGAGGCAGGCATGCAGCAGCGTCGGCCCCACCGCTTCACCGATATCGAGTCTTGCGGTACGGCGTGCGCAGTCGTCGTGGTGCACTTCAACCGTTCAGCGGAGCCATTGCATCCAGCGCTGGAACACCTGCTTGATGAACGGGGTAAGTCGCCGCCGGTTGTACTGGTCGGCCGCTTTGCGGATGGCCTCCGCCTGGGTCGGATACGGATGAATGGTCCGACCGATGGCACGCAGTCCGAGGCCAGCCGTCATGGCCAAGGTGATCTCCGCGATCATCTCTCCGGCGTGGCGGGCGACTATCGTCGCACCGAGGATGCGGTCGCTGCCCTTGCGCAAATGGATCGTCAGCAGGCCCCCCTGCTCGCCGTCAAGGATCGCGCGATCAACCTCGTGGAACGGCACGCGGATGGTGTCGATGGCCATGCCGCGAGCGAGCGCCTCCTCTTGAGACAGGCCGACATGGGCGATCTCCGGGTCGGTGTAGGTGCACCAGGGCATCGTCAAGGCGCTGGCGCTGGCCCGGCCGAAGAACAGCGCGTTGTTGAGGACGATGCGCGCCATGGCGTCAGCCGCATGGGTGAACTTGAAGCGCGAGCACACGTCGCCGGCGGCGTAGATGCGCCGGTTCGAGGTGCGCAGGCGATCATCGACGGTCACCCCGTGCTGAAGATCAAAGGTGACGCCGGCCGCATCAAGGCCGAGACGCTCGAGATTGGGTCGGCGTCCTGCTGCGACCAGGATCTCATCGACCTCGACCTCCTGCGTGCCTTCGCTCGATCGGATCGCCAGGATCCTACCCGCCGATTCCCTCCGCGCGCCAGTGACCTGCGCACTGGTGAGGATGCTGACCCCGTCGGCGCGCATGGCTCGCTCAAGCAGAACGGCGGCGTCCGCGTCGTCATGCGGCAGGATGCGTCCAGCGGATTGGATCAGATGCACCCGGGATCCGAGCCGCTGGAACGCCTGCGCCAGTTCGCAGCCGATCGGACCACCGCCGATCACCGCAAGGCGCGCCGGTCGGCGGGTCAGAGAGAAGATGCTTTCGTTGGTCAGGTAGCCGACCTCGGCCAAGCCAGGTATGTCCGGGATGGCGGCGCGCCCCCCGGTGGCGATGACGGCGCGGGCGAAAGCGAGGTCTTGTCCGGCGACGCGCACGTGCGTCGGTCCAATGAAGCTGGCTTCGCCCAGGTACACATCGATGCCCAGATCACGGAAGCGAGCCGCGCTGTCGTGCGGTGAGATCTGCGCCCGCAGTCGGCGCAGGCGAGTCATGACCTCGGTGAAGTCGACCTCCACCCCGCCAGCGCTGATGCCGAAATCCCGGCCGCTGCGGGCGTCGTGCGCGGCGCGTGCCGAACGGATCAGCGCCTTGCTGGGAACACATCCGGTGGTGAGGCAATCGCCACCCAGCAGTGTGCGTTCGACCAATGCGACGCGGGCGCCGAGACCAGCTGCACCCGCTGCAGCCACCAGGCCGGCCGTTCCGCCGCCGATCACCACCAGGTTGTAGCGGCCGGTGGGACTCGGGTTGTGCCAGCCCGGTGGCGCACTGTTGGCGCGCAACGCCAGGTTGTGCTCGTCGAGCGGCAGCAGCTGGACCGGGATCTCGCTCGGTGCGCTGCTCATGCGCCGGCTCCAGCTGTGATCACCCCGGCCAAGACGATGATCGCCAGCGCGAGTCCAGCCAGGATCATGGTCGGCAGCAGCTTCGCGGGCTTACCAGCCGAAGAGGCGTCGACCAGGGATTCGCTGATTTCGCCCTGCCGCTTCAACTCCCGTCGCGCAAGTCGGGTGATGTAGACGGTCACGGCCGCGGTCGCCGCCAGCCCGACGCCGATCATGCTCCACTCGCCCGGGGTACGTCCACCGCCGCTGCCTGCCGCCGACAGGCCGACGCGGCCGGCGTAGCCGAGATAGACGTAGAGGAAGGTCCCAGGGAGCATGGCGACCGCGCTGGTCAGCACGCAATGCCAGAAGCGGATGGCAGTGACCCCGTAGAGGTAGTTCTGCAGCGTGAACGGGATCACCGGCGACAGGCGCAGCAGCGCGACCACGCGCCAGCCTCCGGCGCTGACCGCGCGATCGATGGCGGCGAATCGCGGATGATCCTGGAGACGCCGTGCGACCGCTTCGCGTGCGAGGTGTCGAGAGATAAGGAAGCAGACAGCCACCGCGAGGTTGGCCCCAAGGACGACCAAGATCGTTCCCGTCAGCAGACCGAAGGTGGCCCCGGCGACCACGGTCAGGATCCAGGCGGGGAGGAGGAGGACGGTGGTAATCACATAGACGAGGATGAATCCGATCTTTCCCCACATCCCCTTTTCTGCGGTCCATCCAGCCAGCTGCCGGGCGAAGTCATCAAACGGCAGCTGCCGAGCGAGCACAAGGAGACTGGCCGCAATGACCCCAAGCGACACCAAGCGTATGGCGAAGCCTATCCTTGGTGAACGGAGTCGCTGGAAGAGGCCTTCGGCGGCGTGCATGGCAGGTCCCGATTCTGCGTCCATGGTCATTGGGGGTGTGTCGTCAAGAGATCCCGATCCTGACGAATGAAACCAGCCTGTGTAAGGAGATGAGCCCTGACGACGACAAATCCACATGAACTCTACGCTGTGCCGCAGCATTCCGGGCCTAAAGCCGGGATGCCCCAAACCGCGACCGTCCGAGCAGCGCAGCAACCATGAATCGACCGGTACGGTCCAGGAAGCCGAGCATCCATGACAGCGACGACGGACGTGCTCTTCCTATGCACCGGCAACAGTTGCCGCAGCCAGATGGCCGAGGCCTTGTGCCGTGCCATCGCATCAGACCGCTTCCGGGCTTTCTCGGCCGGTGCAGTCGCGAAGGGCATGAATCCGCGCATGATTCAGGTCATGCGCGAGGTCGGCATCGATCCAACCATCCAGCAAAGCTCCAAAACACTCGATTGCCTGGTGTTGGCCGGCCAGAAGTTCGATGTGGTCGTGACGGTCTGCGGCCATGCCCATGAACTGTGCCTGCATTCCAGCCATACCTTGGGCACCATCGTCCACCAACCTTTCGATGATCCGCCAGCGCTGGAGGCTGCTGCGCCACATCCAGCGGCCGCCCTCGACATCTACCGGCGCGTGCGCGATGAGATCCGCCGCTTCATCCTGAGCGATCGGTTCCTACAGATGGGCGCGCATCGTTCACAAGCGACGACCAGCCGAGGAGCACCACGATGACCCAGAACCTAGCCGTCCAGCAGCGCTACGGCGCCGCCGCCCAGGCCGTCGAATCGGCCCTCTGCTGCCCAGTCAGCTACGATCCACGCTGGCTGGCGGCGATCCCGGCCGAGGTCATCGAGCGTGACTATGGATGCGGCGACCCGTCGGCGTGGGTCCAGCCAGGCGAGACGGTGCTCGATCTCGGCAGCGGCGGCGGAAAGATCTGCTTCATAGCGGCACAGATCGTCGGCGCGTCAGGGCGCGTCATCGGGGTCGACCGCAATCGCGACATGCTGGCGCTTGCGCGTCATTCCGCGCCGCAGGTCGCGCAGGCGATCGGCTTCGCCAACACCGGGTTCCGCTGTGGCGCCATCCAAGACCTCGCGCTTGATCTCGAGGTGGTGGAGGCTTGGCTGAAGCAGAACCCCGTGCGGACCCATGAGGATCTGCTCGCACTCGAAGCCGAGCAAGATCGCCTGCGGCGCGAAGCGCCGATGATCGCCGATGCGAGCGTCGACGTGGTGGTATCCAACTGCGTGCTCAATCTCGTCGGCGAGCGGGATCGGCGGCAGCTGTTCCAGGAGTTGTTCCGGGTGGTGAAGGCCGGTGGCCGGGTTGCGATCAGCGACATCGTCGCCGATGAGGACGTCCCCGAAAACCAGCGACAGGATCCGACCCTCTGGTCCGGTTGCATTTCCGGCGCCTTCCGCGAGGACCGCTTCATCGATGCATTTGCCGAGGCGGGCTTCCATGGCGTCCACCTGGCGAAGCGCGACGAGCGACCATGGCAGGTGGTGGAGGGCATCGAATTCCGCTCGGTGACGGTCGTCGCCTACAAGGGCAAGCAGGGGCCCTGTCGCGAGGGCAACCACGCCATCATCTACCCCGGGCCGTGGAGCGAGGTGCGCGATGACGACGGCCACGTTTTGCGCCGCGGCGAGCGCACCGCGGTCTGCGCCAAGACCTATCGCCTGCTGACCAGCGCCCCCTACGCGGGTCAGGTCATCGGCTTGCCGCCCTACGTGGCGATACCGCCGCCAGAGCAGCAGTCCTACGCCTGCGACGGTCCGCGCCTGCGCCATCCGCGCGAGACCAAGAACGGGGAGAGACCGGAAGGTGATGGCACCGGTGGCTCCTGCACGCCGGGAAGCGCATGCTGCTGAGATTGCGCCTCGTGGTGATCCTGCTGGCCGGCATTGGCGCCATGCCGGCGGCAGAACGCCTGACCATCAGCGGTTCGAGCACCGTCCAGCCGCTGGTCGCCGAGATCGCCCGGCGTTTTGAGGAGCGCCATCCCGAACTGCGCATCGATGTCCAGGGCGGCGGTTCCTCGCGGGGGGTGGTCGACGTGCGCAGCGGCCGCGCACACATCGGGATGCTTTCTCGCGCGCCCACCGCCGAAGAGCGGGATCTCAAGGGAACGATCATCGCCCGCGACGGGATCGCCTGCATCGTCCATCGCAACAATCCGCTTACCGGTTTGACCTCGGTTGAGGTGGCTGACCTGTTTACTGGGCGGACAGCCTCCTGGCAGGCGCTGACCGGTATTGATCGTTCGGTCGTGATCGTTTCGAAGGCAGAGGGGCGGGCGACGCTCGAACTCTTCCTCGCGCACTTCCGCCTGAAGGCGGATCAGATCCGCGCGCAGGTCGTGATCGGGGACAACGCGCAGGGGATCAAGACCGTTGCCGCCAACCCGGATGGCATCGGCTACGTGTCGATCGGCGCTGCCGAGACCGACATCGCTGCCGGCGTCGCGATCCGGCTGGTGCCGCTCGATGGGGTCACACCGACAAGCGCGGCGGTCGCCGATGCCACCTGGCCGCTGGCGCGTCCGCTCACTCTGGTGACGACCGGCTCGCCCAGCGCGACGGTGCAGGCATTCCTGACCTACGCCGCCTCGTCCGCGGTCGACGACCTGATCATCGATCTCGCTTTCGTGCCTCCGCCACGATGAGGCGCTGGCCAGACCGGCTCCTGGTGCTGTCGACGCGTGGCGCAGCGGTCGCTGCTGCGTCGGTGCTGGCGCTGGTCCTGGGCATAGTCCTGGTCGGGGCGATGCCGGCGTTGGCGCGCGGCGGTGCGGGCTTTCTCACCGGAGCCAACTGGTCGCCAACGACCGGTTCCTTCGGTGCGTGGGCGATGATCGCCGGATCGTTGGCGACGGCGGGACTGGCGTTGGCGATAGCCTTGCCGATCGGCTTCGGCTGCGGCCTGGCGAGCGGCTGGATCCTCACTGGCGCCGCGGCGTCGAGTCTGCGCGCACTGATCATGGTGCTGGCAGGGATCCCATCGGTGGTCCTGGGTCTGTGGGGGCTGACCACATTGGTCCCGCTGATCGCGCGTTGGCATGCGCCCGGCACCAGCCTGCTTGCCGCCGGCCTGGTGCTGGCGCTGATGCTGGTGCCCACCATCGCGCTGATCGTCGATGCGACGCTGCGGACCGTCCCTGCCGAGCAGCGCGTTGCGGCTGCCGCGCTGGCGCTTGGGCGGTGGTCGACGCTGCGCGCCATCGCCGGTCGGGCCTGCCGCGACAGCCTCGCCACCGGCGGCGTGCTGGCGGTGGCCCGGGCATTGGGCGAGACCATGGCCGTGCTGCTGGTCGCCGGCAACGTTGCCGCGCTGCCCGATGGTCTGTTCTCGCCAGTGCGAACCCTGACCGGCGCGATGGCGCTGGAGATGGCCTATGCCACCGGCGAACACCGCGCGGCGCTGTTCGTGCTCGCCGGCATCGCCGTGGCGCTGGTCGCGCTGGTGCTGGTGCTGCTGCGCGCGAGCGGCCTGCGTCCGGCGCTCGGGGCCGCGCATGCGTAAGCTCGACCTGATGCTGCGCGATCAGGCGCTGCTTGGCGTGGCCTTGGTCTCGACGCTGGCGCTCATCGGCGCGAGCACCTGGCTGGTCATCGATCTGCTGGTCACCGCGTGGCCGCGCCTGGGCTGGCACCTGCTGTGGCAGGCGCCGGCGCGGGCCGGACGCGCCGGAGGCCTGAGCAGCATCCTGGTCGCAACCGGCGCGATCGTCGCCATCGGCCTCCTCCTTGCTGCGCCACTTGGCATCGCCGCCGCCGTGGCCTTGTCCGAGGCGCGTTCGCGCTGGGCTGACGTGGTGCGCACCAGCCTTGATCTGCTGGCAGGAGCTCCGTCGATCGTGCTCGGACTGGTCGGGCTGCTGCTGTTCGGCGACCTGCTCGGCCTCGGCTATTCGCTCGCCACCGGCGGCTTGACCTTGGCGCTGATGGTCCTGCCGCTGGTCATCAGATTCGCCGAGGTCGGCATCCGATCCGCTCCGGCCGAGCAGCGTGCGGCGGCGGCGGCGCTGGCGCTGTCGCGGTGGACGACGTTACGGCGCATCGTGCTGCCGGCGGCTCTGCCATCGCTTGCCGCCGCGATTACGCTCTCGATCGGGCGCGCGCTGGCTGAGACCGCTGCCCTGGTCTTCACCGCCGGCGGCTCTGACCGCATGCCCACATCGTGGGCGGATCCAGGGCGGACGTTGGCGGTGCACATCTATGACGTGGCGCTCAACGTCGCCGGTGGCGACGCCTCGGCCGCCGCCGCGGCGGTAGTCCTGTTGGCCATCCTGCTGGTGGTCCAGGTCGCGCTGATCGTGTGCCTGCGATGCGGGAGGTCGCGATGACCGTGCTCCGGGCTGGAGCGACCTGCGCCGGCGCCAGCGGCACCTGCGCTGAGCTGCGGCTTGAGGGCCTCGGTCTCGCCTACGGCGCGCGCTGGGCCTTCCGCGGGGTCGACCTCATCGTACCGGCCTGCCGGATCAGCGTGCTCGTGGGTCCTTCGGGATGTGGCAAGTCGAGTCTGCTCAGCACCCTCAACCGTCTTGACGAATTGCAGGACGCACGCTGCGAGGGGCGCGTCCTGCTGGGGAAGCAGGACATCCGCGCCGAGCCCGATCCAGTCCTGGTGCGGCGGCGCATCGGCATGATCTTCCAGCGCCCGACGCCGTTTCCGCTGTCGGTGCGCGCCAACATCGAGGTCCCCCTGTGCGAGCATGGCGTGCGTCCGGCGCATGCCCGCGAGGAGCGCATCGAGACCACGCTGCGGGCGGTCGGTCTGTGGGACGAGGTGCGCGACCGATTGGATGCGCCGGCGCAGCAGCTGTCAGGCGGCCAGCAGCAGCGACTGTGCCTGGCGCGGGCGCTCGCCCTGCAGCCAGAGGTGCTCCTGCTCGATGAGCCGTGCAGTGCCCTCGATTTGCGGGCTGCGGGCCACATCGAGGACCTCATCCTGAGTCTGCGTGGCTTCTACACCATCGTCCTGGTCACCCACGACCTGGCGCAAGCCCGGCGGGTGGCCGATCGCCTGGCGCTGCTGTGGCCGGGGGCGGACGGTGGCAGGCTCGTCGGCGTCGGCGGCGCCGACCTGGGGCTCGCTGAGCCGTTGCCTGATGCCTCGGCCACCGCCTACCTGCGAGGCGAGCGCGTCGCGGTCGCTGGCCTGGCGAGGACGGCAATGAAATCCGGTGTGTAAGTTACCCGACCACGAGGACGACCAAGCCCCATGCGTCTCATCATCATTGTGATCGCCCATCTCCTGCTGACCACGGCGGCAACCGGTTCCGAACCGGCCCCGGCCCCACCCCCGGTTGCCGCCACGGCAGCCGAGGCGCATCCGCGCGCCGTGGGCACACCGGCCCCGCTCGATGTCGCCGTCGCCACCGTGGCAGGCGCCGTGACCACCCTGCGCCAGGTGCAGGACGGGCAGCCGGTCGTCCTGGTGTTCTACCGCGGCGGCTGGTGCCCGTACTGCACCCGGCATCTCGCTGCCTTGGGGGAGATCGTTCCCCAGCTGACGCAGTCGGGATGGCGTATCGTCGCCATCTCACCCGACGCCCCGGAGACCATGCGCAACCAGCGCGGACCTGCGCAAGAGGCCCACGATGGTCTCGTGCGCCTGTCGGATGCCGACGGTTCGGCCATGCGCGCATTCGGGGTCGCCTTCCAGGTAGACGCAGAGACGGTTGGCAAACTCGCCGGCCACGGCATCGACCTCAATGCCGCCAGCGGCAAGGATCATCGGTGGCTGCCCGTCCCGAGCGTGTTCCTGATCGATGGCGGCGGGACGATCCGCTTCGTCCATGCCGATCCAGATCATCGCCAGCGGCTTGCGCCTGAGACGCTGCTTGGCGCCGCTGCCGAGGTGCGCAAGGCCGACGGCAAGAGCCCACCATGATGCCACCAACGCCGGCGGCCGCGCTGCCGTGGACGGAACCCGTACGCCGTCTGCCCATGCGGACCCTGCAGCTGAACCTGGGCCGTTTCTGCAATCTCGCCTGCACCCACTGCCATGTCGAGGCAGGGCCGAAGCGTACGGAGCGCATGTCGGAACAGGTGCGTGAACGCATCGTCACCTGGATGCGCCGCCATCGGCCGGCGATCATCGATCTCACCGGCGGAGCCCCAGAGCTCATTCCCGGTTTCCGCGAGCTCGTCATTGCCGGCAGAGGGATCGGCTCTGAAGTCATCGATCGCTGCAATCTGGCCGTCCTGCAAGAGCCGGGGCAGGAGGATCTCGCGGACTTTCTCGCTGGTCATCGCGTGCATGTGGTCGCGAGCATGCCGTGCTACCTCGCCAGCAATGTCGACAAGCAGCGCGGTCGAGGCACGTATGACCGCTCGATCCAGGGTCTGCGCCAGCTCAATGCGGTCGGCTATGGTCGCAGTCCCGACCTGCCGCTGCACCTCGTCTACAACCCCGGAGGATTCGGGCTGCCCCCGCGCCAAGAGGAACTCGAAGCCGACTACCGTCTTCGCCTGCGCGAAGACTGGGGCATCGAGTTCACCGCGCTGTGGTGCCTGGCGAACGTCCCCATCCGTCGCTTCCGCCGCTTCCTCGAACAGAGCGGCAGGTTGGAGGAGTACGAGCAGCTCCTGCGCGATGCCTACAATCCGGCGACCCTGGATGCGGTCATGTGCCGCAGCACCCTGAGCGTCGATCACGAAGGGCGGCTGTTCGATTGCGACTTCAACTTGGCGCTCGACCTGCCGCTCGGTGACCACGCGAGCATGCGCTACCTCTGGGATCTCGACCCGGCCGAGCTCCTCGATGCGCCGGTGGCGATGCGCAGCCACTGCCTCGCCTGCACGGCGGGATGCGGATCCAGCTGCACCGGCACGGTTGCCAGCTGATCCTGGGACCGGCAGGCCTCCATTCCGCGTTTCGCCAATCCCCACGAGAACACCTGCATGCACAGAGCATTCCCCCATCCTGCCCGCCGTGTGGTCGCCATGATTGGGCTGGCCATGCTCGTGGGATCAGGCTTGGCCTTGATGGTCTCGGCGGCGGAAGCATTCCCGACGCCGAGCGTGCAGGTGCCGCCTCTGGATGCCGGGCATGGTGAATTCGCGACCGTCCTGCGCGCAGTCGTCCGCGACGATGGGGTCGACTATGCGTCCCTGCGACGTGATCACTCTGCCCTTGATCGCTATCGGGCCCAGATCGCCAAGGCGCCACTCCCGCAGCAGCGAGAAGAGCGCCTGGCCCTGTTCATCAACGCCTACAACGCGCATACCCTCGCCCTGGTTGTGGCGAAGCTGCCGGATGACGAAAACGCCTGGTCGGCGTGGAGCATCAAGAAGGCTGGAAAAATATTCACCAGCGTATGGAAGTCGTACACGTTCGAGGTCGCCGGCGACCGATACACGCTCGACCAGATCGAACATGCCGTGCTGCGACCCATGGGCGAGCCGCGGATCCACGTCGCCATCAACTGCGCCGCGCGCTCCTGTCCCCCAATGCTGCAGCAGCCCTTGCTGGCCGCGGGGCTCGACACGCAGCTTGAGGCGGCGGCGGTGGCCTTCGCCACCAGCCCGCTGCAGGTCCGCCTTGAGAAGGATGTCCTGCGCGTGAATCCGATCCTCGAATGGTTCGCAGAGGACTTCGAGCGTGTCGGCGGTATCCGGGCATTCCTGCAGGCGCGGGTTCCGGCCGGGCCGATCGCCGAGTACCTCGCCAGCGATCGGCCGATCCGCTTCTCCGCCTACGATTGGGCCCTCAATCTCGCGGCTCGGCAGCCGTGAGCCCAGGTTCCCTGCGCAGCGAGGACTGATCGGGGGCGGGATGGCCACTGCTCCATGGCCTCGGCATCGGCGCTGCGGTGATCGAGGTCATGGCGACCAGCTTGCTGGTCGGATACGGTGTGCACGGCCCGTGGCTGCTCACTCGTTCGTGCCGCCCGCGCAGGTCAGGGGGGTTCGCGGCTCCGGTTCCGCGCGCCCTGCTGCTGCTGCAGCAGCAGGCGCATGTCCGGCCCGTGGATCGTCGACAACCCCTTGGTGAGGTCGGGCCCTGGGGCCGGTCTTCGGCGTCTCGGCTTCCCGCTCCACCTGATGCCAGAGCCTGGTACTGCGTGCCGTTCCGGTCTTCGATGGATTCCGCCAGTTGCCGAGCCTGCTTGATGGCACTGTCCGTGATGGCGTTTATCCTCGGCATCCCCCAGCCGCCCATCCACCTCTGAGGTGCTGGCCGCACTGTATCGGTCGCTTCCGCGGTTGTTCCCTCCCGAAGGAGATCCTGCATGAGAACGAAGATGCTATACTCCAAGGCTGGCTGGGGTCCGGGCGCCCGCAGCGGGATCGTCGGATGACGGATCATGCAGCAGCCGGACTGAGCGAAGACGAGATCACGGATGCCTGGGTCGATGGGCATGCCGACGCATTATTCAGCTATGCGCTGACCCGTCTCCGACGCCGACAGGACGCCGAGGATGCGGTCCAGGAGGCGCTTCTCGCCGCGATCGAGTCACGGCAGGCATTCCGCGGCGAAAGCGCTGAACGCACTTGGCTGATCGGCATCCTCCGGCACAAGATCGTCGACCACATCCGGCGATCGTCGCGCACGTCAGAGGTCGAGCCGGCCCGGGATGACATGGACGGCTGGTGCGGCAAGTCCGATCGTTGGCTGCATCCGCCCAAGCACTGGCAGGGCGATCCGCAGGTGCTCAGTGAGAACGCAGATTTCTGGATCCAGGTCCGCATGTGCTTCTCCCAGCTCACCGAGCGCCAGGCGCAGGCCTTCAGCCTGCGGACCTTCGACCAAGTGCCGTCTGAAGAGGTCTGCAAGCTGCTGGGCATCTCAGCGACCAACCTGTGGGTCATCCTCCATCGGGCGCGCGGTCGACTGCGCCAATGCCTCGAAAGCACCTGGTTCGCGCAGGAGCAGAATCCATGAGCGTCATATTCTCCTGTCGTCAAGCCGCCCGTCTCGCGTCCGAATCGCTGGACCGCCCCCTTGGACTGCACGAACGCCTGCTTCTGCGCCTGCATACCATGATGTGTGGGGCATGTACCGCTTACCGCCATCAGATCGCGACTATCGACCTCGCTTTCGCCCAACGGGCCAACCAGGGCAAGCCGTACCTGCCGACAAGCGAAGCGCTCGATACGGCGGCGAGGGAGCGGATCCGTGATCTCTTGCGGGTCCGCGTGCGGCAGCTTTCCGATAAACCACATTGAGCCGTCGGGTTTCCCGCGAACCCGTCTCCAGCCAGGCGGGTGTAGCAGGATCGCTGGTCGCCGCTTCGGGATCCAGTCGCCGCAGGGCAACGTCCACCACCAGTGACCGCAGCCCTCGTCATCCTCGCGCGCGCTCCTGAGCCCAGCCGGGTCAAGACCCGGCTGGCGGCCGCCGTCGGTGAATCCGCGGCCTTACTCGTGGACCGCCGGCTGCTCGCGGCGACGGCGAGGACCGCCGCATGCTGGCCAGGACCGGTGCTGGTGCGCTACGCGGGTGGCAGCGAGGCCGTCGCGGCAAGCGAGCTCGGCGCCTTCCCCCGCGCGGCGCAGGCTGCGGGCGGACTCGGCGCGCGCGTGCGCGCGGCGCTTGATGAGGCGGTCGCGGCCCACGGTCGCGCCATCGCTATCAGCACCGACTGCCCCGAGCTCGCCCCTGAACACCTCGCAACGCTCGATCGGCTGCTTGAGGGACACGAGGCCGTCTTCGGGCCCGCCGCGGATGGCGGCTACTGGGGTATCGGCGTCCGCAGCCCGCGCGTGGCGGCGCTGTGCGGGGACGACGCGCTGCCCTGGTCGACGCCAGACCTTCTGGCGGCGACACTCGCCCGCCTCAGGTCGCAGTCGGTATCGTACGCATTGGGACCGCGCCTGCGTGACCTTGACGACGTCGACGATCTGCGGCATGCGCGTGGACGCGGTCTTTTGCGCGCGCCGTTGGCGGTCGGCCTCAGTGTCATCGTCCCTATCCTGGACGAGGCGCTCGCCCTGCCCGCGGCGCTTGACCGCTTGGCCGAGCTTGCCGCCAGCACGGTCGAGGTGGTGGTGACCGACGGCGGCAGCAGCGACGGCTCCGACGCCATTGCCCGCGACCATCCTGCCGCCGACGCCGTCGTCGTCGCCCCCGGCGGTCGCCACCGCCAACTCAATGCGGCGCTCGCCATCGCCCGTGGGCGGCATGTGCTCTGCCTGCCCGTGGATGCGCGGCTGCCGGCGGCGGCGCTGCCGCGCCTGCTGGCGCTGCTCGACGAGCGTCGACCGGCTGCCGGTTGCCTGGTGCGCCACGCATCCAACCGCACGTGGCCGCACCGCTGGCTTGATGGCTGGGCACGGATCCGCGCGCAGGTGACCCACGGGGCCTACATGGACCAGGGTCCGATCTTCGCACGCGCGGCGGCCCTGGCCCACGGCGGCTTCCGCGCCTTCGGTCCCTACGACACCGCGGATCTCGGTGGGCGCATCGCCCGAAGCCAGGCCTTCCACGTGCTGCCGGTGCCGATGGTCGTATCGTGCCGCGCCTACGCGCAGCGTGGCCTGATCGCGACGACCTCGGCGCACCAGTGGATCCGCCTCCACCACCACCTGGATCGGCGATGACGCCGCGGCGGGTCTTGCTGCTTGGCGGGGGTCACGCGCATCTTGAGGTCATCCGCCACGCTGGCGAACTCACGCGCGCGGGCGCCGCCGTGACGGTGGTCGACCGTGGTGCGTTCTGGTACTCTGGAATGGCGACCGGCATGCTCAGCGGCTGTC
>ENA-ORBV01006969-ORBV01006969.1-microbial-mat-metagenome-genome-assembly--contig:-NODE-6969-length-19632-cov-8.819739_pt1 | contig 19632 bp, 14 predicted proteins | sample MGYA00237777_ERZ505514 | MGnify/ENA primary metagenome ERZ505514 (study PRJEB26160, sample SAMN06269048) | microbial mat metagenome | isolation source: Oligotrophic lake microbial mat | place... | reverse complement strand
GGCGAGGGAGGCGAGGGAGGCGAGGCATGGGCTTCTCCGGTGGCTTCGATGCTGGCAAGGATGTCGCGTGGGGTGAGGAAGCCCCGCGCGTCGGTTGCATGTACAGTTATACGTTGTGGAGCCTACCTTGCCATCCCCCGCGAGTCCTGTTGGCGGTGTGGGCGACGGGGATCAGTACTACAACGAGGGTTGTCATGCTGAGCCCAGCGAAGCATCTGCGAAGCGTGCCCAGCAAGACCCTTCGCTGCGCTCAGGGTGACATGGGCGGTGTGGCATCAGAACGCCACGAAGTGCCGAACACTCTTTGGAGTACTATAGCGGTGGGCAGAACAGTTGCGCCTGAGCTTGGCCTGTAGCCCGCATTGCCATGCGCGTCCGCTTTGCGCTTTGCGCTCAAACGCTTTGCGCTTCGCTAAAGATTATCCCCCCGCTGTCACGCCCTGGATGCCGCCCTCGGTGAGCTTGCGGGCGTCGATCAGCTTGTCCACCTCCTCGGCGGGCAGCAGGCCGCGCTCCACCACCACCGCTTTGATCGTCTTGCCGGTGGCCATGGCCTCTTTGGCCACAGCGGCGCCGTTGTTGTAGCCGATCACAGGGTTGAGGGCGGTGACGAGGATGGCGTTCTTGGCCAGCCAGCCCTCGGCCTTCTCGCTGTTGGCCGTGATGCCCACAACACACTTGGTAGTAAAGGCGTTGATCGCGCCGATCAGCACCTGCATCATCTCGAAGAGGTTATGCGCGATGATCGGCATCATCACGTTCAGCTCGAGCTGGCCAGCCTGGGCGGCCAGGCTCACGGTGTGATCGCAGCCCTGCACATGGAAGCAGGCCATGTTCAGCATCTCGGCGAGCACCGGGTTTACCTTGCCGGGCATAATGCTGGAGCCAGGCTGAACAGCGGGCAGGCGGATCTCGTCGAAGCCAGTGGCGGGGCCGGAGCTGAGCAGGCGGAAGTCGTTCGCGATGCGCACCAGGGTGATGCAGAGCGTGCGCAGCGAGGCCGAGAAGTCGGCGGGGTCGGCCATGCTTTGCATGCTCTCGAACAGGTTGCCGGAGCTGCGCAGGCCCTGGCCGGTGAGCTCGGTGAGCTTCTCGACCATGCGTTGGTGGTACTCGGGGTGGGCGTTGAGGCCTGTGCCTGTAGCCGTGCCGCCGATGCCGAGGCGGCGCATGCGCTCCGCCGCAGTCTGGATGCGCTCCATGTCGTTGCGCACGGCCAGGGCGTAGGCGCCAAACTCCTGGCCCAGGCGCACCGGCACTGCGTCTTGCAGATGGGTGCGGCCCGACTTGACCACATTGTCGAACTCCTGAGCCTTCTGCTCCAGAGCGTCGCCCAGGTCGTCGATGGCGGCGAGCAGCTCGGGGAGGCGCCAGAGCACGCCGAGGCGAATGGCGGCGGGGATGGTATCGTTGGTAGACTGGGCCATGTTGACGTGGTCGTTGGGGCTCACCGGCTTCTTGGGGTCGTCGAGGGCGAAGCCGAGCAGCTGGCTGGCGCGATTGGCGAGCACCTCGTTGAGGTTCATGTTATGAGAGGTACCGGCGCCAGCCTGGAAGGGATCGACCACGAACTGCGCGGCGTGCTTGCCGGCCAGCACCTCGTCGGCGGCCTTGATGATCGCGTCGGCGAGGGCGGCGTCGAGCAGCCCCAGATCGCGGTTCACCTCGGCGGCGGCGCGCTTGATGGCGGCCTGAGCCCAGACAAATGCGGGGTAGGGGCGCAGGCCGCTGATGGGGAAGTTGAGCACGGCGCGCTGCGTCTGGGCGCCGTAAAGCGCCTCGGCGGGCACCTGCACCTCGCCGAGCGAGTCCTTCTCGCTGCGGAAGCTCTCGGACATGGGGGACTCCTTTGTCGTTCGCAGATTGGTCGGCGGCAGTAGGAAGGGATCGGAGACGGGCCTGATTGTAGCACAGGCGGCTCTAGCGGCCCCACGTGGTGGGCAGGCGGGCGTGTGAACGCACGCCATGGGGGCGCTTTGCGCCGGGCGCCCGCCTGCGCGGGCGAGTCCGGAGGCGTCGGCATGCGCCGACGCGCGGCCGCAGGCGCTGCCGCTGCGGTTTCACCCGCACAGCCTACGCTGTTTTGGCGGTGCCAGGCGGCGTGCCGGCGGTGCCGGGCGCGCCGGGGAGGCTCTTCTCCAGCACGCCCTTCCAGATCATCTCGCCGTCGCTGTACATCGCGGCGCGCACAATCTCGGCTACCATCTTCTCGGTGAGCTGCGGCAGGTTCTTCGCCGCGACAAGCTCCTCCAGGATGCGCCGCACAGTGCGGGCGCGCACGTCGGCCTCTGCAATACCCCTGGCACGGATCGCAATGTAGTCGAGCGTCGCCTGGTGCGTCGCCTCTTTCAGCTCGCCTGGCTTGTTGCGGGTCCGCTTCGCGATCAGCTCGGGGTCAACCAGCACCTGTTCAAACACAATCCGGTCGATCACGAGGCCCCACTTCTTCGCACCGTCCTCGATGCTCTGCACGAGCTTGCTCGCGAGCTTGGTGCGGTTGAGGCTTAGCGCGTAAGGGTCGTTCTCGATCTCGATCTCCGGATCGGCGAATGACGGGCTTGCCGCCAGTGTGACGTCCTTGGCGATCATATCCGCCCACTGCCAGACGTTCTCGCGCAGCTTGTCGTCGATCATCCCACTGATCGTTGCGCCCAAAATGCTCTTCCACAGGCCGGTATCGGTGGGCTTAAGCTTATCGGTCGCCTCGATCAGCTTGAGCCGCTCGGTCATATCGAAAACGCGCTTCGCGCAGGTGCTGTAGCTATCGATGCGGTAATGGCAGCGCACGCGGGCGTAGTTGATGCGCAGCAGCTTCGCCGTCTGCGTGTCGATCATCTCAACGTCGAACTCAGTCTTGAGCGGGTAGGCCGGGATGCGGGCAACCACGGTGAAGAGAAAGGGGATCGCAAAGTAGCTGCCCGATTTGATCTCGTCGATGTTGCCGAACAGATCCTTGCGCAGCGTCACCGCGTCGGGCTGGGCCGACAGCATCTCGATGCTCAGAATCAGCCCCAGGAGCAGTGCGCCCGGAACGAAGATGCGCAGCGTGTTCTGCACAATGTCGAACTCCCAGCGCAAGCTCGCGATCAGCCAGGCGATAAGCAGCCAGAACAGGAGCAGGACGATCAGAAGATTGCGCCGGCCTGGGCTCATTGCGGGTGCTCCGTACTATGCTTTTTAGCAGACAGTGTACCGCTATCATACACCCAAAAAAAGCTTTGTCCATGCACACTCCCAAACACACGCTTTTGAGCGCCGCGCTGCGCGCATGTCCCCCCATGTGAGCAGCGATTGTCGCTTGAGCTGGGCAGCATTTGCGGGTACCCTAAGGCTGCCGCATCGGCCAGGCCAGCCTCAGCCAGGAGCATCCCGCATGAGCAGCTATCACATCACCGTCGCAGAGGCCGCCGCCCGCCTGCCGGCACAGAGCGCAGAGCAGCTGCGCTTTGTTACGCTCCTGGCGCGCGGGAGTATGTCGCTGGAGCTGTACGCCCCTCAGGGCGAGGACGCGCAGACGCCCCACACCCATGACGAGCTCTACATCGTGATCGCAGGCCACGGCGAGTTTGTGAACGGCGGCGCGCGCCACCCGTTTCAGCCGGGCGACGTGCTCTTTGTCCCCGCTGGCGTTGAGCACCGCTTTGAGCGCTTCAGCGCCGACTTCCAGACCTGGGTGATCTTCTACGGCCCCGAGGGGGGCGAGGGCTGATGTAACATTCGTGTGCCGGGCTTGTTGCCCACAGATGACACAGATTTCCAGCCCATTGTTGGGCCCAAAGGAGCATCAACCCATGCGCGAGCTGCTACACGACACGGCCGAGCGGGCCGCCCGCTACCTGGAGCGCCTCGACGACCGGCCGGTCTTTCCATCGTCCTCGGCTGTGGCGGGCCTCGCCGCCCTGGACGAGCCGCTGCCCGAGAAGCCCTGCGAGCCTGCGGCCACGCTGCGCCTGCTGGATGAGGTGGCTGGCCCCGCCACCGTGGCCAGTGCTGGCGGGCGCTACTTTGGCTTTGTCACGGGGGGCACGCAGCCGGCCGCACTCGCCGCCAGCTGGCTCGCCGCCGCCTGGGACCAGAACGCCGCCTTCACGGTGATGTCGCCGGCAGCCGCGCGGCTAGAGGAGATCGCGCTTGGCTGGCTCGCCGAGCTGCTCGGCCTGCCGACGGGCTGCGCGGGCGCCCTGGTGAGCGGCGCCACGCTCGCGAACGTCACCGCCCTGGCTGCCGCCCGCCACGCCCTGCTGCTGCGCCAGGGCTGGGACGTGGAGCGCGACGGGCTGTTTGGCGCCCCGCCGCTCAGCGTGGTGGTGGGCGACGAAGTGCATGTGAGTGTGCTGAAGGCGCTTGGCCTGCTTGGCCTTGGGCGTGAGCGCGTGCTGCGCGTGCCTGTGGATGCACAGGGCCGCCTGCGCGCCGACGCCCTGCCGCCCCTGAGCGACTCCACTATCGTTTGCTTACAGGCCGGCAACGTGAATACTGGCGCCTTCGACCCGGCGCGCGAGGTGATCGCCGCAGCTAGGGCGGCCGGGGCCTGGGTGCATGTGGATGGCGCCTTCGGGCTCTGGGCGGCCGCCAGCCCCGCCTACGCGCAGCTCGCCGACGGGCTTGGCGACGCCGACTCCTGGGCCACCGATACGCACAAATACCTGAACGTGCCCTACGACAGCGGCGCCGTCTTCTGCCGCCACCCCGAGCAGCTGCGCGGCGCGATGATGGTTGGCGCCGCCTACCTCCAGACGGCGGATCAGCGCGAGGCGGCGCACTACGGCCCGGAGTTCTCGCGGCGCGCGCGCGGCGTAGAGATCTGGGCGGCGCTGCGCACGCTTGGGCGCACAGGTGTGGCCGAGCTGGTGGAGCGCACATGCCGCCACGCCCGCCGCTTTGCCGCAGCGCTGCGCGACGCAGGGCACAGCGTGCATAACGACGTGGTGCTCAACCAGGTGCTGGTGAGCTTCGGCGACGCCGACACGACGCGCAAGGTGGTGGCGGCGCTACAGGCCGAGGGCACCTGCTGGGCCGGGGCGACCACCTGGCAGGGGCGCGCCGCCATGCGCATCAGCGTCTCGTCGTGGGCCACCAGCGATGAGGATGTGGAGCGCTCGATCGCGGCGATGCTGCGCGTGGCGCGCGAGCTCTGAGCGCCAGGGGTACGTCAGGGTCGGCAGGCGGGCGCGTACACGCGCGCCGTGGTGGCGCGCTGCGCCGGGCGCCCGCCTGCGCGGGCGTGTCCGGGGACGCGGCGGCGCAGGCCGACGCGCGTCCGCAGGCCCGGCCGCGGCGGGTTCAACCACTAGGCATTGCCACCGAGCCTGCGGCTCCACCGCCCGTGGGTGCGCCGTACGTTTTCGGGACACTGGTTCCTTCAGCACGCCGTGGCGCTGAAGCGCCAGGCTGGGCGGGCGTTGGTCCATCTAGCCGCGGCTTCAGCCGCCAGGCAACGGAAGCGCCACAGCGGCGGGCAACCCGAAAGCTTACGCCGCACCCGACTCTGAGCGCTAGGGCCGCATCTGCGGTATAGTGGTGGCGTAGCTCGTCGCCCCCCAGCGGAGGAGACTCGATGTCTGCAAAGAGTATGCTCCAGGCGCTGCTCGTCCACCGGCGCTGGGCCATGGCCCGCATCTTCGACGCCGCCGCGCGCGTGAGCGATGCGCAATATCACGAGCACAGCGGCTACGGCCACGGCAGCCTGCACACGATTTGCTTCCACGTGCTGCGCGTGGACCATGTGTGGCGCAATGTCGCCGCTGGGCCGGAGCAGGCCTTCACGCCACTCCAGCCCGAGGCCTACCCCGACCTGGCGAGCCTCCGGGCGGCCTGGGAGCAGGAGGACGCCGCGCTGGCCGCCTTTGTGGATGGGCTGAGCGAGGCGCAGCTCGCGGCGACGACGCGCATCCGCGACTGGCAGGGGAACCTGCACAGCACCGCGCTTAGCACGCCGCTGCTCCAGCTGATCATGCACGGGCACCAGCATCGCACCGAGGCGGCCCAGATCCTCACCGGGCACGGCCAATCGCCCGATCACCTTGATTTCATCTTCACGCCCGACCTGCTCCAGCCGATCACCGCTTAACCATCGTACGGGCGCCCCTTGTGGGCGCCCCTAACAAGCGTCCAAGCGCCCTCGCTCGGAACCCAAGCGCCCTCGCTCGGAACCCAAGCGCCCTCGCTCGGAACCCAAGCGCCCCTACTATGGCAGTATGATTTCAGAATGAGCAAGCAACCCCGCGCCCTCTTCACCCTGGCCGCCCTGCTCCTGCTGCTGGTCTGCCTGTTGCCGCCCGCCGCGCTGCCCGCCCGAGCAGCAACGCGCCAGCCGCCCGTTCCGCCCACGCTCTTCGGGCTGAACATGTATATTACGGGCCGCGAGCGCAGCGACGCCGAGGCAGCCGCGCTCGTAAGCCTCGCCGGACCGATCGGCGCCCGCTGGACGCGCGAGGAGATCTGCTGGGCCTGCTGGGGCCGCGAGGAGGAGAACCGCTTCTACGACCGCAGGCTGGGCATGCTCGCCGACGCGGGCATCGGCGTGATCGGCATGCTGCTCACCACGCCCAAGGAGTACCGCGACCCCGGCTGCGTGCAGCACGCGCTCGCCACAGGCCAGCCCGAGTACTGGTGCGCGCCCACCGACATGGGCGCCTACGCCAGCTGGGCCGCGCGCGTGGTGGAGCGCTACGACGCCGATGGCCACAAGGACGCCCCCGGCTCGCCGCGCGTGGCCGCCTGGGAGATCTGGAACGAGCCGGATATGGACGGCACCTGGCTGCCCAGGGCCGACCCCGGCGCCTACGCGCTGATGCTGCGCAAGGCCCACGACGCGATCAAGGCCGCCGACCCCAGCGCCCTCGTGCTCAACGGCGGCGTCTACGTCTTCGACGGCGTCGGCCAGGGCGCGTTTATGGATCGTGTGGTAGAGCTGGCCGGCTGGGACAGCTTCGACGTGCTCTCCATCCACCCCTGGCTGATCGACCACGCCCCCGATGACCCAAGCCTGATCAACGCCCGCGAGCGCTTCGACGTGACGGTGCCTGGTCGGATCGGCCTCGCGCAGCGCTGGCTCGCGGCGCGCGGGGGCGGCAAGCCGCTCTGGGTCACCGAGGTTGGCTGGAGCACATGCGGCGCGGCCTGTGCGCCCCAGTTCGCCAAAAGCGAGGAGCAGCAGGCCGACTACATGGTGCGCAGCTTCGTGCTGGCGGCGGCGGCGGGCGTGGAGCACGTGAGCTACTTCCAGCTGGAGGACAAGTTCGGCGGCGCGCAGCAGCCGTGGGGTCCCGCCGCCATCCTGCACGAGAGCCTGGCGCCAAAGCCGGCCTACGTGGCCTACGGCACGCTGGTGGCACAGCTCCAGCTGGGGCGCTACCAGGGCACCGGCCCGCTGCATCGGCCCGGCGCTCTGGCGGACTACCGCTTCGCCCTACCCGACGGCGGCAGCGTGGATGTGCTCTGGAGCCTTCAGGGCACAAGGGTGGTGGAGCTGCCCCTGGCCGCCGGCCTGAGCGCGGCCCTGGTGGAGCGCAACGGCGGCGAGCAGGCTTTGAGCGGCCAGGTCGCCCGCCTAACCGTGAGTGAGCGCCCGCTGTACGTGCGCCAAGTGGCAGGGCGCAGCCGCGCCTTCGCCGAGACGGGCCAGACGCTGCGCGACCCCTTCCTGCGCGCTTGGGAGCGCGGCGGGGGCCTGGCCGTGCTGGGGCTGCCGATCACGGCGGAGCGCACGGAGCGCGCCGCCGACGGCCGCGACCGCCGCGTGCAGTGGTTCGAGCGCAACCGCCTGGAGTTCCACCCGGAGAATGCGCCGCCAAGCGACGTGCTGAGCGGCCTGCTAGGCGTAGAGTATCTGGCGCGGCAGGGCGTGGACTGGCAAAGCCTGCCAAAGGTGAGCGGCGCGCCCACGCCGGGCTGCCGCTTCTTCCCCGAGACCGGGCACAGCCTCTGCCCGCCCTTCCGGGCCTACTGGGAGCGCGGCGGCGGCCTGGCCGTGTTCGGCTACCCGATCAGCGAGCCGACGCCTACCCAGGTGGAGGGCGGCCAGACCCTCGCCGTGCAGTACTTCGAGCGCAGCCGCTTCGAGCAGCACAACGAGCAGCCGGCCGCCGCCCGTGTGCAGCTAAGCCGGCTGGGGGTGGAGCTGAAGCCGTGACCAGGTGACCGGGTGACCGGGTGACCGGGTGACTGGGTGACTGGGTGACCGGGTGACCGGGTGACCGGGTGACTGGGTGACTGGGTGACCGGGTGACCAGGTGACCAGGTGACACCTAACGGGCAACCCAGAGCTGTCAGTGGGACACGCGTTTTCTGTGGGCCACCCATCTTCGCCGACAGGTATCACCTGGTCACCCGGTCAGCGCGCGCGCAGCAAGCGCACGTCACCCGGTCAGCGCTACAGCCGCGTCGTCTCGCCAGTGTTTGCACGGGGCGCATCGGGCTGGCGCTCCTCGTCGTGCAGCTCGGCGCTCGGCGCCTGGCGCTGGCCGCAGCTGTGGCCGTAGGTGCCGTGCTGGCCGCGCCAGTAGTACTGCCTAGCGCCGCCGTGGCGGCCGTGCCAGCCGTGGCGGCCGTGGCGCATGCCGCGCCCAAAGATCCCGAAGAAGAGCGCGCCCAAGATCAGGGGCCAGAAGAAGAAGAGCGGGAAGAATATAAACCCGTGCCCGCCCCTCGAAAGCAGCAGCAGCGCCCCGAACCCGACTAGCAGCCAGCCAAACTTGTGCATCGCACGTTCCTTCTATGGGCGGGGGATCGTCCTGTTGTCCCCGCCGTTGATGGAATGACTCTAGCGCACAATTGTGGAGCGAATATGAAGATCGCACGGAGCGATCTAGGATTACACAATTACCGCACCAGCTTTTTGTAAATCACGCGGTGCGGCTGATCGGCGGAGGAGCCCTTGCGCTTGTGGAAGTCCGCCTCGTACTCTGAGTAGCTGCCGGGGTACCAGACCACCTGGCTGTCGTTCTCGAAGGCGAGGATATGCGTCGCCACCCGGTCGAGGAACCAGCGATCATGGGAGATGATCACGGCGCAGCCGGCGAAGCGCTCCAGGCCCTCCTCTAGCGCCCGCAGCGTGTGGACGTCCAGATCGTTGGTGGGCTCATCGAGCAGCAGCAGGTTGGCGCCCGACTTCAGCACCTTGGCGAGATGGACGCGATTGCGCTCGCCGCCGGAGAGGTTCCCCACAGCCTTCTGCTGGTCCGCGCCGGTAAAGTTGAAGCGGGCGCAGTAGGCGCGCGAGTTGAGCTGCCGGTTGCCGAGCAGGATAATGTCGTGGCCGCCGGAGATCTCCTCCCAGACCGTCTTCTTCGGGTCGAGGCTGTCGCGGCTCTGATCCACGTAGCCAAGGCTTACGGTGGAGCCAACGCGCAGCGTGCCACCGTCGGGCTGCTCCTGGCCGACGATCATGCGGAAGAGCGTGGTTTTACCGGCGCCATTCGGACCCACAACGCCGACAATCCCGCCGGGGGGCAGATCGAAGCTCAGATCCTCGTAGAGCAGCCGGTCGCCAAAGCCCTTGCTCACGGCGTCGGCCTTCACCACAATATCGCCGAGGCGCGGGCCGGGCGGCACAAAGATCTCCAGCTCGCGATCCTGCTGCTCCTGGCCCTCGTCCAGCAGCTTCTCGTAGGCGGTGATGCGGGCCTTGGATTTGGCGTGGCGACCTTTGGGCGCCATATTCACCCAGTCGAGCTCGCGCTGAAGGGCCTTCTGGCGCTGGCTCTCGGACTTCTCGTCGCTGGCGAGCTTCTGCTTCTTCTGCCCCAGCCAGCTGGCGTAGTTGCCGCGCCAGGGGATGCCCTGGCCGCGCTCCAGCTCGAGGATCCACTGGGCCACCGTGTTGAGGAAGTGGCGGTCGTGGGTGACGGCGATGACCGTGCCTTTGTACTCCTGGAGATGGCGCTCCAGCCAGGCCACCGACTCAGCGTCGAGGTGGTTGGTGGGCTCATCGAGCAGCAGAATGTCGGGCGTCTGGAGCAGCAGGCGACACAGCGCCACGCGGCGCCGCTCGCCGCCGGAGAGCAGCTTCACCAGGCTTTCGGCGGGGGGGCAGCGTAGCGCGTCCATGGCCAGGTCGAGCTTGCTGTCGAGATTCCAGCCGTCGGCGTGGTCGATCTTCTCCTGGAGCTCGCCCTGCTCGGCGATCAGCGCGTCGTAGTCGGCGTCGGGGTCGGAGAACTGCTCGGAGATCGCGTCGTAGCGCTGCATAAGCGCCACGGTGGCGGCCATACCCTGCTCCACAATCTCGCGCACAGTCTTACTGTCGTCGAGCTCAGGCTCCTGCTCCAGCATACCGATCGTGAGGCCGGGCGACATCGTCGTCTCGCCGTTGAACTCCTTATCGACGCCGGCCATAATGCGCAGCAGCGTGCTCTTGCCGGAGCCGTTGGCGCCGATCACCCCGATCTTGGCGCCGTAGAAATACGAGAGGTTGATATTCTTCAACACCTCGCGGTTGGGCGGGATTACCTTGCCCACCTTGATCATGGAGTAAATGACTTGATTGTCGCTCACGGGGTCATGCTCCTACTATCGTCGTCGGCCGGGAACAGCGCATCGAGCTTCGCCGCAGCGTCACGCTGGGTCTCGGGCATAACGTGGGCGTAGATATCTGCGGTGACTGTGATCGAGCTGTGGCCCAGAATCTCCATCACCACGCGCAGCTGGACCCCTTGCTGGATCAATAGTGTAGCACAGGAGTGGCGCAGATCATGAAAGCGCGTGGTCTCCGGCAGGCCGACGGCGCGCAGGACGCGCTTGAAGGCCACGTTCAGGTTGCGGGGCCAGATCAACTGGCCGTTGGTCGCAGGGAAGACGAGGCCCAGCCTGTTCCAAGCGGGGCCGTGGGCCAGACACTCCTGCTCCTGCTGCTCATGGTGCCGCGGCAGTAGTTGGGCGAGCACGTCGGGGAGTGGCAGCGTCCGCTGCGGCAAGGGCGGAAGCGACCAAGCCGCTGCCGAGCATGTACGTGGCCGTCGAGACAAGAAACGCAGCCCCGATCAGGCGTGCGGCCGTACGAAATGACGTCGTGGGTTGATTGGCTTGCATGAATTCTCTCTTCTGGAGCCGGTCTGTCGATCCTGGCGCCGGCACCGCCCCAGCCTACCGCCACGGTGGTGCCACGGCATACCTCTTCCGAGGTAGAACGGGGAGTAGCGCTCGCCGCCGGGCGACGCGCACGCGGCTATAATGAGTGCCATGCCGACCGACGTGCTCACAACCAAGCTCTTCGTCCCCCTGCCGCGCCTGAACGCTCTCGCTCGTCCCGCACTCATCGCGCGGCTGAACGCGGGTCTGCACCGTGTGCTCACCCTTGTCGCAGCGCCCGCCGGCTTCGGCAAGACAACCCTGGTCAGCGCCTGGGTGGCCGGCCTGAACCGGCCCGTCGCCTGGCTGTCGCTCGACCCTGAGGACCGCGACGCGGCCCGCCTGTACACAGCGCCAAATATGACGTTCGGGGTATTGGCAATATGCGCACACGGCGACAGTCGAACGGAGCGGCGGTCTGAAAAGGCTGACGGTCACGGTGCCTGAGCCGGTACACTGTTCCTGTTATACTCTACGTGGTCGCGGGCAGATCAGGCAACTGATCGGCCTTCCACGGCACCACCGCGAAGTGCCGGCTCTACGATTGAGGAGGTGTCCATGTTCGCTTGTTCACGGCACGGTTTGATTCGGATCAGCGGTGTGCTGGCGCTGCTGCTGTTGGTTGGGCTGGTCGTCCCCGCTACCCAGGCGGCCGTGCTCCCGCTCAGTGGCACCATGCCGCCCTTCGGCGATGTTCAGAGCTACCGGGTCAGCCCTGATGGCCTCTATGTGGTCTACCTGGCTGACCAGCAGACCGACGGGGTGGACGAGCTGTACAGCGTGCCGCTCGCGGGCGGGACGCCGGTCAAGCTCAACGGCCCGCTCGTCGCCGGGGGCATCGTCTTCGGTTTCGCCATCAGCCCCGACAGCCAGCGCGTGGTCTACCTGGCCGACCAGCAGACCGACGGGGTGCGCGAGCTGTACAGCGTGCCGCTTGCGGGCGGGGCGGCGGCGGTCAAGCTGAATGGCGCGCTGGTGGCCGGGGGCATCGTCTTCTTCTTCGCCATCAGCCCTGACAGCCAGCGCGTGGTCTACCAGGCCGACCAGCAGACCGACGAGGCATTCGAGCTGTACAGCGTGCCGCTCGCGGGCGGGGCGGCGGCGGTCACGCTGAATGGCGCGCTGGTGGCCGGGGGCGATGTCTTCGGTTTCGCCATCAGCCCCGACAGCCAGCGCGTGGTCTACCGCGCCGACCAGCAGACCGACGGGGTGGACGAGCTGTACAGCGTGCCGCTCGCGGGCGGGGTGGCGGCGGTCACGCTGAATGGCGCGCTGGTGGCCGGGGGCGATGTCGTCACTTTCGCCATCAGCCCGGATAGCCAGCGCGTGGTCTACCAGGCCGACCAGCAGACCAACAATGTGTTCGAGCTGTACCGCGTGCCGCTCGCGGGCGGGGCGGCGGCGGTCAAGCTGAATGGCGCGCTGGTGGCCGGGGGCAGCGTCATCAATTCCGCCATCAGCCCCGACAGCCAGCGCGTGGTCTACCGCGCCGACCAGCAGACCGATGATGTGTTCGAGCTGCACAGCGTGCCGCTCGCGGGCGGGGTGGCGGCGGTCACGCTGAATAGCCCGCTCGTGGCCGGGGGCAGCGTCATCAATTTCGCCATCAGCCCCGACAGCCAGCGCGTGGTCTACCGCGCCGACCAGGCGACCGACAATGTGGACGAGCTGTACAGCGTGCCGCTCGCGGGCGGGGCGGCGGCGGTCAAGCTGAATAGCCCGCTCGTGGCCGGGGGCGATGTCTTCTTCTTCTTCGCCATCAGCCCCGACAGCCAGCGGGTGGTGTATGTTGCGCCGCAGGATAGCACCGGGGTGGACGAGCTGTACAGCGTGCCGCTCGCGGGCGGGGCGGCGGCGGTCACGCTGAATAGCCCGCTGGTGGCCGGGGGCGATGTCTTCTTCGGTTTCGCCATCAGCCCCGACAGCCAGCGCGTGGTCTACCGCGCCGACCAGCAGACCAACAATGTGAACGAGCTGTACAGCGTGCCGCTCGCGGGCGGGGCGGCGGCGGTCACGCTGAATAGCCCGCTGGTGACCGGGGGCAGCGTCTTCTTCGGTTTCGCCATCAGCCCCGACAGCCAGCGCGTGGTCTACCAGGCCGACCAGCAGACCGACGATGTGAACGAGCTGTACAGCGTGCCGCTCGCGGGCGGGGCGGCGGCGGTCGCGCTGAATAGCCCGCTGGTGGCCGGGGGCGAGGTCTTCCTCGGTTTCGCCATCAGCCCGAACAGCCAGCGCGTGGTCTACTACGCCGACCAGCAGACCGACAATGTGATCGAGCTGTACAGCGTGCCGCTCGCGGGCGGGGTGGCGGCGGTCACGCTGAATAGCCCGCTGGTGGCCGGGGGCGAGGTCTTCGGTTTCGCCATCAGCCCGGACAGCCAGCGCGTGGTCTACCGCGCCGACCAGCAGACCGACAATGTGAACGAGCTGTACAGCGTGTCGCTCGCGGGCGGGGCGGCGGCGGTCACGCTGAATAGCCCGCTGGTGGCCGGGGGCGATGTCTTCTCCGATTTCCGCATCAGCCCCAACAGCCAGCGCGTGGTCTACTACGCCGACCAGCAGACCGACAATGTGTTCGAGCTGTACAGCGTGCCGCTCGCGGGCGGGGTGGCGGCGGTCACGCTGAATGGCCCGCTGGTGGTCGGGGGCGATGTCTTCGATTTCGCCATCAGCCCCGACAGCCAGCGCGTGGTCTACCGCGCCGACCAGGCGACCGACGGGGTGGACGAGCTGTTCGCCGCCGACCTCGGCCCACGCGCGGTGGGCTTCAGCGCGGCGACGGCGCAGGTGAGCGAGGGCGCGGGCACGGCCACACTGACCGTCGCGCTCAACGCCACGGTGGCGACCACGGTTACGGTGCCCTACGCCGTGAGTGGCGGCAGCGCCAGCAACGGCAGCGACTACACGCTGGCGGCAGGCACGCTGACCATTCCGGCGGGCAGCCTTACCGGCACGATCACGGTGGCGCTCATCGACGACGCCCTGGTCGAGGGCGACGAGACGGTGGTGGTCACGCTTGGTACGCCACAGAACGCAGACCTGGCTGCCAGCAGCAGTTTCACCCTGACGATTGCCGATAATGACACCTGGCTCGTCTATCTGCCGCTCGTCCGCCGCTAGACTGGGCCGCCGGTGCTTTGCGCAGCTCTATGCCACGATCCGGTACGAGCTGCGCAATCGTGCGGGGGCAGTCGAGCGTAATTGAAGTTGTTGTATGGCGTGGGCTCTGGCGCCATGCAACAACTTCGCCTGTACACCGCGCCAAATATGACCTCGTGGATGGATCCGTTTACATTCTTCCTCTGTTCTTAAGCTTGGTCGGCCGATCCTGGGGCCGGCACCGCTCCACGCTACCATCACATCACATCGACGGTGCGGCATACCTCTTCCGAGGTATGCCGGGGAGTAGCGCTCGCCACCGGGCGACGCGCACGCGGCTATAATGGGTGCCATGCCAGCCGACGTGCTCACGACCAAGCTCTTCGCCCCCCTGCCGCGCCCGAACGCTCTCGCTCGCCCCGCACTCATCGCGCGGCTGAACGCGGGTCTGCACCGTGCGCTCACCCGCTCCACCTCGACGCGGTGAACGGCGATGCGGCCACGCCCGGCCAGGCGACCCTGGAGGCGCTGGAGCGCGCCAACCTGTTCCTCGTCCCCCTGAACGACGAGCGGCGCTGGTATCGCTACTGATGACCGCCATCCACGGGGCGAACATGCTCAACCAGTTCGTGGTGCTGAACCTGAGCGGCGGGGGCGGCACAGCGCTGCCCTTCGCGCCCGGGCAGCGGGAATCGCTCGTGGCCCTCTTCCCCGACGCCTACGGCGCCTGCTCGGCCTGCTGCTGCTCCTGGCGGGCTGCGGTCCTGGACAGTGTGGCGCTGCTGGTGCTGCCCGGCTACGCCGAGACGCCCGCCGTCGTGGCGCTGCTCATCGCAGTCGCAGAGATCGCCTTCCCGCTGTGGCTGCTGATCAAAGGCGTTGCTGTCGAGCGGTGGCAGCAGCGCGCATAGGAACGCCTCGATGCCAGGCCGCGTGGCCTGGCCCTATAATGGAGCTATGTCCACCCCTCTGCTGGCGACAAAGCTGTACCGCCCCCCGCCGCAGCCGAACAGTGTGCTTCGGCGGCGCCTGCTCGCACAGCTCGACGACGGCCTACGGCGCAACCTGACGCTGATCGCCGCCCCTGCTGGCTCTGGTAAGACCACGCTGCTCAGCCAGTGGCTCCCTGAGGGCGCGCGGCCGGTCGCCTGGCTGACGCTCGACGAAGGCGATCGCGAGCCCGCACACTTCCTGGCCTACCTCGTCGCCGCGCTGCAGGGCGTCGTACCGCAGCTTGGGGCCGGGCTGATGGCCGCCCTGCTCGCCCCACAGCCGCCGCCGCCTGCCGCAGCGGTAACTGAGCTGATCAACGCGCTCGCCGCGCTCGCGCAGCCGATCGTTCTGGTGCTCGACGACTATCATCTGGTCAACTCGCCGCCGGTCGATGCGGCCCTCAGCCTGCTGCTGGCCCACCAGCCACCCCAGCTGCACCTGGTGATCGCCACCCGCGAGGACCCACAGCTGCCCCTGGCTCGCCTGCGCGCCCGCGGCGCGCTGACCGAGCTGCGCGCCGCAGATCTGCGCTTCAACCCGTTTGAGGCGGCCGAGCTGTTCAACCAGACGGAAGGGCTCAGCCTGCTGGCGGAGGACGTCACCGCCTTGGAGCGCCGCACCGAGGGCTGGGCCGCCGGCCTCCACCTGGCCGCGCTCTCCCTGCGGGGCCATCAGGACGCCGCCGGCTTCGTGCGCTCCTTCTCCGGCAGCCATCGCTTTGTGCTCGACTATCTGCTCGAAGAGGTGCTCCGGCAGCTGCCCGCGCCCATCCAGCAGTTCTTGCTGCGCACCGCGATCCTTGATCGGCTCTGTGGCCCACTGTGCGACGCGCTCCTTGAGGCACTCCCCGGCACGGGGCAGACGACCCTCCACGCCATTGAGCGAGCCAATCTGTTCCTCGTTCCCCTCGACGACGAGCGGCGCTGGTATCGCTACCACCACCTGTTTGGCGAACTGCTGCGGCAGCGCCTCCCGCAAGACGGGGGCCTGTCCGAGGGCGACATCGCCGGGCTCCACGCCCGGGCGAGTGTCTGGTATGAGGCCCAGGGTCTGATGCTTGAGGCGCTGCACCACGCCGCTGCGGCGGCTGACCCCGCCCGTGTCGCCGCTCTGGCCGAGCGCTCGTGGGAGCAGATGAACAGCGGCTTCCAGTCGGCCGCCTGGTGCCGCTGGGTGCGGCAGCTGCCAGAGGTGGTGCTGCGAGCCAGGCCCGTGCTCTGCGTGCAGTACGCCTCGGCGCTGATGGACGCCGGCGAGGTCGAGGCCAGCGAGGCCCGGTTGCGGGACGCCGAGCGCTTGCTGGCCGTGCCGCAGGGCAGTGCCGAGGAGCCGCTGGTGGCTGTCCAAGCGCAGTTCGCCACGCTGCCGGCCCAGATCGCCATCATCCGGGCCTACAATGCTCAGGCCCAGGGCGATTTCCTCGCCGCGGCGCAGCACGCCGCCCGCGCCCTCGCCCACCCTGCTGATGTGCAGCCGCTGCTGCGCGCCCAGGCGCTGGCGCTGCTCGGCTTCTCCCACTGGGCCGAGGGCGATCTCGACGCAGCCCAGCGGGCCATCGGCTTCTGGATCGAGCACACGCGCGAGGCCGGCAACCTCGCCTTCGCGCTGGCCAGCGGCTTCTACCTGGCGGAGATTCGGCTTGCCCAGGGCCAGCTGCGCGAGGCGGCCAGGCTGTGCCGGCAGTTGCTGCAGCTGGTGCCGGCAGACGACGAGGCCGCCAGACTGGCCGTGCCGCACCTGCACCTGGGGCTGGCCCTGGTCGCCCACGAGCAGGGCGACGCGCCGGCCGCCGCGCTGCACCTCCAGGCGAGCAAGCATGGGGCCGAGCGGGCCGCGCTGGTCGACTGGCCGTTCCGCTGGCATCTGGCCCAGGCCCGTGTGAAGGAGTCGGCTGGTGAATGGGAGGCCGCCCTTGATCTGCTGGACGAGGCCGGGCGCCGGTATGTCAGGAACCCCGTCCCCGACCTGCGCCCCCTCGCGGCGCTCAAGGCGCGGGTACACCTGCGGCAGGGCAACCTCGCCGCCGCGCTGGCCTGGGCGGCGCAGGCCGGCCTGGCGCCTTCGGACGAGCTGGGCTACCTCCGCGAGTTCGAGCAGCTCACCTTCGTCAGGCTGCTGCTCGCCCGCGCTCGCCAGAAGCAGGGCGACGAGGAGCTGCACGCCGCGTTCCCGCTGCTCGCACGGCTGCTTGTTGCGGCAGAGGCCGGGGGTAGGGTCGGGAGTGTGATCGAGATCCTGCTGCTCCAGTCCCTCGCCCACGAGGTGCGGGGCGACACAACACAGGCCCTCGTCCCGCTGGAGCGCGCGCTGGCGCTTGCGGAGCCCGAGGGCTACGTCCGGCTGTTCGTGGACGAAGGCCCGCCACTGGTGAGGCTGCTTACCGAAGCGCAAAGCGCAGAGCGCAGAGCGCAGAACGGCTCGCTCCAGCCCTACTGCGACCTGCTGCTGTCCGCGCTCCTTCAATCAGCCGGTGCCCAGGCCGACGGGATGGATGGTGGTTTGCGCTCAAACGCTCAAACGCTCGAACGCCTCCAGGAGGCGCTCAGCGAGCGCGAGCGCGAGGTGCTCCGCTTGATCGCCGAGGGGCTCAGCAACCAGGAGCTTGCCGCGCGGCTGCACCTCTCGCCCCAGACGGTCAAGGTGCATACACGCAACATCTACGGCAAGCTCGGCGTTTCAAGCCGCACGCAGGCGGTTGCCAGAGGCCGGGCGCTTGGCTTCCTGGAGCTGTCGTAGCGCGCAAACGTGGTGCGCTCTGATCGAATACCCCGCCAGATACCACCGAGGTGGTACGACAACCATGCTGTCGGCTGATATCGTGGACGTGTTCGAGCGAGTGCCCTGCAAAGCAGCCTGAGGATCGCTTCGAGGTTGCCGCCGAGCTGATTGCGACAGAGCGCACAAGCCAGCGGCAGCCCCCGGTGGCAACACAGCGCCGATCATCATCGAACGGTGGCCGTGCAGCGCGCGGGTACCTGCTGCGCGAGTGAGGAAGTGTGGCGCAGCAGCAACCTCCCAATGCGAACCGCGGCGAGCCGGTCGTCTACCAGCTCAGGGTGAAGGGCCATCTGAGTGCGGACTGGAGCGCCTGGTTCGACGGGATGACGATCGCCCAGGACGCAGACGGCGCGACGCTCATCACCGGACCAGTTGCCGACCAGGCAGCGTTGCACGGGCTGCTGCGCAAAGTGCGCGATCTCGGCCTGACGCTGCTCGCACTCAGCTCTAGCGAACGTGGACGACCGAACAGGCCAGAGGCAGATCCAGGCGACCTACACGGCTCCTAGTTCATGCCGAGCTGCCCCATATGAGAAGGAATACATAGTGCAAGCGATGCTCTACCGGCGCTACGGTGGGCCTGAGGTGCTGCGGCTCGAAACCGTGGCCGAGCCCGCCCCTGGCCCCGACGACGTTCAGGTTCAGGTTCATGCCGCCTCACTCAACGCGGCCGATGCGTACCTCTTGAAGGGCGAGCCTGCCCTGCTGCGGCTGTCGTCAGGGCTGCGCGGGCCGAAGCGACCGATCCTCGGCGCAGATATCGCCGGCAGGGTGGTGGCGGTCGGCGGCCGCGTCACGCAGTTTCAGCCGGGCGACGCAGTGTACGGCGACCTGTCCGGGTTTGGGTTCGGCGGCTTCGCCGAGTATGTCTGCGCTCCCGAGCGCGCCCTGGCGCTCAAGCCGGAGCGGCTCAGCTTCGAGCAGGCCGCGGCCGTGCCGCTGGCTGGAGTCACCGCGCTCCAGGCGCTGCGGGCCGGGGGGCCGGTCACGGCAGGCCAGCAGGTGCTGGTCCACGGCGCGTCCGGCGGCGTGGGGACGTTCGCCGTGCAGCTCGCCCGGTCGTTCGGGGCCACCGTGACGGCCGTATGCAGTACGAGGAAGGTCGAGCTTGCCCGTTCGCTCGGCGCCGACCACGTCGTCGACTATACGCAGGAGGATTTTACCCAGAGCGACCGGCGCTACGACCTGATCCTGGTCGTAAACGGCAACCGCCCGCTCACGGCCTATCGTCGCGCCCTGCGCCCTGGAGGTTGTTGCGTGGTGGCAGGCGGCGCGATCCCGCAGATCCTCACGGCGACGCTGCTCGGGCCAGCGTTGTCGCTCGCCTGGGGTGTCAGCGTGCGAAACGTGCTCGCCCAGCCGAGCCAGACGGATCTGACATTTCTGAGCGGGCTGCTTGAGGCCGGCGAGGTCGTGCCCGTGGTCGACCGCTGCTTTCCGCTGCGTGAGCTGCCGGAGGCGCTGCGCTACCGTGCGGCGGGGCTCGCCAGCGGAAAGGTCGTCATCACGATGGAGCACACCGGCGGGTGAGCCGCCCCCGTTCGCTCGACTGAGACATCCTGTCGGTAGCGTTGTCGTTTGAATTTCGTGACACTCCGCAGCGGCTAAAGCCGCGCGGCTTCTTGGCCCAACCCGCCTCGTGGCGAGCTTGACGACCAACGGAGCTGTCCGCCCCGGTTCAGGATGTTG
>ENA-ORBV01006967-ORBV01006967.1-microbial-mat-metagenome-genome-assembly--contig:-NODE-6967-length-19639-cov-3.794346_pt1 | contig 19639 bp, 13 predicted proteins | sample MGYA00237777_ERZ505514 | MGnify/ENA primary metagenome ERZ505514 (study PRJEB26160, sample SAMN06269048) | microbial mat metagenome | isolation source: Oligotrophic lake microbial mat | place... | reverse complement strand
TCATACGTGTTCGACGGTCAGTGGGGCCGTCTTGATCACGCACTCGCTTCACCCGCTCTCGCCGCGCAAGTGACCGGTGTGACCGCCTGGCACATCAACGCGGACGAACCCACGGTGCTCGGCTACGAGTCGGCGTTCAAGAGCGCAGCGCAGCGCGCCTCGCTGTACGCGCCAGACCCGTATCGCAGCTCGGATCATGATCCCCTGCTGGTGGGGATCACGCTGCGGCGTGCGAGTGTGCGAAGCGGTACGCCTTGATCGCGACTGACGCGATGCGACGCCATCGCCGCATTCGTGCCGTGATGGCGTCTCTCGCTCGGTGCAACGCTACGGTTTGATCGCGAGGTTGTTGACGACGGTATAGCCCGTGGCCTTCGACGTGGCGACTTCGCCGGCCAGCTGCTTTTCAAACTCCGTCTTCACGCTGCCATTCAGTGTAACGGTCTTCGTGGCTTCGTTGGTGTCAACGTTGATGTCGGTCGCGCCCAAACGCGTGTCGGCAAGCAGCGCGGTTTTCACTTCGCCCGTTTGCATCGCGCCTTCCATTTTCGTGCCCGCGGCGTCAGCGGCCTGTTCTGATTTTTCAGCCGCAATCTCCGCGTCCTGCTTCACGCCGTCAGCCGTGTTGCTGCATCCGGTTGACAGGGCAAGCATGGCAATCGCGCTCAATACCGTGACTCTTCTCATGTGATCTCTCGAAGGGGATGGAGGTGATGCGAGCTCAGCTGTTTACTCATACCCGACGCGCCTGCACAGTTGTTCCTCCTCAACCGAACATGTCCGTATTGTATGTGGTCTTACCAGAATAGCCATCTCGCTGTAGCGTTGCAGCGACGAAGCTACCTGTTCTCCAACCCCCCCCGTCCATGTTGCGTCCCGCGGTATTGCTCGATGCTTCCATGACCGTGCACGACGCAAGAGGTCGCCTCGCGCAGTACGGACTCTGGAGCGACTCGTCAGAGAGCGCGGCACACGCGGTGATCCGCACGTACCTGGAACGGCTGAGTTCGGCGCACGCCCGTGCTGCTGCAGCCGCACCCGCGAACCGTTCGTCTGCGCCTCCGGATATGTCCGACGTCATTCGCGCGCTGCAGCGTCCGCTCCGCGATGGGCGTGTAGCGGTGCGACGCCAAGAGGCGCTCACCGTATTCTGGTACGCGTTTTCCGCCGAATCGGTGCTCGAGGCGTTTTCTGCCTTTCCGGCGGATCTGCGCGTGGTCGATGCGCTGAATTTGCACGAGAGCGGAAGCGTGCCCACGGCGCAGGCTGATGATATCGCAGCGTCTCAGAGTGCCTCGCGCGATTTTTCCGGCGTGGTGCTGCGCGGTGCGGAGTTTGTGGCAGTGTCCGAACCGAAACAGTTTCCAAAGACGGCCGCGCCTGAGATGCCGGTCGGCAGTGAATCCGGCGGGTCATCGCGTAGCGCAGCCGAGGGCGATCGTTCTCCTCGGCCAAGCATGACGGCGCCGCCGTCTGGTGCCGCCCCTGCGCCGCCGCCGCTCGCGAAACGGCCGGCCGCGTCACCCGGAATGCCGACACGTCAGAATGCTGAACCCGCCTCCGAGGCCGCCCCGGTCGAGGTGACCGCGTACCCGCGGGTCGAACACCCCGAGCAGGTAACCGTCGGTGTGGCGTTTGATTTCATCATCGGACTCGGCAGCACCGTCATGGCCGGTCAGACGGACGCGGGGCCGATGGTTCTCACTGCGCCAACGGGCGCGACGTCGCTCGCGGTCGACATTCAGGTCGTGGCCGACGGATTCCAGGCGCCGAACGGCTGGCGACATGTACTCCATGTGGCTGTGGCCGACCCGTTCAGCGCGGCAGTAACGCTATCGCTGGTTCCCGATCTGCAAGACACGCCAATCAAGGCACGTGCGATCACCGTCCACTACGCGTACGACGGTGTGACGCGCGGTTCCATCACACGTTATCTCGCGGTCGCGATGCCGGGCGTCGTGATGCCAGCGGCGGACTCACGTGGCATCGATCTGTTGCAGCATCAGCCGGCCGCTCCTTCGATCAATGTGTCGGCGTCAACACACGTACCCGATATTGAACTCAACATCGCCAAGGCTGACGGCAACGAGGCGAGTGGCACGTTTCTCTGCACGATGCGCAACGCACATGGCATTCCTGTACCCGACGCGGGCATCCCGATTGATCTCGGCAACGACCCACGCACCTTTGCGCGTCAACTGATCGACGAAATGCCGCGCAACGACGGAGGTGAGTTGTTGCAGTTCATGGTAGAGGGTTCAGGCGATCTCATCGCCAGGCAGCTGCCGGCAGAGTTCTGGCAGATGTTGCGCGATGTGCATGCCGTTGTGGGAGACGCACGCGCGATCACATTGCAGCTGAACAGTGCCGATCCGTATGTGCCCTGGGAACTGGCACTCGTTGACCCACCGCTCGACCCGACGCGTGTCCCGATTCTCGGGGCACAGGTCAGCATGGGTCGTTGGATTCTGGGCAACGGGGCTGTTGCGTCGCCGCCGAGAACGTCGCTGCAGGTGCGTTCGTTCGCGGTGATGGCAGGCATGTATATGGCCGCGACCTCTGGACTCAAAAAGCTGCCCAAGGCGGAAGAAGAAATCACCGAGCTTGAAACAGCGTACAGGGACCGGGGCGCAATTCGATATGACTGTACCGCGCCCGCGCTCAACTCGCTGCTCAGCGCCGCGGTTGGCGGCGGGGCGCAGCTCGTGCACTTCGCCGGGCACGGCCAGGTGGACCCATTGCGCCCGGGTGATGCGGCGCTGTTTCTCAGCAATGGTTCGGCGATCAATCCCATGCTCTTTCGCCGCACACCACTCGGCCGTAACAACGCGCCGTTCATGTTCCTGAACGCGTGCATGGTTGGTGTAGGCGGAGAAATGCTCGGTGACTATGGCGGATTCCCGGGGAACTGTCTGGCGGGAAACTTCACCGGATTCATTGCCCCGCTGTGGGCTGTGAACGATGTGATCGCAAAGTGGGTGGCGCTCGAGTTTTACCGTCAGGCCATGGCCACGCCTTCGCGACCGGTGGCGGAGATCATGCGCGATGTGCGACAGGCGTATGCACAGCATCCCAACGCCTCATCGTACCTCGCGTACGTGTATTACGGCAATCCATTTCTTACCATCACGTAGCGGTCGCGACGCGCGGTTCTGGCGCGTCGGCCGGATACTGCGGTTCGGCAATTCAGCTGGCGCTCATCAGCGCGGGAGTTCGTCATGGAACCACTTACCGGCGGCGCCGAGCGCGTCTCCCTCGGCGGCAATGTTTCACTCATCGCGCCGGGGCTCAAGGGAAACGCGCGCCTGCTCTCGGGCGCCGTCGGCGACGTGCGGGCTGCGGAAGAATCATCGGACCTGCTTGACGAAGCGCTGGCGCGCGCCGAGATGCGCGGGCTGCGCACGGTCGAGATCCGCGCCGCGCAGGTGCCCACGCCACCGGCCGCCGAACTTCGCGACTCCCGCGGTGATGACGCACTCATGCTCGAAGTGCCGGACCTCGGCGAAGATGCGGAACAGGTTGTGCTCTCCGTGGACGAGGCCGGCGCGATGACGTGGCATTTCGCCACCGACGTGCACACCGTTGACGATGTCGACGACGTGCCAGCGCGCGCGCCGGCGGGCGGTGCCGGCACCATGCGCGGCGCACAGACGCGTCGTTTTGTCATCAATCGCAGCGTACCGCAGACCGATGCACATGACGAGGGTACGCATCGCGCGCTGTTTGGTGCGCTCGGTCGCAAGCTGCTCAAGGTCCTCGTGTTTCCGGTGAGTGATGCACTGCTCAACAAGCCGGCACGGGTGCTCGCCGAACGGTGGGAGGCGAACAACCGCACGTATGGCCTGCGTCGCTTCACGCCCGACAACTATCGCCTGCCAACCGGTACGCCGGGTGAACGCGACGCACTCGCGCTTACTCGTGACGATGCCTCCGCACTCACCGCAGGGCGGGCACTGATGTTCGTACACGGCACGTTCAGCACCGCGCACGGCGCGTTTCACGACATGCCGCCTGAGCTGATGCAGGAGCTGCACCAACGGTACAACGGTCGCGTCTTTGCGTTCAATCACTTTTCGCTATCGCACGACCCCATTGAGAACGTGCGACAGTTCAACACCATGCTGCAACAGGTGCTGCCGTCTGGTACGCTCGATGTGGACATCGTGGCGCACAGTCGGGGCGGCTTGGTGGCGCGCACGCTCGCCGACGGTGGCGATGCGTTCGGGCTCGATACCAGCCGCATCAATGTGCACCGCGCCGTGTTTGCCGGTGTTCCCAATCAAGGCACGCCGCTCGCCAAGCCGGATCACATGATCGAAATGATTGACCGGCTCACCACGGGACTCAACGTGGTTCCGGCTGGCGGTGTCGCCGACCTCCTCGAAGGGTTGCTCATCGCGGTGAAGATCATCGGGCACGGCGCACTCAAGGCGCTCGCCGGTCTGCGTTCCATGGACCCCGACGGCGACTTCATCAAAACGCTCAATCGACCCGGGCGCCGCCACGACGGATTTCTGGCCATCGCCGCCAACTACGAACCGCAGGACTCGGGGCTCAAATCACTGGTAGGTCGCGCTGCCAACTCGGTGGTGGATCGCATCTTCGAAAAAGCCGGCAATGATCTCGTGGTCCCGGAAAGCGGTGTCTACGATGTGAATGGATGCGACAGTTTCCCCATCATTGATGATCGGTGCCTGCGTTTGCCGACCACGGCCGGCATCATGCACACCGGAATGTTTGGGCATCCCGAGGTTTCTGCGCGACTGCGCGACTGGTTGGTGTAGCAACGCCTGTTGGCTCAAGGCTCACGACCGTTTCTCCGTTCACACGTGGCGGTGCGCTTCTCCGCCTCCGCTCGCTGTTCCACCAACAGGCGCTGGCGATAGTCGACCGGGATACACGCGGTGGTGCGCTCGCCGACGCGCCTGAGCAGCGATGCTGGATTGAGATCCCAGCGTCGGTAGCGTGCGGTGCCCAACTGCGGTGATGCCGTCAACTCCGAATCATCTGGCGGCCGAGCCGCCATGGGGAGCGCGTCTTCAACCAGCAGGGCCAGTGAGACGACCATCTGGGAGCCCGCTACGTGCACGGTGGTCACGCGCGGACTCTCGATCGACGCGGGCATCGGTTCGGGGTGCGCCAGCTCTGTGCTCTGGTACTGCTCGAATACTTTCCACAAGCGAACCACGCCGTTGCGACTCGTGCTCACCAGAAGCGAATCATTCTCGCTGAAGCTTACCTGCAATACCTCCTGGCGATGCGCCTCGAGTAACGTGTCCGGAATGATGGAGTCGGGCCACGCGGGGTCGGCGAGGAATGAGGGAAGCGAGTACACCTCGACGCTCTTGTCTGTGGAACCGGTCGCGAGTCGCCGTCCGTCGTGACTGAAGGCCGACGTCGTGATGTTGTACTGTGATCCGAGCAACTGTACCGCGCGATGGGCCCCACGCATCTCGATGAGGAGTGCGCGATTGCCCAATCCGGCCGCATAGAGCGCCGATCCGTCCGGACTGAACTGCAGTGCGGTGATGTCGGCGATGGAGTCAGGGGGGTACGTCCAGGTGCTGTCGGGTGTAATCAGCAGCAGTTTGTTGCACCACGCGGCGATCTGTGTGCCATCATGCGAGACGGCCACCTGCGTGATGAAGTCTTCGCAATCGGCGATTTGTTGTTCGATGATGCGTCCGTTCGCGTCGGCGCGCGTGAGGCGACCGTCGGCGTGTGTCATGACCAGCGACTGTCCGTCGCCGCTGAAGACGCCGGCAACAACCGATTCGGACACGTCGCCGAAATCGATCGGGCGCGGCGCACTGGTGTCGATTGTCCACCAGTGTGGGCGCAACGAGCCGAAGTAGAGCAGCAGCGCCGATCGGCCGTCAGGCGACACCGTAATGTCCTGGAGGCCGTTTTCCCATGGGTTGAATATCAGGCGGGAGATCACGGGTTGGCGATTCTCTACCGTGAACTGGGCGAGCAGCGTGCCGCTGGCAAACGCGGTCACCGCAACCGCGCCGTTGCTGGAAAGCCCCATACCCAGCGGTGTGCCAAGCGCCGTCACGGGGGTCAAGCCGCCCCAGTCATCGGGTGTGTCCCAGACACGCAGCGTGCCGTTGAGATCGTGCGTCGCGAAGCGTGTGCCATCTCGCGCGATGTGCAGCGAAAGAATATCCGCTCGATGACCGAGCAGCGGGACGGCGCGCGACGTATCCCCGACCGGCGTCCACCGGCCGGTGCGATCGCCTGACATCGAAATGACCGCCTGCGAGTTCGAGGAGAACCCGACCTGCACGTTCTGCGAATGCGCCGCCATTCTCCACTGGAGCGAGAGATCGTGGAGGGAGCGCAGCTCAACCACACCGGTCGCGGTACCCACCGCCAACCACGCGCCGTCCGGGCTGAAAGCGGCGCTCGCCGCGAGTCGTGTGTCGATCGTGCGCGGACGACCTTCGCCGCTGCGCTGATACACCCAGGTCGGGCTGTGAAGCCCACCGAGCAGCACGGACGCGCCGTCGGGACTGAACACCACGAAATCGGGCGTGTTATCGCCCAGTGGCGCGATCAGTCGGCGGCGTCGTTCCGTTGAGGACAGATCGAGTTCGACCAGCGCACCTTCTGCGGCCACGGCCACCAGCATCTGCGGTCGCAGCGGATCGAACTCCGCGATCGTCATCTCCCCAATCTCCAGCGGTGCGATGCGCGTGTCCGACGCGCGCCATGCCGAGAGCACACCTCGGTCATCGAGGGCCGCGAGGTACTTGCCATCGGCAGATTCTCGTACGAGTCGCAGAGGCTGGTCAGACACCGGCCACTCCCGCAGCACGCCCGCGCTGTCTCTGGATATACGACGAACCATGCCGCTCGCGTACGCCACGAGCACGGAGCGTTCGTCACGGGAGAACTGAATGTTCATCACACCCATCGTGTCGAAACGTGTGACGACGCTCGCGCCCGTATCCACCGCGGGTCTCATCACGAGATATCCATCGGAAAATCCGAGCGCAATTTGGTCGCCCGTGCTGGAGAGTGCTGCACTGAACACGCCGAGGTATTCGGCACGCGCCGTCGCCCGTGCGAGCACCGACTGCACGAGCTCCAGGCGGCGCGGATCGGTGAGGTCGGACCGCTCAAACTCGGCGGCGAGTGCGGCTGCGTACGTGGGGTCTTCGACGGCCAGACGTTCGAGCGCATAGTTGCGGCTCAGCGTATTGGCGGTGCGAAGGTACGACTCTGCCCGCACACCTGACACCAGCGCCCAGATGACGAGCACGGCAAATCCAGCGGCCACGGCGCCTACGGTGCGCAACCTTCGCATGCGCCGCCGGCGCGAGGCATCGCGGCTCCTGGTGATGAACCCCATCGTGTCATCAAATGACATGGCGGCGCTGCCCGTATATCGCTCCGCCCACTCTGCCGTCGGCATCCGGCGCGCGAGACGATCAAGCGCGACGCTCAGCTCACGCGGCGTGAGCAGGTCATCGCCCGGACTCTGCGAGTCTGCACTCGCCTTGCGTGCAGTTTCCAGCCACCAGTCGCGTCGATCCCGCTCCTCGTCGACCCACTGGCGCAGTCGTGTCCATTGGCGAATCAGACTCTCGTGTGCGATGTCGTAGCGCGGGTCATCCGGCCGGCCGTCGTCGGCTGCGAAGAGAAAGTTCACACCTTCGGCGCGGCAGCGGTCGAGCAGCGGTCGCACGTCCTCGGCGGTGCCGCCGGACGCCCGCACCAGCTCGCTGAAGCGCGCCGGACTGCGCACGCGTCGACGGTTTACGTCGGTGGTGGTAAGCCGCTTGAAAATTCGCTCAACAACGAGTGCATCGGTGCGGCTGACCGTGAACTCCGCCTGCCAGTCGAGCGCGTGTTCGAGACCACCCGCCTTCTCGAAATGGTGCAAATCGAGGGGACCAACCTTGCCGGCCGCACGCCACAGCTCCCACGTGCGCATGAGGGCGTGCTGCATGATCGGCAGTCGGTCGCCGCGATCGCCTACGTCATTGAGGACGCGGTCGATGAGGCGCGGCGCGACGCGCGCGCCCATGAGACGGGCGGGTCCGATCACGGACTCGCGCAACTGGGCGCGTGTCAACCGCGGCACCAGATAGCCCGAACGGTTGATTGCCTCGGGCAATCCGGAGAACACATCGCAGTCGCCGAGAAAGTCCGTGCGCATGGTGAGGCTGACATACACCGGGATCTCAGTCTGCTGCGCGAGCGCCAGCAGCAGCGACACCAGAGCCGACGACTCCTCGCGGCGACGAATACGCTCAGACGTGCGCGCGGCCTCGCGAGTTGCTCCAGCCTCGTCTTCCGAATCGGAGCCCGCGGCCAATCGAAACGCAAACAATTCCTCGAACTGATCGACAAGAATGAACACGTTCTCGGACGCCGCCAGGCGCGGCGCGAGATACGAGACCACCGCTTCGGTATGATCGTCGCGAATTCGAATGGCGAGCGCCGCCGCGGCCACCGCATCCCGGCCCTCGCCCATCGCGTAGATCAGCGACTCCGCGAGATTTTCGAGTGGCGCATCGCCCGGTTTGCACTTGGCCAGGCGCCATCCGTCGCGTTCCGCCACCATGAAGCCGGCCTGCAGCATCGGAATCACACCCGCGCGCACCAATGACGACTTCCCGCTCCCCGAACTGCCCAACACTGGTACGAAGCGTGATTCGCGCAGCAGGTCGAGCAGGTCCATCGACTGCTGGCTACGTCCAAAAAAATAGAGCGCGTCTTCGTCGAAGAAGGGACGCAGCCCGACAAACGGATTCTCACGCACATCGAGCGCCGTGTCCGCGCTCATGCTTCGGCCTTCGCCGCGTCGGCCAACAGCGCGTCGAGTTGCGACTCGTCGAGCAAAACACCGTCGCCCACAACGGTCCGGTTGTATGGCAGCGGGGGCATGGCGGCGCGCCCGGGCAGGCGAATGACGGCGACATCAGCAGGAACCTCACGATCGATGCCCGCCTTTATCGCGGCACGAACGCGTTGCACCACCCACGCGTCGGCGACTTCACCGGCGATCACGAGCACGAGCGGCACTTGTTTCACCGCCTGCTCGAACATGTCCATCACCGCGCGCGGTGGATTGTCACCCGCTGGCATCGACATCCACGTAATGTTGCGGCTGGACAGGTAGTGCTTGACGATCGCGGCCGCCGCGTCATCGCGCTGGTGCACGTCGAGATACACCACGGACACGCCGCCCGGCGCATCGGCTTTCTGCAGCTCGTCGCGCTTTCTGACAATCTCGCCGATCAGTGAATCGACGTCGGTGGTGATCACCTCGAGGCTGGTCGCGTGCCGGGGGCGTTGCTCGATTTCCTGCAGGAACGTGCGGTAGGCAGGATCTGCCACCCCGGCCGCTTTGAGGGCGGTGGGCATGAACACCATCTGCGATCGCGCGCATTGATGACCAATACGGAACTGTTCCATCGCGTACGTGCGTGTGTCCGGCGCCCCTTCCACCATCTCGCCGGGCTGGTCGCCCAGCAGGTGTATAAACAGGTCCGCCGATCCGGCGAGCGCACGGACCGACGCGTCGTGTTCCGCCATCGGCGTGGGTTCGGCGGTGACCACGGTGATCCCGTGCGCCGGGAGTTCGCGCTGCGCCCGTCGTTCCCACGGTCGCATGAGATCGCTAGTCGTTGCGATGAAGACGGTAAAGTCGTCGGCAACATCGGTCGTCGGTGCGCGCACCACCACCGATGCTGCCGATGCCCCCGCCGATGACGCGGCCTCCTCGGGTATCGCCGCCGTGTTCGTTGGTGGTCCGTGCGTCCGTTGCACGGGGAACGTTCCGGTTGGTCCACGTACGAGATCGGTGCGCTCAAAGATGTCGCCGTGCGGTGAGCGCATGAACAGCACCGGCGTCGCCCACTCGGCGTGCTGGTCCGAATACACCCACTTGCGCGCTTCGCCAACCGCACCGTCTACCGGCTCACCCATGACCAGACATTGGTAGAATGTGTTGGAGAACTGAATGGCCGCCGCATCGGAAATCGGAAACTGCATGGCCAGCACGGCGGTCACGCCAGCGCGTACCAGCGCCGTCGCCACGCCGGCGAACGGATCGCTGGTGGCTGTGATACCGGTCGCCGCCGTCTTGCACGCGTTCAGGAAAACAAGACGCAGCTTGGGCTCGTCGGCCAGCGCGATGCCCAACTGCTCGCCGTCGATCGCGTCCACACCGCCATCTTCGGTCTCGAACAGCAACACGCCGCGACCGTCGCGAAAATCACCGTGCCCCATGAAGTGCAGCACGTGCGGATCCTCCTCACGCAAGCTGCGGAAGAGTTCGGCGCGTGTGCCGCGACGCCACACCGTGTTGACGTGCTTCAGCCCGGCCCATTGGTTCCCGAGATTCACACGTTCTTTGTCGAGATCCAGGAACGCGGTGCCACGTGGCGTCGCGATGAACACCAGCACAGTGAACGGCGGTGTGACCGCCAAGGGCGCAGAACGTCGTGCCACGTCGAGCGCACGCACGAGCGGAAAACGCCGAGAGACGGTGAGCGGCTTGTCCTTGATGGATTTGGCGAGCAGTTCCCAGGGCAAACCGATCACCAGCGACATCTCGTCGCGCGATGTGTCAAACGAGAGCCGGATACGCAGTCCACGGTCATCCTGCCCTTCGACGGCCCGCTTGGTGCCCTCGAGGATGTCGCGCACCTCTCCGCTGAAAAGTGCGTGGTACAGAAGGACACCGAACTCGCGCGGATTTACGCGCCTCGTGTCCTCCGATGGCGTTTCCATCGCGCCATCCCGGCTGGTGTTGCTTCCCCCTCCCGGAAGCACCGCCTTGGCCAAACGTTGCAGAAACGCCGGCAGATCTGCCTCCAACACTGGCAGCTCCATGATGCCTGACGCCTCGCCTGCTTCCTCCGACGCCGCCGACACTCGATAGCGGCCAGGCGCATCAGGGGAGATGACGATCTTCAGTTCGGCGTATTTGAAGCCGCGCGATGCGATTGCCATGGTTGACCCACTACTGGGAAGTCGATCGCCGGCGCATCACAAACGACGCGAGCACGGTGGTCCAGTCGTCCTGCAGCTCAGCAGTTGGATTCTCACCTTCCATGGCGCCATCTCGTGTGACGCCGAGCTGATGTTCGACGAGCAACTGCAGCGGCGTGCGCGGGGCGACCGTTGGGGGTTTGTCAGAGCGCAGCCCCTCGTCTTCGCTCAGGAAATCGAAGCTCGCCGGAGAGCTGGCGAGAAACAGCTTGAGCGTTTCGACACCATCGTCACGGGTGGGAAGCACACCGTGTGGTGTGTACGGGTACAGATCGGGCACGGAGAACTGGCAGCGACGTCCCGGCACCGTGAACAGATCGATGCGGCCGTTTGCGGCGATCGCTTCGGTGGCGCCCTCGGGTGGGTACAACGTCTTTACACGCCCGGTGAGTCCGAAATCCAGCAGCGAAAAATACAACGGACGGTCATGCGGATTGATGATGCGAACACCGATGAAGTCGCCGTGATAAAAAACGGGCAGTCCGCCGGCGCCGGATTCGGCCAGCTGCCACGTGCCGTCGGTCAGTTGACGTAGCAGCTGCATGGTTGGACGCCGATTCGCCAGCGCACTGTACGGATCGGAATTGTCGAGTGCGAGGGCGAGCGACTGTCGTGCGAGAATGTTCACATTGCGCAGCAGCGCCACCGGTTCATCGAGCGGCGTTGGCGGCCCGACCGGCTGGCCGTCGGCGCCCGTGATAAGCCACTTTGTACCCGTCCCGGTTCGTGCGTGCGGCCAGGCGACCAGCGTGAGTGCTTCCGGCTCTGGTGTCGTCACCTGCTTCAGCAGGGGGGATTTTTTGAGCAGACGCGTCACCGCATCCCATTGCTCGGCAGGCACTTCGCCTTGCGATGCCTCGTCGAGTCGGACTGGTCGTTGTGCGTTTGCAGACATCACGGGCGAGAGCACCGCGCGTGCATCGCGCGTTACGTCGGCCACAACCGAATCCGGAATCAAGACGGCCACGCTGCTGAGGGCGCTCACCTCGGTGACGGTCGCGCGAGCAAGCGGTGTTCGTTCGTCGGTGCTGATCGCATCGACCGGGTACAGCGCGACCATCGTGCCCACGGTGACACCAAGCGCAGCGCCGGCGGCCAGCGTCACGGACGTACCCTCGTCGGCGACGGCCAACAAACGCACGTAGCGCATGGGCGGAATTTCCTCGAGCCCGAAGAGTATACGATCACTCTTTCCCTCGAGCTGCGGGTGCTGCTTGCCCTGCCGAACGTGCGTGACCTTGGCCGCGACTTCTTCGAACACCGAACGGTACGTCGTGCCCGCGGTGGCGCGTTGCAGCGCGCGTGCGAGATAGAATGTGAGCGCGCCATGTCGCGCTTCGCTCCCGTCTTCGAGCGGCCACAGAAACTCGCCCGACAACTCTTCGTCGCGACAGCCGCTGATCAGCACGTAGTGTTCGTGCAGCGGGAGCCATCCGGACGCGTTTTCGGTGCCCGCGCTTCGTGTCGCGCCGGCTCCTCCTAATCGCGACCAGAGCTCGGGCGGAATGGGTGATGGCGTAGTGGCGGAGCGCGTATCGGCGGGCAGTCCTCGCACGGCGAACCCGGGAAGATCAAACTCCGCGCTTCGCGTAATTGTCCCTGAATGACAGGCGTCGACGATCACCGTGATGGCGGACGTTTTCGCGACGAGCTGTTCGAGGCGGAGAAAGATCTCGTCGTCCGTAATATCGAGGTTCTGTTCCGGCGTACCGAAGGCACCGTAGGTGTCCACGGGCATGAGCGTGCTGTCGAGTCCTGAGGGCTCATCGCCTTCGCGATCGGTGCGCTGCGACCCGTGCCCGGCGAAATAGAACACCACCACATCACCGGGCGATGTGTCGCGCACGAGTGCATCGAATGCCGCGAGTATGCCCTCGCGTGTGGCGTCGCCGTCTTCAAGCAGGGTACGATGCGTGAATCCAAATCGGTCGCGCAACACCGCGTCCATGAGGCGCGCGTCGTTGACACACCCTCCCAGCGGCGTGATGTGTTGATACGCTTGAATACCGATCAGGAGCGCACGTTGCGTGTTCGGCGTGTTCGGCGCGGACATCGTCGCGGCCCGCGCCCGTCAGATTGACGGCGGGCGCTGCGGATCACGATCGATGGCTTCGATCGGCTTGGGCTGCGGATCACGATCGATGGCTTCGATCGGCTTGGGCTGCGGATCGCGATCGATGGCTTCAATCGGCTTGGGCTGCGGATCACGATCGATGGCTTCGATCGGCTTGGGCTGCGGATCACGATCGACGGCTTCGATCGGCTTGGGCTGCGGATCTGGTGCTACAGACATACGTGCTCCCGGAGAGAAGTGAACTTCGTCAGCGCGGCGCGGCGATACTCGGTGATTGGCGAGCGAGCTGATCGAGCCGCGCCTGGACCCGAGCCGCTTCGTTGGCGTCTCGCCGTGCGGTAGCGGACGACTTTCGCACTTGGAGACTGGCGAGAAGGTACAGCGGAAACGACGCGGGCGCAGCAGCGTCCAGCGAAGCCGCCACCAGCGTCGCCTCACGGAACTCTCCGCGCGCCAACAGCAGCTGCGACAACAGCAGGCGCTCCGCACCCAGTCCGCCAAAGGGGAACCAGGTAAGCGTCGTCCCGGGCGGTAACGGTCGCGCGAGCAACGCGCGCAGCGCGCGCTCCGCACCCGTCGAGTCGCCGGACGCCAGCGTTGCATGCGCGTCGGCCGCCGATGTATACAGTGCCAGCTCGCTCGACGTATCGCGACGCGACCGTTCAGCAAGTGCACGCGCAATCGCGAGTGGCGACGCCGCTTGGCCAAGCGACCTGAAGTATTGGGCAAGAATCCAGCAGCGCTCCGGCGTACTGCAACGCGCCATGTCTGGCCCGAAGCGTTCCGCGTCGCGCTTGGCCACCTCAGACGCCATCGCGGCGAACGCCGGCGAAACCGAAGCCGCAACCATCGCCAGCGACGAACCGCCGTCACCGCGCTCAACGGATCGGGCGATTTGCACCAGTGCGGAGTCGGGCTGGTGCTGTGCGACGAGCACGGCCACAAGGCCCACCAGTGCACTCTGCCGCGATGCCAGCGCGTCGGGTTGCGCCGCGGTTACGCTATCCATACGCAATACCGCGGTGTAGGCCGCCGCGGCGCACGGCAGATTTCCACCGCGCGCGCCCGCGACCACGGCGCTCGACAGCACGGCCAACACGTTGTCTCGCACTGCGGCGCGCCAATCGATTCGATCGGGCCCTTCCCGCGCGCACTGTTCGACATATCGAATCTCTGCGGCCTGAGTACTGTCGGGCTTCGCACGCAAGAAACGCGTGGTGAATGCGGTCACTTGCGCGATGTCCCCGCGTCTCGCCGCAATCTCGATCGGGTGCAGTACCAGGTGCGCTGACGCGGAATCGAGTGCGCGGGCCTGCGCGAAGGCGTGATACGCCAGACTGTCCGCGTTGTCGACCAGCGGAACGAGATGGATGTATGTCTCGCCGAGCTGCGCCCACGCCGACGACAGCTCAGGATCGATCCGAAGCGCGTCTTTGAAGGCGCTGATGGCCGAATCGGCACGCCCGTCCAGATAGGCCGCGTAGCCACGTGTAAATGCGTCGTACTGCGGCGGCAACGCCTGACCGAGCGCGCGTTGCACCAGCAGGTGCGCCTCGACCGGACGATGCGCGGCGGTGGCCGCCTGCGCACCGCGGACCGCCGCGAGCGCAAACGTGGAATCATCGCGTACCGCAGCGCGATACAGCGCGAGCGCATCCGCCGGGCGCGCGCGACGAAACGCGGCTTCGCCGGCCAGAAAGCTGGCGACGGCGGCCGGCTCGCGATCCTGCCACGCCCCCTCGAGGTCGCGCGCGTCGGCGCCCGGGGTGAGCACCGGCAACAACTGATTGACCGAGCGAATCGCCACACGCCAGAGCGACGTCGCCAGCCCCGATGCGCGCGGACGCGCGGCCACCGTGTCCGCCCGCGCGTCGACGAGATCGAGCAGCACATCGGCTGAGTCGCCGCGCAGCACGATGCGCCCGGTGACGTACCACGCGGCGCCGTGTGCGCGGGCAATGCGCTGCATCGCGTCGGCGGATACGGCCGACGGTGATGTACGATCGGCGTCGGGGAGGTATCGCCAACCGTCAATCCAGCGCAGCGCCCCTCGTCGATCGAGCGCACTGCCAATCAGGGTGGCCACATCTTCGCCCGGCGTCGCGCTGCCGCCCACTTCGTTCGGCGACACGAGCGGAAAGCCGATCACGCGATTCGGGTCGAGTGTCGGCAGCGTGGCGCGCCGGGCGAGCAGCCCGCCAGACGCGAGCATCACCACGGCGGCCGCTGCGCCCCACAACCATCGTGACCGGCCACGCGCTGCATCGCGCGCGACGGCGCCCGACGCGGCCGTGATATCGTGGGTCAGATCGAGCAACAGCGGATCGCGAAGTGCCGTCTGCAGTTCGAGCGCCGAGGCAAAGCGGTCGGCGGGCACTTTAGCGAGCGCCTTGTTCACCACGGCTTCGAGCCGACGCGTGACGGTGGGGCGCACAGTGCGCAGGCTTGGCACGTCGTCGCGCGCGTGGCGTGCGAGCACGGCGCGCGCCGTTGGCCCGGTGAACGGCGGCGCGCCGGCAAGCATCTCATATAGCACACAACCCAGAGAATAAATATCGCTACGCTGGTCAACCGGCTCGGCCATGCCCTGTTCGGGGCTCATGTACTCCACCGTCCCGACCGCGAAGCCCGTTTCGGTCAGCGCCTCGGCGGCGGTATCAACTACCCGCGCGATGCCGAAGTCGGCCAGCAACGCGCGTCCGCCCGAGAGCAACACATTGGCCGGTTTGATGTCACGGTGCAGCACACCGGCCGCATGCGCATAGCCAAGTGCGTCAGTGAGCTCGCGCACGATGTCGAGCGTATCGGTCAGCGTAAGCTGTTTATCGCGAGCCAATCGCTGCGCGAGCGTCTCACCTTCCACGAACGGCATCGTGTAGTAGGGCAGACCGTCCACGTCTCCCGTATCGAGCAGCGCGACGATGCCCGGATGCCGGAGTTGCGCCGTGATGCGCATCTCACGCGCGAAGCGATCGCCGCCCAGGTACGGTGCGAGCTCAGAGCGCAGGATCTTGACCGCGACGACGCCCCCGGTCTGTCGGTCGAGGGCGGAGTACACTAAGGCCATGCCACCTTCACCAACGGCGCGCAGGATTTCGTACCGCTCCGACAGGAGTCGGCCCGGCGTGACGGGCATGGGGTGAGCGTGAGGCAAGGGGGTTGGGTTGGGGAACCGTTCAAAGCTGCGCCGCAGGTGGTTTACAGGCAAGACGAGACACGTGATCAGCGAGACGTGTGCGTGACGTCCATGTCGGGCCTCGACGACGTGTGGCGGCCGAACCTGAGCAAGAGCACGTCCCCGCTTCGGCTGAGGTAGCCCGTTACCGGGTAACCGGGTAGCGCCTCAACGTGGTCGGGCAGCGACTGCCCGCGTAGCGCTTCGCACGTGGTGGCCGCGCAATACACGACGCTGCCCACAAGCTCCGGCTCGAGACGCGAACGCAGCAACGCGCGTACCCGCCACTCGTCGTTGTTGCCGAGCGAATCGAACGGGTGTTTCACGCCGACGGCGACGAGTGTTCGGGCGGGCCCGGTGGCGCCGAGCGCTGCACGCACGTCCTGCGCGATGACGGCCAGATGTACATCATGCGACAACCGGACGCGACTTCCTGTCGCCAGCATTCCGCCAGTCAGCCACACCGCGGTTGACGTGAGTACCGCCATCGAGCTGAACGCCACCACTCGCGTTCGCGCGGCGTGCATGTCGGCCAACAGTACCAACATGGCGATCGCTGCGAACCAGATCGTCAAACCGCCTCGACTCTCGGGAACCGGCACACCGGAGAGTAACGTGGCGGAGATCGGTGCCATCACGACTCCCAGCAGAAGTACCAGCACCAGTACCAGCACCAGCCACACGATGCGAACAGTTTCCCGTTGACGCAAGGCCAGAACACTCCACGTTCCTGCGGCGGTCAGCATGACCGGCCACAACAAGTGCCCGGAGGCGTCCGACGCGGCGTACAGCACCTCACGCAGATTCATGGCTGCACGCGCTATAGGAGTGCCCGATCCAACATTCGTCTCTCGCCATCCCGCGATGTCGAGCCCGAAGTGGCCGAAGGCAGCGGCGTTGAACGCGTACCCGAGCAGCAAGCCGGCGATTGTTCCCGCAACGCCGGACAGTACCACCGTGGATGCATTGCGTACGAGATCGCGTACATCCCACTTGTCCGCACGCAACGTGCGCGCCGTGACGAGGAACAAGGCAGCTGCAATCAACAGCAGGGCAAACAACTGAAATGCCAACATCGCCGCACACGTCGCCACCGCGAGTGCGAGCTTGAGTCGCCGACCATGCGCAAAAGACATGAACAACAGCGTCGAACACATCAGCATGGTGGCCATCATCGGTGCCGCGGTGTGCGGCCATTGCAACAGCCGCAATACGGCCGGATTCGCCGACAGCGCAACCGCACACACGATGCTTGGCCATCGCGCTCCGGTCGTCAGCCGCTGCGCGATCAGCGCCATGGACAAACACCACGCAACCAGTGAAAGCCGAAAGTCTGCGGCGGGCGACGACGCACCGAACACCTCGTGCCACATCCACACAATCCATCGCGCTTCACCAGGCAACTTTTCTTCGCGATAGTGCCACGTCGCGATATCAAAGATGAGATCGTCGCCGTATTGAAAGGGCCAACGCCACGCATCGCCGCTCGTTGCGACGACCAGCGCGCAAGCCAGCACCGTGGCCAGTGCCAGCGTGATTGCCTGCTGCGCGCGCGACGCTGGGTCGTGCTCGCGCCCGTCCCGCGACACCACGCCCGTCATCAGAGGCGTGGTGGGAGTGCATCCCGGCGTACGATCTCCTCGATGATGAAGAGCGGGCGACGCTTCGATTCCACGTACAAACGGCCGAGATACTCGCCGATCACACCGAGCACACACAGCTGTGCGCCGCCCAGAAGCAGCGAAATAATGATCAACGACGTCCACCCCTGCACCGTGCGCCCCGTGCCCCAGCTCCACAGAGCGTACGCGGTGACCACCAGCGCCAGTACGGCGGAGAGTACGCCAAGATACGAAGCCACGCGCAGCGGCACGATGGAAAAACTCGTGACCGCGTCGATGCCGAAGTGCAGTGACGTGCGCAGCGGGTATTTGGTCTTGCCGGCGGCGCGCGGGGCTCGCTCGTACGGAATCGCCGCCTGCGCAAACCCGATCCAGCTCACCATGCCGCGCACAAAGCGGTGTCGCTCGGGCATCGCGTTCAGCGCGTCCACCGCGCGTCGGCTCATCAACCGGAAGTCGCCGGTGTCCACGGGAATGGGTTCGTCCACCAGTCGCTGCATGAGTCGGTAGAAGACGTGCGCCGTGGCGCGCTTGAGTGCGGTCTCGCCGTGTCGCGCCACCCGCTGGCCGTACACGACATCAAATCCCTCATCCATGCGCGCCATCATCTGCGGCAGCAGCTCCGGCGGATCCTGCAGGTCGGCGTCGAGAATGAGCACGCGCTCGCCCGTGCACACGCTGAGCCCTGCCGTCAACGCGAGCTGGTGTCCGTGATTGCGTGACAGCTTGACCGCGAGCACCGTGTTATCGTGCGCGGCCAGTCCGCTGATCCGCGCCCACGTGTCATCGCGCGAGCCGTCGTCCACGAGCACCAGTTGCGACGTGTACCCTTGCGAGCGCGTGGTCGTCGTCACCCGTGCGTAGAGCGCGTCAATGTTCGGTGCTTCGTTGCAGCACGGGACAACCACGGAAACACGAGGTCGCATGCTGTTACTGACTGTGCCGCTGATACGCGAACACGCGATCTACGCGGCCGTCGCCCGTGCTGTCCCGCACAGATCGTGCGTCAATGCCGCGTCCAACGGCGAGGCAACACAACACGCCAAGGGTGGTCATCGCCGCAGCGTGCATCAGTTTACTCCTTCCCGTTCGGCGAGGGCCTCGGTCTGGCGTGCACGAAGTACACGCTGCACAACCGAGCCAACCGTCAGCCCCTGTCCCACGATGCTGATGCACACCACCACGTACGTCACCGTGAGAATCAACGCGCGGTAGTCGCTGGCCGGCAGACTCAACGCAAGCGCCACTGAAATGCCGCCGCGCAGTCCCGCCCAGGTGAGGATCGTGAGTGTTCCCGAGGGCAGCGGCCTGACGCGCCGCAGGGCCAGCATCGGCATGCCAACACTCAACCACCGTGCCAGCAGTACGAGCGCACCTACACGCAGTACTTCAAGAACGAGATGGGGGTCAACATCCTCAGGGGAGATCTGAACGCACTCGGCGTGCAGGTTCCGAACCTCGATCTCCTCAACCCTGATGTGACCGACCACGTCAGCTTGGTCGGCCGCGAGATCGATGTCGAGTGTGAAATCGAGAGCTACAAGGGCAAGCAGAAGGAACGATGGAGCATCCCGCATCGCAAGCTACCCAAGCTCGGTCGGGATGAGATCCGCGACTTGGATGCCAAGTTCGGGCACTTGTTCCGCGACGGCACAGCGCCGCCCAAGCTGCCGGCCACCAAGCCGAACTCGACGGACAACACCTTTTAGTGTGTTCGCGTGCCGCCGGCGATCTCGTCGGCGGTGACCAGCCACGGGC
>ENA-ORBV01006965-ORBV01006965.1-microbial-mat-metagenome-genome-assembly--contig:-NODE-6965-length-19640-cov-4.090170_pt1 | contig 19640 bp, 21 predicted proteins | sample MGYA00237777_ERZ505514 | MGnify/ENA primary metagenome ERZ505514 (study PRJEB26160, sample SAMN06269048) | microbial mat metagenome | isolation source: Oligotrophic lake microbial mat | place... | reverse complement strand
CCTACAAGGTGCAGTTCGCCGTCCACGATCTCTACGCCGCTGCCGGCGAATTTATCGCCGGCAGCGGCGTAGAGATCGTGGACGGCGAACTGCACCTTGTAGGCGTCGGCCTCCGAGAGGCTGGCGGTCGCCGCGATGATGTCCATCGGCTTCTGCGAGCGACGGCCCGCGGCGATCTTCTCGGCAAGTGCGGCGATTTCCTTGGCGTCCACGGCGTTTCTCCCCTTTTTGTCCGGCCCGCACCCTACCCTTGCCGGGCGGGTGCGGGGAGCAAAAAAGGATCAGGCCGCTTTCGCCGCTTGGTACTTGCCGTAGAAGCTCTCGCCCTTGGCGGCCATGTCGCGCAGCATCTTCGGCACCTCGAACTGGTTGCCGTACTTCTTGGCGAAGTCGTCGCATTCGGCGACGAACTTCTTGACGCCGACCTGGTCGATCAGGCTGACGGCGCCGCCCGTCTGCGGCGCAAAGCCGAGACCCATGATCGAGCCGACGTCGCCGTCTTGCGGATCGGTCAGCACCTTCGATTCCAGGCAGCGCACGGTGTCGACCGACTGCACGTAGAGCAGGCGCTTCTTGATCTCGTCTTCCTTGGCGCGCTTCTCCTCGCCCTCGCCGTAGAGCAGCTTGGGATCGGCCGGGAAATACGTCGCGAGCTCCGGCCACAGGCGCTTCTTGCCGTCGGCCGGATACTCATAAAAGCCCTTGCCGTTCTTGCGGCCGTAACGCTCGAGCTTGGTGTGCATCAGCTCGAGCACGTCCTCGGTGCCCGAGGGCTCGTACTTCTGTCCCGAGGCGGCGGCGTCCTTGCGCGCCTGGTCCATGATCTTCCAGCTAAGGTCGATCGCGACCTCGTCGTTGAGCGACAGCGGGCCCACCGGCATGCCGGCGAAGCGCGCGCAATTCTCGATCATGGCGGCCGGGATGCCCTCCTTCAGCATGCGATGGCCTTCGCTGATGAAGGCGCCGCACACGCGGCTCGTGAAGAAGCCACGGCTGTCGTTCACGACGATCGGCGTCTTGCGGATCTTCTGCACGAGATCCATGGCGCGCGCCAAGGTCTCCGGCGAGGTCTTCTTGCCGACGATGATCTCGACCAGCGGCATCTTCTCGACCGGCGAGAAGAAATGCAGACCGATGAAATTCGCCGGCCGCGACGAGGCCTCGGCCAGGCCGCTGATCGGCAGGGTCGAGGTGTTGGACGCGAACACCGCGTCGGCCGGCAGCGACGCCTCGGCCTTCCTGGTGGCCTCGGCCTTGACCTCGCGGTTCTCGAACACCGCCTCGATCACGATCTGGCAGTCCTTCAGCGCACCGAAGTCGGGCGTCGCCGTGACCTTGGCCAGCAGCGCGTCGCGCTTGGCCTGGTCGAGACGGCCGCGCTTCACCAGCTTGTCGAGTTCGGCCGCGATGTGCGCCTTGCCCTTGTCGGCGGCGGCCTGGTCGCGGTCGACCAGCACGATGTCGAGGCCAGCCTGCACCGAGACGGTGGCGATGCCGGCGCCCATCAGGCCGGCGCCGAGCACGCCGATCTTCTTGTACTCCTGCTTCGGCACGCCCTTGGGCCGGCGCACCAGCTTGTTGGCTTCCTGCAGGCCGAAGAACAGCGTGCGGATCATGCTCTTGGCGACGGGATCGCGCAGCAGCGACACGAAATAGCGCGTCTCGACTCGCAGCGCCGAATCGAACGGCAGCTGCAGGCCCTCGTAGACGCAGCTCATGATCGCCTTGGGCGCCGGATAGACACCGTTGGTCTTGCCCGCGATCATGGCGTTGCCGCCGATGAAGGTCATGACGCCCGGCGGGCTCCACACCTGGCCGCCCGGGAAGCCCGGCGTCTTGAAACCCTTGCGGTCCCACGGTTGCACGGCGCGGCCGTCGATCGCCTTGGCACCTTTGCCGCCGAACTCCGGTGTGACCTGTTCGGTGGCCGGTGCCATCAGCCAGGCCTTGGCCTTGGCCAGCAGCTCGGCCGGCGGCACGACCTCGTGGATGAGACCGAGGCCCTTGGCGGCATCGACCGTGAGTTCCTTGCCCTCGAGCAGGAGGGGCGCTGCGTTCTGCACGCCGATCAGGCGCGGGATGCGCTGCGTGCCGCCGCCGCCCGGCAGCAGGCCGATCTTGACCTCGGGCTGGCCGATCTTGGTCTTGGGATTGGCCGCGGCGATGCGGTAGTGGCTGGCGAGGCACATCTCGAAGCCGCCGCCCAGCGCCGTGCCGTTGATTGCCGCGACGACCGGCTTGCCGCCGGTCTCCTGGCTGCGGAACAGCTTCTGCAGCTGGCTGAACTGCTCCATCAGCTTCGACGCGTCCGACGTGTCGAGGCTCAGGATCATTTCGAGGTCGGCACCGGCGATGAACGAGTCCTTGGCCGAGGTGATGATGATGCCCTTGACCTTGGCATCCTTCATCGCCGTCTCGAGCGCGCCCGCATAGGCGGTCATGGACGCTTCGTTCAGCACGTTCATGCTGCGGTTCGGCATGTCCCAGGTGATGGTGGCGATGCCGTCGCCGTCGACGTTGTAGTTGATCATGGTTGGTCTCCGAATTCTTCCTGTGGCCACCCTTCGAGACGCTCGCTTCGCGCGCTCCTCAGGGTGAGGATTTGCTTTGCTGCCGGCCGCCTCACCCTGAGGAGGCCGCGCAGCGGCCGTCTCGAAGGGTCAGACTCGCTCGATGATTGTGGCGGTGCCCATGCCGGCGCCGACGCAGAGCGTGGCGAGGCCGGTCGAGAGATTGCGGCGCTCCAGCTCGTCGAGCAGGGTGCCCAGGATCATGGCGCCTGTCGCGCCCAGCGGATGGCCCATGGCGATGGCGCCGCCGTTCACGTTGATCTTGTCGTGCGGCATCTTGAGGACCTGCAGGTAGCGCAGCACGACGGCGGCGAAGGCCTCGTTGAGCTCCCAGAGATCGATGTCCTTGACGCTCATGCCGGCGCGCTTCAGCGCCTTCTCCGACGAGGGCGCCGGGCCGGTCAGCATGATCGCCGGCTCCGAGCCGATCGAGGCGAAGGAGCGGATGCGCGCACGCGCCTTGAGACCGGCCTTCTCCCCGAATTCTTTCGTGCCGATCAGGATGGCGGCAGCCCCATCGACGATGCCCGACGAATTGCCGGCATGGTGGACGTGGTTCATCTTCTCGACCTCGGGATAGCGCTGCAGGGCCACCGCGTTGAAACCTGGCATCATCTCGCCTTGCATCTTGAAGCTGGGCTCCAGCGCGGCCAGCGTCTGCATGGTCGTGGTGGGGCGCATCAGCTCGTCATGGCCGAGCAGCTCGATGCCGTTCTGGTCCTTGACCGGCACGATCGACTTCTTGAAGTAGCCGGCGTCCCACGCGGCCTTGGCGCGCTTCTGCGACTCGACGGCGTAGCCATCGACGTCGTCGCGGCTGATGCCGTACTTGGTGGCGATCAGGTCGGCCGAGATGCCCTGGGGCACGAAGTACATCGGGATGGCGACGGCAGGATCGGTCGGCCAGGCGCCGCCGTCCGAGCCCATGGCCACGCGCGACATCGATTCGACGCCGCCGCCGATCACCGCCTGCGACTGGCCCGACATGACCTGCGCCGCCGCCATGTTGGTGGCTTCGAGACCCGAGGCGCAGAAGCGGTTGACCTGCACGCCCGGCACCGTCTCGGCGAAGCCGGCACGGACCGCGGCGGTGCGGGCGATGTCGGCGCCTTGTTCACCGATCGGCATGACGCAGCCCAGCACAACGTCGTCGACCAGGTGGGTGTCGAGCTTGTTGCGGTCGCGGATCGCCTGCAGCGCCGTGACGGCCAGGCGCACCGGCGTCACTTCATGCAGGGCGCCATCCTTGCGGCCCTTGCCGCGCGGCGTGCGAACGGCGTCGAAAATATAGGCGTCGGTCATGGCAGGTCTCCTTATTCGAAAACTTAAAGCGTGCGGCCGATCAGCTCTTTCATGATCTCGTTGGTGCCGCCGTAGATCTTCTGTACCCGCGCGTCGGCGTAGAGGCGCGCGATCGGGTATTCCCACATGTAGCCGTAGCCGCCGTGGAACTGCAGGCACTCGTCCACGACCTCGCATTGAAGATCGGTGGTCCAGTACTTGGCCATGGCGGCGGTGGCGACATCGAGCTCGCCCTTCAGGTGGCGCGCGGTGCAATCGTCGACGAACACACGGGCGACATGGGCCTTGGTCTTGAGTTCCGCAAGCTTGAAGCGGGTGTTCTGGAAATCGATGATCTGCTTGCCGAAGGCCTTGCGCTCTTTCACGTAGGCAATGGTGTGCGTGAGCGCCGCCTCGATGGCCGCGACCGCCTGGATGGCGATCACCAACCGCTCCTGCGGCAGCTGCTGCATCAGCTGCGCGAAGCCCATGCCGGGCCCGCCCAGCAGATTGTCGGCCGGCACGCGCACGTCCTGGAAGAACAGCTCCGACGTGTCCTGCGCCTTCATGCCGATCTTCTCGAGATTGCGGCCGCGCTTGAAACCCTCGGCCGTGGTCTCGACGGCAATCAGCGACGTGCCTTTCGCGCCCAGCTTGGGATCGGTCTTGGCGACCACGATGACGAGGTCGGCGAGCTGGCCGTTGGAGATGAAGGTCTTGGAGCCGTTGATGACCCAGTGGTTGCCGTCCATCACCGCCGTGGTCTTGACCGACTGCAGGTCCGAGCCCGTGCCCGGCTCGGTCATGGCGATGGCCGTCACCATCTCGCCCGAGCAGGCCTTGGGGATCCACTTCTTCTTCTGCTCCTCGGTGCCGTAGTGGAGCAGATAGGGAACCACGATGTCGTTGTGCAGCGAGAAGGCCGGCCCCGACGCGAGCGCCCGGCCCTGCTCCTCGATCAGGATGGCGCTGTAGAGGAAGTCGGCCCCGGCGCCGCCATATTCCTCGGGCATGGTGACGCCCAGCAGCCCCTGCTCGCCCGCCTTCCGCCACAGCTCGCGCGGCACGACGCCGTCCTCCTCCCACTTCATGTGGAAGGGCATGACTTCCTTCTCGAAGAACCGCCGGCAGGTGTCGCGGAACATCTCGTGTTCAGGCGTGGTATGCGCGGCCAAAGCGGTCACTAGCGTCGTCCTCCAACGATCGATGGTCAGTCTTCTTATGGGGACTGTGGGCCGCCGGCGGTTGGTCCGCCAGCAAAGGGTAGGTAGTTTACCTTTACGTAAACGTCAATCGTGCAAACATTCCAGCCGTATTGCCTTGGCCACAGCGACCTGCATCAACCGGGAATGGCCGGCACGACTTGTCGCAGGTCGGGTTCGTTGTGGATGAAGGTGACGTTGAGCGACACCGCGATCTCTTCGCCGTCGGCCAACGGCTCACCTGCCATCGCCTCAAGAGATGCGAGGCTCGAACTGTCGAGCCGCACACCGGCAGCCGCGATCTGGCGCTGCAGGTCATCGAGCCCTCGTGTCGGAAGCGCGAATCGGATGGTGATGGCGATATTCGAGAACTGTGTGTGATCGACGATCCAGCCACCCGCATCGGAAATGGCCGCGCTGACCGCGGCAGTAACGCGGTACCGTTCGCCTTTGGTCACACTCACAAGGGCAAGCTGTAGCTGAGCCATGCCGCGCTCCGGAAAATCGTCTCTACACTCGTGTGTATCAGTCCTACTCCACCGTCGTGGCACTCAGCCCCAGCATCGCGCGGCGGCGCAGCCACTGGCTGGGCCTATAGCGATCGTCGCCGGTGATGGCCTGCATCTGGACCAGGATCTCGTGGCATTCCTTCACGCCCATCCAGTCGGCCAGCGCCAGAGGTCCACGCGGGTAGTTGAGGCCGAGGGTCATCGCGGTGTCGACGTCGGCGGCCGAGGCGATGCCGATCATCGCCATCTCGCAGCCGAGGTTGGCGATCATCGCGCACATGCGCTGGGCGATGAAGCCGGGCGAGTCCTTTATCACCGTGATCTTGGCGCCCGACTTGGCGAGCAGCGCCACAGCGGCATCGCGCACGGCCACATCAGCGCCGGGCGCGGTCATGATCGTGATACGCTTGGCCGTGTCGCCGGTGAGGTCGACGGCGATGGTGCGCTTGGGGTCGAGGCCGAGTTCGATCGCCGTCGTGGTGCAGTCCTTGCCGATCGGCGCCACGAGGATCGGGCTCTTGCCGTCGTCGGCGCCCAGCAGCTTGGCGCCGTCGGCCGCGATCAGGTTCACCAGCTTCTTGTTGTGCGTGTCCATGATGACGACGCTCGACGCCGGCACCGTGGAGGTCGGATGGTCGGCGCCGGGATCGACTTTCGCGCCCTTGGCATCGTAGCTGTACCAGCCGCCGCCGGTCTTGCGGCCGAGCCGGCCCGCTGCATAGAGGCTCTCGTGATAGGGGCTGGGCGTCATGCGCCGGTCGTGGAAGAAGCCCTCGTAGATGATCTTGCGCGCCGGGAAGTTCACGTCGATGCCGGTGAGGTCCATCAGCTCGAACGGCCCCATGCGGAAGCCGCAAGAATCGCGCATCACGGCGTCGACCTGGCTCGGGGTCGCGCGGCCTTCCTGATAAATACGTAGGCCCTCGGTACCGATCGCCGTGCCGCCGAGATTGACCAGGAAGCCCGGCGTGTCGCCGACGACGACCGGCACGCGCGTCTGCCGCTTGCCCAGCGCCACCATGGCATCGACCGTGGCCTGCGACGTGTCGGCAGCGCGGATGACCTCGACGAGCTTCATCAGCGGCACGGGATTGAAATAGTGCATACCGCAAACACGATCGCGATTTTTCAGTGCGCGCGCGATCGACGCGATGCGGATCGACGAGGTGTTCGACGCCAGGATTGCATCCGGCGCCAGCACGGCCTCAAGCTCGCCGAACAGCTTCTGCTTCACTTCCAGATTCTCGAACACAGCTTCGACCACGACCTGGCAGGGCTTGAGATCGGCCATCGTCTCGGCGACGCCGAGATTGGCGTCAACCTTGGCGAGATCGGCGTCTGTCAGCCGTCCCTTGGCAACCAGCCCCTTCAGCGTCTCCAGGATCGCGGCCTTGGCTTTCGCCGCTCCGCCGGGGGCGGCATCGAACATGACGGCCTTCATGCCCCCTTGCGCCGTCACCTGCGCGATGCCGCGGCCCATGGCGCCAGTTCCCACGACGCCCACGGTGAGATCGGGGCGGTTGATGTCGAGAGTCATTCTGCCTGTCCTTTACTGTGGCCCATCCTTCGAGACGCCGCGCTCTGCGCGGCTCCTCAGGATGAGGTTAGTCAGTCGCAACACAACCACCTCACCCTGAGGAGCACGCCAAGGGCGTGCGTCTCGAAGGGTGGGCAACGATTAGCCCTTCGCCGCAAACCCCGCCATTTTCAGGCCGTCGTTGATTTCGTCGAGCACGGCCGGATCTTCGATGGTGGCCGGCAGGGTCCACGGTTGGCTGTCGGCCATCTTCTGCATGGTGCCGCGCAGGATCTTGCCCGAGCGGGTCTTGGGCAGGCGCTGGACCACCAGCGCACTCTTGAAGAAAGCAACAGGCCCGATGCGGTCGCGCACCATCTGCACCACTTCGCTGGTGATCTCCTGAGTCGGACGGTTGACGCCCGCCTTCAGCACCAGGAAGCCGAGGGGCACCTGCCCCTTCAATTCGTCGGCGATACCGATCACCGCGCATTCGGCGACATCGTTGTGCGCGCCCAGCACTTCCTCGATCTGGCCCGTCGAGAGGCGATGGCCCGCGACGTTGATCACGTCGTCGACGCGCGTCATCACCGAGACGTAGCCGTCGGCGTCGATGAAGCCGGCGTCGCCGGTTTTGTAGTAGCCGGGAAACTCGCTCATGTAGCTTTGCTTGTAACGCTCGTCGGCGTTCCACAGGGTCGGGAAAGTCCCCGGCGGCAGCGGCAGCCTGCCCGCCAGCGCCCCCACCTCGCCCGGCTTCATCTTCTTGCCGTTCTCGTCCATCACATCGAGATGCCAGCCCGGCGACGGCACCGACGTGGAGCCCAGCTTCACCGTCATCGGGTCGAGGCCCTGGAAATTGCCGCAGATCGCCCAGCCGGTTTCGGTCTGCCACCAGTGATCGACCACCGGCACGCCCAACAGCTTCTGCGCCCATTCCACCGTTGGCGGATCGCCGCGCTCGCCCGCCAGGAAGAGCGTGCGGAACTTCGAGAGATCGTAGGTCTTGAGCAGCTTGCCGTCGGGATCCTCGCGCTTGATGGCGCGGAATGCCGTCGGCGCGGTGAACAGCGCCATCGCCTTGTGCTCGGAGATCACGCGCCAGAAGGCGCCGGCATCGGGCGTGCCCACCGGCTTGCCCTCGTAGAGGATGCTGGTCGCGCCGTGGATCAACGGCCCGTAGACGATGTAGCTGTGGCCCACGACCCAGCCCACGTCCGACGCGCACCAATAGACCTCGCCCGGTTTAACGCCGTAGAGATTCTTCATCGACCAGGCGAGCGCAACACAATAGCCGCCGGTGTCGCGCACCACGCCCTTGGGTTGGCCGGTCGTGCCCGACGTATAAAGAATATAGAGCGGGTCGGTCGCCTTCATCGGCACGCAGGCCGCCGGCATGGCCGCCGCGAGCGCCTCGTTCCAGTCGAGGTCGCGGCCCTTCGTCATCGCCGCCTCGGCCTGCGGCCGCTGCAGCACGATCACCTTAGGCACTTTATGCTGGGCCTGCTCGATCGCCTGGTCGATCAAGGGCTTGTACTGCACGACGCGCGTGGGCTCGATGCCGCACGAGGCCGTCAGGATCAGCTTGGGCAGGCAATCGTCAATGCGGCTGGACAGTTCCTTGGCCGCGAAGCCGCCGAACACCACGGAGTGCACGGCGCCCAGCCGCGCGCAGGCCAGCATCGCCATCACCGCTTCGGGGATCATCGGCATATAAAGAATGACGCGGTCGCCCTTGGTCACGCCTTGCGCGGCGATCATGCCAGCGATCTTCGCCACCTGGTCGCGCAGCTCGCGATAGGTGAAACTCTTTTTTGTGTTGGTGACGGGCGAATCGTAGATCAGCGCCGCCTGGTCGGCGCGCCCGCCCGCCACGTGCCGATCGAGCGCATTGTGACAGGCATTGAGTTCCCCGCCGGCGAACCAGCGATAGAAAGGTGGGTTGGCTGCGTCGAGCACCTTGTCCCAGCGCCTCGTCCAGTCGATCGCCTGGGCCTGCTCGGCCCAGAACCCTTCGGGATCGGCCAGCGAGCGCGCATGCAGCGCCCGATACTTGTCCCCGACGGCCATCGTTTCCTCCGCAGTTTCTGTCGCTTGGCCGGTTGATGGGCTAGGATCGTCAGACTGACAAGGGCACCAACGGGAAGCAAGCATGGCCAAAGGCAAGTCCAGGAAAGGAGCCGGCAAGGGCAAACGTCCGCCGGCCAAGTCGGCGAAGGCCAAGCCGGCAAAAGCCAAATCAGCCGGCTCCCGCAAGCCGTCGCGCCGCGCCGCGAAATCCGCGACAAAGAAGCTGCCGCTTCCCAAGTCGCTTCTGAAGTCAGCTCCCAAGCCGCTGGCGCGGCCGGCGATGCGACGGTCGGTCAAGAGCCGCCCGTCGGTGGCCCGCATGCCCGGCGCCCGGCCCGTTTCGCACAGGGTCGCTCTGGCCGCTCACAACATCTACGAGCGCGACCTCGACAAGACGGCCGCCAACTACGCGGCGCTGACGCCGCTTCAGTTCATCGAGCGCACCTCAAGCGTCTATCCCGACCACGTGGCGCTGGTGCATGGCGCGCGCCGCCAGAGCTGGTCCGAAACTTATACGCGCTGCCGCCGCCTCGCCTCGGCGCTGGAGAAAGTCGGCATCGGCATCGGCGACACGGTGGCGATCATGGCGCCCAATATTCCCGAGATGTACGAGGCGCATTTCGGTGTGCCGATGACCGGCGCGGTACTGAACTCGCTCAACACCCGCCTCGATGCCGCAATGCTGGCCTTCATCCTCGACCACAGCGAGACCAAGGTGCTGCTGGTCGACCGCGAATATCACCGCGTCATGACCGAGGCGCTGGCCATCGCCAAGGTCCAGCCGCTGGTGGTCGATATCGACGATCCCGCCTGCGACGACCGCGCCCAGATCGGCGACACGACCTGGGAAGAGTTCATCGCCACCGGCGATCCCGACTACGCCTGGCAATATCCCGCCGACGAATGGAATGCGATCTCGCTCAACTACACCTCGGGCACCACCGGCAATCCCAAGGGCGTGGTGTTCAGCCATCGCGGCGCCGCGCTCTCGGCCTACGGCAACGCCACGCAATGGCCGACCGGCCTGCACCCGACCTATCTCTGGACGCTGCCGATGTTCCACTGCAACGGCTGGTGCTTCCCCTGGACCCTGGCGCTGGTCGGCGGCACCAGCGTCTGCCTGCGTCGCGCCGCCGCCAAGACGATCTTCGATGCGCTGGCCGATCACGGCGTCACGCACATGTGCGGCGCGCCCATCATCATGCAGTTCATCATCGGCGCCACGCCCGAGGAGCGCCGGCCGCTCGCGCGCAAGGTCGAGTTCATGACCGCGGCCGCACCGCCGCCTGCCGCCGTGCTGGAAGCACTGGAGAAGGAGAATTTCCGCGTCACCCATGTCTACGGCCTGACCGAGGTCTACGGCCCAGCGACGATCTGCTCCTGGCACGAGGCCTGGGACGCGCTGCCCTCGCACGAGCGGGCGCGGCTGAAGGCGCGTCAGGGCGTGCGCTACACCGCCGAGGACGGCGTCACGGTGATGGATCCCGCCACCATGAAGGACGTGCCGCGCGATGGCGCGACGATGGGCGAGGTCATGTTCCGCGGCAATCTGGTGATGAAGGGCTATCTCAAGAATCCCAAGGCCACCCAGGAGTCCTTCGCGCACGGCTGGTTTCATTCCGGCGATCTCGGCGTGCTGCACGAGGACGGCTACATCGAGCTGCGCGACCGCTCCAAGGACATCATCATCTCGGGCGGCGAGAACATCTCGACCATCGAGGTCGAAAGTGTGATCATCGAACATCCGGCGGTCGCCAACGTGGCCGTGGTCGCCAAGCCGGACGAGAAATGGGGCGAGACGCCGTGCGCCTTCGTGATGCTGAAGCCCGGTGCCACGGTGACGGCGGAGGAGATCGTGGCCCACTGCCGCGCCAACCTCGCCTCCTACAAATGCCCCCGCCACGTGGTCTTCCGCGATCTGCCCATGACGTCCACCGGCAAGGTCCAGAAATTCGTGCTGCGCGAATGGGCCAAAGCGGTCTAATCGGGACCATCGCCCCGCCATAATCACCGCGCTACTTTCGCCGCTTCGATGCCTGGCGATTCAACCCTCGTTGTCACGACAAGAAGCGGCGTGCGCCCCCTGGGCGTGCGCGGCGAACCGCTGCACAACGCCGCCCCGCAACTGCGCCGTGTCGTCCGCCGCCGGCTAGGCAATGCCGCCGCCGACCTGCTGGCCGATCCGCAGCTGCACGAGGACGGTACCGCGATCGACTGGCATGCCGGCTGGCCGGGGACCGTCCAGCCGGTGGCCGATCTCGACCCGGCGCGGCGCGCCGAGGTGCTGGCCGAGGTCGATCGCCTTCTGGCCGAGATCCGGCGCCTGGGCGATGCGCTGGCCTCGACCGGCCCGCGCGAGGACACCGGCCTGGTCGGCCTCTCGCTAAAACTCGCGGCGCGGGCGCCCTCACCCTCCTTCATTTTCCTGGTCGGCGACCGGCCCGTCATCGTCGCCTGGGGCTACGAAAAAGAGGAGGCCGCCGCCCTCCTGCCGCTCGGCGTTGCCGCGGTGCCGGGACGCCGCTCGGTCCTCGATCCTCAACCGGACCGCGGGCTTCCAAGCCCGCTCATGAGCGGAGCTGGAGCTCCGCGGTCCACCATCATCCCCTGGGCGCGCTCGCTCGCCGCCGCCCTGCCGTTGCTTCTGCTGGTCCTCGCCGGTGCTTGGCTGCTGCGCGGCTGCCTACCGGCCGATCCCGCGCTAACGCTCGTCACCCGCGAGGGCCCGCCTGCGCCACCCGCACCGCCGGCCCCGCACGATTCTCTGCCGCTGCTGAAGGCCTCGCTGTCGACCGAAACGGCGCAGGGCAAGATCCTTCAGGTCGAACTGTCGCTGGTCGAGGCCGAACTGAAGCGACGCATCGGCGACTGCAAGCCACCCGAAGCACCGAAGCCGCCGCAGGTCGCCGTCGCACCACCACCGCCCGCGCCGACACCCGTGCCGCCACCAACGCCCCCGAAGGCCGCCGCGCCGACACCGCCGCCGGCCCCGCCGGTACAGCCCCGCCGGCCCGGCGACGACCGGCTGCGCCTGCCCGCGCCCACCAACAACATGTCATTCCTCGCAGGATGCTGGCGCACCGATGCCTTCCGCCACGAGCGCAACCAGCCGCAGGCCGGCGTGTCGTCCTACTGTTTCGACGCCAACGGCAACGGCCAGCTCGAATGGCGTCGCGGCCGCACCGCCTGCCGCACGCGCGCCCAAGGACGCTTCGAAGGCGCGGTGCTGCGCCTGCGCGATGCCGACACGACCTGCAACGACGGCTCGCGCTGGTACGCCGACCAACTCACCTGCCAGCGCGGCGCCGACGATGTCGCGCAATGCAGCGGCAGTTCGCGCGGCGGCGCGTTCGGCCCGACCGCCTGGACCGTCAACCTGCACAAGCTGAACTAGTCTTCGTATCGGGCGCACGAGGTAAACTCGTTTCCACCCTCGGCGCGCCTGCCATAAGTTGCGCGCGCAATGTCCCTGTCCGCGCGCGTCACCTGGCGCAGTTTCCAGGCAGGCGCGCTCCGGATGGTCTTGCCCGGACTCGCCTCGCTTCCCTTCGGCATCGGTTTCGGCGTCGCCGCCGCCCAGAAGGGGCTGAGCGCCTTCGAGACGACGCTGATGAGCTTCACCGTGATGGCCGGCACCAGCCAGATGGTGGCGCTCGACGTCTGGGCCCAGCCGCTGCCGCTGATCGCGCTCGCGGTTTCGGTGTTCGTGGCCAACCTGCGCTACTTCGTGATGGGTGCGGCACTGCAGCCCTACATGCCGCACCTGCCGTGGTGGCTGCAGCCGACGGTGTGGTACGCGACCGTCGATCAGAACTGGGCGCTCAACATCGCCGAGTACCGGCGCGGCGAGGGCGATCTCGGCAAGTTCCTGGGCGGCGGCTTCATCATGGCCTGCATCTGGTCGGGCTCGACACTGGTCGGCCATCTTGCGGCCGGCGGCGTGTTGTCCGGTCCCGGCACCGCGCGCCGCTTCGGCCTCGACTTCGTGGCCATCGCCGTCTTCGTCGCGGTGGCCACCATCATGTTCCGCGGCCGGCGCGACCTCGCCCCCTGGGCCGTGGCGATCGCCGCGGCGCTCGCGTCAAAATGGTTGATCGGCGGCAACTGGTACATCGTGATCGGCGGCCTGGCTGGCGGCATCTACGGCGCGCTCAGAGATATGAAGAAGCGCGATGTCCGCCAATCCTGAAACCCTGGTCGCGATTTTCGTGATGGCGCTGGCGGCGATGGTGGCCAAGGGCGGCGGCTTCCTCTCCATGCGCTGGCTCGGCCGGCATCGCTTCATCGTGGCCATCCTCGATCACGCGCCCGGGGCCGTGCTGGTTTCGGCCGCGGTCGTGCCGCTCACGCAAGGTGGCGGTGCCTTCCTTGCGGGCGCGGTCGCGGCCGCTGTGGTGACGCGCGCGTTCGGCGGATTTACGCCGGGGCTTTTCGCGGCCGTCGGCGCAGTGGCGCTCGCCCGCTGGGCGGGCATCACCTGACAGGAACGCCCAACCTCAGTGCGAGGTCGGCGAACTCAGCCGGTTGATCTCGTCCTTGATCTGGAGTTTTCGCTTCTTGAGGCTGCACACGACGTCGTCGTCGGGATGCGGCCGTCTGACTTCCTTCGTGATCGCTTGCTCAAGGGAAGCGTGCTTGGCCTTGAGTGCTTCGATGTGGTCCACGCTGCTCATATAGGCGACCTCCGAGCTGGATGGGACGACAAAGTCTGACTCTGACTTATGGTCGAGTCACGCCGATTCAAGCGCCATCCACCGCCTTGTGCATAAATCTGTAAGATGGTTCGCATATCTGACCCAATGTGGCTCGTCATCGGTATTTCCGGCGCTTTCGGCGTAATTTGCGGCGTCGAGCGGCTCATTCCGCACCATGGGCATGATCGTGGCGCCTTGCTCGATGCGCAGCCTGGGCGAGATCGCGACCGGCATCTCGAGCAACCTGCTGACCCACGCCGCCGATGTCGTCCTGAAGGAAAGCCGCAAGCTCGTGCTGCTGGTGCGCGAGACGCCGCTGCACGCCATCCATCTCCGCAACATGGCGACCCAGGCCGAGATGGGCATCCTCATCGCGCCGCCGGTGCCAGCCCTCTACAACAGGCCGAAGACGCTCGACGACGTGATCGACCACACCGTCGGCCGCGTTCTCGATCTCTTCGACCTCGACACCGGCAAGGTGAAGCGCTGGAAATCGTAAGTTAGGATTTCTTTGGATACCATGCGTTCAGTCACCATGCTGATGCAGTCCGAACGCTTTGGCGTTTGCCGGTCACAACGCTGCAACCACCTTCTCGAGCTTTGCTCGAACTTGGATGGCGGCCAGTTTCAATTCTGGATTATCGATCGCCTGCATTGAGGCAACCGGATCGATGGCGGCCACTTCCGTCTGGCCGTTGCCGGCATCGCGGACCACGACATTGCAAGGCAGCATCGTGCCGACTTTGCTCTCGAGCTTGAGGGCTTCGTAGGCCAATGCCGGATTGCAGGCGCCGAGAATTCTGTAACTGGGGAACTCTACCCCGATCTTCTTCTTCAACGTTTCCCTGACGTCGATGTCGGTGAGGACGCCGAAGCCCTCTTTCTTCAGGGCTTCCATCGTGCGGGTTACGGCCTCGTCAAAAGCGAGCGGAAGAACTTTCCCGAGATAGTAAGACATGATTTTCCTTTCGTTTCTCTATCGTCGTTTGTCGAAGAACAGATACTTCGAAGCAATTCCTTCGGCATCAAAGTTGGTCGATCGGAATCTTGAGATATCGAACGCCGTTGTCCTCCGGCGGCGGCAGGTTGCCGGCCCGCATGTTCACCTGGACGGAAGGCAGGATCAGCTTCGGCATATCGAGCTTGGCGTCACGCGCGGTACGCAATGCGACGAACTCTTCTTCGGTTACACCATCGTGTACATGAATGTTGCTCGCCCGTTGCTCGGCCACCGTGCTCTCCCAGGCATAGCGGCGCCCGTTGGGCGCATAGTCGTGCCCGGTGAACAGGCGGGTCTCCGACGGCAGATCGAGAATGCGACGGATCGAGCGGTAGAGGGCGTGCGCGTCGCCGCCGGGGAAGTCGGCACGGGCAGTGCCATAGTCCGGCATGAACAGCGTGTCGCCGATGAAGGCAGCGTCACCGATCACATAGGTCAGGTCTGCGGGCGTGTGCCCGGGCGTGTGTAGTGCCTGCGCTTCCAGGTCTCCGATGCGAAAGCGCTCGCCATCGGTGAACAGATGGTCGAACTGACGCCCGTCGGGCACGAAGGCCGGCTCCGCGTTGAACACCGATTTGAATATCTTCTGCGCCACGCGAATGTGCTCGCCGATGGCGATCCGCCCACCGAGCTTCTCCTTAAGATAGGGTGCCGCCGACAGATGATCGGCGTGCACATGGGTCTCCAGGAGCCACTCGACCGTCAGGTCTCTTGCGCGAATGGTCTCTATCAGGCGGTCTGCCGCATCCTTCGCGGTGCGACCGGACTTCGGATCGAAGTCGAGGACGGAATCCACGATTGCGGCACAGTGGGTCGCCGGGTCTGCGACAATATAGGTGACGGTATTGGTCGTCTCGTCGAACAGGGCGGCGACGTCGGGTTTCATTGCGGAGTTTCCTTCAGCCGGTTGCGATGGCTTTCGCGCTATTGACGATGTGGGATTAATTCATATATCAATCAAGTATGAAATTAGAATTCGACCCGGACATTTTCGAAGCCAACGCCGCGAATGCGGCGGCGTTCCTCCGTTCGCTCGCCAGCCGCCATCGGCTGATGGTTCTGTGCAGCCTGATCAAAGGCGAGGTCTCGGCGGGAGAGCTTGGCCGCCGGCTCGGCCTCACCCAATCCAATCTCTCCCGCCACCTGGCGATGCTGCGGGAGGAGGGCCTGGTTGCCACCCGGCGCGAACGCACGACGATCCATTACCGGATCGCGTCGGAGCGCGTGCGGCCGATCCTGGAAGAGCTGTACCGGCTGTTTTGTGCAGCTCCTCGAACAACTTCGTAAGGAAAGTGCCTTGGAGAATTTCACCCCCGTTTCCGCCGCGCTTGGCGGCGTGCTGATCGGTCTCTCGGCCGTCCTGCTCTGGCTCACCCATGGCCGCATCGCCGGCATCAGCGGCATCGTTGGCGGGTTGCTCACCCCGCGGACCCGCGATGTCGGCTGGCGGGCCGCTTTCATTCTTGGCCTCATCGCCGGCCCGCCGATCGTCGCGGCGCTCGCCGGTGGCATGCCGCCGGTTGCGGTGACGTCCTCGGCCGGGTTGCTCATCGTGGGTGGCCTGCTGGTCGGCTACGGCACCCGCCTCGGCAGCGGTTGCACCAGCGGGCACGGCGTCTGCGGCCTCGCCCGTCTGTCGCCACGCTCGATCGTCGCGACGGGGGTCTTCCTTACGGCAGCGATCACCACCGTGCTCGTCACCCGTCACCTGATTGGAGTCTGACATGCTTCAGATCGTTACGGCCGTTGTGGCCGGGCTTCTATTCGGGGCGGGGCTCACCGTTTCGCAGATGGTCAATCCCGCCAAAGTGATCGGCTTCCTCGACATCGGCGGGAACTGGGATCCGAGCCTGGCCTTCGTCCTTGCCGGCGCGGTCGGCACGGTGGCGCTGGGCTTCCTGTTCGTGCGACGGCGCTTGTCCGCGCCGCTCTTCGCCGCGGCATTCGATCCGCCGAGCGCCCGCGGCATCGATCGCAACCTCGTCTTCGGCGCCGTGCTCTTTGGGATCGGCTGGGGGCTTGTCGGGCTCTGCCCCGGTCCGGCACTCGCCGCTCTCGCAATTGCCCCGGCCAAGGTCGCCCTGTTCGTTGCCGCCATGCTCGCCGGCATGGCTGGGTTCGCGGTCTTCCAGTCGTTCGCCGCCCGCCGGAAGCAAGCCCGGTAAGTCCAGCCACGGTCGTCGCCCAATCTTCGGAATTCACATGCACGACATTCTCGCGGTCCTTTCCGGCTCGCTCGTCGGCTTCTCACTGGGTCTCATCGGTGGCGGCGGATCTATCCTCGCCGTGCCACTCCTGCTCTACGTCGTGGGAGTTTCCGACGCGCACACGGCAATCGGCACCAGCGCTCTCGCCGTGGCCGTGACCGCCTTCGCCAACCTTCTCCCGCATGCGCGCGCCGGGACGGTGAAGTGGCCGTGCGCCGCCACCTTCGCGGCCACGGGCGTCCTGGGCGCGCTCGTCGGCTCGACGATCGGCAAGGAATTCAACGGCGACTATCTTCTGCTGCTGTTCGCAATCGTCATGATGCTGGTGGGCGCCTCCATGCTGCGCCCCAAGTCCAACGCGGGCGATCCTGGGGTGCGGATCACCTGGCCGATCGCCCGCCGGCTCGTCGCGATCGGCTTCGCCACCGGCCTGCTGTCCGGCTTTTTCGGCATCGGGGGCGGCTTCCTCATCGTGCCCGGCATCATGCTGGGGAGCGGCATGCCGATCCTGAACGCGGTCGGGTCTTCGTTGTTTTCCGTAGGTGTGTTCGGCACCGCCACGGCGTCGAACTACGCGCTTTCGGGGCTGATCGACTGGTGGACCGCCGGGCTTTTCATCGCCGGCGGCGCTGTCGCAGGCGCGTTCGGAATGCGCGCGGCGGTGCGACTTGCCCACCACAGGGGCGTCCTGAACCGTGTCTTCGCCGTGGTCGTCATCGTAGTGGCCCTCTACATGCTGCTGCGCAGCCTCAGGGCGGTTGGCGTGCTGTGAAACGCGAGCGACGTGCATCGTGAGAACTGCGGTCGATCTGATCTGTTCTGGCGCCGCTCTTTACCGTCCAGGAGGGTGGCGCAACTGACCCTTAAGTCCTGGTGTGGCTGTGGGTGATGCGGCTCGTGTTCTTCGGCGGTCTACTGCTGTTCCTGAAACCCCAGGCGGTTGCCGTTGTTGGCACAACGTTGGCAACGGCCCTGTTGATATTTGCGATCAAAGGACTTTTCGTCGCCGTACCGGCTGCGCAGATTGGCGCCGTCCTGCATCTGGTGCTTCCGACACCCCGTCGGATTCCTTCTCGTCTGTTGGTGGAGGAGAGAGCAACCGGCGCTTATGAAGGATCGGATATTGCAGATCGGGACGCCACTCACCACCGATCTTCAACAACAGCTCGACGACGTGATCGACCACACCGTCGGCCCTGTGCTCGATCTCTTCGACCTCGACACCGGCAAGGTGAGGCGCTGGAGCTGACGCTCTGCCAGCACCCTGCGGGCAAACGATAGGCCGCCGCCACAAGATAGGCCTATTGACTCCTATTTAACGATCCTATATTCCTATCTATGCCGGCGATTTCCCGGATGGAAGGAGATTTCAGACATGTCCAAGCAACCCTGGCACTTCGGCGTTCCGGAGCGCGATCCGGCCGAGCTGGCCGAGGAATCGGCGCGGCGGCGTGCCGAGGAGGCCCTCGAACGATGGGCGCGCCAGCCACTCGGCTCCAACCCGCTGGCCCCCGCACCGGCCGCCGTACAGGTGGCGCCGTGGCCGAAACTGCTGGAGCGCGCGCTGGTCAACCCCCGGCGGCTGCGCACGCCCGGCCGCCAGCGCGCCGCCTTCCTGCGCCAGCTCGAACGCTGCACCTCGGTGGTCGAGGCGGCGGCCCGGGCCGGCATCAACCGCGCCGCCCTCTATCGCTGGAAGGCCGACCTCCCCGCCTTCGCCGAGAAATGGGCGCGTGCGATCCGACGTCAGGCCGAGGACGTCAACGACAACATCGTGCTGCGCGCCAGCCGCGGCGAGATCCGCCCGGCATTCCATCGCGGCAAGCGGGTCGGGGAGCACCAGCGCTTCAACGACCGGCTACAAATCCATCTTCAGAACCGGCTCGATTCCGATCGCCGCCGGGCCGAGGACCGCGCCGACCGCCGGGCGACGGCCGAAATGAACGCCCGCCCGATCGACGAGGCGGCGCTGGCCGAACGGCTGATAGAGCTGATGGAAAAGCGCAACGGCGCGACGAGACAGCCGGCGTCTCGCGACGAGCCGCCGAGTGAGACTTGATAACGGCGGCGTTTCAAAGGCTTGGCCGGCATCGCCTGTCTCACGCGGTGACACAACAAGGTGACGCCGAGGCAGCGCTATCGCGGCGCTCAGACCCCGACGGCGCGCTCGATCTCCTGCCGCGGCAGGCCGGGGAAGGTGGCGGCCGCCAGGGCGACGACGGCGGCGCGATCCAGGGCGTCGGGCACGACACCGAGGCAGACGGCATAGACGCCGAGATTGCCGACGGCGGCCCTGAGCCGCGTCTCGACCGGTCGGTCGCGGTCAGCCGGCGGCATGTGGAGGTTCGCGAGCTTGATCTGCTCGGCATGCTCGGCCGCCAGTTCGGCGTCGGCCACGCGGCGGCGCACGGCATCGACGGTCTCGGGCAGCGCGCCCGGCCACGGCTGGTCCTTCAGCAGCCGCCGCACCCCGCGCAGCGGGCGGACGACCTCGGCCTGCCAGGCGTCGCTCACCTTCAGGAGCTGTCTCTTATACACATCTCCGAGCCCACGAGACTAAGGCGAATCTCGTATGCCGTCTTCTGCTTGAA
>ENA-ORBV01006964-ORBV01006964.1-microbial-mat-metagenome-genome-assembly--contig:-NODE-6964-length-19643-cov-9.096136_pt1 | contig 19643 bp, 15 predicted proteins | sample MGYA00237777_ERZ505514 | MGnify/ENA primary metagenome ERZ505514 (study PRJEB26160, sample SAMN06269048) | microbial mat metagenome | isolation source: Oligotrophic lake microbial mat | place... | reverse complement strand
GAGATTCGCCTTAGTCTCGTGGGCTCGGAGATGTGTATAAGAGACAGCCTCTGGACTCCCCTGCGTGAGGGGCTTGCGCCCCCTCAACCCCCCAAATCGATGGCCGACTCGGGCGAGGGCGCGTGTCGCTGCATGCCTCGGACCGCCAGCGAGCGTGGACAATGCTGGAGGCGGCGCAGCCGCCTGAGGTTCAGCAGCCCAATGCCCGCCAGCCCGGCAGCCCGACTGGATGGTGCCGCAGGCATCCACACCAAGCTTCCCGCTCGCTGGCGGTGGGGAGCATGCAGCGACACGGTCCAGGAGTTAGGAGTCAGCGGGCAGGGGTCAGTTCACAGTCCATAGTTCCAGTTTACAGTTCACACGTCACCGATGGCAAACTGACGACTGAGACTGGAACTGAAGGCCGCCACCTGCCACCTAACTCCTGCCCCCTGCCCCTGCGCCCGGTCGGGAGCCAGCGCAGAGCGGATGCAACGTTCAGAGCAACTGCGCCTAGTACGCCCTCGGAACCAGAAATGGGCCGGAAATCGGCGTAATCTGTGGACAAAACATCCGGTTCATAGACTTTGCATCCGTTCTGGGGGCCAGCGCTCGCACCAGGGTGGCCGGATTTCCCGCGTGGTATAATGCGCCCCAGCGGCAACTACAAGCCAGGAGGCGATCCATGGAGCGGCGCGTCGTTGTTACCGGCATGGGAGCGGTGAGCCCCCTCGGCCTCAGCGTGCCCGAGCTGTGGCAGGGCATTGTCGAGGGCCGCAGCGGCGCGGGGCCGATCACGCTCTTCGACCCCGCCGGCTTCGACACGCGCTTCGCCTGCGAGGTGAAGGGCTTCGACCCCACCCAGTTTATGGAGCGCAAGGAGGCCCGGCGCACCGATCGCTTCGTGCAGCTAGCCGTGGCCGCTTCGCAGGAGGCGCTGCGCACCTCGGAGCTCCAGATCACTGCGGCCAACCGTGACGAGATCGGCGTGTTTATCGCCAGCGGCATCGGCGGGCTCGGCACGCTCAGCGAGCAGCTGGATGTGCTGCGCACACGCGGGCCAAGTCGCATCAGCCCGTTCCTCATCCCCGCCATGATCACCAACCTCGCCGCCGGCCAGGTCTCGATCTCCAGCGGCGCGCGCGGCCCCAGCCTCTGCCTCACCTCGGCCTGCGCCTCCTCGGCCCACGCCATCGGCGAGGCCACCGAGACGATCCGGCGCGGCTGGGCCAAGGCGATCATCGTGGGCGGCGCGGAGGCCAGCATCACCCCGATCGGCGTGGCCGGCTTCAACGCCATGCGCGCGATGTCCACCCGCAACGAGGGCTACGAGACGGCCTCGTGCCCCTTCGACGCCGGGCGCGACGGCTTTGTGATGGGCGAGGGCGCCGCCACGCTGATCCTGGAGGATCTGGAGCACGCCCAGGCGCGCGGCGCCCACATTCTCGCCGAGATCGTCGGCTACGGCGCCACCTCCGACGCCTACCATATCAGCAATCTCGCCGAGGACGGCGAGGGCGTGGCCCGCGCCATCGGCCTGGCCCTGCGCCGCGCCGGCCTGGCCCCCAGCGACGTAGACTACATCAACGCCCACGCCACCAGCACCCCCGCCGGCGACCCGGTGGAGACAGCTGCGATCAAGCATGTGTTTGGCGGTCGCGGCAGCGCCCCGCCCGTGAGCGCCAGCAAGTCGCAGCTCGGCCACCTGCTCGGGGCCGCCGGCGCCATCGAGGCGATCATCTGCGTGCTCGCCATGCAGCACAGCCTGCTGCCCGCCACGATCAACCTGCGCCAGCCCGACCCGGCCTGCGACCTCGACTATGTGCCCAACACGCCGCGCCCCGCCGAGCTGAGCGTGGTGCTGAGTAACTCCTTCGGATTCGGCGGCCACAACGTGTGCCTGGCGCTGCGCCGCTTCGCGTCGTAATGCAAAATGCAAAATGCAAAATGCAAAAACGACCGCTCCCTTTTGCATTTTGCATTGATATGGCAAGCAGACTCGAAGAGCTTATTGGAGTTCGTTTCAACGATGAGCGCCTGCTCCAGAGCGCCTTCGTGCATCGTTCATTTATGCACGAGCGCCCCGAGCAGATCCCTGGCCTTTCCTCGAACGAGCGGCTTGAGTTTCTTGGCGACGCCGTGCTTAACTTTGTTGCCGCCGCATGGCTCTTTACGCGCTACCCCTCTGGCAGCGAGGGCGAGCTCACCGCGCTGCGGGCCGCCCTGGTGAAGACAAGCACGCTGGCCGGCTTTGCGCGCAGCCTCGACTTCGGCGCCCACGTTCTGATCAGCCGCGGCGAGGGCTCGAGCGCCGCCCGCAACCGCCCGCCCCTGCTGGCCGATATCTTCGAGGCCGTGCTGGGCGCGATCTTCCTAGACCAGGGCATCGACGCCGCGCGCGCCTTCGTGCTGCCCTTCCTGGAGCGGCAGCTCGCCGAGATCAGCAGCGGCACCGCCGAGGTAGACTACCGCACCCGGCTCCAGGAGCGCGTCCAGTCCCGCTTCAACCTCACGCCCGCCTACCGCACGATCGGCGTGAGCGGCCCCGACCATCAGCGCGAGTTCACCCTGGAGGTGCTGGTGGGCGAGCGAACACTTGGCACCGGGATTGGCCCCAGCAAGCAGGCGGCGGCCCAGGCGGCGGCACGGGCGGCCCTTGAGCAGCTTGGCCCCGAGGCCTGATGTGCAATAGCCGATAGCCGATAGCCGATAGAGCACTATGGCACGTCTCTTCATCACTGGCGGAACCGGCTACCTTGGCGGCGAACTGCTGCGCCAGGCGCTCGCGGCGGGCCATGTGGTGGCGGCCAGCTACTTCAGCCAGGCGCCGCCCGACGCCAGCCCGGCGGTCTGGGTGCCGCTGGATGTACGCGACGCGCTTGCGGTGGAGGACGCGCTCGACCAGCTGCGGCCCGAGATTGTGATCCACACCGCGTTTCGCCAGGGTGGCCCCGACCTCGTGGCGATCACCGCCGCGGGCGCGGGGCATGTGTCAAGTGCTTGCGCGGCAGTGGGCGCCCGGCTGATCCACATGTCGAGCGACGTGATCTTCGACGGTGAGCGCGAGGGCAGCTACAGCGAGGCCGACGCGCCCGCGCCGATCAGCGACTACGGGTTGGCCAAGGCGCAGGCCGAGCACCTGGTGGCGGCGGCCCACCCCGGCGCTGCGATCGTCCGCACCTCGCTGATCTACGGCTTCGACCCGATCGACCGGCAGACCCAGTTCGCGCTCGACGTGGCGGCGGGCCGACGCGACGACAAGCTGTTTGTGGATGAGTTCCGCTGCCCGATCTATGTGGCGGATCTGGCGGCGGCGCTGCTGGAGCTGGCGGCGCTGCCCTACGCGGGCGTGCTGCACATTGCGGGCGCCGAGCGGGTGAGCCGCCACGAGCTGGGCGGTCTGCTAGCGCGGGCCTGCGGGTTGGATGCGAGCGGCATTCCAGGGGCGCGCAGCGCTGAGAGCGCTGTGCGTCGCCCACGTAACTGTGTCCTAGACATTCGCAAAGCTCAGGCGCTACTGCACACCAAGCTGCGTGGCGTGCGCGCGGTGCTGCGAGCCTTGGGCATGCCCGATGCGTAGCCGAGCGCCAGGAGCACGAGCATGAACAACAATCCAGACGCCATCACCAGCCTGATCGCCGATCTCTGCGGCAGCGACGACTCGCTGCGTACCCAGGCCTCGTTCGGCCTGGGCGTGCTCGGCGAGCCCGCCGTGGGGCCGCTCACCCAGCTGCTGGCCTCGCCCCACTCCGAGATCCGCAAGCGCGCCGCCTGGGTGCTCGGCGTGGTCGGGGCGCCCGCGCTGCCCGCCCTGCTGCGCATGGCGGAGGGCGACGACCACCACCTGCGCATCGAGGCCATCCGCGTGCTGGGCGTGGTGGGCGAGGCGCGCGCGCTGAACATGCTGCTAGCAGGCCTCACCGACTCCGATGTACGGATTGCCGCCCGTTCGGCGCGCGCCATCGGCAAGATCGGCGACCCGCGCGCCTACCACCCGCTTGTCACTGCGCTCCAGCATCCTTCGTCGGACGTGCGCTACGAGACGTGCCGGGCGCTGGTGGATCTGCGGGTGCCAGAGGCGGTGGCGGTGCTGCGCGCGCGGGCCGATCTCGACAGCTCACAGACAAGCTGGGGCGCCTCGGTGGCCGAGGCCGCCCGCCGCGCCGCCGACGAGATCGAGAGCGCGTCGGTGGCGCCACAGCGCGACGAGCAGTTCGCCCGCGCACGCGCCATCCTGCGCGAGCAGCAGCAGCTTGAGCCGGAAGAGTGATGCCAATGCGAGCCGATGATTGCGCCTGTCATTCCGAGCGAAGCGAGGAATCTTGGCGTTGTGATGCGGTAAGACCCTTCGCTGCGCTCAGGGTGACAGACGTGCGGTAAGACCCTTCGCTGCCTCGGGATGCCAGACGTGCCGCATGCTCAGCCTACTGCGTACGCGACGACTTGACCCCGCTCACAATGTACTCGACATACTCGCCAATGTTGGTGGAGCGGTCGCCGATGCGCTCGAGGTTATGGCCGACCCAGAGCAGGTAGGTGCCGGGCGTCACCATCGTCGGGTCGCTCTCCATTACGCGCGTCAGGGTTGTGAGCAGCTGCCCGTAGGCGGCATCCACCACGTCGTCCTCATCCTTGAGCTGCAGGTTGATGCTAGGATCGCGTGAGACGAGGGCGTCGAGGGCTTTGGCGAGCATGGCGCGGGCCGTCTTGGCCATGGTGTCGATCGGGGCGGGCACCCCGCCGGGGACTGGCCCGCCGAAGCGCAGCACAAGCTTGGCAATGCCCTCGGCGTAGTCGCCGATGCGTTCAAGCTCGTCGGCGGCCTGGATAAACGAGCCGACGAGGCGCAAGTCGCCGGCCACTGGGCCCTGGGTGGCGATCACACGCATGGCGTGCTGCATAAGCGCATCGGCCGCGTCGTCGATCGCATCGTCGCCATGAATAATGGACTGGGCCTCGCCCACGGCGCCCTGCTGGAGCGCCCAGAGCGAGCGACGGACGGCGGTGTCGCTCAGCTTGCCGAGCGCAAGCAGCTCGCGCTCTAGCTCGATAAGCTCGTGGCGGTAATTGTCGCGCAGCTGGCTCATCTCTCGCGTTCTCCCTCTTTTTTGAGCCTACAGCGGTGGCGCAGCAACTATACCATGCCCCGGAGGCTCTATGCGGATCGGCTTCGACGGGCGCTACGCTGGCGATCACTTCCCCGGTATTGGGCGCTACAGCCTGGGCCTTGTGCGCGCCCTCGCAGAGCTGGAGCACGGCCACACGCTTGTGCTGATCCTCGACCCCCGCGCGCCTGCTGGCCGCTACGACATGGCGGCGCTTGGCGAGCTACCGGGCGTGGAGGTGGCGCATCTGGCGGCCGCGCCCTTCTCGCTGCGCCAGCACGTGGCCCTGCCAGCGCTCGCACGGAGGCTGCGGCTCGATCTGCTCCACTCGCCCTACTTCATCAAGCCCTACTTGGGGCTACCTTGTCCGTCGGTGCTCACGCTCTACGACCTGATCGGCTGGCGCTTCCCGCGCACGCTCTCTATGCGGGGGCGGCTGCTCTACCGGAGCGCGATGGCGTTGGCCGTGCGCAGCTCCGACGCGATCATCACGATCTCGGAGAGCGCCCGCAGCGACATCGAGTATGTCTACAAGCCAAAACCGGGGCAGGTGGTCGTCACACCGCTTGCCGCAGGCCGCAGCTTCCGCCCGCAAAGCCCGGCGACTATCGCGGCGCTGCGTGCGCGCCACGGGCTACCCGAGCGCTACGTGCTCTATGTTGGCTCGAACAAGCCGCACAAGAACCTGGAGCGGCTGGTGCGGGGCTGGGGGCGCGTGGTTGAGGCGGGGGGAGACAGGGAGACAGGGAGACAGGGAGACAGGGAGAGGACGGTCCTGGTGATCGCGGGGCACGCCGCACACGACGACGGCGAGCTGCGGGCGCTGGTGGCGGAGAAGGGGCTTGGGGCGACGGTGCGCTTTGTGCCGAACGTGGACGACAGCGACCTGCCGGCGCTCTACAGCGGGGCCACGGTCTTCGCCTTTCTCTCGTACTACGAGGGGTTCGGGCTGCCGCCGCTGGAGGCGATGGCCTGCGGCGCGCCGGTGCTCTGCGCTTACGCCTCTAGCCTGCCGGAGGTGGTGGGCGACGCGGCGCTCACCGTGGACCCATACAGCAGCGCGGGGATCGCCGAGGGGCTTGCGCGGCTTTTGTGCAGCCCTGCGCTGCGCCGCAGCCTGAGCGAGCGTGGTCGCCGCCGCGCGCTAGAGTTCTCGTGGCGCCGCACAGCCCTGGGGACGCTGCGGGTGTATGCGGGGGTGACCAGGTGACACGGTGACCAGGTGACCAGGTGACTAGGTGACCAGGTGACACGGTGACCAGGTGACCAGGTGACTAGGTGACACGGTGACACCTAACGGTGCTGATAGGTGTCACCCGGTCAGCGCAAGCGCAGCGAGCGCACGTCACCCGGTCAGCGCAAGCGCAGCGAGCGCACGTCACCCGGTCACGGCGTAACCGGCGAGAGCAGCGTGCTGCTGGCCCAGCCGAGGCTGCCGATGGTCACGCGCTGGGGCGTGCAGTCGGTCGTGGTCTGGGTGAGGCGAATGCGAAACCAGAGGGCGCCGTCGGCATCGCTGCGCTGCTCCAGGAAATCCACCTGGTCGCCCGCGCAGATCTGGCCGATGACTGTCTCGGGGGCGACAGCGGGCTGGCTGCGCAGGTTCCCGCCGGCGAGCACGCTGCCGCGCCCGAGCAGCGGCGCGGGCGCGGCGGTGGGCGTCGCCACGACAACGGCGGCGGCAGTGGCGGTGCCGTCGAGGGCGCGGGCGGTGCGGGTGGTGAGCACCTGGGCGTTGGTGGTGCCGATCTGCTCGGCGGTGAGGGCGGCGCTTGCCTGGGCGCGCTCCAGGCCAAAGCGCAGGGCAAAGAAGGTGCCGCCAACCAGCAGTCCGACAGTGGTGCCGATCAGCAGAAGGTTCGCGAGGGCGCGCATAGGCCCGCCCCGGCGCGGAGCCCCAGCTCGGAACAGGCGATCCCAGTCGTTTGGGTGTGGCTTTGGTGGCAATGATTTCCCCAGTTTACAGGAGTTAGGCAGGGAGGGACGCGCTATAGCGCGTCCGTACACTATGAGTCAGGTCGTTCACGTGCGGCGGCCCTGTTCCCTGTCCCCTGTCCTCTGTTCCCTCAGAGTGGGCAGGATAGCACGGGCTGGCGCTCGCCGGTGGTGCGGAAGCCAAACCAGTGGTAGAGGCGTTGGGCGCTCAGGTTGTAGGCCTGGGTATTGAGCGTAATCAGGGTGGCGCCAAGCTCCTCGGCGTAAGCGGTAAGCTCGGCTAGCAGCCGCACCCCGATCTGCTCGCTGCGCCGCGCGGGGTCGACGGCGATCCGCACCAGATGCACCAGCCGCCCGCCGAAGTGGGTGGTGGCGTAGGCGTAGCCCACGGCCGTACCCTCTAGCTCCGCGAGCACAAAGTACTGACCCTGGCCCACCGCCGGGCCGAGCACGGTGTCGTCTTTGGTCCACTGGGCCTCGAAGCAGGCTCGGTCGATGCGCAGCACCGCAGGGAGATCAACGGCGGCGACGGGACGAACTTGCACATAGGGATTGCCGCCATCGGGGATGTCGAGCTGCTGCTTCTCGTAGACGATCACCTCGGTGTTGTCGAGGTAGCCGTGCTGGCGCAGTACTGGGGTGAGCCAGCTATCGGCGCCCTCGTCGCCGCCGTAGTAGACGCCGACGATACCGCGCTCGTGCAGGTCGCGGTGCAGCGCGGGGAGCAGCAGATCGGTGGCTGCGCGCAGCTCGACGCCCTCGGCGAGGGCGAGGGCCCGCAGCCAGGAGGTGGTCTCGGCGGGGCGGCTGGTGAGGGCGACGCCCCAAAGCTCGCCGCCCGCATCGAGGGCCACGCCGTGGTGGTCGGCGAGCAGCGCAGGCAGGTCGCCCCCGCTGAGCCCGTAGTAGCGCCGGCTGCCGTCGCGCAGCAGGCGCGAGATGGCGGTGAGATCAGCGGCGGTGACGGGGCGCAGCGTGGCTCGGCTAAGATCGAGGCTTTTGCGGAAGAGCCACATGGCATGGTATACAAGCTCGGTGCGGTCTGGCGCCCCCGAGGCGGCGAACATCGGCTCTTATTGTACACCAGAAGCGTGTAGGCTGGGGCTTGTGGTACCATGTCCGAGCGCCGCGCGTTTATCCACAGATGACACAGATTTTCGGCCTATGTATGGCCCCAAGGGAGCACCGGAGTATATGCGAGCCCACCTGCGCGCCAAGCTGCGCCGCCTTTTTGGCATCAACATCTCACAGATCACACCGCTGCTGCTGGTGGGCGGGCAGTTCGACCCGGAGCAGTGGCCCGCGATCAGCGCCCTCGGCGTGCGCGCCGTGCTCAGCCTTCAGGCCGAGCGCGTAGATCGCTTTGTTGGGCCGCCGCCCGAACGCGCCCTGCGGCTGCATGTGATCGACTTTACCGCGCCCACGCAGGCGCAGGTCGACGAAGGCGTGCGCTTCATCGCGACGGCCCACGCCGCCGAGTTGCCGGTCTTCGTCCACTGCCACGGCGGGATCGGGCGCGCCCCCCTGATGGCGGCGGCTTACCTGATGGCGAGCCGCGGCCATGACCATCGTGAGGCCCTGGCTTTGCTACGCGCCGTGCGCCCGTTCATCGCTCCAAACCCGCTGCAGCTGGCCTGCCTGCGTACCTACGAGGCCCGCCTGCGCGCGGCGCGTCCCGACGGACACCCCGTGGTATAATCCCCGGTCGCACCAGCCCAATGGATCGGGGCTCGGCGCCGCAAGCTGCAATCGTTCGACTGAGCGCTCACGACGACGTCTGCAATCTGCAATTCGACTCGGGAGGCTGCGCCAATGCGCATCTGCGTCGTAGGCCCAACCTACCCCTACCGTGGCGGGATCGCCCACTACACCACCCTGCTAGTGCGCCATCTGCGCCTCGCCGGCCACCAGGCGCCGCTCTACTCGTTCACGCGCCAGTACCCGCGCTGGCTCTTCCCCGGCAAGACCGACCGCGACCCCTCGGCCTCCCCGCTGCGGGTGGACTGCGAGTATATCCTCGATCCGATCAACCCGCTCACCTGGCTGCGCCTGTTCCGCCGCGTGCGCGCCGACAACCCCGACCTGCTGATCCTCCAGTGGTGGGTGCCCTACTGGACGCCCTGCCTCACCACGATCGGCGGCCTGATCAAGCGTAACACGAAGATCAAGATCGCCATCGTCTGCCATAACGTGATGCCCCACGACGGCGGCGGCATCCTGGATCGGCGCCTGGCGCTTACCGCGCTGCGCCGCGCCGACGCCCTGATCGTCCATAGCGAGCAGGATCGCTACAAGCTCCTGGCCCTGCTGCCAAAGGCGCGCGTGGTCAAGGCCACTATCCCCACGTACCAGCCGGCAAGCGCCCAGGCGGCGCCGTTGGCCGCGCGTAACCTGAGGCGCGAGCTTGGCGTGCCCGAGGGCGTGCCAGTGCTGCTTTTCTTTGGCTTTGTGCGGCCCTACAAAGGGCTGGAGTATCTGATCCAGGCCCTGCCGCGCATCCGCGAGCGGCTGCCAGTGCATCTGATCGTGGCCGGCGAGTTCTGGTCCTCACGCGAGTTCTACGAGCGCTTCGCCCAGGAGTTCGGCGTGCTGCCCCAGATCAGCTTTGTGGATCGCTATCTCCCCGACGAGGAGCTCCAGCCCTACTTCGAGCTGGCCGATGTCGTGGTGCTGCCGTACGTCTCCGCCACGCAGAGCGCGGTGGTGCCGCTGGCCTTCGGCTTCAACAAGCCCGTGATCACCACGCGAGTAGGCGGCCTAGCCGAGGTGGTGCGCGACGGTGTAAATGGCCTGATCGTGCCGCCTCAGGACGAGGTGGCGCTCGCCGACGCGGTGATCCGCTTCCTCACCACCGAGGTTGGCGAGCACATTCGCAACCAGATGGCCGCAGGCGGGGCCAGCGTAGGCTACAGCTGGGAAGAGCTTGTGGGCACCATCGAGGCGCTGGCGCGCGAGTTGGCCGATGCCGACAAGGGATTGCGCCGATGACGCTGGGCGCCCTTAGCTACGCTCTGCTCGTGGCCGTCCTGATCCAGCTTGCTGGCCTGGGAATGGGCTGGCTCGCCCTGCGCCCGCTACGGCTCGGCGAGCCGGGGCTGCTCGGGCTCTGGCTGCGCGCTGCCGCCGGGCTCGGACTGCTCGCCATGCTCATCCTGCTGATCGGCATGGTCGGGCTGCTCTTCCGCCCCCTGATCAACGCCATTGTGCTTGGGCTGGCCGCCGTGGGCCTCTGGGTCGCTGTGGGAGGTGTGCGCGCTGCGCGTGCCAATAGGCGGGCCTGGGCGCCGGAAGCAGACTGGGCGCCGCGCGCGCTGCTCGTGCTGCTGCTTCTGCTGGGCGCGAGCTCGCTGCTCTGGGTGCTGCTGACGCACAGCCTTGCGCCGCCGATCGACTGGGACGTGCTGGCCTACCATCTGGATCTGCCCAAGCGCTACCTGGGCCAGCACCGCATCGTCTACGTGCCCGACAACCCCAGCTCGAACTGGCCGCTCAATTTAGAGATGCTCTTCACCATCGCCCTGAGCTTCGGCTCCGACTTGGCGGCGAATCTTACCACGCTGAGCATGGTGGCGCTCACGGCCTGCGGCCTGCTGCTGGTGGCCCGGCGGCTGCTCGATGATCGGGCGGGCGCGATTGCGGTGGCGCTGTTCCTCACCATCCCCACGGTGAAGCGGCTTGGCGGCGTGGCGATGGTGGACGCCGCGATGGGCCTGTTTGTGCTCGGGGCGGCCTACAGCTTCGAGCGCTGGGCGCGCGAGCGGAGCGTGGGCTGGCTGAGCCTGTGCGCGATCTTCTGTGGCCTGCTGGCGGGCAGCAAGCTCACGGGCGCGGGCTTTGCGATCCTCTACTTTCTGCTGCTGCTGTGGACGATGGGCGGTGGGCTGTGGACGGTGGACGGTGGACGGCGAGCATGGGGCGAGCTGGTGCGCAGCGGGCTGATCTACGGTCTGATCGGGCTGGCCCTGGTGGGGCCGTGGTATCTGCGCAGCGTGCTCAACACGGGCAACCCGGTCTTCCCCTTCGCCTACGATCTGTTTGGCGGGCGCAACTGGGACGCGCTGGGCGACGAGTACCACACGCGGATGATGGAGAGCACCTTCACCGCCGAGATCCCGAAGACGCTGACTGGCCTCGCGCAGTCGTACTACTACATGATCTTCGAGCCGAGCCTGCTGGGCGGCTACCGAGGCCACCTGGGCGCGCTGGTGGCGCTCGGGCTGCTGGCGGGGCTGGCGCTGCTGCCGTGGGCGCCGCGCTTTGTGCGCCAGAGCCTGTTTGTGTGCGTGGCCTTCTGGATGCTCTGGTTCTTTCTCACCAGCCACCAGGCGCGCTTCATCCTGCCCCTGGCGCCGTTGCTAAGCCTGATCGCGGCCTTCGCCGTAGTGCGCGCCCTGGATCGGCTGCGGCGCCCGGCGCTCCAGGCGATTTTACTCGGCCTGCTTGCACTGGCGATCATGCCGGAGTGGCCGTGGTACTACAGCGGCGAGCGTGCGCTGTTTCTCAGCCGCGTGCCCTACCTGAGCGGCGCGCAGAGCCGCGACGCCTTCCTAGACGCCAATGTGGACGCGATGCCGCTGTTCCGCTTTGTGAACACGCAGCTGCCGCCGGATAGCCGCGTGCTGCTGATGCCCTACGAGTCGCGCAGCTACTACCTTGACGTACCGTACCTCTGGGGGCACCCGATCGCGCAGCGGCTAGTGCGCTGGGAGCAGCAGCAGAGCCCCGAGATGGCGCTGGCGACGCTGCGCTCGCTAGGTGTGACGCACTTGCTGGAGAACCCGCGCTGGCTGTACACCGAGCTGCGCTATTGGGATCAGATCCGCCCGCTGATGCTTGAGCTTCAGGCGCGCTGCGCGGAGCCGCTCTTCCGCGATGGCGAGGGGGTGGTGTTTGTGCTGAGGGAGGTGTGTGGGGAGTGACACAGTGACCGGGTGACACAGTGACCGGGTGACACAGTGACCGGGTGACACAGTGACCGGGTGACATCTATCGGAACCGATAGGTGTCACCCGGTCACCCGGTCATCGTATCATCGTGTCACACTACGCGGGCAGGCTGCCCGTGGCGGGCGGGGGCGGCGGGAGCATGGTGGTGGTGACGGCTGCGGGCCGGGCGCTGCGGGTCATGTCCATGCTGAGGGGCTTGACGCGCTTCAGCAGCTCGGCGAGCTGCTCGCCCTCCAGGGTCTCGAACTCGAGCAGGGCGTTGGCCATATCGTCCAGCACGGCGCGGTTGTTCATCAGCACCTGGTAGGAGGTGTCGTAGGCCTGGCTGGCGAGGCGGTGAACCTCGGCGTCGATCTGGCGGGCCACTTCGTCGCCGTAGTTGCGCTGCTCGCTGATCTCGCGGCCAAGGAAGATCAGCTCCTCCTTCTCGCCGAAGACGATTGGGCCGAGCTTATCGCTCATGCCGTAGCGCGTCACCATTGAGCGCGCGGTGCGCGTAACACTCACCAAGTCGGCGCTGGCGCCCGTAGTGATCTCATCGGGGCCGAAGACGATCTCCTCGGAGGCGCGGCCGCCCATCGCCACGACCATGTCGGCCTTGAAGAAGGCGAGCGACTGGAGGCCCATGTTGTCCTCGTCTGGGAGGAAGAGGGCGTAGCCACCGGCCCGGCCGCGGGGGATGATCGTGACCTTCTGAAGCTTGTTGGCGCGCGGCATCGCGGCGCCGCTGATGGCATGGCCAGACTCGTGGTAGGCGACAACCAGCTTCTTGCGGTCGCTCATCACGCGGGAGCGGCGCTCGGGGCCGCCGAGGGCCACGCGCTCGATCGAGTCTTGGAGCTCCGACATGCCGATCTTCTTCTTGGCGCGGCGGGCGGCGAGGATGGCGGCCTCGTTGACGGCGTTCATCAGGTCGGCGCCGGAGAAGCCAGGGGTGAGGCGGGCGATGATCTCCATGTTCACATCCTCGGAGAGCGGCTTGCCCTTCGTGTGAACCTTGAGGATATCGATGCGACCGCGCACGTCGGGGGCGTCGAGCACCACCTGGCGGTCGAAGCGACCGGGGCGGATCAGGGCGGGGTCGAGCACGTCGGGGCGGTTGGTGGCGGCGACGACGATCACATTGGTGTTGGTGTCGAAGCCGTCCATCTCGACTAGGATCTGGTTCAGAGTCTGCTCACGCTCATCGTGGGAGCCACCGAGGCCGGCGCCGCGCTGGCGACCGACGGCGTCAATCTCGTCGATGAAGACGATACAGGGCGCATTGCGCTTCGCCTGGTCGAACAGGTCGCGCACGCGGGAGGCGCCAACACCCACGAACATCTCGACGAACTCGGAGCCCGAGATGCTGAAGAAGGGCACGCCCGCCTCGCCGGCCACAGCGCGGGAGAGCAGCGTCTTGCCGGTACCGGGAGGGCCGACCATCAGCACGCCGCGCGGGATGCGGGCGCCGAGGGCGGTGAACTTATCGGGGAACTTCAGGAACTCGACAATCTCGGTGAGATCCTGCTTCGCCTCCTCCTGGCCTGCCACATCGGCAAAGGTGACGGTGGGCTTATCGCCTGCGAACATGCGCGCGCGGCTCTTGCCGAACGAGAGGGCCTGGTTGTTCGAGCCCTGGGCCTGGCGCATGAAGAAGACGAAGAAGCCGATCAGCAGCAGGGTGGGCAGCAGGATGGTGAAGATGCTGAGCAGGCCACCCCAGGCGGGCGCGGGCTCCACGGCCACATCCACAAGCTGCTTGCCGTCTGCGTCGGTAAGGGGCACGTTATAGGCGGCCAGGAGCTGCATCACGCTGTCGGTGCTCTCCAGGCGCGAGCGATACACGGTGCCATCGTTGTACTTGACGAGCACCTGCTCGTCGCCGGCCTGGGCGGTAATCGACTCGACGCGGCCAGCCTCGGCGTCGGCGATCACCTGCGCGATGCCGCGCTCAGAGTTCTGGGTGGAGGTCTGCCCGAAGTACTGAAAGAAAAGGGCTAGCGCTGCGACCAGGATGATCAGATAGACAAAACTGTTTTTGAGCCAGCGGTTGTCGCCCATGCGTTGTATTCATCCCTCTTAGAAATGCTGCACCGAACCCGCAGCGTCGCGCATTCCGACGCCGATAAAGCATTATAGCAGAGCAGATCAGGCGCTTCAAGAGCCCCAGATCACACATGGTTTGTGATCTAGCTTACGTCGGCTCGCCTTCTTCGCTGTACACCTCGGGCTTGAGCACACCGATATACGGCAGGTTGCGGTAGCGCTCGGCGTAGTCGAGGCCATAGCCGACGACAAACTCGTTGGGGATGTTGAAGCCGAGGTAGTCGATGTCCACTTCGGCGGTGCGGCGCTCGGGCTTATTGAGCAGGGTGCAGATGCGCAGGCTAGCAGGGTTGCGCCGCAGCAGCTGGCTACGCAGGTAGTCCAGGGTGAGGCCGCTGTCGATAATATCCTCGACGATCATCAGGTGGCGACCGGCGATATCGATGTCGAGATCTTTGATCAGGCGCACCACCCCGCTGGACTGCGTGCTGGCGCCGTAGCTGGCCACTGCGATAAAGTCGATGGCGATGGTCCTGTCGATCGCGCGGGCCAGATCGACCATAAACATCGCGCAGCCCTTGAGCACGCCCACCATCAGCAGATCGTCGCTCTCGCGGTAGTCGGCGGTGATCTGTGCGCCGAGCTCGCGCACGCGGGCCTGGATCTGCTCGGACGAGATAAGTACCCTGGCGATGTCGCGGTGCATACGGTCCTCTCACAGCGGTGGCGATGCCTGATGGGCGCCCTTACGAAACTTGGACGAGGCCTACCCAGATTGTACCTTGACTCTGCGGCGCCGCGATGAAGCGCGCGTCGGCGCGCAGGCCCGCCACCCAGACCACGGCGGCGGGTGTGGCGAGGATCGGCCAGGCGGCGCGCAGGCGCTGGGGCAGCTTGCGGTCCACAAGGAAGTCCTGCAGGCTGCGGCTGCCGCGCCCGCCCGCGGGCCGAAAGCGGTCGCCTGGCAGACGGCGGCGCAAGCTGAGCGGGCCGTCGAGAGCTGCCACGCTGAGGGCGACCCACCAGGGCGAGGGCGTGGCGGGCGGCGCGTTGCTCACGACGCAGGCCCAGCCTGCGCCCAGGGGCGTGAGGCCAGGCACCGCGAGCGGCAGCTCCGCGAGCGGCAGCTGAGGAGCGTCGGCGTGGGCCGGCGCGTCGGTACGGGCGATATGCAGGCCGGCCTGCTCGACCGCCAGCTGGAGCTGTGGGCCGAGGCGCATGTGGCGACCGGGCTGCGCGGCCAGGGTACGCGCGGCCTCCACGAGGGGCAGGCTCAGCTCGGGCGCGCCAAGGAGCGTAGCGGCGCGGCGCAGCGCGTAGCGCTGGAGGGCAGGGTGCAGGGCCTCCCAGGCGCCGCGCCGGAGCTGCACAGATCCGGGGTGCTCTACGGCCAGGGCTGGCCAGGCGCTAGCGAGCTGGGCCTGGATGAAGGCGTAGTCGTCGGCGCTGATCTGCGCGGTGCGGCCAAGGGCCTCGACCAGGTAGGGGTACTCGGCGGCGAGGCTGCCAAGCAGGCTCCGGACGGCGGTGCGGGCGTAGCGCGGCGAGCGGTTGCTGGGGTCGTCGGCGGGCGCAAGGCCGTGGGTGTGGCAGTAGGCCTCGAGCGCTAGGCGGCGGGTGGAGAGGAGGGGGCGGAGCAGGAATGCAAAATGCAAAATGCAAAATGCAAAAGGGGGCAGAGGCACGTCGGTATCGGCGTGAGCGTTTGCTGGGCCATTTTGCATTGGATCTTTTGCATTTTGCATTTGTCCGGCCCACTCCCCCCACGGCACGACGGGGCGCATGCCACGCAGTCCGGCGGGGCCGGCGCCGCGAAGGAGGTGCATCAGCACGGTCTCGGCCTGGTCGTCGGCGTGGTGGGCGACGGCAACGGCGGTGGCGCCTGTGGCGCGGGCCGTCTCGGCGAGGAAGGCGTAGCGCACGCGGCGGGCGGCGTCCATTGGGCCAGCGCCGCGCGCGATCACTTCGCGGCGCTCGACGGTAGCGGGGATGTCCCAGGCCTCGGCTGTGGCGCGCACGGCCTCGGCCTCGGCAGCCGCCTCGGGGCGCAGGCCGTGGTCGAGATGGGCCACATGGAGCTGGGGGCCGCCGTCGGCGCGCAGCCGGTGAAGCAGGTGGAGCAGGCAGAGCGAGTCGGGGCCACCGGAGACGGCGACGAGCAGGCGCGCATCCGGGCGCAGCAGCCCGTTGGCGGCGAGGAAGGTGCGAAGTGGGGGGAGCAGATCGCGCATAGCATTTGGGGCTGGGGGCCAGGGCACAAGCCCTTCGCCCTCAGCCCCTACGTGTGGTGTCGGAGGCGGGGTTCGAACCCGCGACCTAACGATTATGAGCCGTTTGCTCTACCGCTGAGCTACCCCGACAAGCACGCATGATTTTAGCACGCTCTACAGGCGGCGTCAACCTTATCCACCGAGCTTGGAGAGCGCAAAGGCGCACAGAAAGCCCACGACGGTGATCAGGCCGGCGAAGGCGTGGGACTGCTCAAACGCCTCGGGGATCATTGTGTCCACCAGCATCGTAAGGATGGCGCCAGCCGCAACCGCGGTGGTCGCCGCGATCACGCTGTCGGGGAAGTGGCTAAACAGCAGATAGCCCAGCATAGACGCCAGCCCCGAGATCAGGGCGATGCCGCCCCAGAGGCTAAAAATGTACAGCGTCGAGCGCCCGGCCTTTTTCATGCCTGCCGCGCTCGAAAGGCCCTCGGGAATATTAGAGAGAAAGACGGCCGCGACCGTCACCACGCTCACCGCCCCGCCTTCGATCAGGCTTACGCCAATGACGATAGATTCAGGGATGCCGTCGAGCAGGGCGCCGAGCGCAAGCGCGAGCCCGCTGCCTGCCTGCTCAGCCTCGCTGGCCTGCTTCCCGTGGGAGTGCTTACGGTGGTGGGCGCCGCGCCAGATCAGGTAGAGATTGGCCGCCGTGTAGATACTGGCACCGCCTAGAAAGCCAGCGGCTGTTGCCGCAAAGCCCCCGCGCTGCACCGCCTTGTCCATCAGCTCGAACGCAAGGGCCGAGATAAGCACGCCCGCGCCGAAGGCCATCACTGCGGCGATCAGGCGCTGCGGCAGTGGTGCGGCATAGCCCACGAAGGCGCCCAGCAGCAATGCCGAGCCGCTCAGAAGGCCCCAGCCGCCCGCCTGCACCCACAATGGCAGCATCATTGTGCCCGTCTAAATCCAGGGGACGGGGCACAGGGAACAGGGAACGGGGTACAGGGGCCGGATGCTCTGGTCTTCTGCGGCCCTGTCCCCAGTTCCCTGTGCCCCGTTCCCTTGAGCTGCTACGCCGGCTGCCAGAGCGTGATCGTGCCGTCGCCGGAGCTAGAGGCGAGCAGGGCGCCGTCGGGGGCGAAGGTGACGCGCAGCACGCTGCTGCTGTGGCCGACGATCATCTGGCGCAGGGCGCCGTCGGCGCTGCGCCAAAATCTGAGCTCGCCATCCACGCCGCCTGAGGCCACGAGCAGCCCGTCGGGGTGAACAGCGACCGAGCGCACGGCGTTTTGGTGGCCGCGCAGGGAGTGGCGTAGCTCACCGCTCGCGCTGTCCCACAGGCAGACCAGCCCATCGCCGCCGGCCGAGGCTAGCAGCGTGCCATCGCTGCTGTAGGCAAGGCTGGTTGGCCCGTCGCGGTGGCCCTCAAGCACCCGGAGCAGCGCGCCGTGCGCTAGCTCGTAGAGCCGAACGCGCCGGTCGCCGCAGCCCACGGCGATCGCTCTGCCGTCGGGGCTGGGCAGCGCAGTGAGGCCGCCGCCCTCGGGAAGGATGCGCTCCAGCAGCGCGCCGTCGCTCGCGCGCCAGAGGCAGATCGCTTTGTCGGCGCCGCTGGTGATCAGCACCTGGCCGTCGGGGCTGAAGGCGACGCTGCCAAGGTAGCCACGGTGGCCGGCGATCGTACGCAGCAGGCGCGCGCCGCGCAGCTGCCATAGCTTTACCGTCTCGCTGCCGCCCGTAGCCGCCACCAGGGCGCCGTCGGGGCTGAAGGCCACGCTCTGCAGATTGCCGGCCTGCGTGTCGAGCGTGGCGAGGGCGCCGCCGTCGCTCACGCGCCAGAGCCGCAGCGTGCCGTCCCAGCAGCCCGAGACAAGCTGCTTGCTGTCCGGGCTGAAGGCGAGGCCCCAGACGCCGCCGCGCTGGACGCCAAGCTGGCGGACGGCCTTGACTGTACCGGCCTCCCAGTCGTGGCTGCGCTGGCCCGCCACACCGCGCGCCCAGAACGTCTTCCAGCGCGAGAGCTGGGCCTGAAGCTCGACGCGAAACGCGGCGCCCGAGCGGTCACGCAGCAGCAGGCTGTCGCGCAGCTTGCCGCCGTCGGCGACGCGGCGCATATCGGCAGTAAGCTTGAGGCGCTGCTGGCGGCCGGGCGGCAGGCTGAGGGCGAGCACCGCAGGCACCACCCAGCGCGGCGCCTGGATCTCCACACGCAGGTAGCGGCGGCCGGTGTTAGAGAGCTGCACCCACGTATCGCGCCGGTCGTCGAAGCTGAGGGCGCCAAAGTCCACGCTGCGCCGGTCGGCCACCAGGCGCGGGGCCACGGCGCCAAAGCCAGTGGGATCGAGGGTGGCGAGCAGCGCATCGAGGCCGGCGTGCGGGTCGCCGCCGTTGTCGGTGACGATGGCGCGCATGTCGGCGGCGAGCTTGTTGCGGCCCCAGAGCCGCGCCACCTGGTCGGGGAGATTGCCATACAGCCAGGTGGCGGCGTACTCCCAGTGGCGCTCCGCCCAAAGCGCCAGGGCGTGCTCATCGGGGATGGCGATGCCATCGGGGGCCTGAAGGTCGGCGCGAGCGGCGGGGGCGAGCAGCTTATCCAGGGCCACCAGCAGATCCTGGGCCGAGGGGCGATCTTCTGGGCGGAAGGCGAGCGCGCGGGCCACCAGGGCCTCAACCTCGGGGTGGATGTTGGAGTCGAGGCTGCGCACAAGCGGGAAGGGATTCTTTGTGCCGCGCAGGAAGTCGGGCAGCTCGGCGCGGGTGAGGGCGGGCTGGTGGCCGGTGAGCAGCATGTGGAGCGTGACGGCGAGCGCGTAGATGTCGGAGCGCGGCTCGGCCTTGCCGCGCCACTGCTCGGGCGGCGTGAAGCCGATCGTACCGGCCAGCTGAGTGTCGCGCAGGTCGAGCTCAGGCTCCATTGGGGTAGCGCGTGAGAGGCCGAAGTCGATCAGCCAGACCCGCCCGGCGCTATCGATGATAATATTGGCGGGCTTGACATCGCGGTGGAGCACAGGCTCGGGGCGCTTGCTGTGCATGTAGGCCAGGGCGGCGGCGACATCACGCACAATCGGCAGGGCGATGGCGGGCGGCAGCTTGCCGCCTTGCTCGTGAAGGATCTGGCTCAGGTCGCGCCCCTCGACATACTTCATCACCAGGATGCTCTGCTCGGGCAGAAACTCGTAGATCTCGGGGATGTTGGGGTGGCCGGGTGCGTTGAGCGTTACGAGCAGCTGGGCCTCGCGGCGAAAGTTCTGGGTGGCAAAGCCGCGAGTGCGGGCGCTCCAGGCAGGGTTGGGGCTCTGGCGCTTGGCAACGGCGAAGCGCTTGAGCTGCCGGTCGGTGACGAGATAGGCCTCGCCGAAGCCACCCTTGCCGATCGAGCGCTCCACAACATAGCGCCCGCCTGGGTCGATCGGGGCGCCGATGGCCAGCTCTTCGGC
>ENA-ORBV01006962-ORBV01006962.1-microbial-mat-metagenome-genome-assembly--contig:-NODE-6962-length-19649-cov-5.422287_pt1 | contig 19649 bp, 16 predicted proteins | sample MGYA00237777_ERZ505514 | MGnify/ENA primary metagenome ERZ505514 (study PRJEB26160, sample SAMN06269048) | microbial mat metagenome | isolation source: Oligotrophic lake microbial mat | place... | reverse complement strand
TTAGCTTCATTCTAAAGCTTATAATTTTCATTTACAAACAACTCAAAAGGCCTGTAGCTTTTAGCGTAGTGCAAGCCTCAATTGCTGTTGCACAATGATAGAATTTTTTGACCTCGAGTGCACACATGCTCCTCCATTTGATAGCACACGCCCCGCTTAATTGATGCTGCTGCATGGCGGGGCTAAATACAATGACAACAAAGATCATTGATTTGATAATAATTATTTATTTTATAAGTATCTCTTTCTGCTAAAATAGAACTACTTCCTAGCAGTGCATGCTGTAGTGTTATTAGTCAACGCATCTTACTATATTCAGCCCAATTAAAGAATAGCAATACCAATCATGGCCCTTCCCAAGGTTCCTCGTAGAAAAAAAGGTCCACCAAGTGGTCGGATCGTTGTGGGGCCCTGTGGGGTATTGATGGGAACGGCCGTCATTATTTATCTCGTGTTTGGAGGCCAAAGCGGCAACACTCAGGATGCCTCATCGCGACAGCATGCCCTTTACAAGACCAGCAATATCAACAACGACAACAACCATTTATTAGCACCTACTACCCATACCATTCGATTACGATCCGGTCTCGAAATGCCCGCCGTGGGATATGGTACTTGTTGTCGGCCATCCGCCCAGGGCGAACAAATCTATCAATCAACATTGACGTATTTAACACATGGTGGCAGATTGATCGATACCGCCATGGCTTACAAGAATCATGTCGAAATTGGTCGGGCCATTCGCGATGCGGGCATGCCACGTGACAAACTATGGATCACCAGTAAAATTGCTCCCGGCAAAGTCAAGACTTACCAGCAGTGTTTGGCAGCTGTAGACACCATCCTCCAAGAATTGGGGACGACCTATTTGGACTTGCTCTTGATTCATACTCCCAAATTGGGCAAAACGCCAACCATCGATCTCTGGAAAGCCCTGATAGAGGCCAAACGCTTGGGCAAAGTCAAAGCCATTGGTGTTTCCAATTTTAATCAAGGCGAGATGGAAGATATCGCCAAGGCTACTGCTGGTGGTGAAATGCCCGAGGCGAATGAAATTCAATTGCATCCATGGTCGTCACCGGCTTGGAAAGATCTGGCAACATGGCAAAGCGAACAGGGGATTGCTACCATTGCCTACACATCCTTGGGCGGGAGTCGCTTTCACAAGGCGGGTGGTGGTGGTACTAGGTGGCCAGAGATTGTGACGACGATTGCCAACAAATATTCTGCCACAGAGGCACAAGTATTGCTCCAATGGGCCTTGCGACAAAATATTGCCGTTATTCCCGGAAGTGGAAGTGAGGAACATATTAAAGAAAATCTATTGCTTTCGCCCCAATTTGAGCTCTCCGAAAAGGAGGCCAAGGACATTGAAAATGCCAATGTTCCAGGGGCGTGGTGGGATCCCAAACGAGGTCCCATCAAGTACAACGATGAAGAGGCCAGAGAGCCATGGGCCCAACGAAAGAATGGATAGACAAACGGGACGAGATACTACTACAATGTGGGATAATCCGAGTGTTGCAGCCCCTTACGACAACCAACACAACTGGATTTGGATTGGCAACAGATTTGATGGATCTTGATTTTTTCTGGCCAGCAGTGATTTCCATGGCTTGAAGCAGCCCTTTCCGATTCCCCAACCCTACCCAACACCCTTGGATTACCATTTCTTTTACTGCGGCAGGGATTTATTTCTGCCAGCAAAATACATTACTTTTATTACTACATACTATAGAAATAGACAAAAATAATGATTATCAATGTCAAAATAAACCTTAATTTCCCTCAACTCGTTCCTTCATTACTTGGTAAACAGCGACCAGATATTATCATCAAGCTTGCCGCTATTAGAAAGCCTCTTCCCTGTGGACAACTCTATCATGTATTGGCAATTGCGGCGATCCAGTCTGCCACGGCTGCCCCATAAAAGGACCTTTTTGCCGTCCCGCGAAAATGAAAGCCTTTCAAAATACATATTCCTATCACAATCTGGCACGATTGGTGTGACTGCCCTTGGGTGGTCCGCAATGTCGTTGATGCAGGAGTTTGCGCCACAATCAAAGATTGACATGTTCCATCCCGATTTCGGCATGACAATCAAAGTGCGCCCATCCGGAGAGAAGTGCAGTGACACCAATCCAAAGTTCGGAAAATATCTTGTTGTCGAAGCCGATTCATGGTCATAGAAAACAATGGCGTCAAACTGTTTGCAGTTTGTGACTAGCATTCCCTTGCCATTTCCTGCACCTGCGAATGACCAAGAATAGCCAGGATCAGAATCGTTGCTTTCACTCCGAACAAGAAGCTTGGGCTCAGTTAGTCGGATTCAACCGGTTGCATTATCCTCCTCGATTCGGACACCAACTGGGGTTTTGTTGGCTATCTTAATGAAAGTCGTGCTGTCAAAGAAAGAGAAATTGTCAACTTTAACATAAAGACCCCAAGAATCAAAAAAGAACACATCTGCCCAATTTCAGGAAGCAGATAAAATCGAATCCTGTTATGGCTACTGGTAACAAGAAGCCGTCCATCTGGAGAGAAAAATGGAAGTCCCCCAACAACAAATACTTCAGTTTCTTCGTCATGCATGTGCTCGTGTTCATTCTGACTTTTCCGAAATGACAGTTTGCCAAATCTTTTGTCAAGGATGGTGATCAACATAGAATGATAGTAACCCTCAGAGGACCGAAACACCGCCCGGTTGCCATCTGGCGACAGCAACGCCGATTCAATGAAAGCGCGTGATCTGTCATCCAAATGTTTTGGAAGAGTTTGCGGCCATGGCCATTGCACCAAGTCCGAATGGTTTATGCTTTTTTTCACAGCCTTGCTTGTAAGCAACATGGCGTTGAGCGTGGTTCGATCTACAAAGGATGCAATCTGCGTGATGGAATCTGCGCCAAGTTGCGGGCATGTCATTTCATTGCTAGTGGGGTTGTGTTTGGGTGCGGCTTTTTTGACTTGGGTTGCACTCGTCTCGGAAACGTTCATGGCTGCTTCTTTGCATTGGGGGTAGGATTTTTTCGTCGTCCACTTTGGCTGCTGTTGGGTAACCAATTGTGATTGTTGGTACTGCTGTGCAAGATTCATTCCGTTTTTACTTCTTCATCACATTGTTTCGAGGCTGCAGCTGTGGCCAAAAGATCCCCTACCATTGTATCCCCGTTTGTCTGCTTCTTGCTGCACGTGGATTTCTGATCCGGACATCATGGCCTGGCATGGCTTGGTTGTACGCTGACTCTCAAAGTACTGTAGACTGCTAGTAGCTAGCTAGTAGTAGACTACTTATTTGTCACGACATGTGATGCAAGGAATTAGGAATTCTTATGAACTGCTCTGATTAGAAAGCGGGCATTCTGTCTACTCGCCGGGTAATTGTGAGCGACAATTCTTGCAGAACGCACGAGGTCCAGTTGTTGACTCAAACGGGAACTTGTACGTCGTAGCAGTATTGCCCATTACAGAAAACGTGACTGACGCGTTCTATTTCAAGAATTTTCTGACCACGCACGGACTGACAAAAGAGAAAACCATTCCGAAATTGGCTATGCATTGGCTTCCGTCAAACATGAGTTGGAAACTGTACTACGTGGTTCTAGCTAGCTAGCAGAGTACTAGTCTAGCTAGCTACTACTAGCTAGTAGAGTAAGGAAGTAGGCGAGGTAAAAAGTAATACTTGGTTCTTGGTTCTCACGGCACCCGGCGTAAATCGCCGTACTACTAGTACTCCGTATTACTTGTAATTATCGTGTGAGTAGCGAAAACCTCAAAAAAGACTTCTTCTGGTTGCGTGCCACATCATAATCCCGGCAACGACAACAGCAGCAGCAAAGCAGCGTTAGCAACCCACGTTGGTAGTAAGCGTCGATGAGAAAAAATGTGTTTCACCAACACACCACCAACAAGAAGAAAAAGAAGGAGAGCTCTAATGGCGCTACGAAGATGACACGCTTTACTAGCTTAGTTGCGGTAGTAGCGGTGATTGCCGTCTCTACCTTTTCCACCGGCGACCACAACGGACGACGCCCACGAATTTTTACCGAAGCCTTTTCCGTGTCACGACAATGGTTGAGACCAAACGCCATGGCGTCTTCTTCTTCTAGCTCTCTAAAGTTTTCTCTTGTAGATGCTTATAATCTCTGCCTCGAAGACTTTCCACTCGCCACACAAGCGGTCACGGCCAGTTGTATGGCTGGTATAGGTGATGTATTGGCCCAAGTCACATCCACTGCCCCGACCAGTAATAGCATGATGAGGGAGGATGCTACGGATGGTGCCTCGGATAGTGGTACTGCTTTGCCCTCTCTCTCACGAAAGAAGGACCAACCACTCCTATCGTCACTCGCTTATTCCAGTGCCTTTGCTCTACCAGCCTTGCCCGTCCAAGTCCCGTCCATTGAGTTGGATACCACTCGGTTGCAACGCTTCATGCTCAAGGGACTAGGTGGTGGCATGCTGTGGGGCTATTGGTTCTCTACCAGCGACGGGTTGGTGGCAAGCATTATGGATTCCCTTAATGTGGCTCCGTCCATGGAAGATGGCGTTCGGACCGCTCTGTTCATCTTACTGGAGCAGTGTTTGTGGAGTCCCATTGTCTTTACCTTTTGGGAGATTCCCGTCCCAACCTTGTTGGCGACTCCCGAAGAACGAGCACGTATGGCGTCCATTCCCGAACAAATCAAAACCAAGTTTCCGCAACTGTTTGTGGACAATGCCAAGGTATGTATCCCGAACCACTGTACAGCATTGTGACTATGACTTTTTGTAGAGAATCGTCTCTCACGCATCCTTCATCCCCTGCTCACCAACTCATAGTTGTGGACCTTTGTCAACATGCTGGTGTACAACATTCCCGTTCAATACCGAGTTTTGTTGTCGAGTTCGGCCGATATCATGTGGATGATGATTGTTTCCAAGACCGTCATGGGCAACAGCGAGGAAATTGCGGTGGAGCGTCTTGCGGTCCAAGAAGCACACCTTTTCGAGGAGTTGCTCCTTTCAGGTGAAACGTCTCCCGCGGAAGAGGCGGCAGCTGAGTTGTTGGGTGAGGATGCCATTCCCTCCACCCTGGAAGAAGATCTCGCGGAATTGTCTCCCCCGGAGCTTCTCCACTATTGATTGTCTTATTGTTGCAATGAGTAGAGGATGAGGATATATTTTTGTGACCATTTCATATCTGCCTCTACCAGTACTAGCTAGCCAGCTGTTTTGAGAAACGCCAGTTAGGGAAAACCATCATGGTATAAATTGTGTATATAGGCAATTACGTTTGTTACTAGTCAGCACGAAGCAGCAGACTCCATCGTAGACGTCACTTGATTAAGTTACTGACAATCGTACTGGTAAAATGTTTTGAGGGTTGTTCACCACTCGATCCAGTTTCGCTTCATTGGGCTTGTCCTGGTGGCAGAGGACAGAATCAGATCGATGGGTCATCACTGCACTACTTAGTTACGACTACTATGTCACTTCTACATCATGCCTTAAAACAGTACAGTAGTACAATCACCACCAAAGGTTTCTTCCTCCCGCTCCACCATAGCACGTACGTCGTACTGGCGAGCTGAAGCATGCAGGAATGAACACCGCACATTCCGTAGTCGGATACCCCCAACAATCTTCTTCTAGGAAACTCAATAAAATCAAGAGAACACTTTGCTGTCACTTGAAGGAACGCATTATTATTTGCGTGGCATGTAGGCGATGAAGATGTGATAGAAAATCGCGCCAAAGTCATTGCCACCAGCCACCAGCCACCACTCAGTATTAGCATTAGACAGCTAGTAGTGCTGTTGGAGGTTGACTGGTTGATTGATTGTTCCAGGGCAAGACAACAAAAGGGGGGTTGTACCAACATACAGTACAGAACTGGCGAGGCAACATCTTTTTTCGAAAGAACGTTCCCCCATCGATGGGCTTACAGCACACTGCTATTCTTCTTCTTCTTCCCGCATATAATGAAATGTCGTGAGCTTTGTCTGCTGTGTTGTATCCTTATCACCGACCCTTCCGCCTGAGATGGAACAAAATGACTACTTCTAGCAGCCATACATCTACCGGAGGACACTCCTGAAAAAATGTTCCGATTGGTAAAAGCCAAATGGCGATTAAGGTGACTGCTGTGTGGGGTCCGTGCTGTAGGCGGTGCTGCACATTTGGAACCATCGTGGATAGTGATCCAGCTCGGAGCCATCTTGAACGCGGGGGGCGGGGGGGCTTAGGAGATATGTTCAAACACGACGGATGAGAGATTGAATGAAGCCACATTTGAAACGGGCCCCCGCCCCCTTTCATGAAGGGATCGCCAACGGCGAAGGCATGCCATTGCACCACCAAGTCCTGCAATGGTTGCAGATCATAGAAGGGCCTGCAGATGGCCAGAGGAGGGTGAAGACAAAGGACTAAGAAAGGTAAGTAATGCGAGTCTGGCCTCGAAGCGCCTTCATTGTGGTGGTTGTTCAGTGGTATCTATTGAGTTATTCACAAACACGTTTGGGTGGACTTCTTGGTTGTAGTGTCTGTGACCGGTGTGTTCCATCTCTCATCTCTCTCGGGTCGGGTGTGGGTGTCTTGTCTTATTGCGACGAAGAAAAAGAAAGAAAAGAAAAAGAAGCGTTATGATACTTAGGCGCTTGCTGACATCACATAGCAACGCCCTTTAACCACAGCCATCTATGTGTTGTTCTTTTGGCTATTCTTCTGTGCGAAAAAGCACTGAGTGATAGTTTTTTAGACGCGCATTGGTTGGTTTAGTGTGTGCTAAAGAACATAGTAGATTACCTAGACATCTTGACCATTGGCTTGTGTCGTACCGACACTGCTCTTGTTTATAGCAATCGCTACTGCTCATGTTAGCAGTCGATCGATTGATCCACAACAAGCAGCCATGCCGATCGACAACCCTTATAGCAAGCGGAAGAGAGTTGAAAAGTTAAAGCCAAAGGTAGTTAAACCCAGGTGTGGACATGCTCAAGAAGCATTCATCGTCAAAACCAGAAAATCTGTTGACGGTGATCCCTTTTTCTTTCATAACAATGATTGGAATCGGATAAGCATTGGTGGTGGGCGCGGCATTGCTCTTGCCAATCCTAAAAGACTCTCAGTGGACTCTTTTTACGTCAAGGGCATTGCCGTGTGGGTACCGCACTTGATAATCCCCAACTATGTCCCTTCTTGTAGCCGTTGTCATTCCAAAGCGGCGGTGGATATTGAAAAATCAAGTTGGGTTGAGAACGTAAAAACTGTCTGTTGTGTTTTTACTCACCGGTATTTTGACACCAAATATTACTGGTGTCATGACTGCAAAGGCAGTTTCCTTGGATGGAATGAGCAGACGCTTCTTCAAGATGCGAATGAGATAGCGGGTGTTCTCAATTTCCGGATGAGCAAGGGTTTTGCGGTGGACGAAGAGTTGTACACTTACATAGTACCCACACCAACGACACCACGGCATCGATACACCAACGGTTGAAAAAGAGCATCGCTGACAATTGGATGAATGACGCCACATTCTATTGCAGAGCTGTCCTCGGAAACTGCGTGAAACGGCAGAATGTGAACTATCTGGAGGGAACCAACCAACAAACTCTTGACCGGCACTTAGCACCACTTGAAGAATTGACCCCTGCTGAAAGGAAGGCAAAACGTCTTCGTGAATCCCTCGCATCGGCCGAGGAAAAGCTAGAAAAGGCAATGGATAAGGCCGCAAAGGATGTGCAGTTCGTTGATATCTTCAACAAGAAAAAGAACCGAAATGCGACTGGATTGCCATTCAAAGGAATTGGCAAAGAGAAGTGTTGGACACTAATGAACCATGGAGTTCTCAGTGCAAAAGATCTTCTTGCACATGATGAAGGCAATCCAGCAATGCTCGAATCATGGAAAGACATCGTCCAAGCCTATTACGACCATCTTAACCGTGAGGTTTATATTTTGCGGAGGAAGAGAGACGAACGGGCGGAGGAACTAAAAGAAGAACTGGATCTTCAGCGTTCCATTCTAGCAGTTGACATAATGTTAGATGGGACAACGGACACCACGACAACTGCAGCAGAGAAAGAGAAGGCTCCACCGGAACCTGATTTGATCATTCCGGCTTTCTCTAACATTCGAGACGCATGGCATTATAATGCCCGACTTATATCAAAGTCTACAATAGACCGAATTAAGGCTTCTGATTATCAGAGACGCAAGTCCATGCAAGAGGCCAAGATGAGAGCTCTAACAGGGGAGGCGTGGAAAATAGATTGGGCGCACAAGATTGCACCCAAGATAAAGGTGTGGAATGGAAAAGGGAAAGGGTTTGCGCCTTTTAAAGCATGTTGTCGATCCAGAATGAAGATTCGCTTACCCTGTTCTGGAAATGCTATCCCTGCTCGGAGGGAATCGATGCTATGGAACATGACTTAAAATTACTCAACAAAAGAAACGAACTAAACGGAGTGAAGACCAAAGTAGTGTGGGTCGATAACTGCTGTACTGTGTCAGCGAAGCTTCAGAAGGTTATCCCGGGTGTGCTTGTAAAGCTGGACTGTTTCCATTGGCAGAAGCGATGGGATGTTGTGTTCGTTGACATCAAAAGCGAGAAGACTACCGTGTTTAGATGTCTTATGTGACGAGCCTTGTTTATGGTGGAGGAAGAAGAATACAACAGAGTTCGCGCACTTCTTTTCGCGAAAACAAAGAAGGAACCGAATGCGTATGAAGTGTTGAAAGCGGCTAAGTCAATAACACCGCCTCCTGAGATTCTGGAGAAGCGTGTGCTATCTGTGCTGCACACATGCATGGAGAAGGACTTAGAATTGGATCGACAACAAACCATTGGAACTTCAAGCAAGAACGAGAAGCGCTTCTTCAAACCAGGTGCACTCACGCTTAACACCATTGTGAACCAGATGGAGCACGTAAAGAAAGGATGTTTGTCGGATCCCGCATCCACAGTTTTTCCTGTGCACCGGCACAATCAGACTACACAAAAGACGCACACGGCAAGAGGAACCGGCGGCAATGAAGCAGCATGGAGGTACATTAATAGAATTCTCGACACTCCCGCAAGGTCTTAGCCGGGCAGATCAAGTCATCAATAATTATTTCGAAGCAGACAACGACAAGAAGAGAGTGTCACGTCTTGGTGAGAAGCCTGAAGAAACATCGCGAACAGAGCAATTACAGGCCCTTCATCGATTGGCAAGCAAATGTGGATTTAAGGATGATGAAATACCTGTCGCCAGCATCAATTTTCCGACGGCAGTTGATTCTTTTGTTGAGCACATTGGGTTCGAACAACATTTGCCAATGGACTTCAACGTTGACGACGTTCGGGACAATGCAGAAGATGACGACTCGGCCGCAGACTTAGAAGATCTCGCTGATTTTCTCCGTGATGTTGCTTTCACTGACAACGATGGCACCGGTACTGATCCTACAGAAGAAAACAGTGGGCAAGACGATTCTCGTTTCGCAGGTGCACCTGGGTTCGAAGAAGAAGCTGAGGTCGACTTGACTATTTACACACCCATCATAATGAAGAATGAAAGAACATATGATTGGTTCACTTCGCTGTCGAAAGAATAGCCGTGGGTACCCTTCCGAGATCCGAAAGACGCTCATAGATTAACGGAGTTGGATCAGGCCGAAATATCTCTCTTCGACGAATTGGAACCAAACTATGACAGAAACGCAAAGTCACTGTCATCTGCCAAGGGGTACAAGACGTTTGCCAAAGCTTGGAACTTCCACGTCGGAAATCTCTTCTCACAAAAGCTGGCTGGTGATAATTCCGTTGTAATTATCAACAGAAAATCTACTGTGCAACTGCAGCAACATTATGACCAAAGAAAACGACAAAAAGAACTGCGTGGCCTAATGAACAAGAGTGATCCATTGATGCAACGTTTAGAAAAGGATTTACGCGAAACCCGAAAAGAAATGACTATGACGCCTCATCAGACCACGGCGACGTGTCAACCTGTGAGGTACAATCCACTGGGTCATCCACAATTCGGAGTTCCGTGCGCGTTGAACACGGAGATTGCCGCAAATGCATTCCAATACAATGGATCCAGAACTCTATTCCATTACAAGCAACCCGGTCGAATGACCATTCGAATATCACGAGACGTCCTGGGGAAATCCTTCAGAGCCAAAGCCTACTGTTGGAGATGCGGGTTCTCCAAAAAGGAACATCTACGAGCAGGACGAGCATTTGGAGCTGACTGCAGCTCCAACTGTGGTCACGAGGAATGTTCTAAGTGCTATTGTAGGATCACTTTCGATGACCATGCTAATGGACGAATCGGACCACACTGCTCCAAGGACCCTCATCCAACACGGAGCAAATACTATGAATGGGGAATGACTGACTGTGACGAAGAGACACAAACTGGGGTTATGTGATGGTGAATTATTTACTCTTGGGTGCTCTCACCGGCAAACGTTGTGCAGGACATGGGAGATTCCGGCACCACATGTGTTCCGACAATCGACGGCGTTGTAGGTGTCTGGATTCTGTCAATGGCTTCTACCTGATTTGCTACAAATCTCATGCTATCATAGGCTAGTTCCCAGAAGGTGGATACCTCCCAGCACCTGACCCAAAAGTAAGTGTTCCATGTGCTCAAAACAAGGTTGTAATTGGCACTGTTTCTAATGAAATTGTGCTCTGTCTTCCACTCTACACAAAGAATAATGCAGTCATGGTACACTCTCATCTTACAAGGAGCAACTCCACCACACATGTTGTCTTCTTTCAGGTACTCATGCATCAACCTGAGTGACTTCTGCAGCCAGCATGACCAGTGTGTAGCTCCCCATGTCTCCAAAGAGTCCACCACTTCACCAAACACAGCCGGTAGGGGCAAGGCATCACCAGCCATGATTAGATTTTGGACGTTGTCATGACTCAAACAACTAGACTTGATGACATAATAGCCATCCTGTCTCCACACTTGACCTTGTTTGTAACTGCTACTAGCTAGTAGCCACTTAGGATAATAGCCACTTCTAGTGCAGGGGACGTCACTGTAGGGATAGACGTCTTGATTAGTCTGCATAAACGTCTTGATAGATAGCTTCATCATAGACTAGATAGTAGATTACTGCAGTGTAAGACGAGCAAATTCTAGTACCGCGTAAAGAAAAATGAGGCAGTCATGAGTGGGACTCGCAGAATAGGTGCTGCATCCAATGCAGCACGGGACGCACATGAACATTTAATTTTCAGGTTTTCGTGCAGGCACTGGTCTTTTTAAATTTACCTAGAGATTAACACGTAGTAAAAAACCAGTGGAAAGCCGGGCTTTGTGTTCAATCCAAAGGCCTGGCGCGCAAGTTGCGTGCGTCGTATGATTGACAGTAAGATTGAAAATGTGAGCGCAAACAATTTGTGAGCGATTTGTACACCAACGTGTCGATGTCGCCGTTTGGTAAGTCACACCGGTGTCACATAGGTGTCAGAATTTGTGACACCACTGCATGAAATCGTACTTTGTTTACGATGTGGGACCCAAACCGGCACTGCAGTTCCTGTGAAATCCCTACAGAGCACCATAAAAGAAGGGTAGACGTTGGCCAAATTCGAAGGGCTCCGATCAGAAACCAGAACCTAGCTAGCTAGTACGTACCAGGTAGTAGTAGTACTGTACGATTGTAGATCGCACTGGCACTCACAATTTATCGATCAAGTCTATCACGACTCAGAATTTGCCCGCTTGCTCGCCATCCAAGACACGTTACGGTTCGGGTAGTTTTTCATGCAAGAGTTCCATCTGACACGACCACTCTTTAGTTGCACCGAGAAACTATCTACAAGCTAGGTCTACCTCCAAAGTTACAAGCATACACAGGCAACCTAAAGTACTTCGTAGCCTGACACTGCTGTTCCCGTCTTTACTCAAGACCGAATAAGCTGGGACTTGAACGAGTGTGTCGCTACCAAGCAAGAATTGAACACGAACTACTAGCTAGTTTGACTGACATGGCTGGAGCCATTCAGTTAGACGATCGTTGGCATGGAGTAGCTAGCCACCCAACTACTGCAGTAGCTAGCAGGACTAAACAACCAAGCAACCAAATCAGATGTCTTGGTCATGTTTCTTCGATCACTTAGTTGCCTATTGTTCCTGGTAGTATCTCTCAGACGGAAGCACTCTGCAACTACTCCATCGTGTCTTGCATCTACTAGTAGCATGGCAGACCTTCTAACCCTGATTGGAGGAACGACTCAAGAGATGCTGTACTGCTACTCTTGCTAGACTAGCTACTAGTAGCCGTTATAAGCACGTTGTAGCTGGCCTTTGGGACAAGCAAAAGGGCCAATCGCTTCCACTTGGTATGATAGTGGTCGTCATTACTACCATTTCATGCCCGGGTGGCATATTATGATCTTTTCCAATAATACCAATCAATGCAATTGAATGACAAATCAGATCCAACCTCATGATCACTCAGAATCAGACTTGCTTCGGTTGTCCTTCATTCACCTTTCGACGACCCCACAACTACTGTATGGTATTCTTTAGTTACTAGAGGGCGATTTACAACTCCCGTCATGACTTTATCTTTTTGACCATGGCCGACATAAGCAACCCACAAATTGCGGCTGGAACCAATGTCTCCATCAAAGATCTGGTGGGTGCCCCTCAGTACAATAATATGACAGGAATTGTTCAATCCTTTGAATCGGATACTGGCCGGTACAATGTCGCTTTGCACAAGATGAAGAAAAATCTAGGGCTGAAAGCAGAAAAACTGATAGTTCTTTGCAGCAAGTGCGCCAAAAAGGAACACGATACAGATTGTGGCTGTCAACGTTGTGATTTTCCTTACTGCTCGGAAACATGCCGTGATGCCGACTGGGATACAGCACACAAAGGCAAATGTGTCCCCAAGAATATATCCGAGCCTCCGGAACCTGTTTTACGAGCAGACACGGGCGATGCCATTTTTGAAACATCCCGGAATTATATCGAACTTGCGGCGCAGGCGGGCAGCGATGGACGATATGCCGAGCAAATTCAATTGATGGAAGCTTTTATTACCAAAGACGACAAACAACCGTCTCCCTTTTTGCAGCTGTTTCAACGATACAGTGAAACCGAGGACCACGAAAAGGCATTTTCATTTCTTGAAAAAGCAGTCAATCTTTTCGTAGATCCCAGATTGGCTCCAGGGTCGGATCCACAGAGTGTGGCAATCCCCGTACAACCGGAACTTACTGAATTGTATGGCATGGTCATTCGACAAGGCCAAGAATTCATACGAGAAAAACGGGTGATGGGTCGTTCTGGCAATGAGTTAATGCCCGATGCTAAATTGTTGTATCAGCTTGTGGAACTTTCAGACAAAATCCCAATGGAAGATACTTCCGTGCTCGACCGATACAGCAGGTCGGAGTTGTATCACACCCTCGGCAATGTTCTTCGAAAAGTCAATGATGAAGCATTGCGCACTTCTGCCATTAATGTCCTGGAATTGGCGGATGAAGTAGTGAAACCAATCGACGAGCGCAACGTGAATGCATTAATGCTGATTCCGGAAATCATCACGTACGATGCATCCATTGCGCAAGACCCTACGGAAAAGGATGAGAAGCTTCAGGCCGCGGTAGACAGAGCCAGCGAAGTTATGAATCTCATGGTGGACGAACTGGATCACCCGCTCGCCTATCAGTCGCAAATTCTCTTGGGTACCATGCTTTACAATCAGGTCGTGTCCCAGAATAAGCGGGTGGCAGAAGAGGACCAAAAGCGAATGAAAGAGATTTATGATCTTCTTGGTCATGGGTACAATACTGCTCTGAAAGAAGGAGATCAGCATGGCATGCATCGGGCCCAGCGCATTTTAAGCCAATTTGGAACGTCAGATGGTCCTTGAATTGCTGTTTTTGATGTAGCGTGGCTATGGTGGCAACGACCTCTACTATCAATGAATCATTCGATGCTGTAACTGCTCTTCGCTCATGAAGATATTTGAAATTTAGAATTCTATTTAGACAGAAACTCGGCACACAACCAAAGCCAGTCAAGCCTTTTCTCTAGCCAATTTAGGAATACGAATAAAAACGAAGCACCACGGTGTGACTTAGCTATGCTAGAAGATAGCTGCTAGCATTAGTAGTTCTTTTGGGCTCTCGCCAAATTTCCGTTTGCACTGCCTAGCTAGCTACTAGCTAGCCAGTTGCTAATGTATGCGTGTCCCCGTTGCTTGAGGCCCGGTCCTTGGCCCAACTGCTACAGTATGGCTGCTTTATGGTGGCAAACCGGAGAGAAGCATGAGAACACAACAGCTAAGCATAATAAGCATTAATGAATCTAGTCTAATGGTCGGGCCTCCTTTGAGAAGAAAGGACATCGTCATGGTGAGACAGAAGAAGAACTTCTATTTGGTACGAGGCACCAGAGCGACGCACTGCAAACGGATTCTAAAACACCGATGGGGAATGAATCGAATGACTCAATAGCTATCAACAGTATGTCCACAGGCACTGTGACTGTTCCCTTCTGTTTTACTCAGCATTATTCCCTCATTCATTCCTCGTTTTCTAACTACTACTCGAGTAACAGTTTATGTGGTCCGTACAATGGACAGACACGACATGCTGGTATTATTATGCCGGTACGCCGGACGTACAGGCTATGTCTGACGTGTCGTCATCAATGTGCCCCATGCATATAGTCATAGAAAGAGAGAGAGAAAGAATCAAAAGCCAGCTGGTTGGAATTCTCAACCTGTCGAAGACCAATGACAATGCTTGAATTGCCGTGCGTCGCTGATGAAGATGAAGTGTTTCGAACATTTTGATGGACAAATTCTTTGATGACACCTTGGCAAAATGAATTGGTTTCGAATCGAATCAATGAAAATCCAATCGACCTCAACTCAGCTAGCTAGCTAGCTAGAGCTAGTAGTACGACGTAGCTAGTAGTCTAGCTAGTAGTAGAGCTCGTGGTAACACATCAAATATCACCAGTCAAGGTTTATTATTATTTCCTCCTCTACTACGTCGTAGTAGAGCTAGCTGGCATTGGTGTCTCCCACTCATTGATATCATTCAATTCATTGATTTATAATTTTTTTTTCCTTGGTTTGGCTGTTCGAACTTTTTTGAATCCTCCTCTTCTTCATTCACTGCAGTTCATTGCTTCCTTCCTTCAGTTTTATTTGGCATTGCTCATCACGCTATCCAAATTTATTTCCAGTCATATTTATACACCGAGTCATTGGACAGAAAAAAAATGAAAGTTTCAATACTACTACTATCGGCGCTTGTCCTTAATCATGGCGGTGTCGAGTCCTTTGTCCCCACTTCCCTGGTTCGAAGACACCCATCTACCAGTACTACGCGCACGTTCATGTCCGATATCCCTCAAGACGAGCCCAACAAAAAACAACCACGACGTACGACTACCAAACGCTCTCTCCCAGAAAAGTCTACCACTCAAGAGGATGCCGTCAAACAAAAACAAGAAGAATGGATTGCCCTTCGTGAAATGCGTCTAGCGGAAACCAAGAAATTGTGGAACAACAACAACAATAATAACAATTGGACACCAGAACCTCCTGAAGATGTTCTTACCTTTGCCGGTGATATTGCGTCCCTTTTTCTATATGCCTTTATGGATCATTTTGTCAGTGACGTGTATTTGAGTGGCGTCTTTAGTGGTGCCACTTCGGCCGAAGAGATTGCCAAAACGTTGGATCCCAGTGGGACGTCCATTCCTTTGGGAAGTGTCCCGGTATGGTTGGATCCCACACAATTGGGCGAATTTGCCACCGATCAAGTCTTGGTGATGGATTTGCAACATCGCGTGGTCCCCCAATTCAGTACCTTTTTCTTGTCCTCGGCTGGTTTGGCGGCCGTCTCCCTTGCGACCGCTTGGATCTTGGCGGGATTGTGGCACAAATCCTTTCATTTTCGAAACACTTTGGATTGTTCCACGCATCGTGCCGTGGCAGTGACGGGACAAACCTGGTTGACAGCATCGGCAATGTTGTTGATGATTACCTGTGCGACGCATCATTTGGGAGGTAATGTCGATACGGCCGCCCTGTCGGCGTCCATGATGTTGAATGAAGGACGCATTATGAGTCCCATTGAAGAATGGTTTAGTGTTCTGACACGGGCCGATGCCGAATATATTTGCAATGGATTGGGCGTCGTATTGACATGGAGATTCCTCATTAGTTATCTCATGGGAGGTTGGTCCAAGAAATAAAATGCAAGTTTTTTTAAACACAAGAAACAAAAACCCAGAGGACCAGGAGAAGAAGAAGCAAACGTGGAAGGAAGCGAGGGAGGAAATGAATATTGTAACAGAGGACGAATCATTCAGGACAAGAAATTCAAGCCGGCACTTGCAATGACTCCAGGTGCTGTCGTTTTTGTTTTGGTGGCAGAGGAAGGATTTCTGGTGGGATGCCAATGAATTATCTTTCTCACTCTATTATTTGTAACAACAAGATGACGACGACGGTGAATAAGTTGAGCTGATAGACAAGGTGTGTAGGTGGGTGGGCGGACACAGTGCAACCGCTACAAATAGATTAGAGCAGTCCAACCACCACTACCTCCTACCACATGTGCCATGGGCAATACTACAGAACTTCAAAAAAGAAAATCGAAAAGAAACTATACAATACATGTTGAGGAGAAAGCAAGACAGTGTCCGGCTATTTAGGTCATTCATACAAGTTTAAAAACAGCAGACGACGCTACGTCTACTAGCGGGCTGTGGCACTTCTTTCACCCAACAAATACTACATTTTTTAAACCCACTCCAATCATTATATAATTTACTCCATCATCATCCTAGTAGTTTTGCCTCCGCCGTACATCACATCGCTTACAAAAAGGTACTTCACAATGTAACGAAACCGAAAACTAAAATATCCATACGGCGTATTGCTACTGTAGTGGAGGTACATGCACATGATTGATTCATTGCTTGGCAACGGCTCCTCCTATTCATTGTATTACTGATTTAAGACATGGAAAGACCCGCCATGACAAAGGTCACCCCCATGCCACCAATAAAGGTGGTGGTGCGAAAGGCCGTATTCAATTTTTCGCCCATCAAATACGATAAGGTATGTCCACATCGACAAGCGGTGTAGACTTGAAGGAGGGTGGCCCCCAACGCTGCGGGAATGGCATTGGCCAGACCCGCCGTGGTGGCCAGTGCCAAGAAAAAAGGTTCATTTTCGGCACACCCCTTGGCCGTACGTTCGGCACGTTCGATAAAAGCTGCGCCACCACAACCGTAGCCTTCCACACATCCCATAATCACTTTGAGAATGGAACCAAACAAGTGCTGGTTGTCCTGTTTTTGGACAAATTGGCCTGTAATCAAGCGTTCTCGAGCCGTCAACAAATGCAAGACACTGATCTTGACGGCCAAACAAGCGGCCGAGGCCGTGAGAGCTTTGGCGTATTTCGGATCAAGAGACATGGTATGTATATTAGCGATGGATATAGACAAGTGAAAGCAAGCTATACTACTATCTAGCTAGTTATTACTGTCGGGCTGGAACGAAGGGGCTGTCCGTAACTACAGTCTGGCTATCTATCTACCTGTGCACTACTAGCTAGCTAGTGGCTCGTAAAAGAATAACAACAGTGGGAAAAAACCCATTCATTATTGATTGAGTCAGTCATTGAATAATGCTACTACCAGGTAGCTAATACATGTAGCTAGCTAGTCAGTAGTAGCTTCTGCTTTTGGAAGTTGTTTGACGTGCGTGGTTGACCTTTGGCCCTAGCCCTATCGTTCCTCCTAAGTTTATTTTTAAGTCTACTGCGGGAATTGTTGACAAAAAAGATATTGTTCCTATGCTGAAAGGTACTATGGTAGAGCTCTTCTAGTTGGTAGCTAAGGAGTAGCTATCACTAAAGACGAGTGAAGGTGTAGCTATCACTAGAGACAATTTCTCAATATATATGGCTAGGCTAGATAGCTCATTCAATAGGCATAGACTCCTTCTGTTGTTCGCCAACTTCAAATGCATTTCATTGATCATCCTCATCCTTGATTCGTACCCACTTGAGAATCATCACCACTTGTGTTGCAACTTCAACGACGAAACTTAGCCAAGTATGGGAACTTCGCGCGACGCTTGGTTTAATGGCCAATTCCCGCATCTGTCTCGCATAAGAGAGGGTTCATGGAGAGAAAATAGAAAATGGAGCTCACATCATCGCCGCACTCGTGCAGTTTGTCGACCCAAGCGAATCGCGATTTGGTCGTTCCATGGAGCAAACGGCGGCGGCCCAACTGATTGAGCTTCAATTGGAAGGAAATTCTCTCGACGATCTTTCTCTGGTTGGCGAAACCAAATTCGCCAAAGTGCAGATTGACTAGCGTCCAGTTCTTTGTTGCAAGCATTTCCTCAAAAGCCGAAAGCATCTCGTCACTCATTGGGAGTTTGTGATTGATATCATCTATGTAGATGAACCTGAGGCCTTTCAGGCGAGTGTTTTTCCCCAGTGCTGAGATGAATGGAGCAAGATCTTGATCAAGAGGCATGCCACGACCAGAAATATGAAAATGGAGTACGTTAAGCTTTTGGTGGTCGTAAGCCAACATTTCCGTTGTGATCTGCAAATCTTTCTGACTCAAATAGCAGTCAACCGTGAGATACGAAGGCGATGCTCTATGGAGTTTCATGACAGCAGAGATTGTCTCAAGCTTGTCGGTGCTTGTATCTTTATCGTCCAGAATCAATGGGTCGAATGCGTCATTGGAAGGCTCGAACATCTTTGATAGGGGCAATAAGAGCTCTGCCAATGGCTTCACGTGTTCAATCGGCAGCTTTGGAATAATGCCACTGATATTTAAATCATGTATGTCCATTTTTGATACGGCCTCGAAGATGGGATTGGCATTTTCAAACGTGTTCTGTCCATCTGCCATCTTGACGCCCAAAGAATTGAAACTCAAGGCTTTCAGCTGCTTGAACGTGGACAGAACACTCGCGAACTCAAGGAAAGCCTGGGGGCTCCCATCCAGTACCGTGTGGTGGACCTCAAGTTGTGTGAGATTGCTTGCCCCCCGAATGGTGCGTGTAATAAACTTCAAGGACGATGGTCGTCCACCGAGGGAAATCCAAATTTTTTTGATCTTTGGTAGTCTGGCAATCGTATCACAAAAACGTTCAAGGTTCGCGGTCGTGAGAACACTCATATTCGCAAATAGGTCACCCGAAATGCGCACTCCGTCGATAAGATCCGATGCCGGTTCCAGGACTTCTCCAACCACAGAGTCCAAAAAGTGCTCGTGCACGTCCGCTGAACAAAAAAGTTCAAGGAAGATTTTTTGGCGTACGGTTACGTAGTCGGCAATTTGTTGTACAGCATCATCGGTATCGTTCTGTATGAAAACAATCTCCCCATCCTTCCGCTCAAAAGCATATGGATTGACATTCATAGTGCAAGTTTGATTACTGAAAAAGACTGGGCATCCGCTCGCTGCCTACCACAAGTAGAAGCTCTGAATGAATCAATAAAATACGATAAATGCTTTGTCGTTTGTGATGTGCGATCGCGATCTGCGTTTTGTCGTTGGTCCTGCTCCTTGAGATTTGAATCACGGGACTCATTAGAATTAAGTAGTTAAATTCTGCTGGTAGATAGTACAGTACTACTAGCTAGC
>ENA-ORBV01006960-ORBV01006960.1-microbial-mat-metagenome-genome-assembly--contig:-NODE-6960-length-19651-cov-4.429703_pt1 | contig 19651 bp, 14 predicted proteins | sample MGYA00237777_ERZ505514 | MGnify/ENA primary metagenome ERZ505514 (study PRJEB26160, sample SAMN06269048) | microbial mat metagenome | isolation source: Oligotrophic lake microbial mat | place... | reverse complement strand
ACACCGCCTTGAGAGCCGACGATCTGCTCAAGATCGGCGACGTTCTCGCGCAGGTCGGACGCATCCCCGCGCAGGCCGGCGCACGCGCGCAACCAGTCCGCACGCCAGCTCTCGGTCTCGTTGATTCCGCCCGACGCGGAATACCCGTCGAAAAAGCGATCGTTCCAAAGTCCGGCATGTCCTGACGGTGCGAGTTTGGGCGCGGCACTACGGCTGTAGAGGGGAAGCATGGTCAGTCGTCTCCTCCATCGCCATCTTCATCCGGATCTTCCCGATCGAGCCCAGCCTGGTCGGGCTCGGGCGGGATGCTGCCCATGGCAATTGTCTTGAGTGACTCAAGATAAGCTAGCGCCTCGGCTTGCGCCGCATAATAGGTGCGCCTGTCACAAGCGCAAATCGCCGGCAGCAGTTCACCTTGGATGTTCAGGTGCTCTTGCGAATTGAGCCAGAGCTGGAGAGCGCCGACGCAGGTTTCGAGACCTCCTTTTCTCTCGCTTGCCTTCATAGCCCGAGCGCAAAACTGCGCTACCGCCAGGCCGAGTCCGTTTATGCGGATCAACGACGGAAACTCCTTGATGGCTTGCCGGAACTGCCGCGCCAGCGGAGAAACGTCATCACCAGTCCCGCGGACGTACGCGACGATTTTGAGTGCAGCCGCGCTGCGCATCTGCAGCGGGGATTGGGAGACCGTCATGATTTCACCACTCTGCAGTAACCCAAACCCAGAGTCGCGCCGCCGCCGAAGCGGGTGAATCCCCCGCGACCGTCGAGAAGCTTCACGAGCAACCGCAGAGGGGGAATTGGCGCGTTGGGCAAGTCTTCCTTTGTCACGTCTTCTTGGTCGTCGGCCGGCTTGCTGCTCAAGTCCTGAAATGCCGAGTAAAAAGTTGTGTCCATCGCCACCGCCTCCTTGTACCAGAACGCCCCGGTCTTGTTCACCTTGCTTTGCGGATCGAGCTTGATGTGCGGATGGACCGGTGTCGCGAACTGGCACAGGATGCGAAAGTCGTCGTCGGTCACGATGACCAGACGCTGCCGCAGTGTTTCCTCCGCCCTGCCGCTTAACTTGGCCAGCACCTTGATCCATTTACCGAGCTCGGACGCGCTTCGCCGCAGAGCCATGTCTTCGAGGTACACGGCGCCGCCGTCAGTGTTGGCGACCAGCGCATGGTCGCACTGCGGTTCCGGGATGTCGCCGGGCACCGCACCGAAGGACGTCATCTGCGCCTTTTCCTCCAGGCGCCGCAAAACCTCCGGGGCGGTGACGTAGTAGTAGTGCCGGTCGAGGGAGCGCACCGGGAGCAGCAGCAGGCTGCCTTGGTCGAGACCCAGCAGACCGCCGGCATCCGCCTTCTCGGGCCCGAACAGACGCGCGACTTCCGGGTTGCCGGCACCCCACAGGCCGCGCGCCTTGGCGCGGAGGGCTCCCTTGAGCCCTTCATGCGGAATGAAGGGCCAATCCGAAGGCTTTTCGCGGATGATCGGTAGATCGATCGGGCCTTCGCCTCGATCGCCGCCGATGTGCATTTCGGTAATGGTACGCCAGCCGACCAGCATGCCTTCCATGGTTCTTTTCCCTCCCAAGCCTCAATTGAAGTCGATCCAACCGGCCACCGCGTCGCCTCGGCCCAGCGCCGCATCGTCGCCGCTTGCCAGACACAGCGACTCCATGCCCGCAAGCGCGCGAAAGTCTTCGTCGTCATCGCAGAACCAGACCGTGCCGGCGGGCATCAGAGACTGCGACGGCCGCGGACCGCGACGGGCCATGTCCCATCCGCCTTCCCGGTAGGGCCGCGGGCCGCGGCGCGCGATTACTGAAACTTTGCGGCCTTCGACCGGAACCTTGAATCGCGCCTCTCTACCGGCCTTGCTCATATCGGTACCAGCGGGCCAGCCCGCCAGCGAACCTGCGCTGGAAATGGGCAATGGCGTACGCAGAGCGATCACCGCCTGCCGCTGCACCCCAATTTCGCCAAGCGCGGAATCCTCTCCTTGTGCATCAGGCGAATTCGCATCGACGCTCGTTACAGCGCTAGCAGCCACTGCCTTTATCGAATAGTCCGCGAGGCGCCCGTCCGCGCCGAACGGCAGGACCGCGGGGATCGTGGGGATCGTGGGGATCGCCATGAGCGGCAGGATCGTCACGAACGTCATGATCGAAACGATAGGAACGATCGCCATGATCGTAACGACCGCCGCCACGAGCAGTCGCGGGGCGAAGTGCTGCCCGAGCCCGTGCTGGACGACACGCCGCCGCGCGAAGACGAGATCGGCGACGCCGAGGGCCTCGTCGAAGTGTCCGGCAAAGGCTTCGGCTTCCTCCGCGATCCGAAGCGCGGTTTTGCTCCGCACCCGAACGACGTCTTCGTCACGCCCGAACTCTGCCGCAGCCACAATCTGCGCGATGGCCAGTGGGTGAAAGGACTGACTCGCAAAGGCAATCGCGGCGCGCAGCTCTTCAAGATCTCGGAGATCAACGGGGACGACGCCGAGAAGGCGTTGCATCTGCCCGCGTTCGACGAACTCACCGTCATCAGCCCGAATAAGATGATCCGTCTTGAGACCGTGCCCGAGAGGTTCACGACGCGCGTCATCGATCTCATGTGCCCGATCGGCCGAGGCCAGCGTGGCCTCATCGTCGCGCCGCCGCGCACCGGCAAGACCACGCTGCTCCAGCACATCGCCGATGCCGTGGTCAAGAACCACAAGGACATCAAGCTCATCATCCTGCTCGTCGATGAACGTCCCGAGGAAGTCACCGAGATCAAGCGCACCGTGCCCACGGCCGAGATCATGGCCAGCTCGAATGACAGCGACATCAAGAGCCACACGCGCATCGCCCAACTCGCGCTGGAGCGGGCCAAACGGCTCGTCGAATCGGGCAAGGATGTCTTCATCCTGCTCGACTCCATCACGCGTGTCGGCCGCGCCTTTAATAACGCCACCGGCGGCGGTGGGCGCACCATGTCGGGCGGCATCGATTCGCGCGCGCTGGAAATCCCGCGCAAGCTTTTCGCCGCCGCGCGCAATACCGAGGAAGCCGGCTCGCTCACGATCATCGCCACCGCACTCATCGAGACGGGCAGCCGCATGGACGACCTGATTTTCCAGGAGTTCAAAGGCACCGGCAACATGGAGCTCGTCCTCGCCCGCAAGATCAGCGAGCAGCGCATTTACCCGGCGGTCGATATCTTCCAAAGCGGCACTCGCAAAGAGGAGCTGCTCATCCCGGAAGCTGATCTGCACAAGATCAACGTCATCCGCCGCGGCCTCTCCGGGCACAAGGAGATCGAAGCGATCGAGCGCCTGCTTTTCTTCGTGAAGAAATTCCCGACCAACGCGCAGATGCTCGCCGGCATTCCCGGCTGATTCGAAGACGATGCCTGCGCCGAAGCCAGCGCGCGAGGTGGAGTTTGAAGTCCTCGGCAAAGACCAGCCGGGGATGGACGCGAAGGACGATCCGTTCATCGCGCTCATCGCGCAGATGATGGACAGCGCCTTCGTGATTCCCGGCACGAACATCCGCTTCGGCCTCGACCCGATCATCGGCCTCATCCCGGCGCTCGGCGCGACCGCCACTTCCTTCGTCTCGCTCGCCATGATCGCGCTCAGTGCCCGGCGCGGCGTGCCGAAAGTGGTGCTCGCGCGCATGGCCGCGAATGTCCTGATCAACGCTGCGATCGACTCCGTGCCGATCCTCGGCGATGTCGGATCCGTCTTCTTCCGCTCGAACGCCCGCAACTACGAACTCCTCCGCAAACACGCCGGCGCCGCGCGCGCTTCGACCAAGGGCGACTGGATCTTCCTCGGCGCGCTGCTGCTCGGTGTGGTGCTCGTGATCGGCCTCATGATCGTCGGCTCGGTCGCGCTCTTCCGCGCGCTCTTTCTGCCCGGTGCGCAGTAACCCGCCGCAAATCGCGCTTGGTTGCGCGCGAGGTTCTGCTTAGTAACAATCCGCTATGTGTTTTCGACTGGCTTGTTGCGTGAACTATTTCGCGTCCCATGGGTGATCTCGAACCCGCCGAGGCGTGGCTCGAAACCGAGGACCGCCGGCGCCTTGCGCTGCGCGGCAACCTCAACCTCGGCCGCTCTGCCGAGAACCACGTCGTCATCACAGGCCCGAAGGCGTCGCGCGAACACGCGACCATTCATGTGCAGGACGAATCGGAGTTCTGGCTCATCGATCTCGGCAGCCGCAACGGCACTTTTCGCAACGGCTTCCGCCTGACCAAACCCACGCGCCTGCGCGATGGCGACCGCATTTCTCTCGCCGGCGCCGAGTTCATCTTTCACCAACCCGACGGCTCCTCGTCTTCCTCCACGCAGCGCAGCGCCGGCCAGGCCACGGCGATCGACTTCCGCGACCAGCACACCTGGATGCTCATCGCCGACATCGAAGGCTTCACCAAACTCAGCCAGAACCTGCCCGCCGATCAGGTCGCGATGAATGTCGGGCGCTGGATTCAGGAGAGTCAGACGCTCGTGGAGAAACGCGGCGGGCGCGTCTCGAAGTTTCTGGGCGACGGTTTCCTCGCTTGCTGGGAATCCGCCAGCGACGTGAGCCGCTCGGTCGCCGACACCCTCGGCGCCTTCCACGCCCTGCGCGAATCGGGCGCGATCAAGTTCCGCGTCGCCATTCACTATGGGCACGTCACCTTTGCCGGTGCCGTGCAGTTCGGGGAGGAAAACATCATCGGCTCCGACCTGAACTACGTCTTCCGACTGGAGGGCCTGGCCAGCGAGCTCGGCCTGAAATTCTGCGCCAGCGAATCTGCGCACGGCCTGCTCGAACCCTATCTCCACCTGACCCCGGTGCCCGGCGAGCATGAGTTCAAGGGCTTCGCCGGCCGCCAGCGCTGCTACAGCATTCGCTGGGAAAGCTGAGGGTTGGAGGCGAAAAAATCCCCACGCTGTCATCCTGAGCGAAGTTCCGTGATGGGCGACGGCGGCACGGAACGTAGCCGAAGGACCTCCGATATCCGCCTTTCCTCACCTGCATGGTAGAAAGTATGGGAGCCGCTTCTGTCACGCCGCGGCAGAAGCAGAAGGATATTGGAGATCCTTCGACTCCGCGCCCGCCCACTGGCCCGCCGGGCGCTCCGCTCAGGATGACAGTGGAAGTTGCCGTCCTCGCTACTCCGCCTTCTCCAACATCGCCCGGATCGCGCCGAAGCGGCTCTTCACCGCCGTCTCGGGCACTGGCGCCCGCAGGATCTGCGTCGCGTCGCGATGCTCCACCCACTCCGGCGGCAACTCCTTGATGAACGAGCTCGGCGTGCACGGTGCCGGGCTGCCGTACTTGATCCGATGCCGGCAATGCGTCAGCGCCAGCGTCTGGCGCGCACGAGTGATCCCGACGTAAAGCAGCCGCCGCTCTTCATCCACCGTACCCTCCATCTTCGAGCGGTCGTGCGGGAGCACGCCCTCCTCGAGGCCGATGAGATAGACGTGCGGAAACTCCAGCCCCTTCGCCGCATGCAGCGTGATCAGCGTCACGCCGCTGCCCTTCGACTCGTCGTCGTCCTCCTCCTTCTCCTGCCGCAGCATCATGTCGTCGATGAACCCGCGCAGCCCCTTGTCATTGCGCCCCTCGTCCTGCTCAAACCACCGGATCATTTCCGTCACCTTGCTCTCACGCTTCAGTCCTTCCTCCTGCGTCTTGCAAGAGCGCCGCAGGTCTTCGAGGTAACCCGTCTCCTTGATGAAACTGCGCAGCACCTCCGCCTGGTTGGAAAGTGGCGTGTTCAGCTTCGTCTCCCACTCATCGAGGAAAAGCGTGAACGTATCGATCGAATCCGACGCGCGCTTCGTGATGCTCTCCCGGAACTCCCCATCCTGCAGCGCCGCGAAGATGCTGCACTGCAGCTTCACGCTGTGCTCCGTCGCCCGCTCCACCACGCTGTCGCTGATCCCGCGCGCCGGCGTATTGATGATCCGGAGCAGCGACACGTCGTCGTCCGTATTGATCAGCACACTCGCGTAGGCCAGCAGATCCTTGATCTCCCGCGCATCGAAGAAACTTTTCCCGCCGATCACGCGATACGGGATGTTGAGCTGGCGCAGGTTCGCCTCGATCAGCCGCGACTGCGCATTCATGCGGAAAAGGATCGCGAAATCCTCGTGCGTCGCGTTCTCGTCGAGCGTCCGCTGCGCGATCTCATTGGCGATGAACTCCGCCTCCTGCCGGTCGTCGCTCATCCCCACGATCCGCACCTTCACTCCGCCCTCTTGCGCGCTCCAGAGCTTCTTTGGGCGGCGTCGCGGGTTGTTTTTGATCAGCCCGTTCGCCGTGTTCAGGATCGCATTCGTCGAGCGATAGTTCTGCTCCAGCTTCACCACCACGGGATTCGGAAAGTGCGTCTCGAACTCCAGGATGTTGCTCACCTCCGCGCCGCGCCAGCCGTAGATCGATTGGTCGTCGTCGCCCACCACTGCCACGTTCTGGCGCTCATCCGCGAGATGCGAGACCAGTTCCAGTTGCAGCCGGTTCGTGTCCTGAAATTCATCCACCATGAGGAAGCCAAAGCGCCGCTGCCAGCGCTCGCGTACCTCCGCATGCTCCGCCAGCAGTTGCACCGTGAGCAGTAGCAGATCGTCGAAATCCACGGCGTTCAGCTTCTTCAGCTCCGCCTGGTAACGCGCATACACCGCCCCCACGAGCGATTGCTCCCCGCCCGGCGCCACCTCGCGCCAGCCATTGTTCTTCGCCTTCGAGATCAGATTCTTCGCCGTCTGCGGCTCCAGCTTTTCATCCTTCGCCGCCGTGCGCGTGATGATCTTCTTGATCAGCCCCGTGGTGTCGCCCTCGTCGTAGATGCTGAAGTTCCGCTTGTAGCCGAGCTTCTCGATGTCCTGCCGCAGGATGCGCACGCACAGCGCGTGAAAGGTGGACATCGTCACCTTCTTCGCCTTCTCGGGATCGATCAGCTTGGCCAGGCGCTCGCGCATTTCCGTCGCCGCCTTGTTCGTAAAAGTCACCGCCAGCACCTGCTCCGGCGCCACTCCTTGCGCGAGGAGGAAAGCCACCCGCGCCGTGATCACGCGCGTCTTCCCCGTGCCCGCGCCAGCGAGGATCAGCAGCGGCCCGTGCATCGTCCGCACCGCCAGTTCCTGCTCGGGATTGAGATCGAAAAGTGTGAAGCCGGACATGAAAGCGGCGCACAGCTTGCCCCTCGAAAACCGGCACGCAAGCGCGCGCCGGAAAAAGTTTCCACCGGGCAAATTTCCCTTGCGCCCGGGGGCTGCGAAAGCGCGCTCATCAAATCGAAGATCATGCCAAGGCAGAGGCGGCTGGCACTCTGGCTGGCGTTGCCCCTTTCTGCCGAGCTCGCGGCGTTGGTTGAGGTGGCGGGCGGAAGAGATGTGGCGGGGACGCCTTGAGCGTGGAATCCCCGAGACCCCGCGCAGGGATGGCAACCGGCTCAGCGGGCCTCGGGCTGCGCAGGCGCGAGCCGGGCGAGCACGGCGGGATACAGGCGATGCTCGGCGACTTGGATGCGGGCGTGGAGTTCCTCGGCGGTGTCGGTGGGGAAGACGGGGACGGCGCTCCGCGCGATGATCTCGCCGGTATCCATGCCGCTGTCCACGTAGTGCACGGTGCAGCCTGCTTCGGTGGCGCCGGCGGCGAGCGCTTGCTTCCACGCTTCCAAGCCGGGGAAGGCGGGGAGGAGCGACGGGTGGATATTGATGATGCGGCGCGGGAAGGCTTCGAGGAGCGGCGCCTTGATCATGCGCATCCAGCCGGCGAGGACGACGAACTCCACGCCCGCCTCCTGTAGAAGCGCGACGACGCGCTGCTCGGCTTCGGGTTCTAGCTTGGTCTTGAAGCGTCCGGGCGCGACGAACTCCGCGCGAATCTTCCGCTCGTGGGCGAGCGCGAGGATGCCCGCGGACTCGACGTCGCTGATGACGATGCGCGCCTCGGCATTGAGCCCGCCGGTCTGGATGGCGTCGGCGATGGCGCGGAAGTTGGACCCTTTGCCGGAGCCGAGGACTCCAAGTTTTAGCTTTTCCATTTGGCGATGGTGGTGGTGGTGGATTTGCCCGGGACGAGGGCGAGGATGCGGATGTCGGTGCCGGCTTCGAGGAGCGCGGCGCGTTCGCCGGGGTCGAGGCTTTCCACGGTGTAGTCGCCGCCTTTCGCATAGACCTGCGGACGGATGAGGCGGACGAGGTCGGTGACGCGTTCGGTGTGAAAGACGGTGATGTAGCTCACGCAGGCGAGCGCGGCGAGGACTTCGGCGCGGTCATCCTCGGAGTTGATCGGGCGCGTGGGCCCCTTCAGCGCGCGGACGCTGGCGTCGCCATTCACCGCGACGAGCAGGGCATCGCCGAGCGCGCGCGCGGCCTGCAGGTAGCGGACGTGGCCGACGTGGAGCAGGTCGAAGCAGCCATTGGTGAAGACGAGTCGTTTTCCCGCGGCGGCATACTCGTCGCGCAGGGCGGCGAGCTGCTGGGGCGTCTGCAGTTTCGGGGACATGTGGCCGAGACGATAAGGGCGGCGCTTTCCCCGTAGCCAGTGGAAATCGGCGTGTGCTAGGTTCCGCGCCTTATGCACGACCCCCGTTTCGACAAGCTGGCTCACGGCCTGATCAATTTCTCCACCAAGCTCGCCAAGGGCGAGCGTGTGCTGATCGATGGCTTCGATATTCCGCCGGAGATGACGGTGGCGCTGGTGCGCGCGGCGCGGAAGGCGGGCGCGGTGCCGTTTGTGCAGACGCACCAGGCGCGGGTTGCTCGTGAGATGGCGCGCGAGGCGCAGGACGCACAGCTCGAGGTGAGCTCGCAGATCAGCCTCGCGCTGATGAAAAAGATGCACGCCTACATCGCGCTGCGCGGCGGGGATAACATCACGGAGCTCTCCGACGTGCCGCCGGAAAAGATGAAGCTGGTTTCCCGCAAGATGAAGCCGGTGCTCGACTGGCGGGTGAAGAAGACGCGCTGGTGTGTGCTGCGCTGGCCGTCGCCCTCGATGGCGCAGAGCGCGGGCATGAGCACGGAGGCTTTCGAGAATTTCTACTTCGATGTCTGCACGCTCGACTACGCGCGGATGCAGCCAGGCATGAAGGCGCTGAAGGCGGCGATGGAGGCGACGGACAAGGTGGAGATCAAGGGCCCCGGAACGGACCTGCGTTTCTCGATCAAGGGGATCGCGGCGATCCCGTGCGGCGGCACGCACAATATCCCCGATGGCGAGGTCTTCACCGCGCCGGTGCGGAACTCGGTGGAAGGTGTGCTGAGCTACAACGCGCCGACGATTTATCAGGGCGTGGCCTTTGACAACGTGCGGCTGGAATTCAAGGAAGGGAAGATCGTGAAGGCGACGGCGAACAACACCGAGAAATTGAATGCGATCCTCGATAGCGATCCGGGCGCGCGGTACATCGGCGAGTTCGCGATCGGCTTCAATCCGTACGTGCTGCACCCGATGCGCGATATTCTTTTCGACGAGAAGATCAATGGTTCGTTCCACTTCACGCCCGGGCAGTGCTACGAGCAGACGGAGAATGGCAACCGCTCGCAGGTCCACTGGGACCTCGTGAACATCCAGCGCGAGGACTACGGCGGCGGCACGATTCACTTCGACGGCAAGCTGATCCGCGAGGACGGGCGTTTCGTGCCGAAGGCCCTCCAGGCCTTGAATCCCGAGCGGCTGAAGTAAACGCCGAGCGTTCCTCAGCCGCGCGAGTTTCCCCCGATGAACTTGCTTCGCTTCGCGCCGGTCTTGCTCGCGCTGCTCCTCGGCGGCGGACTCGCGCGCGCCGCGGAGCCGGCTTCGTGGCTCGCGCAGTTGCTCAGCCCGGAGCTGCGCCGCATGGAGCAGCGGCGCGAGGAAATCCTGTGGGACTTGAGCAAGCTCGGCGCGCCAATGGGCGGGCAGACGGCGGAGCAGTTTGGCTACCAGCATCCGCGGCTCGATGCGCCGCCGCTGAATCCCGCATGGGTGCAGGTGGACCTGCGCTCCGCACAGACGATCGACTGGATCGCGCTCATTCCCGCGCAGCTCGACTGGCAGACTTTCGACCGACCGGCCTACGGATTCCCGAAGCGCTTCCGCATCGATATTTCCGATGACGCCGACTTCATCGTCTTCACCACGGTTGCAGATTTCACCGAATCCGATTTTCCCGACCCGCTCGTCGCGCCTGTATCTGTCCCGGTCGGCGGTCGGCAGGCGCGTTACGTGCGCGTGACGGTGACGAAGTTCGCGCTGGAGAACGGCCAGTATTTCTTCGCGCTCGCGGAACTGATGGTGCTCTCGGGCAATCGCAACGTGGCGATCAGTCGCCCGGCCAGCGTCTCGGGCCGCTACGAACTGCTCCCGCGCTGGTCGCAGCAGAATCTCGTGGATGACCGCACGCCGCTCGGCCCGCCGATCCGCAAGGAGCTTTTGCCTTACGATGGATTGTTCACCGATGTGCCGGCGGATGGGACTGAGCCTGTGATGCAGGTGGATCTGGGCAAGACCGTGGAGCTTCAGGAAGTGCGGCTGCATCCGGTCCACGCGCGGATCGGCGCGGATGTGCCAGGCTGGGCGTTCCCGAGGAGCTTCCGCGTGGAGGCCAGCGCCGATGCGAATTTCACGACGCCGGTGGTCCTCTTCCGCACGGATGATTTCCCGAATCCCGGCAACAACCCCGTGACCTTCCAGGTCAGCGGCGCCGCGCGTGCCGTGCGGGTGGTTTTTCTCGCGCCCGGGACTTCGCAACCCGCGGCGCGCTACGGCTTGTCGGAACTGGAGGTGTATGCGGGTGGCGTCAATGTCGCGCGGCAGGGCACGGTGGTGGCGACGCCGGACAACTCCGCGATGAGCAAGGCCTGGCCGCGCGCGCTGCTCGTCGATGGATTCACGAGCTACGGGAAGTTGGTGGAGTTGCCCGAATGGCTGGGCACGTCGATGCGGCGAAGCGAATTGCAGGCCGAGCTGAGCGCGCTGGCCGAACGGCGCGGGCCGGTGGTGGAGCAGGGGCTCACGCGCGGCTTTCGACTGCTCGGATTTCTGACGGTCGGCATTTCCGTGGGCGCGGTCGTGTTTGCCTACCGTGTGCGGCAGCGCCGTCGGCGGGACATCGAAGCGCTGCGGTTGCGACTCGCGCGCGACTTGCACGATGAGATCGGGAGCAATCTCGCGAGTCTCGCAGTGACGGGCGAACTCGCGGCGGAAACCGCGGCGGCCGATCAGCGCGAGGATTGGCGCGAAGTCCAGCGCGTGAGCCGCGAAAGCATGGAAGCGATGCGCGAAGTGCTGTGGGTGCTCGGGGCGCGCGAAGAAGCGGGGATCGATCTCGCGGCGCGGCTCCAGCGCACCGCGCAGCGCATGCTCGCCCGGCAGGAGATTCATTGGCTCGCGGCGCCGGAGAGTCCGCCGGCGACCTGGTCGGTTGAGGCGCGGCGCGAGATTTTCCTCTTCTTCAAGGAGACGCTGGCAAATGTCGTGCGCCACTCGCGGGCGCGGCGGGTGGAACTCCGCGCGCAGATCGTTCGTGGCGAATATGTCCTGTCGGTCAGTGACGATGGTGTCGGCTTCGACCCGGCGCATGCGCGCGAGGGAGTCGGCTTGAAAAGTCTCCGCGAGCGGGCGCGCGATCTGCGCGGCGACCTGACGATTCAATCGAAACCTGGTGGCGGCACCATCGTCTCGCTGCGGGCGCTGGGTTAGGGTTGCAGGAAATTTTCCTGCTTTGCGTCCGGGCTCCGGATGCGCGAGGAATAGCCAGCCACCTTTCCCATGCCTCACGTTTGGATCGTCGAAGACAATGCCGCATTCCGTCGCGCCGCCACGCGCGCCCTGCAAGCGCACGAATATTTCTGCGGGGTGCGTGGCTTTGAAAGTTGCGAGGACGCGCTGGAAGCTTTGCCCGCCGAGGTGCAGAAGCCGGACGTGATCCTGCTCGATGTTGGCCTGCCCGGCATGGATGGACTGCAAGGCATCCGCGAATTCAAGGCGGTGCTGCCCGAAGCCGCGCTGCTCGTGCTCACGGTCTTCGAGGACGACGACAAGATTTTCCGCGCGATCTGCTCCGGCGCCTCCGGTTATTTGCTAAAGTCCGAGCCGATGGCCCGCGTGGTGGAAGCGATCGAGCAGGCGCTGGCCGGCGGTTCGCCGATGAACCCGCGCGTCGCCCGGCGGGTGTTGGATATGTTTTCCAAACTCTCGCCGGAGAAGAAGGACTACGGCCTGACCGAGCGCGAAACCGCGGTGCTGCAACTCATGGTCGAAGGCCTCGGCAAGAAGCAGATCGCCGATCGCCTCGATCTCAATCAGCACACCACCGACTACGTGATGCGCTGCATCTACAAGAAGCTGCACGTCAATGGGATGACGGCGGCTGTTTCGATCGCGCTCAAGGAGCGATTGATCATGCCGTAGCCGGCGTTACGCGCTTTCGTAAATTGCGGCACGGGATGCTGCGCCCCATGCTCCGCCGATGCCCCGCCAGCGATTTTCCCTCAGCAGCCTGCTTTCGATTTTTCTGCTGCTGAGCACGTGGAGTCGTGGCGCGGCTCCCGCGCCGGTGGACTTCGATCGCGATATCCGGCCGATCCTTTCCGAGAACTGCTTTCACTGCCACGGGCCTGACGAAAAGCACCGCGAGGCGAAGCTACGACTCGACACGCACGAGGGCGCGCTGGCCAAGACCGAGGATGGCATCGCCGTGGTGGCGCCGGGCCAACCGGACGCGAGCGAATTGATCACGCGCATCTTCAGCAAAGATCGCGACGAGGTCATGCCGACGCCGAAATCGAATCGGTCGCTGACCGACGCGGAGAAGAATTTGCTCAAACGCTGGATCGCGGATGGGGCAAAGTGGGATGAGCACTGGGCCTTCGTGGCGCCAAAGAAAGCGCCCGCCCCACAGATCGCCGCGGAGACGGGCACGGTGCGGAATGCGATCGATGCTTTCGTGCTCGAACGTCTGGCGCGTGAAGGACTGAAGCAAGCCCCGGAAGCAGACAAGGCGCGCCTGCTTCGTCGGTTGACGCTCGATCTCACCGGTCTGCCGCCGTCGCCGCAAGAACTCGACGCCTACCTCGCGGATCCCGCGCCCGAGGCTTACGAAAAAGCCGTGGATCGCCTTCTGGCCTCGCCGCGTTACGGCGAGCGCATGGTCTGGGAGTGGCTCGACGCGGCGCGCTACGCCGACACGAATGGCTATCAAGGTGACCCGACGCGGGCGATGTGGTACTGGCGCGATTGGGTGATCAAGGCGCTAAACGACAACATGCCGTTCGACCGGTTCACCGTAGAGCAATTGGCCGGAGATCTTTTGCCCGAGCCGACGAAGGAGCAACTCGTCGCGACCGGTTTCCATCGCAACCACATGATCAATGGCGAAGGCGGGCGCATCGCCGAGGAGTCGCGGGTGGATTACGTGATGGATCGCACGGAGACGACCGGCACGGTCTGGATGGGGCTCACGCTGAACTGCTGCCGCTGCCACGATCACAAATACGACGCGCTCAAGCAGAGCGAATACTTCCAGCTTAGCGCCTACTTCAACTCCCTCGAGGAAACCGGTGCGAACGACGATCGTGGCTACGCGAAGCCGGTGCTGACCATGGCTTCACCTGCCGAACAGCAGCGAATCGATGGCGTGCGCGGGGCCGAAAAGGAGGCCAACAAACTCCGTGATGAACTCAGCAAGAAACTCCTCGCCGAACAACCTGCGTGGGAGCAGGCGATGGCGGCCGGCACGACGGGTAAACCGACGGAGATCGAGTGGCAGGTGCTGACCGCGGAAGATGTCTCCAGCGAAAACGGCGCCACCGTCGCCAAGCTCCCGGACAAGTCGCTGCTGGTCAGCGGAACCAATCCTGACGTGGATGATCTGGTCATGACCGCGATCACCCAACTGACCGGCGTGACCGCGGTGAAGCTCGAGGTGCTGCCCGACGATTCGCTGGCCGCCAAAGGTCCCGGCCGCGCGCCGAATGGGAGTTGGGTCCTGAGCGAATTCAAGATGCTCGGTGACGGAAAGCCCTTGGAACTCGCGGCGGTGCGCTCGGACTACGACCAGCCCGAATGGCCGCTGGCCAATGCGCTCGACGGTAAAGACAACACCGGCTGGGGGACCTGGCCGCAGGTGGGCAAAGCGCACGCGGCGATCTTCGAGGTGCGGACAGAATTTGGCTATCGACCCGATCGGCTGCTGTCGTTCCGCCTGCAATCCCGCTCACCGCATAAGCAGCATGTCATAGGGCGCTTCCGCCTCTCGATCACCAATGCGCCCATCGCCCTGCTCAAGCCGGTGCCGGAGGAGGTGAAGGGCGCGCTCGCCGTCGCCGACGACCAGCGCAATGAGGCGCAGAAGAAGGCGATCGCCGACTTCTACCTCGCGAGTGAGCCGCGTCTCGTCGCCGCGAAAAGGAAAGCCGATGACGCGAAGAACGCCCGCGAGAAAGCCGAGCGGGAAGCGCCGCGCACGATGGTCATGCGCGACCGCAAGGAACCGCGGAAGACGTTTATCCTCGAGAAAGGCGCCTACGATAAATTCGGCGCGGAGGTCGAGCACGGCACGCCCGCGGTGCTGCCGCCCTTGCCTGCCGACGCGCCGAAGAATCGGCTCGCGCTCGCTCAATGGCTGGTCTCCGCAAATCATCCGCTCACCCCGCGTGTCACCGTGAATCGGCACTGGCAGATGTTCTTCGGGCGCGGCTTGGTGAAGACGATGGAGGACTTCGGTGTGCAGGGCGAGAAGCCGACGTATCGCGAGTTGCTCGACTGGCTCGCGACGGATTTCGTCGAGGGCGGTTGGGATGTGAAGCGGTTGCACCGCCTGATCGTGACAAGCGCGACTTACCGGCAGTCGTCGCGGCTGGCGGACGGCATGGCGGAGCGCGACCCGGAAAACAAGCTGCTCGCTCGGGGGGCGCGTTTTCGGATGCCGAGCTGGATGCTGCGCGACCAGGCGCTTGCGGCCTCGGGATTGCTCGTCGAGAAGGTGGGCGGCCCGCCGGTGAAGGTCTATCAGCCGACGGGAGTCTGGGAGGACGCGACATTCGGGCAGATCAAGTTCACGCAGGATCACGGCGAGGCGCTGTATCGCCGCAGCCTCTACATTTTCTGGCGCCGCATCGTCGCGCCGACGCTCTTCTTCGATGTGGCGAACCGCCAGCAGTGCGCGGTGAAGACGAGCCAGACGAACACGCCGCTGCACGCGCTCGTGACGATGAACGACATCACCTACATCGAAGCGGCCCGCGCGCTCGGTGAGCGCATGCTCAAGCAGGGCGGGGCGACGGATGCGGAGAGGCTGGCCTTCGGCTTCCGCGTCTGCACGTCGCGGCGCCCGAGTGAAAAGGAAGCGACGTTGCTCGCGAGTTCGCTCGCCCGTTTCCGCCAGCAATACGCCGGCGATGCGGAAGCCGCGCAGAAGCTGATCACGATGGGTGAATCCAAACCCGACGCCAATCTGGCGGCGCCCGAACTGGCTGCGCAGACCAGCCTCGCGCTACTGCTGCTGAATCTCGACGAGACCCTGACCAAGGAGTAACCGCATGAACCCGCAAACCGAACGCGCCGCTTACCTCACGCGCCGCCAGTTTTTCTCCAAATCCGCGACCGGCATCGGCGGACTCGCCCTCGCCGAACTCCTCGCGCAGGACGGTCTCGCCGCGCTCGCCAACCAGCCGAAAGGTCCGCGCGTGGGTGGGCTGGCCGGGCTTCCGCATTTTCCCGCGAAGGCCAAGAGCGTTATTTATCTGCTGCAAAACGGCGGTCCCCCGCATCTCGATACCTTCGACTACAAGCCGGGGATGGAGAAATTCCGCGGGCAGGAAATCCCGCCGTCGATCCTCGGCAACAAGCGCTTTTCGACAATGACGGCGAACGTGAAGCAGAAGCTCGTGCTGCCACCGTTCACCGGCTTCAAGCAGTACGGGAAGTCCGGCACCTGGGTGGGTGATTTCATGCCGCAGACCGCCGGGATCGTGGACGATCTTTGCTTCATCAAGTCGATGCACACCGAGGCTGTGAACCACGCGCCGGCAATCAATTTCTTTCTCACCGGTGGCGAACAGCCCGGCCGGCCGAGCATGGGCGCGTGGGCGACGTATGGGCTCGGCACGGAGTCGCAGGAGTTGCCGGGCTTTGTCGTCATGACCTCGCGCGACAAGGAAGCGTCGTGCGGACAGATCTTCTACGACTTCTACTGGGGCGCGGGCTTTCTGCCGTCGAAATTCCAAGGCGTGCGTTTCCGGGGGAGTGGCGATCCGGTGCTGTATCTGTCGAACCCGGACGGCATGTCGCGCGAAGTGCGGCGCGGGCTGCTCGACGATCTCGCGAAGCTGAACGAGGAGCACTACACCGAATTCGCCGACCCGGAAATCCAGACGCGCATTTCGCAATACGAGATGGCTTACAAGATGCAGGCGAGCGTGCCGGAACTGATCGACTTCAACACCGAGTCGCCCGAGACGATCGAGATGTACGGTCCGGACGTGAAGCGGCAGGGCAGCTTCGCTTACAACTGCCTCATGGCGCGCCGACTCGTGGAGCGGGGTGTGCGGTTCGTGCAGTGCTTTCACGCGGGTTGGGATCACCACAACAACCTCTCGACGCAATTTCAGATCCAATGCCGCGACACCGACCAGCCAAGCGCGGCTCTCGTGAAGGACCTCAAGCAGCGCGGCTTGCTCGACGACACGCTGGTCATCTGGGGTGGCGAATTTGGGCGCACGCCATTTATCCAAGGCGACATCACCGACACGAAGAAATGGGGCCGCGATCATCACCCGTATGCCTTCACGCTGTGGATGGCCGGCGCGGGCGTGAAGCCCGGATTCAGCTACGGAGAATCGGATGACTTCGCTTTCAATGTCGTGAAGGATCCGGTGCATGTGCATGACTTCCAGGCGACCGTGATGCATCTCTTGGGCATCGATCACGAACGACTGACGTTCCGCTTCCAAGGGCGGCAGTTCCGCCTGACCGACGTGCACGGCCACGTGGTGAAGCCCATCCTTACCTAGCGTCGCTTTCGATTGCGTGAGCTCGCGGCGTCGCGTTCGATATCCGGCCCGTGAAGAAAGCCGCCCTCGTCCAGAAGATCATCGCCCAACTCGCCGCCGAGCTGGAGGCCTACGCGCAGTCCGCGCGGTCTGCGCATGCCGAGGCCACGGATGAGCAGAGCAAAGCGGAGAACAAATACGACACGCGGGGGCTGGAGGCTTCGTATCTGGCGGTCGGGCAATCGCGCCAAGCCTTGGAGACTTCGGAAGCGCTCGAACAATTTTCGGCGCTCCCTCTGCCAGAGTTCGGTCCCGAGGATTCCATCGATCTCGGCGCGCTCGTCGAGTTGGAGACGAAGGTGGGTCGGGCGCTTTATTTTCTCGGCCCGCGTGCGGGCGGCACGGAGGTGGTGCTCGGGCGGCGTGAGGTGCTGGTGATCACACCGCAGTCACCGATCGGCCAGCAGCTCGTCGGCAAAAAACAAGGCGACCGCTGGGAGACGCAGATCGCCGGAAAGCGGAGTTCCTTTCGAGTGGTGTCGGTCGCCTAGATGGACTTGCGGCCTTGGAACTTACCGATCGTCGCGCGGACGGTGCGCTCCCGATGCTGCTCCGCCTTGAGACGATCCTCCTGAGATTGGATGTCCTGAGGCAGGGCTTTTCCGCTGGGTGCGGTTTTTTTCTTACGACTGGGGCGCGAAGGCATGGCGCACTTTCTCACGAGCCCCGCGGATGAACGAGCGAGATTTTCCTCGATGAGTCGTGGCTCACTTCCACGCACAGAGCGACTCGACATACGCCGCCGAGCCGTCGCGGAGCCAGCCGTCGAGCTGCGCCTGATCCTTGAGCTGCTGGCCGCGCCGCCGTGGTACGACGAGGAAGCGCGAGTCGATCTCGGGCAGCGCGCTCATGTCGCCCCAGAGCTTCTCAAACTGCGTGACCGGGAAGATGTCCTCCTGCCCGTGGCCCCAGCGCTTCTTCACATCCTTGAGCGTGATGTAAGTCGGCATCTTGGCGGCGAGATTGCGAATCGCCGTCGTGATTTTTTCGTCGGCGTTGGCGCCCGGCGCGAAGTCGGCACGCGTCAGGCCGAAGGCTTCGAGCAGGCGGTCCACGTCGATCCAGGTGGTCAGCGTGTTGTAGTAGGTGAGGGCAAACTCGGCTTCCTCGTGCGGCATGGCCAGACCCTCGACGAGGCGTGGGCGGCCATTCACGCGGGCCAATCCGCCGCCGCGGTCCTCGAGCCGGCGGGTTATGACTTCGAAGCTGAGGCACGCGCCGCTTTGGAGGTGCTGGCCGAGCAACGTGGGATCCACGTCGGCCCCGAGCGTGTCGATGTTGTGCAGGACGAGCGTCCTGAGTTGCGGGCGCTCGGCGAGTAGTGCGGCGAGGGTGCCGTTGCGGAGCAGGTTGGGCAGCTCGAACCAATGTCCGACCGGGTGCAGGCACTGGAGCGGGAGATTGTCGGTGTAGTCGCCTGCTTCGCCAGCGCCGCGGGCCCAGCCGATGAGCGCGGTGCGCAAGCTCTCTCGGACCTTTTGCTGCTGCTCGTCGAGCATCTGCTGCGGCATTTCCTCCCAGGCGAAACGCAGGTCGCGCTCGGTCGGGATCATGCGCAGGCCGACGCTCTTGCCACGCGAAAGATGGAGTGGGCCGCCGTAGCCGTAGTTGCCGTGCTGGCCGAGAAAGTCGGAGGTCGGTCCGTGGGTGAGGTAGCTGGTGGTGAAGACGTGCGGGATCGAGGTGCCGGCGAGCCGCGATATGCGGCGCGACTTCGCGAGATGCGTCTCCAAGAAGGTGCGATGACGTCCGCCGAGTTTGGCGAAAGGATGCAGCGCCTTGACGACGCCCGCGCCTTGCGTCCAGCGCGAGCCTGCGCCAGCCGCGAGCGTGACCACGGCGACTTCGCCCGCGCGCAAGGATGCGAGGCCGAGGTCGGCGAGTTTCTGGTCCGTCTTCGCGGAAAGATCGACGACATCTTCGGAGCGCACGTCTTCGATGGCGGCGTTGGCTGGGAGTCGATTCTGCGCGAGTCCGATGCGGCCTTCGCGGAGGTGCGCTCGGATCTGTTCGTGCTGCTTGGCGTCGAAGCCGTTTTCTTCAAGCAAGACCGCGAGCGATTCGTTGCCGGCGTCGGATTTCCCGCGGGGAAACATCGCGTCGAAGAGCGTCTGCACCATGCCGCGCAACTCGGGCTTCGTGCGGCAGGCAGCGGCGAATTTATCGAGTTCCGTGCGGCGCAATGACGAAAGCGTGCGGCGATCCTGGCGGATCAATTCCGGGACGGTGAGCGTGTAGTAGCCGGAGGGCATGAGCGCATCCGCACCGGCGAGGAGATCGGCGAACGTGCCGTTTTCATTGATGGCGAAGTCGTAAACCACCGGCTCCATCGCGAACGGAAGCGCGTTCTGCAATTCGCGTTTGGTCGCGCTCATGATGGCTTGCAGGCGCTCCTGAGCTTCAGCTTTGCGCGTCGGCGTGAACATGAAGCCCATGCCGCCGCCGCTCATCCCGCCGAGCATCCAGAAACCCCAGAAGTCCGTGCCGAATTCCGCGCGGACCTGCTCGATGAGCCGCTCGGTGTAATAGGTCGAAGCCCACGGGATGATCGTCTGGATCGGGCCTTGGAAGTTGCGGGTAGTGGCCGCGCCGACGCGGGCGATGTCGTTGCTCCGCAGTCCCTCGAGGATTTCCCCGAGGA
>ENA-ORBV01006959-ORBV01006959.1-microbial-mat-metagenome-genome-assembly--contig:-NODE-6959-length-19651-cov-5.707265_pt1 | contig 19651 bp, 18 predicted proteins | sample MGYA00237777_ERZ505514 | MGnify/ENA primary metagenome ERZ505514 (study PRJEB26160, sample SAMN06269048) | microbial mat metagenome | isolation source: Oligotrophic lake microbial mat | place... | reverse complement strand
ATCGAAGTCCTCGCCCGGTTCCATGACCTCCGCGCGAAACCGGATCGCCTCGTCACGGGGCTTTGGATACGGTAGCCCGGGCGGGCAAGCCGGCGGGTCGAGCACATGAAACTCACCCGAGGCGGCGTCGACCAGGACGGTGACCTCCGGTCGCGGCGGGCCGAGGGCGAAAGGACGTTCGTGGGGCCGCTCAAGACCGAGGGGAGTGAGGAGGGCGAGGATTTCGGCCGTGGTTTCGACGATGGCAATGGGTCGCAGCAGGCCGGAGCAAAGCGGGCAGCGCAATGGGTCGGCACCCCAGACTTCCTGGATCAATTCGCGCCAGGCGCGGCGACGGCGTTTGGGGCGCGCAGGAGATACTCCGCGAGGCGGCGACGACCGGCGGCATCGTCGGCGGCGAGAGGCACCTCGCGGCATCAACCGAAAAACCGCTGTGGTGCCAGTTCTTCAATTTGGCGATCTGCCCGTCGAGTGGCTGCCGGCGTCGCGCAGGTGCCGCAGGACAGTGTGGCACCAGAGTTCGGCGAGTTCCTGCCAGCCGTCGGGCGGCGCAAGATGAAAGTCGCCGTTGGGGGTGAAGACGCCGACCGCCGCCAGGACGTGCACATGCGGGTGCCAAAAGAGGAAGTCCCCAAAAGACTGGACGGCGACGACGAGAGAAAGCTAACGAGTCAGGTCTTGGGGTTTGGGTAAACCGTTTCGCAAAGGTGCCCTGCAACCACTGCAGGCCATCCACCAAGTTCGCCCTTCGGCGCGATGCGATGGCCAGATGGGAGTGATTCGACATCAGACACCAGGCGTGCACCGCCAGCCAGTTTTGCCGCACGCCTCTTCCAAGCATTGGAGAGAAAGGCCGTCTTCGCCTTCTCCGCTCGAATAAGGTGTGCCCGGTAGTTGCCCGGTCCAACACGTGGTAAACACCCGCCTCTGACTCCAATCGCAACGGTCTTGCCGTGCCCAGTAACCCAGCAGCGCAATCGATCCCGTCAAACCCACACCCCAAGGCCTGACTCGTTTGGATCGTTTCGGAAATGATCGTCCACGGGCCTCTCACCCCGTGTTCTTCAGTCCGCCGGAGATTCCATTGATGGTCAATTCGACCACTGACCGAGCCGCCTCTTCCTCGTCCTTGGACATACCGCCGCGGCGAAGTCGTCGCAGCATTTCGACCTGCAGGTAGTTGAGGGGATCGATATACGGATTCCGCAGTCCCACGGATCGGAGAAGAACCGGCTCGTTCCCCAGCAGTCTCTTCTGACCGGTGATGCCCAGAATCATCTTTTCGGTGCGCTCAAACTCATCGAGAAGGAGCCTAAAGATCCGCGCTTTCACTTTCTCGTCGTCGACGAGATCCGCATAGAGGCGCGCGATGCCCATGTCCGCCTTTCTCATCGTCAACTGTGCATTGTCGATCAGGGACTTGAAAAACGGCCATTCCCGATACATGTCGCGCAGTAGCGATCGCGCCGATCGACCCTGTCCAAGCATCGACGCAAGCGCCGAGCCCAGTCCGTACCAGCCCGGAAAGTTGAACCTGGACTGCATCCAGGAAAACACCCAGGGGATCGCCCGCAGATCCTCGACGGTCTGAGCGGCGCGACGATAGGTCGGACGCGAGCCGAACTTCAGGTTTCCAATCGCATCGATCGGGGTCGCCTGTTTCCAAAACGTCAGAAAATCGGCGTCGCGATGGACCAACGACTGGTAGGCCTCGAGACCTGCGGCGCTCATGGTTTCCATCGCGTCGGTCCAGGCGGAGGGAATCTTCGCAGGGGCCTGAGCTGCGTGAGCGGCCAGGAGAACACCATGCGCAATCTGCTCGAGGATGCGATGCGCCAAGTCGGGGTCATGATACCGGGTGGAAAGAACCTCCCCTTGCTCAGTGATTCGAATCCCCCCGCCGATCAAGCCGGCGGGCTGTGCGAGAATGGCTTTCGCCGCCGGTCCTCCCCCACGGGCGATGCTTCCGCCCCGGCCGTGAAACAGGGTGAAGCGAACCGAAAGCCGCCCACAAACCTCGGCAATCGTCTCCTGCGCCCGATACAACGCCCAGGTGGCCGTCAGGTAGCCGCAATCCTTGTTCGAGTCCGAGTATCCCAGCATCACATGCTGATGCCAGCCCGCGGGGGAGGTCCGTCCCGTGTAGGCGGCGTTGGTCAAAAGCGCCTGCAGAATCTCGGGTGCCCGGATAAGATCGTCGAGCGTCTCAAAGAGGGGGGCGATCGGCAGGTCGACCCCGGCGATCCGCATCAACAGCTTCGCCTCGAGCAGATCCGAGACATCATCCGTCATGCTGATGATGTAGATGCCCAAACATTCCGGCCCAAACTTGGCGCGTGCCGCCGCCGCCAGTCGCAACGGATCCACCACATGCCGCGTGGCAGTGGAAAAACCGTCCAGCACCGACTCCGGCAGGACGTCCATGCTCTTCAGGCACGCTTCGATGAAAGCACGCTTGTCCTGCTCCGGAAGCCTCGGGTACTCGGCGCGCCCGGTCACCTCGGCGACGGCGGCTTCATGGAGGCTGGAGTGCTGCCGAAGATCGAGGTGGGCGGTGTGCAGCCCGAAAACCTCCAGCCGGTGAACCACACTCCGTAGTTCTCCCGTGGCGAGAAGCTTCCCCTTGCCCGCCTCCAGACTCGAGCGAATCGTGTCCAGCACCCCACGAATGGACTCCGAGGTCAACACCGGTTCCGAGCCGGCGGGTGAAGCCACCAAGGCCGCTCCATCCCGGACCTCGACCACCGCCTGCGCCAGTCTTTCCCGAAGCCCCGCGAGGACCAAACGGTAAGGTTCGTGGGGATACCGGTGCGCGATTTGCTCGATGTGCCGGGAAAGGTGCCGGTCTTCACGAATCAGCCGGCGGACTGCCGGGGAAACGGTGTCACGCCGATCGCTCACGGTCAGTGAGCGGGCGAGCTCACGCGCCGCCAGTCGGAGCTTCTCAATCGCCAGGCGCCGGTGGAGCGCGAGAACCTCCGCCGTCACCCGGGCCGTCACGTTGGGATTTCCATCACGGTCCCCGCCAATCCAAGATCCGAACGTCAACCAACGGGAGGGCGCAGCAACCGTGGGATAGTGTTCAGCCAGGGCCCTTTCAAGATCCCGTTGCAGCTCAGGCAGGACGTCATAGAGCGTGGTGTCGTGATACCAAAGTCCGGTCCGCACCTCATCCGTGACCTCTGGCCGGGCAACGCGGCTGCGGTCGGTGAGCCAGAGGGACGCGATCTCGCGCTCCACCGCCGCATCATCCGCCGCGGTACAGTAGGCGCCGTCCGCCAGCACCGACCGGCTTCGCAAAACCGCTCCGAGGCGCTGGAGCTTGGTCAGGAGCGTGCGACGCTTCGATTCGGTCGGATGCGCCGTGAACACCAACTCGATCGAAAGTCGACCGACCAGGGACCGCATCTCCGCCGCATTGACTCCACGTTCCTTCAGGGTCAGGATGGCCGCCTCAATCGACTCGCGGATGGGAGGGGGCCTTCCGGCTCGGGTCACCGATCTGTCCCGTGTGAATCGGCGTCGCCGGAGGATCGAAATCCGGAAGTTTTCCTCCGCCAGATTGATCAGTTCGAAATACACCGTAAAGGCCATGGCTTGGCTGAAGGCCTCGACGGGGTCCAGGGTGGCAACCGCATCGGCCAGTTCTTTCGCCGCCCCCTTGTCGCCCTTGCGCGCCCTCTTGGCCATCACCCGGAGCTGCTCGACCCGCTCGAAAGTCTCCTGACCTTCGATCTGTCCGATGACTCGCCCAAGCACCGCCCCCAATTGACGGATTTCCGTCCGCAATCGGGAGGGGTCGTTGGAGATTGCGGGGGCTTCTTTCAAAGGCTGAGCCATAAGGGGGGAATCAAGGGTGACTTTGCAGGGATGCGCGTTGAGCGGAAAGTGCAAAAGCGAAAACCGGGCCAACCTGTCGGCGATTGCGGCAGGCGCACCGGCAATCGAAGGGCTGCGCCACAGGGCGTGCAACCGTCTCGTCTGTGGACATGTCGCATGATTTCGCGCCCGCGTGCGCGAACCCTGCTTGGCTCTTGACGCCTTTGCCTTGCGAAAATGACCGATCTCCTGGCTTGTCAATAGCCAGAGACTTACCGACTTTTCGCCACTCACCAAGTTAAGCAGCGGACCGAGCTCGATTGCGTCTGCAATTTGACCTTAACACGCACTCCACCGGCCCAAAGCACGGAGAATCCCCCAGAGGGTTTAGCGATAAATCGGAGGATGACGGCGAACCGTGCACGCTTGCGCCCGTCTAAGTGGAATGCACCTCCCGCGCGGTTTATCGTCGTTCGCTGCCATCCTTGCGGTGCTTCTCGCCTCGCCTTGGCTCGCGGCGGATACGCCACCGCTGCTCGCTCGGGCGTTGGAACAATGGGGCACAGGTCGAGGAGACCTCGCGTTCACGCAACACACCCGCGTTTTCCGCGACGACGGACAGGTAAAGGAGGAGCGACTCGAACGTTACGATCCGTCGCTACCCGACAGCCAACGTTGGCGTCTCATCGAATGGGCCGGTAAACCAGCCACGGCCGAGCAGCGCGAGAAGTGGGAGGCGAAAAAAAACGGACGGCCGCGTAAGAAAGCGATCAAACCCCCCGCCGAATACCTCGACCTCGACCACGCGACGCTGGTTGACGAAAACGCCAAAGCCGCTCGCTTTGAGGTAAACTTCCGAGCCGAGGCAGCCAGGCTGATCGCCGTGGAGAAAATCGCCGTCCGCATTACGGTCGACAAGGAAACCGCCACCATCGCCCACATCTCCGGACTTCTGAAAGAACCGCTCAAGGTCGCCTTGGGCCTGGCGAAAATCACTGACATCGACCTCGATCTCTGGATCGAGCCGGGCGACGACGCTTCCCAAGAAAGCTCCGGCGAGGTTAAGAGCGGCAGCACCGCCCGCGTGCTCATGTCGAAGTTCGGCGATCCCATGGAATTCAAGTGGAGCGATTTCAACCGCGTCACCGCATTTCCAAGAGATAAGGGGAAATCCCAGACCCGCGACAAGACAAGCTGAAGACGTCAGGTCTCTGACTCTTGACACCATTACCCGGCGAAACCGTCCGCGCTCCTCGCTTGTCAACAGTCAGAGGACTGACGTCTTACCCGGGGCTGGGCGGCGGGTGAGGGTGTGGAGTGCGGGGAGCGGGGGCAATCGCTCGTGATACTGGACACCACGGGGATCTACATGCGGGCGTTTACGGTCTGGCCGTCTTTGCGACCGCGGCGGAACGTCCGCTTGGCCACGGCCTGGAGGGCGGCGGGCTCGAATTCTCGCTGCTTCGAGCGGATCGCAGAGGCGTCGCGGACATTGCCCGTTGGTCGACGATAGAGGCGACAATGACTTCGCCGCTGATCCACTGGGAATGACCAATGCGGTCAAACCGAACCTACAGTGAATTAGGCTGCGAGGAGGTGAGGCGGTCGCAGGGAAGGGGCTGATACGAGTCGCCTGCAACCTTTTGATATCGCTGGAACTTTTGCGAGATTGCACGGCCCTATTCGACCCAAAATATTCCAAAAAGAGCGTAGCGATCTAGCGCGCGGATTTCATGGAGAGCTCCAAAGCGGGTGAGCGAGAGTTTGCTGAGCGACTCAAAGATCAAAAGCTTCGGTTTGACCCCATCGGACCCGCCTTCGGGTTGAAGCCTCGAAGCCGGGAAAGGAAATTGGGCAGCGACATGGGAAGATGCAACGACGGGAACGCGTCGGTGGCAGGCTCAACTACGATTGCCGCGATGCGGCGTAAGGGATTGGAATTTTTGGACAGGACGGGTGTCGGCCCTGCTCCAATCGTTGCGCAATCCAAGCGGCACCGATGACCAGCCCGACCAGGGCGCATCCGGCGAGGGTATTGACCAGGATCTCGGCACCGCCCAGTGAGCCATCCAGGTGGCCAGCCACGGCGTGCAGGGTGTTGCCGACCAGCATCGCCACGGCCGAAGCGCCCAGCACGGCCATACGCAGGCCCGGTCGCAGGAGGGCCCACAGGAGCAGACAGGCCCAGGCGCTCTGCATGGCGATCCCGCCGACCAGCAGTTCGGTCGCCGCCGATCCTGCATGCCATGTGTGCGTCCAGCCAGCGATACCTACCAACTGCCCCGCGAGGATCACCGTCAAGACCATGACGACATATCGGGCAGACCACGATTTCGCAGCCCGGCGCGGCCTTGCGTCGGTGGCGATAGATCGGTTGTCAGTAGCCTCATCGCCGGCGAAAGCCTCGACCGGTTGAGCCCGGCGCAGCACCACCAGTGCGACGGCTGTCAACACCACCGTCTGCGCGCACTTGGTGGCTTGGCTGATGTCGAGGGCTTCCTGCGACAGATTGATGACGAAGTGGAAGAGGATGGCGGCCAGCACGCTCTTACCGTGCCGCAGGCAGACCCAACTGATGATGACCCCCATTGGGACAATGCTCACGAAGAAGTTGAGTGCATAAAGCGGGGACTCGGCGACGAGGCCGTGTTGGTAGGAGCCCTCGACCAGGATCAGGGGCAGATGCCAGAGCGACCAGAGCACGCCGAACAGCACCATGGCGACTGGCATGCGGAATCGCTGCTGCAAGGCATCGAAGGCATAACCCCTCCAGCCCAACTCCTCAAAAGTCGCGGCGAGCAGCAATAGCAGCAGAGTCGGCACCGCCCCGACCGCAAACGAGAAGCCCTCAGCCAGCCGGAGTTGTTCCCATGAGCCTCCGTAGGGGACCGTGAGGACGATCGCCAGCACGACGGAGGCCGGCATCAGCAGGCTAGCTGCGAGCAGTTCCAACGGCCGGATCCGGCGCACCGAGAGCAGTCGCTGCCGATGTTCGCTGCGGATCACCGGGTCCCCCGAGCGCCGAATCAGCCACCGCGAGATGAGCCAAGGGGACATGAGCCCGATGAGGAGCAGAGCGAGGGCGAGGCCCCCGGCACCGTTCCCGCCGCGACTGATCCAGGCAGCGGCCATCCAACAGACGGTGGTGGTCGTGAAGACGGCCAGGAAGTACGGCAGTGGCCGGTAGCGGAAGGCGTAATGCATGGGATGCTCCCCAGGTTCGAGGGCCGGCAGGTGATGGATTTTGGTGGTATTCAGAACGCGTAGTCGACCAGGATGCCGGCCAACCAGGTGGGTTTGCCATAGAAGTCGAGGCCCGCCCTCGCCCGTCACCCGACTGCCATGGAGCCGGTGCCGGATGAGGACGGGTACGAAGGGACAACCAATCAGAATGTGCGCGAGAGACCGACGCTGACCGAGACGTAGTTAAGTTCCAATGACGTCGTCGCCGTGCCGATCTTCATGTCTCGCGACAGCGCGTGAAAGCGAACACTCGGTTGCAGGCGCCATTGCTCACCGAGTGGGATCGCGATCCCCACCTCTGAGCGCCAGCCCAGGCCGTGGCCGGTGTCGGCCAGGCAATCGCCACGGTCATTCTCTGCCTCGATGTGATTGTACACCGCACCGGCCCGTAGCAGGAGGCTGACTTTGGAGGAGCAGATCGGATGCAGGAACTCCAATCCTGCCGTATAACCTGTCTCCTCAAATTCCGCTTTCGGCCCGGCGAACGAGCGGTTGGCTTCGAAATGGTTCCAACTCCAGCCACCATAGACGCCGAGGTGCGGCAGGAACCGGTAGGTCACGGTTCCCTCCAGACCAAAACCGGTCTTCAAATTGGCGTCGCCGAGTTTCTTGGTCGGAAAGCCCGCGCCGGGGCGGAACTCCCAGCTCCAGCGGTCTTGGGCGGTTGCAACGGATGCAGCCAAGCAGAAGCCGAGTACGACTGCTCGGAAAGAGCCGGCGCGGAGCGCACGAAGCGGATTGATGGATGTATTCATGGTGTAGGTAGCGGACATAAGAAACAGACTGTCATCGGGCATGCCTGCGCTCGGCGGCTGTCGGCTCGCCGGAAACCCGATCGACGCAATTCCCCTGCGCGCTCCGCTCCAGCAATCGGAATTCGCGTCGCGGAATCGCGCTACAGCCAACGGCGTACCCGACTTTGGCGTGCGTCATTTGAATAATTGACTGACGATCAGTCATTCTAAGAAAAATCGAACTACTTTTGCGGCCGGCGCGGCTGAGCCGCTACCAGTCCAGTTTAATGCTGTCGGGCTTGGCTCCGAGTGTCCGCGTGAGCAGGTGCTCAAGCGCCGCCGCAGTCCGCTCCGCGCGCTTCCCCTCATCGAGAAATCCCGGGGCGTGGAACACGTGAACCATCGCTCCAAGTATCAGGGCCGTGGTTTCGGCAGGTTGTGCGACCTTGAATCTCCCCTGCACAACCCCGGCGTTGACAATATGAAGGATGAGCGGGGTCAGCCGGACCAACGTCTCTTGCATGACCCGGTGATGGAGGTGCAAGTTGGTCTCCATATGCAGGAAATCGAGCAGCCGGCGATCAGCGGGTTCGAGTTGGAAGATCAAATTCACCGTATCCGCCAGCTGCTGGCAGGCGTTGGTATCCGAACGGTCGACGATCTCCCTCACCTGGGTGAGCAGCCCGGCAACGGTTTTCCCCGCCACCGCCTGCAAGACGTCGGTCTTGGTCTTGAAGTAGCAATAAAACGTTCCTTGGGCGACGTTCACTGCTTTGACGATATCACTTACGGCTGTGCTCTCGAAACCGCGCTCAAGGAAGAGACGCTCGGCGGCGTCCACAAGTTCGCTGCGGCGCTCCTGCGGGTCTTTGCTTACACGGGTCATGCGGTCCGTTGTGTGTCATGACTGACCGTCAGTCAAGAATAAGATATGAAATTTTTCACGTGGTTGCCCATCGGCCGGTCCTCGAAGAAGGGTTCTGATTGGCGAAGGCGCGCGAGTGCGGGAGCGCACTCTCCCGATTGCTTCGACGTTGTCTCGCGCTCACGGCACCTCCAGCGCCTTGTGCGAACCGTCGCAGGTCGCGCCTGTCTTGGAATGTTTGCAGCCGCAGAAGTAAACGGTGCCGGTCCTGACAGCCTTATACATCGTGGGTGCGAAACCGCTGCCTTTATGAGCACCATCACAGAATGGCTGTTTCGTGCTTTGCCCGCACGCGCACCAGGCGTAAGTTTTTCCGGCCTCAACGCTGGCTGCGTACGGGGATTTTTGGGCGACGATCGGAGTTTTCATAGGGATTTCAGAATAGGTTGGGACGTTCGGGGCTGGAGCCCCAGAAGGTCCCGGAACGCGGCCTTCACATCGTTGTACTGGGGGGTTGTGAGGGTGCCCATTCTTCGCACCAACTTGCTTCGATCAAAGCTCGCGAGTCCCTGGACATTCACGGCGGACGGTTTCGGCAGCCAACTGGGTTTGCCCAGGTCGAGCTCACCACGATGGCCCCGGACTCGGGAGGTGAGCGGAGCTACGATCACCAGCGCTCGTGCATCCTCATTTCCTGGATAGGCGAGCACGAGGAGAGGTCGGCTCTTCTGAACCATGCCCAGGTCGGCAAACCAGACTTCCCCGGATCGCGGTTCAGTACGCACCGAGAGAATCCTTCCAAGCCGTTGCCTGATCCTCGGCCGACAAAACCGGTGGCGTGGCGACAGGGAACGGCAGGCCTTGGCGAAGCTCCACCTGCGCCAACAACATGTTGAACGCGTCGCCCGGTTTCAGGCCAAGCCGGGCCAGAATCTTCTCGGCACGCTGCAGCCTGGCCGATGGAACACGGGTACGGAAAAGCGTGGTGGAAGATACCATGCTCAAAAATGCTCAAAACGGCTCGGTCTGTCAAACACGACTCCGCAACGATGTGCGCGACCGTCGACGACCGTGATGAAATCCTCGAGGTCGTGGCTACCATCGTGGTCGCCATACCCTGCGGCCTCAACGAGGCCGCCTACACCCCGGCCGCTTGTGCAGCCCGGGAGTTACAGCCGGGCAGCGTCGGATCGTTAGCCGGAAGGGGCGAAGCCCCTTCCGGGATACCCGCCACTTGCGGCGGGGAGGGTTCAATGTGCTGGTTATCAGCACCTTAACTGGCGGAGAGGGAGGGATTCGAACCCTTTTCCGCCGACGAAGCTAAGTAGCGCACTTACGCGGACTTAGTTAATGATGAATGATTTAGACGAGGAAAATAGTGGCAGCAAGGAGCCGAAAAGGGAAGCAAAAAACACGTTCGTGGGCAACCTTGTGGCAACCTAATCGGGCGTCGAAGCAGTCCGCATCGAGAAGAATTCACGGAAGCGGGCGATGGACAAACGATCTCCTCGAAGGAGAGGTTTTCATGCCGTCAATGGCGTCGTGAGTCGATCACACGACCCTTGTTCGTCGATTCGAAATGTTTCCGTGCGTCAGGAAATGGAATCGGGAGGCGCGAGGACTCGAGACAGCTCGAACGCCGGCGACCGTGAGGGCGCCCGAGCGAAGCGCAACGACGAAGGAGAGAAGCGCAGCGATCTGTTCGGGCCGCGGGCGGCCCTACGCCCCGACTCCTCGGGGCGAGCCCGCGGACTCGGCGAGCGGGGGGCCATGCGGCCCCCCTGAAGCGACCGAAGGGAGCGGAACCGAGGGCCGGAACCCGCAAAGCGGGTGCAGCGCGACGCCGACCCGCCGATTTGCGGCGGTTGAGGCGCTCGTGGAAGCCCAATGGGCGCAGCGGAGGGCCGGGGCACTCCACGGCGGGCGCCTGACGTGATCCCGGGCACGCGGGCGATGGCGGGCTCCATGCCCGTCGCGTTCAGCGCGGCGCTCCTGCCGCGCACGCCGCCGCCCGGCCCGACCAGACTCTTGTGGACGGAGCCGATGGAGCGCCGGGCCTTGCGCCAGAAGCGACACCGCGGGGGAACGAGCAGAGATCGTGACAGCTTCGCTGGCGCGATCTGTGCTTCTTAGTGATTGTTGCGCTGGCGCGATCGTTAGGGCCGCAATCCCCAGACCATAATTCCCAGCAAGGTCGCCAACAGCAACATGCAGCCCGCTACGGTCCAGAGACCACCGCGAGGCAGTTTTTGATTCAGACGCGCCCCGCCAGTCGTGCGACTTGGAGTTTTGAACATCACGATCGCGCTAAACACGGCGACTCCAGCCCAGTAAATCCCACCAAGACCGAGTTGCAGGATTCCTTCGGTGCGGCCTGCCCCGAAGAGCACTTTGAAGAACGTCAACGCCCCGGCTGAAAGGTGCAGGTTCGTCGCATAGATCGCGTTCACGACAGCAATCAAAAGCAGCATAACGACAGATAGCACGCCATGCACATTGAAGTTCCACGCGACTGGCTCTGTCCGCATCTTTGCAATGATGCGGACACCGTAGCCAACGTGCGCCAGCAGCACCAGCAGCAGGAGGATGTAGCCGAGAAGCGACATGGCCGATTACTGACAGTGCTTGCGATACGTTTCGCGCTGCGACATCAGCGTTCCCGCCAAATCCTGCGTCTGAGACTCCAGTGAGTTCACGGTGTCTTGAATCTGGTTTCGGACATTGTTCATTCCGGCGGTAAACGGCTGCTTACCGAAGAACGAAGCCACACCGTTGATTCCTTTATCGACCAATGGACCGGCCGCATAGGAGACGATCTTTCCATACATCGTTGACGTCCCGCTCACCAAGCCGCCGGCCACGAGGTCCTTCGCGAGCTGGCTTGTTTGCGCTTCCAATTGCGCCGCCCTCAACGCGGCGATGCTTTTGGTGAACTGATTCCCCGCAAGCGAGAACGCAGTGTCCCGCGCCCGATCCACCCAGAACAATGTCCAGTCGGCCTCTTGCTGGAAAGCAAGCAGGTCTCTCAGGTCATTGGAATACGACTCAAACATGTTGTTGTTACCCTGGATTTGATCCCACAGGTTCGAGCATTTTTCGATGCTCCACTTCTCTTCTGCGTTGTTTGGAGCTTCTGGATCCGGAGCAGATCCACTGGGGGAAGAAATTGCTGGAGTGGGGTTGAAATGGACTCCAACAATATCGCCTAGAGTGCCGTGAACCGCCGGCTTCCTGGCTTTGGTTCCGTAAACTACCATCGCTGGTAGTTCGATCGTCTTGCCATAACCACTTCCATCGACTTCGCGTGAAGTCCCTGAATCTACAGAATACATACCGTCGTAGTCCCACAGGTTAAGCGGATTGTTACTGACGAATCGATACAGATTCAGCCCACCGTCCTCCCCGATCGGATCCCTGTTCACGAACCGTCCCGTCTTCGGGTCGTAGAAGCGGCGGCCGAAGAGGTACAGATCCAGCCCAGGGATGAACTCCTTGGTCCCGTGCGCAAAGCCCAGCAGGGAGACCGGGACGTACACCGGGGAGCTGGCGTACGGGTGGAACGCCCCGTCCCCGAACGCGGTGAGGTTGCGCGTGATCACTGCAACGCCCTCGTGCGTGAAGCCCCACAGGTTACCCCGGCCGTCGTGGATCGAAAATTACGTGCGACCATTGGAGTAGACGCTGACCAGCCCACCCGTGCCATCACCGCCGACGACCCGGCCGGCGAGGTCGGGACCCCAGCGGTACGAGGCTTCTTGGCCATACCCGCCACAAACGTCGCTGCGGAAGACCACCTTGCCCCCATCGTAGTAGCGGTGGGCGACGCCCGCGACGCCGTAGGACCATCCGCCCCAGGGGCGCCAGGCGCCGGTCTGCCGGGCGACGCGGTGCCTGTAGTCGTAAGTGAAGGTGAAACCGGCCCCCTGCACCAGACGGTTTTCCCCGTCGTAGACAAACGTGCGCACGCCATCGGAGAGGAGGTTGCCGTCGGCGTCGTACGAAAGCGTCGCCCCGCCGACAGCGGTGTACTGATTGAGGGCGTTGGGAGTGTAATTCTGGCTATTGGCGACGGTTCGGTTGCCTTGGGCATCATAAGCATAGGCCTCGCCGGAGGCAACGGTGAGCTCCGAGCGAGCGTTGTAATTAAACCCGAGGTTTACCAAGCCGAATCCGTCGCCGACGATGTCGCGGGTCGCTGCCGTGATCCGCGAGAGAGCATCACGGGCGTAGGTGAAGCGCCACCCGTAGTCGGGGTAGTACGGTGTCGGAGCCTGGAACGACTCAAGAACATCGCGGGTGGGGCTCCAGGCTGCCCAACCGTCGGCAGCGTTCGCGGGTAGCGCCGAATTGGGCAGGTAGTTCTCCGACGCGCCGGATTGATAGTTGCCAACGGGACGGAACGGCAGGCCCGTGACCGGATCATAGGCCACGTTCGTGTCGAGCCCGCCCGGCCCGTATTGCCGGGTGCGGCGGTTCCAGGCGTCGTAGAGTGACGAAACGGTGCGGGTCGGTTGGCCAGTGTAGGTGATCGTCTCCGCGGCAACTTGGCCGGAGGCATTGTAGGTGAAGCTGCGACTACCGGAGCCGTCGGCGACGGTGGCGATCCGCGCTCGGCGGTCATAGGTGTAGGCGACCGACGGCGTGCCGTCGGAATAGCTCGTGCCCGTGAGGTCTCCCGTGGCCGGGTCGTAGGCGTAGGTGGTGGCAACTCCACGCGCCCAAGTGCGCGTGCTCATCCGCCCGGCCAGGTCATAGGCGTAAGTCACGACAGCGTTGTTGGCGTCAGTTTTGGCGAGGAGCAAGCCTGTCGTCGTCCCGTAGGTCCACCGGGTAAGGTCGGAAGGCCCTGCGGTGGCGGTTGGCCACGCGACGGCGTCCCAGCCGCTGCCACCGCGGTAGGTGCGCAGTTCCTTCAGTTGCCCGCAGGAGCAGTAGGTGCGCTCGACGGGATAGGTCGCCGCACCCCACTCCTGCACCACGCGGCCGTGCAGATCGTAGGCCGAGCGGCGGGCCTGATCCAGGGCGTCCAGCACGACGCTCTTGCGGCCTGCGACGTCGTAGGTGAAGCGCTGGGTGACGCGGTCCGCCTCCAAGTCTGCCGGGTCGATCATCGCGCTGAGGAACGCGCTGTTGGCAAAGTAGATCCACTCGGTGTCGCCCTTGCGGGCGTCGGTCTGGGTAATCAGCCGGTCAAGATCGTCGTAGCGGAAAGTGGTCGTGATCGGACCCTGGATCGTGCGCAAGGATTTGCCCGCGGCGGAGACGGTGACCTCGGTGCGGTCGCCTGTGCGCGAGGTCACCCGACATCCGCCCGCGACAGTCGTGCGCACGGTCACCGGTCCGGAGTCGCCGGAAAAGTCCTCGCGAGCAAGTTCGCTCCAGGTCCACCAGCCCAGCTTGGTGCGGACCTGGGAACGCAGGGTTGCCGTCGCACTCCCGGGTACGTCGAGCGAGCGCGTACTTACGACCCGTTCGGAATGAGTTACCGCATAGTCCGGGGAGGTGGGGCTCACTTGGAAGGCATATGCGGTCTCATAGGTGGTGATCCGGTCCGACGATGCAGGCTCAAGCGCGCCGCTATCGTCGAGATCCAGCCCCTCCATCGACTTTTTGCCCAAGTTGTCATAAACATAGCGATACGGGCGCGAGCCGGGGAGATTCGTGGCGGTGGACACGTGCTGCCCCAGGGTGTTGTAGGAACGGGTCTCGACGAAGGTGCCGCCGGTTTCCGCCGGTCGGTGCGACTCCACGATCCGGCCCAGCCAGTCTGCGACCGTTGCGGTCCAGCGGGGGCCTTCGTTGACCGTGGTCGTCAGACGCCCATCCGAGCTGACCGTGTGCGTTGTGGTGCGGTTCACTTGGGCGGTTCCCTCTGCCGAGCGTGCGCGGCCATCGCGGTAAGAGGTCGTGATCTACGTCCCGCCGACGGGCGCCGACGCGGTGATGCTCGATCCGCCGCTTGGCGGGAACGCGTAGGCGAAGGTGGTCGTCAGTGGACCGGAAGGACCGGGGAGGCTGGTTTGGATCACCCGGCCTGCGAGGTCGAAAACCTGGCTGGAGACCAGAGCGCCTGAAGGCCCCGCGAGGCGTTCCTCGATCTGGTAACCCGCCCCGTCGTAACGGTACTCCGAGATCCGGTCGGGAAGAGCTGGAAGCGGCTGCCCATTGTAGGTCGGGGCGGCGACGCCCTTGAGCGTCTTGGTGAGCAGGCGGCCGGCAGCGTCGTAAGTGTAGTCGGTGCGCGAACCGTCCTCCGCAGTCTCGGAGGCGAGGCGGTCGTCGTCGCCATAGACTGCCGTCCACATTGGACCGGTGACACCCACCAGCGCAGGCCCGCGGAGCCTCCAAAGCGGTCTTCCTCCCGCCGTAAACCCGGCGTCGAACGTATCCAACATTTGCCATCCCAAAGTGTACTGCCAGGGTGGGTAGAGTCCAAGCCGGTAGAGCTCCCGCCGGGAATGGACAATCTGGCCACCCACACGAACGACGACCTCGCGGATCGAACGACCCTCCACAATCGGTTGTGGCGTGCGGCACTCAGTGAACGGGCTTCCTGCGGAGTAGGTGAAGACTGTGCTTGTTCCGTCCGGGTTTACGATTGAGACCGGGCGGTTCCAAAGGCTGGCCGGGGTAGCAGGATTGGACCACTGGTTGGGTAGCGGAGGCCGGAGGGTACGAGTCACGGTGACTTCGGGCGAGCCCGTGCCCGACGCGTAACGGGAGACGGTCGCAACTGTGATCGGCGCAGTCGGATAGAAACCGAAGTCGGTGTATGGGGCGGACTGACCGAACGTCCACTGGGTGACCGCACGGCCGCTGAGGATGCCGAGCACATATTCGGTCACGTCGGCCGGGAGGCGCACCGTGCCGTTCCAATCCTCTACGTACGTTGTGGTGGTGGCGGCACCGTTCGTGGGAGTTGCAAGGTCCGGGTGTGACGGCGCGTCGAGGTACGGCCTGAGGGTCCGGTGCAAACGTCCGATTTGAGGTCCGGACTGATGGAACTCGTAGCGTACCCAATTGCCGTCCGGACTGATCGAGTGCTTGAGGCGACCGAACGAACTGGGTTGGGCCTCGTCGGCGTAGAACGCGTACTGGGTGGTCAAGGCGGCACCATCGGGATCGTCGACCCGGCGAACCGCTTCCCAACCCCAATCGAATTTCCGCAGTTCGAGTAGCGTCTTGCGGGCGATCACCTGATCGGGGCCTTTCATGACGCGCGTTTCCTCAACGTGGTCGCTCGCCACAACCGCCTGGGTACGCTCCTCGATGGCCAGCCCGCCGGGCCCGGTGCGGCGCCAGGAGTTGGCACCCAGCGGGTTGATTTCGTCGGACTCCTCGTCGGTGCCGACGATTCGTGTATGGATCAAGTGCGTACCGGTCAGCGTCGGGCGGGTCACGCGGTGGACAACGAAGGGCGTGGCGTTCTCGACAAACGTGAACAGACCGTTTTGCAGCTCTCCAACCTCGTCGCGGGAGTAGAATTTGACCTCGAATCCGTTGGGGTTGTTCTGGGCATCTTTCGAAACATGGATGTCCGCGAGGGCCTGAGGTGCAAGAACCTGCCGGCGTTCCCCGGGCGCCGATCCATGGATGGAGATTTCTCCGCCTGCTGGCACGTTCAGCGAAGCCGGAGAAAGACCGTTTTCGCTTCTCCAATTCGCTCCAAGAGTGATCGGGTCGAGCGCCTTGCCTGCATCGCCCAAGCCAAGACTCACGCTCCAGTTGGTTTCACCGAGCGCTAGCCGCGGCGAGTCGCCGGCTCGTGGACTTACGACGAGCGAGGAGCCGAGCCGGACCTGCCAGCCAAGGTAGGAACTTGCTTCCGGGTCGTTCGGATCGGAAGCAACGTTGCCCGTCATCCGGGCAAACGGCAGATTGTTGATGAAGACTTCTTCGCCCGGATCGGTGAAGTATTCGACGCTGACTTGACCCGAGTAATCCCAATAAGCGCCGGAGACCCATCGTAGACTGAGGTAGCCCGGAATCCCCGGTTCGACGGAGGTATGCAGAACGAGCGTCCGCTGGTTTCCGTTGGGCGAACCCAACTGGCTGACCGACTTCGTACCCAGACTGACGTGCATCTCGGCCGCGTCGGGGTAAGTCACCCGCAGGGTAACAGCGTGGCGACAGCGGACGAAGGAGGGTTCCCGGGCGGCGAGCGCGACCGGGAAGAGCAACGCCACAAAAAGAAACAAAAGGGACCGGGTCATGGCCGAGGTCTTTCAATTTCGAGGTTGTGGGGTGACCGGCGAGGGTGGCCGTGCCCGTGCATCCTCGGCGTCGAGGCGACCCTTGAGCGCAAGCGAGCGCGACGAGCCAGGTACCAACGCGAGTGCCCGGTCGATCTCCCGGCGGGCCGCCTCGCGGTCGCCAAGCTGCTCGGCTTGGAGGACCGCCTTGGCCTCAATGAAGGCGAGCGGGGCTCTGGAACTGCGTTCGAGTTCGTCGAGTAGCCCGATCACCTCGCGGAATGCGGTGTGGGCGTCCAAGGCGCGGCCCTCGCCTTGGGCGCGCAATGCCCTCTGCCAGGCTTCGCCGAATCGAGCCGCGTGGGCTCCGGAGACCCGCAGATTGAACAATGTCGTGTCCGCGGCGACAAGGGGACGGACGACTGTCCCGGATGCAGATATTTCGGAAGAAAAGGCGGCGGTGCCGCAGAGCAGGACGCCCAGCACGGCTCCCGAAAACGGAAGTCGGCAGTGGAAGGAAGGGACCGGTGGATGGCAAGGAACGGGCATCGGGCGACGGGGACGCCTATTTTTATCATGCCCGACCCGAGCCGGGCGAAATATTCACGGCCACTTACACAACCACTCTGATTTCGAGCCACATAAGTTGTCGCAAAGTTTTGCAGAAGACGGAAAAATGTCGTTAATTAAAGATTTCAATAACTGCCTTAAAATACATAAGTCATTTTATTGAAATAGCTTGAGGGGGCGGTTTACTCTCCCCCGTTTCGTCCCGAAATTCAGTGTCCGCGTCGGACATCCGGCATCGTCGTCATCGATCTTAGCTGCGAGTAAGCCTTGGTGCGGTCTGGCATTTGACCACGGTGGCCGACCTCAGATCGCTTGCGCCCACGGGAACCGTGCTCGCGGTGCTGGGCCATTCCATCAAGGACTCGATCAGCCCGGCAAGACACAATACCGCCATCGCATCGGCGATCGTCTGTCTGTGCTTCGAAACCGCAGAAACCTTGGGTTCTAAAATGCGCGGAACCGCGGTCGTCATCCGCGGCGCCCGCGGAGCCGCGCGGGGGCGGCGGTCGCTCCAGAGGGAGCCTCAATGTTGACTGCTGTTCACGCCCTGACCCGCGCGACCGCAGTGCCAGGAATTGCCGATGGCTTCGATCTCGATGGACGAGAGGCGAACCTCGCAAGCCTGCCAAAGCACGGTGAAGTAAGTGTGACATTTTTGTGGGAGATACGCAGAAAGTGCACCCAGTCGATCGGCACCACTCCATCGTTTTCAGAGGCAACAGAACCTAGAATGAATCCCTCAGAACCGTTCCGCAATCGGTCCAAGATGCTGCGCATGACAAACAGAAGCATGGTTCAAGCCACACCCGCGGATCCACCAATTTAATTCACCCAGCTCACTGCAGGGACAAGCGAGTCTCTCCGACAATCATTGCCCCGCAGATTGAATGCTTAAGTTGACCTGACCCCAATCGAAGCATCCAACACCCGGATCCAATGAAGCGTTACTTTTAGGCGCATTCGCTCAGGATTCTTCATTTATTCAAGAAGGAACACGCCACCTCTAGGCTCCGTTAGAGATCCAACAACAAAATCGCAGCAGACTGGCTACATTTTGCAGCGAAATGACGACTAAACTACGGCGAGTTTGCGACCACCAAACGACGGGCTCACCCGACCTGAGTTTCTCGTTCCGGAGCTGCATCCGGGTCATTCCCATCACTGCCCTGGTCCTGAGCCAAAAATGCGGGCGGCCGCGAAAGCCGAAAGCGCAGGCGGCATCGATCTGGGATCCATGAGCAGACGACGAGCCGTGCGAATCACACAGTTCTGCTTTGAATCGAGACTCTCTGTATTTAAGAACTGGAGATTCAAGCCAAAACGCACCAGAAGTGGCCTGTGGCGAAAAAGTCGGATTCCAGTTAGTTTCCAGTGAGAACCGAGTGAGATTCTGTTGATGAAATCGACGATGGACCTAACGACTGTTAGGGGTGGCGTGTTCCTTCTTGGATAGATGAAGCACTGAGGTGATTTCACCTTGGATACTTCACTTGATTTATGAGGTCTTGGATGACCGGAGGTGATTTCTTGAAAATAGGAGGATGAGTTTGATCGCATAAATGGGTGGGGTTTGTCGCGTGAGTTGATCTCTGAGCAGACGGTTTCGGGTGTGCCAGGTTGTCATGGGAGTTCGCTTCTGAGTTGGAACGTTGATTGACGCGGTTGGCATGGACATGGGTACGTTTAGTGTTCGCGTTCTGGATCCTTGAAGTGGGAGGCCAGACGATTGGGTCAGGTCAATTGAGGGTGGCAGGGGGTGTTCGTGTTCAACGTGGCTGGAGTTCTCATGGGTATTGTGGTGGCTCTGGATTATCGCGGGCATTGAAGGTGAGGGTTGATCGAGGTGCCCGGATGTTAATTTTGGCAATTTTGTTGCAACAAAGGATCCAGGTGTCGGTCGCACGATTTTGAGTATGCTGCCTTCGTCGCCTTCCCATTTTGCGCGCAAACCTGAGGTCGCTTCGCCCTGCCGGCGCGATCGGGAGGCTTTGCTGCGTGAGATCCTTGAGGAGTGTGAGCGCGAGGGCATTCAAGAGGAGCTGAGGGAGGCTTTGGGAGAAGGACCCGCCGGGGAACGCTCGCTCTCCCGGGTCGTGCGCGATCTGGTCTACGAACTTGCCGCCGAACGGAACCGCGATCTGGCGGTCGACGCGTTGATTTACGCGACCGGGATCGCGGAGTACGATCTGGTGAGTCTGCGTGACTACGCCCGAAAGCATGGGTTATCC
>ENA-ORBV01006955-ORBV01006955.1-microbial-mat-metagenome-genome-assembly--contig:-NODE-6955-length-19657-cov-4.644842_pt1 | contig 19657 bp, 25 predicted proteins | sample MGYA00237777_ERZ505514 | MGnify/ENA primary metagenome ERZ505514 (study PRJEB26160, sample SAMN06269048) | microbial mat metagenome | isolation source: Oligotrophic lake microbial mat | place... | reverse complement strand
TATTCGTCGGCAGCGTCAGATGTGTATAAGAGACAGCGTTTAAATAACGAGATAAAGTATGTATAATCTGCGTCTTCTAAGAAAATATCACCCTTGCTTGCTCCGCGTGCATACACATGATAGTAACTTCCGGCCAGATCAATTTTTATCACATTTCGAGAAGGCATAGGACAACAATAACACAATACAACTTTACTCCATCTGTTAGAGGACGGACCTCTAGGCGAAAAGTTCCAAAAATATCAACTAACTGGAGCCATAATTTACAAATGCTACTTTTTGTGGTATTATTTGTTTAATTTCTCTCTCCGTTACTCATCTTACTGACCCAGGACGCATAGCCGATGCGCACTTTGTACGTGCTGAAGTTTTCCAGACAGAACAGGGGATTCCTGCATTAGATGACTTTGATGATCTCGACAGCACTGCCGAACAGTTTGTTGCTTACGACGAAAAAGGATTCCCCGTTGGGACTGCTCGCTACCGCGCTCTCGAAGACGGAGCGGGCAAAGTAGAGCGCGTTGCCGTACTTTCGAGCCATCGAGGCAAAAAAGTTGGCGAGGCAATCATGAATGCAATTCATGAAACTGCAGCAGAACAAGGTCTAAACCAACTCGTACTCGACTCCCAACTAAGTGCTGCTGGTTTTTATGCAAGTCTAGGCTACGAGCAGCAAGACGACACATTTGACGAAGTCGGCATTCCACACATAAAGATGATCAAGCATTTAGCAACAAATTAACCATTATGCCTGAACTTCTTACTGACATGCATTTATCACGTACACAGGCTGCCGTCCTGGACGAGAAAAACATACAACGGTTCACCGGCTTCATGCGTACCAAGTGCATTGAAGCATCTGGCAGTAAGGCGTGTGGTCTCGTAGTTGAGGTGACCCAGGCAGAACGCACCGCTTGTGTGAGTTGTGTCAACTGTTCGGCACCAGCTGCCCAGTCGTTCGCTGCGGTTGAACTTCCTAGTTTGGCGAATGCTTTAATTTTAGATACTGACCTTGTCCAAGATCCCGAGCCGAACGTGAACTTTTCCCACCTACGATTAGTTGAGGCACTTGATTCTATCATGGCTAACGAAAATACTGGTGTTATCATTTCTGGTCACGCGGCAACTGTAGTTGAACCTATCGGATATGCTCACACATTATCAAATCGACAAGTTTTATTTCCTGTTACTGGCATCGAAGGTCAGGGTGGCGCTATTGAGCCTGGCGTGCCAGTACTGATTGAGTTTCCTGAGCCTCGATAGCGTCGAAGCTAAAGCTCCGAAGTACATCAACTAGAGGAACCTAAACCAAGCAAAGAAAAGTGCAGTCCCAGCTTCTAGACCTGTACCTGATTTATTCCAAGGAAAACATCAGGAGCCTAATAGTCTGCGTTGCAGTGCAACGATTTTTGCTTGCGGGAACTTTAAATAATAATAGATATTAACGAGCACATATATGGTATGAAGGCGCCAATAGCCATATCGCCGATACTTGCGCGCAGACGTTACAAGGTACTGCGGCAAAACTATGAACTTAGAATGCCGCGTGATTCGATCAATAATTTCGCGGTCCTCCATAATTTGCATACTTTCGTTGAACTTTCCGGCTTTTATGAACTCGTTCCGACCAACAAAAAGACTTTGATCGCCAAAGCGAATAAATTTCCAGCTAAACTGCGTAAACCACGCTAAAAGTCTGAGAAGCGCGTGATCAATATCAAAACGTAGACGAAAAGTACCAGCATGGTACCCGTTTTTATAGGCATCTATTATTTGCGCATCCCAACCTGCTGGCGGCAAACTATCGGCATGCAAAAAGTACAGAATGTCACCAGTTGCCAATTTTTGACCGCCGTTTAATGCCACCGATCGCAGATTACCAACTTTTGCAACAAGCGCACCGGATTTTCTGGCTCTTTCTGTTGTAGCATCTGTGCCATTAACAGCCACGATAATTTGCATAACGGCATTTGTGCGAGCGGTGGATTTTATGCGTGCGATGACTTTTACTATAGAGTCCTGCTCATTTTGGGCAGGAACTATAACGCTGATAGTCGGCCTATTACTCATTTATTATTCTACGGTTCGGGTGTAAAAATTCACGTTTTTATATGCATTATTTTCTATAACGTTTCGTGACTTGCTCGATATCAACGTGGAACTTATCTACAGTAATAGCAGTGACAAAATATGTGGCAACGAGCAGTCCAATTATGATTTTAAGTCCAACACTGGGTGCTATGTCGATCAAACTATAAAAGCCAAATAAAAGACCAGTGAATACCACAAAGAAAACGATAGATATTCCGTACGACTTGGCCCTTGTATCGATATTTATGGATGATTCTTTGTGCGTCTTTTTATTAATATAGTCTGAGAGTCTGGCAACTTTTGCCCTCATTCCCATAACTTCAACAGCACTATGTATAAGTTCATTTGTGGCCAGTGCCAGCGCAAGATTTATGAGCGTTTGATCCACGAGGTTCTCCTTATTAGACTGGTATTTAACTCCAGTATAGCACCGCAGTGGAGAGCCGGGTGTTTGCGCTACTCGCAAGTAAACTTTTTGTTTATCGCGAAAAAAAACAAGTAAGACGACTGTGCGAGTGGATTATTTTTTGGATTTTTTGCCGAGAAGAAACTTTTGGGTGGCGTTCATGGGTTTATCAGAGCGATGAATGCAGCCTATCCAGCAACAGGGGCGGCGTTTGCCCTCGGCCAATTCTTCGATCGCACGCGTAACGTGCTCGTCTCGGGTTTTCTGCTGCTTGACGGTTACCGTCCAGCACACCCATTCGTTACGCGCGAACGGAGTGATCTTTTCCCACGCGGCCAGAGATTTCGGATTGGAAAGTAGTGCCTTCCTAAGATCAGCTGGCATTTTGTGTGCGGCTGTGTCAGCCATAGCTTCAATGTTCATGCATACAATATTACCGCGAGAAGCATGTTTCTGCCAAAACTACGCAACTGCCGAAGATAGCTGCTATTATATAAGTATGAAACTGCTTAAGCTTTTCGCGTCGCTCATACTTTCGTTTTCGGCAGCAGCAATTGGTGGTATCGCAACGTCGGCAAATATTCCAACTTGGTATGCGGTGCTCGAAAAGCCATTTTTTAACCCGCCAAATTGGATTTTTGGACCTGTCTGGACAGTTCTGTACTTTTTGATTGGCATCAGTTTATACCTAATCTGGACAGCAAAAACAAAAAAATCAAAAACCAATGCCTACATTTTGTGGGGCGCGCAAATCGTGCTTAACACACTCTGGAGTCTGGTATTTTTTGGCCTGCACCAACTGTGGCTTGGCCTAGCTGTGATCGTTCTTTTGGATGTTTGTGTCGTCGCAACAATTCTGCACTTTTATAAAATTAACAAAACAGCCGCAAAACTATTGTTTCCGTACATGGTGTGGATCTCATTCGCAACACTCCTAAACCTGGCAATCGCAGTTTTGAACTAACGACAAATCCAACGGTGTATTCTTATCATTGTCGTTTGACAGTAAAGAAGAAGTGCAAAAATTCGCCGAGACCGCAAAAGCAAACGGCGGGGACTTCTTCGAAGGCGATTACCCCGTATCAGAAGATATGATGTTCGGCTACGAAGTGCTGAATCTAGACGGCACCAGTGGGAACCATTCTGGATGAACCCAGATTATAGCCCCAGATCCTAGGTATCTTAATTGTCCAGTGATTTTCGACGCTGCTTGCTGTGCTGCGTCGTTGCAGATAATTTCCAAAGTGCGTAGCCTTCGATAGCCAAACCTGCGATTAGGGCGCAAACGAGAATCGGCAGCACTGCTGCTGGAAAGCCATTTTTTTGTACAATCCCAAAACTCAACACTTGCCAGTAACTTGCCTCCGCGACACCGCCTCGTACCACCAAAAAATTAATTACAACAGCATAATATGATAGCCAACCGAGTGTAGCCATTACAATAACAGGGATTCCACGCAGTTTTCTAAAGTACAATGCGCCGACAGCCAAAAACAAGCTGAACGACAGCCATGCGGGCAATAAATAACGGCGATTCAGACCGCCATAACCAACTGCATAACTAATTTGCTGGCCGTAGACTAAGACAAATTGCAAGAGCAGCAGACCGGCAGCAATCCAGGTTATCGCCGATGTAGATTTTTTGGAACGCCACAATTGTAGCCCGACGCCCAGTGACACGAAGACAAGCACCAATACCGACGCCCAATAATTAATTGGCCAGCCACGAACTTTGGGCATTAATTTCCAATCGCGGCCATAAAACTTCACGGTAACCATATCCCAAGTGGCTCGAGATTGCAGCACTTCTGGCAAAGTCTTATATTTTAAGTTCAAAGCCTGGCTGGCAGAACCTCGCGGCCTGGACCGAAACGGCGAGCCACTCAACTGGTAATTATGCACATAAAACCAGCCGATACCGACTGCGATAACAGCTACAAATATGACACAAACACCGCTAGCGACTATAAATCGTTTAAACCGGCTGCCGCGACCATGCAACTGAGCGGCAATCACGACGGCCAAAAATACAATCAACAGCGCACTTACAAACGAAGATTTTGTAGCCATTCCGCCCAAACAAACTGCCGCCAATGCCGCTACATATTGCCTGGTGAGTCCGTGTTGCAATATTCGTACCGAAAGCACTAATGCCAAGGTTGCAAACAAAGTAAGCAAAGCGTCGTTCATGATGTCGCCCGCTACATTAAACGTCAACAAAGCCGTTCCGAGCGCTGGTGTCGCGATCGCAAAGAGTGCTCGCCGTTTACCTCCAATAACCCAACCGCCCCAGGCAAATGCCAAAATACACAACACGCCAATCAAGATGTTTATTCCGCGGGCCACCGCCACCGCTGAAGCCCAATGTCCTGTGTCCAAAAGTGGCGTAACAATTGGCGCCAACAACGCGTAATACAGCGGGGGATGGTGCGAAACAAACTGAATTTTTGACTTATAACCGTTCAGTGGTGCCTGCGTTCCTTCAAAAAACGACGGAATTTGACCGTGCCCAATCTGCCACGCATAATCTAGATTCTGCGGCGAATCAGCTGTACCGCTCCACGGAATCCCAGCCGCAAAAATGCCCATGCCAAACACAAACGCAATTATTACGCCGCCAACCCCCAAAACCGTCAGCTTTTTCTCGGGTGTTGAAAGAAAAAGTCGGCGCAACGAACGCTGTTGCGCACGAAAAAATACTTTCAATCTATGCATACTTAAACTATACCACGCAGGCTTTTACTTGAGGCGGATCAGTTCGCCTTTACGCTTGACGATGTTTTTGTAGTCCCATTGGATTTTTTGGGCTTTTTCGCACCAGCGTTTTATGTCATCGGGATTAATTTGATCAGGTGAAGTATAGCGCGCTTCGGCAGCTTTGAATTTTCCCTCGGGCTGCAAATCTGGCTCGTCAAACGATTGACCGCTCCAAAACAACAATTGCACATGGTTTTTGCGCACCCAATAGCCCACCAGCGGATTTCCGTCATCAAACCACACTGGCGCACCGTGCCAAATTTTGCTTTCTAGCTTTGGCATTACCGCATCGATTTCTTGCGCCAACAACTCACAAATCGCTTGTTCATTTGCCGCCTGTTGCGTGTTGTAATGGGCGATATCGGTGTGTGCTGCTTTTTTGGGCAGTCCTACATTCCCATGATCAAACGAGTCTTGTTTCATATCATAAGTATACAATACGATTAAAAAGCACCACCGAAGAACCATCGCGACAATCCGCCAATGCTTGCATATATCATATTGTAGGGCTTAAATACGTATAGGAAAGCATTATAAAAACTATGACAACATCATCTATTGATCAAACCAGACGAAACGCCCAACTGCGAGCTTTACAACGACGCAAACAATCTGGTCTGCTCGAAATATTTGGCGAAGCACAGCATGCGCTAGAAGAGATCAGGCGTGCATCAGAACCGTTATTCCGTGCTGCTAAGACAATCGCTCGAACCATAAATGATGCGTCCTCGGACAGCGAGATTGTTTTTGTAGTAAACAAAGTAGAGGGTAATAAAACACAACTAGAACAACAAATTGCACATTTTATAGGCACGATTGGGGTAACTGAAGTGGTCAACGGCGTTACATTTACAAGTGTCAAACGACAAGCGATCACAAACGTCAGCGTGGTTGACGGCGCGCCAAACACAGCTTTGCAGTTTCACCTACACAATGAAAATCCCGCAGATCCTAGACCCGGATACCAAGAGCACGTACTTCACGTTCCGCTCAATAACCCCGATATTGTCGTCGTTACCCATCTCGCAACCTCATAAGATCTCAGGCGGCCAAATGTAGTAATTTGCACAAAATTTATTGCGTTTGTGGTTTTAGAGCGTATAGTTCACGGCAATCACCCGGACAGAAAAGGAGAAAACCATATGCACACCAAGTCTATGGCTTTTTTTAATACCAACATTAATCGCTTGCTTGTCGCCAGTGGGGGAGTAATCGCAGTTGCGCTACTTTTGATTGCAAATCCGGCTGCCGCGGCGGAGCCAGGATCGCTCATAATCACCGAGTTTATGGCAAATCCGGCAGTCGTAACAGATGCAAACGGCGAATGGGTGGAAATCAAAAACCCAGGCGATCAAACCATCGACATAACCGGTTGGGATATCGACGGTAGTACAATTAACACAACCGGCGAACCGCTCACGATCGCACCGCGTACATTCGCCGTTATTTGTAAAAATGCAAATATAGCCCAGAACGACGGAGTTATTTGCGACGGTACAAGCAATTTTTCGCTTGGAAATGTTAGCGATACTATTTCGCTACGAGACGAAGATAACCTTGTGATTGCATCGGTCGTCTACGGCGAAGGTGTAGCACAAAATGGTCGTTCGACGCACGCTTCTAGCTTGTTGCCGGAAACAACGCACAAATACAGCGTCAACAACTTCGGCAAGCCGGCCCATAATTCACTAACTCCGCCGGAGGCAAACGGCGAAATTCGCGTACACCACTCTATAGACCAAAACCGCAATAACTTTCCATTCGACAGTGCCGGCGAAGAGCACTATAAAGGCCGCACAATTCGACTATACAATCGTTTTAACAGCGGCTGGACCTACGTAAGCGAAGTAATGACTAATGGAAAATACTACGCAGCGACAGCAAAGTTCATTGTTGCGCCAGGCAAATATGCTGCTTGCGAAGTCAGCGAGCCGGGATATACCCAATCGTATGTTCGGACAATTCTTGGGTGGTACAATGCGCCAGAAACTGGCATCACCAATCTGTCAGGTGAAGCGGACGAATACGAAAAATGCATGCCCCTCAGCGTACAAGCAAAAACCGTCACGGGTGGAGTATTCGGAGACATGGTCACAAATCCATCACTGTAACCAACACAACGAATGTGCAAAAAAGAGAGGGCAAAACTAGCCCTCTCTTGGCACACGAACTGCGAAACAGCCCGCCTTGGCTTAAAAGAATACACGCCCAACGCTGGCTACCGAGAGCCGCCCTTTTTGCCGGCTAGTTTTGCCCGCGTTGGATTGTGCTTAAAATTACCGCCACTGGCTTTTCCGCCTTTACTAGCTATTGCTCGTTGTTTTTCTTTACTCATCGACGCAAACCCACGCTTACTTGTGCCTGTTGCTCCTGAAACTGTTTTAACCATGATTACCTCCTGTGTCTTTGCAGCGTTCTTAGCTTATATCGGGCGTAGGCAAACGGACTATGAGAATTCTAACAACGAGTACAAAAGCCCAGTGAGCTTTATAGTTGCGACGCAACATGCTTAACTATTCCGTATGGATGCGCACACACCGACCCCAAAACTTACAAAACTAATCCGTGGCGGAATGCGCCAAACGTACAAACGCGAAGAACCAATATTTGACACCGGTAATATGGACGGAATCTACCAGGTAGCATCAGGGTTCGTCAAGCGGTTCGAAATCATGAACAACGGCGCCATTAATGTGCAGGGGATCTACGGCCGCGGTGATGTTTTTTCGCTCACCTACGTTTTTAAACTCATGCAGCATCGCAAAATATACAATGGACCCGAGACATATTATTATGAGGCGCTGGGATCGACCACAGTCTATAAATTACTCGGAACAGATTTAAAAGCCGCTCTCGAAAAAGATCCATTACTGTATCGTGATCTGTTTTCTATTGCAGGTGATCACTTTTCGTCCGATATTTATTTGCTAGAAAACCAAAGCCTTCCAACCGCCGAAAAACGGGTTGCACACTTATTGTCGTTCTATATTGAATGTTACGGTAAACAGCGTAGAGACGGCATTCATCTGATCGCACCGCTGACGCAACAAGATGTTGCAGATATCTTGAGCTTAACGAGAGAAACGGTCTCGCTAGCAATCTCTAGCCTGCGTGAAAATGGACTTTTGGCTAATTCACGCAAAATTATTGTACCCGACAAACAGAAACTCTCCGCGGCTGCTTACGAGTAGTCACGCGGTAACCCCGGCCGTGAAACGTAAAATATCTAACATACAGCGCGCTGGCTTCAGGTTAGGATGGAGTTACCATCACTAATTCAAAGGAGGTATGGCATACATGAGTAAACAATTGTTAATCAGCACAAAGCAGCGAAGTCAATTTATCGAGGAAATGGATAAAAAGTGGCGGCGTAAACATAACGACGAAGAGGCCTGGCTCGACCGGATCGGCGAGTTTGCAGACCTCAAGCTAATTTCATAAGGAGGCTCTAGCATGAACAAATTTGGTCCGACTGCCCAAAACGTAGCAAAAAAGCCTTGCTAGAAGTGGAGCAAGGCAAACTTCGGAGCGGACAAAGTGACCAAATTGTCAAGAATTGCAAACAAGCCATCGCCATTGGCTTGTCCGAGGCTTCTAATATCGAAGATCAAAAAGGCGCTAAAGCTCCGAAGTAATCACCAAAAGCGAAACGCACAAAGCGCACAAAACCCACAACTATTTAAGAAAGCGCTCAGCGATATCAGTCGCATCGCGAGAATGGAGTCTATTCGTAACCATATCTGTTGTCAGGACTTTACTTGGTCTTGGCAACAGTTTTTTATACTGGTTTTTTAGGCGAGTTGCGCGGTGCATGACCCGCCGAGTTTCACCAATAACACGCTGGTGCCGCGTGGTTACATCAATAAACTGTATTGTTTGTTTGGCGTTAAACAAAATACCTTGTAGATTATCGTTTTTCATCTCATAACTCCTTTACGACATTAGTTACGCCTAGGTTAGCATTTTTATTGCGTAAACGTCAAAAACAATAACTAGCAAGCTATCATAGAATTAAATTTACAGTCATGATACTTTGTGGTAAAGTGGTAAATAACAGAGGTGATTAAAGAAAGAAAACGGAGCAGACAATGATTGTATACAAAGTCGACAAACCATCACAAGATCGAGCCAGCGCCCAGATACGGGACATGGAAAAAGTGCTATCAGAAATTCCGCAAACACTGCAGATGTTGCAAGATGCATTGGCGCAACAAGCTTCAACCATCAGCACACCGAGTATCAACCAGTACCGCGCCGAACTAAATCAAATGATCCAAGGTGCGGTTAAACTGACCAGCACTATCAACGAAAACACCGCTCGACTGGTTTCTATCAGCGAACAAACCAGCAAACACCTAGCTGCAATCGAAGATCACTTTGGCTCAACACTGCGAACTCGCCCTGCTGCTACTCAGCCACAAGACACGCTCCGCGTATAGCAAAAGCAAATACTAACAGTACGGTAGCGTAAAACAAAAAATCATGATAATGCTTATTGACATTGCAAAACATAAGTGCTATAATTTGGACACTAACACCTGAGGAGGAGTTATAAGATGAATAAATTTGTAAATATTTTCGCGAGCGCAGTTGTAGTACTTGGTACTGTAGTTGCCACAAATGGTGTAGCTAACGCTGCACGAAACGACGCTGCTGATTTAAACTGTGAGGTTTACTCACAAAGTTACTCAGTTGGCAAAGATACTGTTACAGCAAACTTTGGTGTTCGTCAGCTTGACGCAGACGGCCCAGACTGTACTAAAGACGTAACTGTTGCTGCTTGGAATGCTCCAAACGGTACAGATGGTATGCCTTTTAGTGCACAAAGCCTTCACAGCCACAAAAGTGGAACGTATGCTCCAGGTAACCACAGCGTTACTGTTAGCAAACCAGAATGTTTTTACCAAGTTGACGTAGTTCGTGGCCTAAGCCCGGAGTTCGAAAACGGTGATGCAGGTTACGCTGACTGGCAGTATGTTAGCTCTACACATGGTGGTGCAAAGTGTGAGACTAAGAAGAAAACTCCAGTAGTTAAGAAAACTGTACAAAAAGGTACTGGTGGCCCAGTTGCCCTACCAGAAACTGGTGCAGGTTCAGTAGCAGCAATCGCTTTGAGCGCTGGTACAGCTGCAGGTGTTGCACACAACATCCGCGCACGACGTAACCGTCGATAACAAACTCCTCAGAGTACAAACTCTCGGGAGGGAACCAAAACGAGTCTCAGGAAACTGAGACTCGTTTTATTTTTTCGCAAATTTGCTAGCCCTGTCGAATAAACGCGATCATATCATCGCACTGTTTTCGACTAATCTTTTTAGCATCTGCTAGAATTGTGAGCACCTCACTAACAGTCATAGCAACCTCGACTTTGTAGCCGGCTTTTTCAACCAGCTCCTTACCGCCCATTTCTCGGTCGAGCAATAAATAAAATCCAACTACGTTTAGCTTACACTTTTTAAACACGTCTAGGGATTCGATTTTTGAATCACCTTTGGTTACCAAGTCATCAATAATAGCCACTTTATCACCCGGTTTCCAATCACCCTCGACGAGTTTACCTTTGCCGTGAGTTTTAATTTTGGCACGAGGCTGAATTAACGGACGATGAGTTGCGTAACCTACAGCACTCGCAATAGGTGTACCAGCTTCTGGAATGCCAGCCAGGAATACCTTTTTAGGCAAGCGGCTCACCATTTCCGCATAAATAGCAGTGCTACTGTGCAGCGCCTCCGGATAGGATTGTACGACCCGCAAATCGATGTAGAAGGGAGACACGATCCCGCTCTTTAGCGTAAACTTACCGAACTGCAGGATTCCATACTTATATAAACTCAACGCAACATCTCGTTTAGTTGCATTAGACACCTTAGCCATAACTTATCTCCTGTATTTATTTATTTCTTGGTTTAATTGTACCGCTTGTTCGCGTGCGGCCGAAGCGAAATCTTTGCTGCTACTCGCAAAAATAACTTGTCGGGCCGAGTGAATAATCAAACCGCGATCACCCGCCAAACCGGCGTTCATAACGGATTCTAAATCTCCGCCTTGCGCACCGATGCCTGGCACCAAAAATACCATATCACCACCAACCAACTCCCGAATAACTTTCATTTCTTCGGGATACGTTGCGCCGACAACCAAAGAGCAATTTTTGTTCTTGTTCCACGTTTTTACAGTTTTTGCGACATGTTGATAGACCGGCCTACCATCAACCATCAAGTCCTGAAACTCAGCTGCACCCGGATTTGAAGTTCGGCAGAGTACAATCATGCCCTTGTCTTTTATATCCAAAAACGGCTGCAGCGCCTCGCCACCAAGATAGGGGTGGAGCGTAATTGCATCAGCGCCAAGATACTTAAACCCATAATCAATGTACCCATTATTTGTGTTTCCGATATCAGCCCGCTTGGCATCCAGAATCATCGGAATACCCGGAAACTTTTGATGCAAATACTCAATTGTGAGCCGTAGCTGCTCCAGGCCATCAGCACCGAGAGCCTCGTAAAATGCACTATTGGCTTTAAAACAACAAACCAAATCGCCGGTCGCATCAATAATGGCTTTGTTAAATTCCAGCTGCGGCTGCGAGGTGTCTTTTAAGTGAGTAGGGAGCTTGCGATGATCGCTGTCGAGGCCGATGCAGGCCAAAGAATTATTCTGATCGATCGCCTGATTGAGTGCATCCCCAAAACTCATATTCATTCAATGGTACCACAAAGGAGCACTAGCTATGCACGATAACTGGGGTGCCCACGGGTGCCCAGTTGTAAATCCAGGCGGCGTCATTGTTAACAACGCCGACACAGCCGTGCGAGCTGTTAACGTTACCAAAATAGCTCGTTGGCCGCCAATAATTGCCATGGATGGCGTAATCGGCATAAAAATAGCTAACATACTCTACGTTTGGCTGAAAATAACGGCTGCCGTCTGTATTACTGCCGCGCATATCTTGTTTGCGAACCTTGAAACTTATCTTGTATTGCCCAAGTACGGTCGGGGTTTGTGGTGCACCGGCGCTCACCAAAAATGTTTTTACTAATTTGGTGTTTTCGTAGGCGTACATTCGCTTGTTTGTGGTGTCGACGACAATCCATTTCGGATACGATTTCGCACTAATTGTTTTAAAGTTTGCATACTTAACTGGAGCATCGGCGGTGATGCCTTCACCAATCAACACCTTTTTTGCCACTGTTGAAGCAAGCGCGTCTTTATTAACGACATCGATACCGCTCTTACCGGCAACTAATACTTTCTTGCTTCCGTCAGATTTTTTGAGCACAACCTGACTGCGTGGCGGCTGCACATACGGTTTGGCGATTTCGTTAATATAGCTCAGGACTTTTCCGCTGTTAACGCTTAAATCAACAGTCTTTGCCGATTCGACAGGCGATAACTCGAGCCATTTGCCAATCGAAGCTGGCGAAGCAGTAATTGAACGTCCATCAATTTTTAGCACAACCTTTTGCTCAAGTATTGTCTGGGCTTTTTTGTACACCGAATCTATGTCGCTACGCGCAATTGCTGGTGCTAGTTCTCGGGATTTCGTCTCTAGTGGAGCACTCGACTGATTGCGGATGGCTGCCAAGATTAACTCGCGGCCATCGTCTGAATCATCAAGCGCATATCCTTCGCCGGTTTTTTCTGTCGTGAGCGCTGCTTTACCGTTTTTTATGTTTATTTTGGCATTTTGGGGTTTTGTGCTGGTTTTTGTTATCTGTTTTTTAAGCACACTTGCGAATGTTTTCTCATTGATTGTTAGCGTCAGCGGTACTGATTGGTTTTGCCACCACTGCATTCGCACCACATAGTTTGCCGGTTTTTGAGCCCGTAACGCTTCGCCTGCAGAGGCCTGAACATCAACAGCCACTCCGAGTTCTGTCAGACTAAATGTTTTACTATTGCCGTCAGGATACTGAACGTTCAGCTCATATGACTCTGTTTTTTGCTGTATGGCTTGTTCTAATTGTGTTTGCGACGAATACTGCGAGACCGGAATCCCGGCAATACTTGCTCGCGACAATGAACCCTGATACAAAAGCGCTCCAAAAGCCGCAATCAGCATCAAAACCAACAGTACAACGCAAGCAACAATATACTTGCGCGAAGAATGCTCATGTTGTTGTTTATTGTCACCAATAACGACATCGGCGACAGTATCAGTTTGAACCTGCTTTTTATCCATATTATTTACCTCGGGTGCATCCCGAGAACCCCTTGTGCTTTTCAAGAATATTGTAACAGTATATCTCGTTCCTGAAAATAGAATAAAAAAACATAAGGGAAATTTGGGTTTTTTTAAGTTATATGCTATATTAGGCGTACTAGAAAAAGCTGCTAAGTAACATCAATATCGATTACATTTTGTACGATACGTTCGGTTCTAGATAAATAAGTAAAGTTCGAGAAGAGGCGCAGCTAACTGGTTTGCCAGATTACCTCCGAAGAAACAGGAGAAATTAATGGCAACTAATCTATTTGTAGGCTCACTAGCTTATAGCGTCACAGACGACGAACTCAACGACTTTTTCAAAGCCGCTGGTAACGTCAAATCTGCAAAGGTCATCATGGACCGCGACACCAACCGAAGTAAAGGTTTTGGTTTCGTGGAAATGGAATCTGACGACGAAGCTCAAGAAGCTATCAAACAGCTAAACGGCAAGGACCTTAACGGTCGTGCAATTAGCGTCAACGAAGCTCGCCCACGCGAAGAACGACCACGTCGTGACTTCGGTGGTGGCGGTGGTAACGACAACCGTTACTAAATAATGGAGGAGGGGCTCGCCCCTCAAACCCTAAATAGCGAGGCCTTTGGCCTCGCTATTTTATTTGTGACGAGAAAGAATGACTCAGGCTCCCAACAAAAATCACTAATCTCGAACAGGTATCACTTTTTGTTATGATAGAGCAATGCAGCTTATCGCAAAATCTAAAAACGGAGTGAATGTCAGTTACGACCCGCAGCACTCCCACGCGGCAACACACTTCGAAGATACTCCGCAACTCAAAGAGCTAGTGGAAAAAGTAATAGGTAGACTAGACTTGAGAGGTCAGGAGATTGCGACTCATATTGACATGGGTAGCTTGACATGGGTAGCCCCGTTGGCACCTGCGATGTAGTTAAAGTAGATGCTAGTGACGAAATCGTGTATGGCGTAAGAAAAAATAGAGATGAAGATGGACTTGTACCTTTTACGAAAACTCGCCGTGGCGAACCATGCCCTTACGTGGCAGTTCATTTGGTGCCACAACCCGATAAGACATATGCTCTATTGAGCACATGGATTGGCACATTCGGCGGAGATGACGAACCGTTTCCGCAAGCGCCCGACGCCAACGAACGAAGCAAAGATTACTGGGATAAACATGCTTTCGTATATGGTAGTCAGGAAATAGTGCAAGGCACTGAAACTAGCGAATGCCCTTGGTAGGCGTAGCTTTTATTGTCATCCGCGTCTTGTTAAATTACTGTTTTTTTAATAACACCAAGCCCTATTCGTGGGACTGGCAGAGTCTTCCTAGGTTAACAACTTGTCGAGTTTGTTTGATTTGAGGGCGGTTTTGATTTCTTTTGCTAAGCGTTGGCCGACGCTCATGTTGTCGCCGTACATGTAGCCCGAATATGGGGTAAACATAGTGCCCGGGCTGCCCGGAATTCGCATGCTGACGTCGAAGACGAATAGTTCTTCGGTCGGTGGGCCGGCGGTAATTGCACCCTGCAGCGCGAACGGACCAATCATGCCTGGATCGTAATGTTTTTTGACGGCTGCGACAAAGTTTTCGCCAGCGACATAGGCTTTTTCGATTAACGATTCTTTTATCGTGATAGCTTGGTGGCCATTTTCGATGTATTTAGGCTGTACGTGTTTTAAGACTTCGATTTGCTCAGGCGCGGTCATGCGCAAAATCCCGTCAATGTTGGTTTGGCGCCGCGTATCTGTGCCTAAAAGCTCTAACGAATCGTCGAGCGGGGAATAGAAGAAGTTCAAATTCAGCTGCGGACCAACCACGAATTCTTCGATCACTGCTGCTTCTAGCGAGCTTCTGGTAATGTGGCCGGATTTTACAAGTTCAGCGCCACGCTTTTTATACTCAGCAAAATTACTTACTAAAAAGAAGGCTCGCTCGTATCCGCGCGATGCTTCGGCGGCTTTTACTAAAACTAATCGGTCGATATCTTTCGGATCTTTAAACTGATGCGGAATTTTAATTCCAGCTTCGTTCAACAAAAAATACTGATTGTTTGGTTCGTCGCGTTCTTCTTTGCGCACCAACACGCGGTTGCCTACAATTGGCACCATAAAATCATTCTCGATCGCATCAAAATCGCAGTACACCCAAAAATATCGGCTATGTACAAATACAACATTTAGATCGCGTAACTTTTTTTGCACGTCTGGCTTGGTAATATCCTTGAAATTATCGACAACAATGACGTGATCGACACAGCCTTTTTGTTCTCCGTTTTTACTTTTACGAGTCTTGTAGTATTTTTGGTACGTTTGCTCGCGGCCTTTTTGGGCGACTACAACAGATTCAAAACCTTCTAGTTTGGCGCCGCGGCAGACATCGAGCGCGCTGTGGCCACCAAGTGTTCCAATGCGAATTTTTTTGTGATCATATTTTTTTAGTGTGCTTTGAATATCTTTTCTTACAATCATATCTAGTGCCCGTTGTCTAAAACTTTATCAAGCTTCTTGGTTTTTATGGCTTGTTTGATTTCGCGAGCCACGCGACGGCCAGTGCTCATTGGTTCATTGTAGCGAAGGTCGGTATACGGCGATCCGTTTATGTACGGATTTGTGCCAGCCACAATGCGCGCTGAAATTTCAAACACCACAATGTCCAAGTCCGGAGTAACAATCGTTTCCAAGCAAAAGGGTCCAAATAATCCGCGGCCGTCGAGTTCGCGCGAAGCCTCAATTACCGCTTCGCCCATTTCAAAAAGTTGCGGCAGCATCGATTCACGAGCAACAAGCGTCAAGTTTCCCATGATGTTGTAGGAGCTTTCTATATTTAAATCCATCTGGTCTTTGGCGGCAATTCTGCCAATCGAATCCACGTTTGTTTCATACCGCCGGTCCATGCTCATGATCTCCAGTTCTTTAGTGAGCGGCGAGTAAAAATAATGCACGTACATCGGAGCACCAACCACGTATTCCTGAATCATATATTTTTTGCCTGGTTGAGATTTAATCTTTTTATAAAACTCTTTGGCTGTGCGAACCAAAAAGAATCCTTTGCCACCACCAGCGCCATAAAATTTTACAATCGCTGGGCCATCAATATCTTCAGGTTGTTTGTAGATTTTTGGTAAATCCAGTCCGGCAGATTTGAGCCATGTGCGTTGTTTGGTGCGACTTTCTTCCCATGGCAATATTTTTTTGTTACCAAAATATTGCACTTTAAATTTCTCTAGACTTTCCAGCCCAAATTGAAAAAACGAACCGTGGGGGATTAAAATCACGTTTCGTTTTATTAGTGTATCTTCGAGCTTCCCGAGTTCTTTGTATGTTTCAATTTCGATAATTTCGTCGGCAACTTTGAATGCTTGGTAGGGCTTTGACATGCCGTGTTTACAAATTACTAAGTTTTTAAATCCTTCGTCGCGAGCGCCTTTTAAGATTTGCAGTGCTGAGTGGCTACCAAGAGTTGCGATGGTGTATTTTGGTTTTCTAGAGACTTTTTTTACAAATCTTCGGGCTGTTTGTGCTGATTTTTGTGCTTGTTTTGAAACTGTTGCCATCGTGATTGTACCCTCAACTTATCATTCGAGTATATCACCTCGAGCCACAAGCACCACATGTGGGTAATATAGACAACGAGACAGCCGCCACGCGATTTTTGAAAAACAATTCCGAAAAGAAGCGGCGCTATTCGTTTCGCAGAGCCTGTATCGGATCCTTGCGCGCTGCTTTTACGGCTGGTGCTACGCCGAACAAAATGCCACTGCCAACAGACGCGCCGACAGCAATCAGCACAACCTGCCAAGGAATGAACGGCGACAAATCAGTCAGTACGTACAGCGCCAGACTAATGCAGCCTGCGATAACAAGGCCGAAAATGCTACCAAAAATACTCAACAATAACGCCTCGAACAAAAACTGATTTAAAATCTGGCGATTAGTTGCTCCGATTGCTTTTCGGATTCCGATCTCTTGAGTTCGTTCGGTCACCGAAGCAATCATAATATTCATAATTCCAACGCCTCCAACAATCAACGAAATGCCGGCCATGACAGTAACAAGTCCGGTTACAATTATTACGATATTGTTTGTCAGTGCTAACGTGTCGTCTTGGCTCAACACCAAAATATCTTTTTGGCCGCCGCGCGCCGCGTACACATTACGCTCAATTGCTTGTTTTACATTTTGAGCCTGATTTATATCCGTCGGCTTTACAAGAATTTGCGAAATCTGTGATGAATTTTGGCTCAAAGCTTTTCCGGTTGAAGACGGCACGAAAATCGCAGTGTTAAAATCTATACCAATAGTGAAGGGGTTGCTTTTAAACTCTTCGAACACGCCTTTTACGATGAGTTTTTCGCCGCGAAAATCGATCGATCGGCCAATTGGCACGTTTTGGTTAAACAAATCCTCAGCGACAGTTTTACCAATGACCACAAATTTTCCGCCTTCGTCTGCATCGCTCAAAAACTGCCCGAATGCAACTTTCTGGTTTGTAAGCTCTGGCAAATTACTGGTCGTTGCAATGACACTACCAGACGCAAACTCTTTGCCGTCGAAAGATGGTGAACCTGGCACAAAACTAATTGGCGCAGCAAAGCGCACGCCTGCAGTATCGACGATAGTATTAAGATCAAGATCAGTCAGCGAACCGGCGGACGAAGCAGGGAATAGCGAGTCAGCGGTCTTGTTGCCGGTCACATTTCGTCCAGCTTGGCCGGGTCGTACAATAATTAAATCCTGGCCGAAATCTTTGATTTGTCCCTGAATCTGCCGCTTAAAACCTTCGCCGACGCTAACAGTAGTCACAACTGCAGCGACACCAATAATTATGCCCAGCGTCGTGAGTAAGTTACGGAATTTCGATTTTTGGATCGACTCCCACGCCAACCTGAAATTGCCACCGATCATGATTTTTTACCCCGTGTTTTTGTAGTTGATTTTGTTACTTTTGTTTTAGCGGTTTTTATTTTCTTAAGCGCAGGTTTGATTGTCCGTTTTGCTGCTCGTGTTTTTGCTGGCTTTGCTTTTGCGTCTAAATCGCCGGGGATTGTTTTCATAAGTTCAGATACGCCGGCAAGATCATCGGCTTCGGATTTTTTGCTCACAAAATACATACTGCGTTTTAGGATTGATGGAATTTCGCCAATCTTGCTTTTTTCGTCGTGGATAATAATACCGTCGTGCATATAAATCACGCGGTCAGCATATTTTGTCAGCGATGGGTTGTGCGTCACCATCAAAACGGTGTTGCCGCTTTTGTGAATTTCGCTCAAAAGTTCCATGATTAGGCGGCTCGATCCGCTGTCCAAGTTTCCGGTTGGCTCGTCGGCAATAATTAAACTAGGGTCGTTAACGAGCGCACGAGCAATTGCCACGCGTTGCACTTGGCCGCCACTGAGCTGGCGCGGATAGAAAAATTCGCGGTCGCCCAGGCCGACGCGTTGCAACATTTCGCTGGCACGTTTGGCGCGGCGCACTGGCGTCATACCTTTGTAGGCAAGGGGAAGGGCAACATTTTCTAGCACTGTTAATCGTGGCAGAAGATTAAAGTTTTGAAACACAAATCCGATCGTGTCACGACGAATTTTTGCACGCTGATTAACTCGTAATTTTGATACGAATCGATCGCCCAACTTGTATGTACCGTGCGTAGGGTGATCCAAAAGCCCGATGACGTTCATGAGTGTCGATTTGCCCGAACCGCTTTGGCCCATGATTGCAATAAACTCGTTTTTTTCGACAGCAAAGTTAACTTCGTTCAGCGCCACAGTGGTGGCATCGCCGAAGCCGTACAATTTACTGACGTCTTTTATGTCGATTAAGGGCACGCGGGCTACTTGTCTTTCGGGTGGTTAATTTTAGTAATAAAAAAGGGCATGCGCTCATTCAGCGTAACCCCTCCATGCAGAAAATCTGCTCTACAATTACTATACGCTTTTTTACAGATGCGCCGCAACCTGTTTTTATATATTTTTGTAGTAATTTTTAAGTTATACTATTTTCGTTGGCGTTCGACGAGGAGAGGTGTCCGAGTGGCTGAAGGAGCACGCTTGGAAAGCGTGTATGTGCGCAAGCATATCGCGGGTTCGAATCCCGCTCTCTCCGCCAAAATTGAAAATCGGAATTGGAAGCCGAAATATGGTCGCGCCGAAGGCGCGACACTAATGCATTCCCCCCAAAAAATCCTGAATCTGAAAGGGTTTTCCACGCTCCGCGT
>ENA-ORBV01006953-ORBV01006953.1-microbial-mat-metagenome-genome-assembly--contig:-NODE-6953-length-19659-cov-5.963538_pt1 | contig 19659 bp, 23 predicted proteins | sample MGYA00237777_ERZ505514 | MGnify/ENA primary metagenome ERZ505514 (study PRJEB26160, sample SAMN06269048) | microbial mat metagenome | isolation source: Oligotrophic lake microbial mat | place... | reverse complement strand
GTGGCCTCGTCGAGGATCAGTACATCGGGGTTGGTCATCAGTGCGCGGCCAATGGTCAGCATCTGCTGCTCGCCACCACTGAGTTGCTGGCCGCCGTGGCCCAGGCGCTCCCTGAGACGGGGGAAGGTCTCCAACACGCGCTCAAAGTGCCAGTCCTGCCCGGCCTTGGACCGCGCACGCGCCGCTTCGGTGCTCCCCGCACGGGCGGCCATCTTGAGGTTTTCGACCACGCTCAGATTGCCGAAGATGCCCCGCCCCTCCGGAACATAGGCGATACCCAGCTGCGCGATCTCGTGCGGCGGGCGGCCGGTCATGTCGCGGCCCATGATCTGCACGTGACCCGAGCGGGGCTTGACCAGGCCCATGATGCTCTTGAGCAAGGTGCTCTTGCCCATGCCGTTGCGTCCCATCAGGCCGATGGTCTCGCCGCTGACCACCGAAAAATCAATGCCGCGCAGGACATGGCTTGCGCCATAGAAACTGTTGATGCCGCGGGCCTCGATCAGCGCAGTCGTGCTCACGACAGGTCTCCGTTGGCCCGCATGTCAATGCTCCTCGCCCAGGTAGGCTGCCTGCACGGTGGCGTCGCCGCGCACGGCATCGGGCGTGCCGCTGGCGATGACCTGGCCGTTGACCATCACGGTCAGGGAGTCGGCCAGTGTGAACACCGCGTCCATGTCGTGTTCGACCAGCAAGATGGCGTGGTCCTTCTTGATACGCAGCAGCAGCGCGACCATGCGTTCGGCCTCGGCCACACCCATGCCGGCCAGCGGTTCGTCGAGCAGCAGCACCTGCGGCTCGGTGGCCAGTGTCATGGCGATTTCGAGCTGGCGCTGCTCGCCATGGCTGATGGTGGCGGCGATCGCGTCGCGCCGCTCCTGCAGGCCCGCCATCTCGATGGCGGCACTGCAGCGCTGGCGCGCCCCGGCCGAACGTGCCGCAGGCCGCAACCAGCGCAGCGGATTCCACGGCTGCTGCGGGTCGCGCGATTGCGCGGCCAGGAACACGTTGTCCCAGACGCTGAAGGGCAGGAAGATGTTGGTTTTCTGGTAGCTGCGGCCCAGGCCCTGGCGGGCAATACGCTCGGGCGCCCACCCGGTGACGTCTTGTTTGCCGATCACGACCCGGCCGGAGGTGGGCGGCAGGTCGCCCGACAACAGGTTGGTCAAGGTCGACTTGCCGGCCCCATTGGGGCCGATGACGGCGTGGATATGGTCCCGCATCAGGTCGATGGACACGTTGTCGACCGCGGCCAGGCCGCCGAACCGCTTGGTGAGCCCACTGGCTTGCAACAACACGTCAGCCATCGTTGCGTGGCTCCGTCTTGCGCCAGCTGGTCACTGCCTGCACGATGCCCAGCACGCCGCGTGGCGCAAACATCACCACCAGCACGATGAAGCTGCCCATCCAGAGCTGCCAGTGTTTGCCCAGGTGCACTTGGCCGACATACGGCAGGTCCTTGAACAGGTGCAACACGTATTCGAATGTGAAGGCGCCGACGATGGCGCCGGCAAAGTTGCCCATGCCGCCCAGGATCACCATCATGATGGCATGGGCGCTCATGTGGAAACCCATGAGTTCGGGATTGATGTAGCCGGTGTTTACGCCCCACAGGTAACCGGCCAGGCCGGCCAGCGCGCCGGCCAGCGCAAAGGCGCTGAGCTTGTAGCCGAAGGTGCCGAAACCCATCGCGCGCATCCGGTGCTCGTTGACGCGAATACCGGCCAGCGCACGGCCGAACGGGCTCCACAACAAGCGGCGCAAGAAGACATAGACCGCCAGCAGCAATACCAGCGTGACGTAGTACAGCGTCACCTTGTTGTCGAGGTCGAGCAGCGTGACGCTGCCCAGCGCCACGGTGGGCTTGAAATAGATGTACAGGCCGTCCGATCCGCCCAGTGCCCGGTTGTCGAAGAACAGGAAGAACACCATCTGCGCGAATGCCATCGTCACCATGATGAAGTAGATGCCGTGGGTGCGCACCACGAAGAAACCGATCACCAGCGCCGCCAGGCCCGAAGCGAGCACGGCCAGCGGCAACGACCACCACAGGCTGATCGCCTCGGACTGTGGCATCACGAAGGCCAGCACATAACCGGCGAGCCCGAAATAGGCGGCATGGCCGAGCGAGACCATGCCGGTCACGCCCTGGAGCAGGTCCAGGCTCATCGCAAAGATCGCCAGGATCATCATGCGCGTGACCATCTGGGTGTAGAACTCGGTGCCGACGAAGGGGAAGGCGACCAGTGCCAGCAGGCCGAGCCAGAGCGCCACTTGCACGCCGCGCGGCAGGCGTTCGAGGTTGGATTTGGCTGCGCTCATTGCTTGAACAAGCCTTCCGGCTTCCACAGCAACACGCCAGCCATCAACATGTAGACCAGCATGCCTGCGACCTGCGGCAGCAGCACCTTGCCGAAGGTGTCGACCAGGCCCACCAGCAACGCCGAGATCAGTGCGCCCCGCACCGAGCCGATGCCTCCGATCACGACCACCACGAAACACATGATCAGCACCTGGGAGCCCATGTTCGGATAGACGCTGGAGATCGGTGCGGCAATGATGCCGGCAAATGCCGCCAGTCCCACGCCCAGCGCGAAGACGACGGCATGGATGAGCTTGATGTTGACACCCAGCGCTTCGGCCATGTCGCGGTTGAATGCGCCGGCACGGATTTTCATGCCCAGCCTGGTCTTGGAGATCAGCAGGTACAGGCCCACCGCCAGCAAGATGCACAGGCCGGCGATGAACAACCGGTATACCGGATAGGACAGGTTTTCGGTCAGCGGTATCGAGAAACGCAGCAATTCGGGAACCGGCACACCGTGCACGTCGTCACCCCAGAGCAGTGAGCGCATCTCCTCGAAGATGTAGATCAGGCCAAAGGTCAACAGCACCTGGTCCAGGTGGTCCCGGTGGTAGAAATGTCGGAACAGCAGCCATTCCAGTGCCAGGCCAAATAGCACCGCGAGCGCGGTACCCCCGATGATCGCCAGCGTCAGGCTGCCGAACAGGGTGGAAAACGCGAATGCCAGGTAGGCGCCGAGCATGTAGAAGCTGCCGTGCGCCAGGTTGACCACCCCCATGATGCCGAAGATCAGCGTCAGGCCGGCCGCCAGCATGAACAGCAGCAGGCCGTACTGGACGCTGTTGAGCAGCTGGATCAGGAAGGTCGGAAAGTCCATGGTTGAAAAAAAAACGGGAGGTCAGCCTCCCGTTGATGGCGAGCGGCGCCCGGTCAGCCCATCTTGCAGCCTGGGCCGTCGTCTGCCAACTGCTTGGCGGCAATGCCGATGACCTTGTTTTCGCCGTTTTCCACGCGCCGCAGGTAGATGTCCTGGATCGGGTTGTGTCCCTTGCTCATTTTCCACTTGCCGCGCGGGCTGTCGATCGTCGCGCCCGACATGGCGGCATGGAGCACCTTCTTGTTGGACAGGTCGCCCTTGACCGCATTGGCACCGAGCACCAGCAGTTTGCCGGAGTCGTAACCCTGCACCGCGTAGACATCGGGCTGGAGCTTGAATTCCTTGGCATAGGCCAGGCGGAACGCCTTGTTTTGCGGGTTGTCCAGGCCATCGGCGTAATGCAGCGTCGTCGTGACACCGTCGGCTGCGGCGCCAGCCGCCTCCAGCACGCCCTCGGTCAGGAAGCCGGAGCCATACAACGGGATCTTGCCCTTCAGGCCGGCGGCGGCGTAATCCTTGAGGAACTTGACCGCACCACCACCAGCGAAGAAACAGGCTACGGCATCCGGGTTCAGCGCCGCGATCTCGGTCAACTGGGCCTGGAACTCGACGTTCGGGAACGGGAGGGAGATTTCCTTGACGATGGTGCCGCCGGCAGCCACGAAGCCTTCCTTGAATCCGAGGAAAGCTTCGTCGCCTGCTGCATATTTCCAGGTGATCCAGACCGCCTTCTTGTGGCCGGCCTTGACCATCGGCGCGCCCAGCGCCCGGGTCGGCTGGGAGTTGCTGAAGGAGGCGCGGAACACGTTGGGCGCACACAACCCGCCCGTGGCAGCCAGCACGCCGGCATTGGGGATGATGCTCAGCACACCGGTATCGCGGGCGACCTTCTGGATACCCATCTGCACACCCGAGTGCACCGTGCCGACGATGACATCGACCTTGTCGCGCAACACCAGCTTGTTGGCGTTCTCGACCCCCTTGGGCGGATCCGACTCGTCATCGACCTTGAAGTATTCGATCTCGCGGCCACCGAGTTTGCCACCTTGCTCGTTGATGGCAAGTCTGAAACCGTTCTCGATTGCCACGCCAAGCTGGGCAAATGTGCCGGTGTAGGGCAGCATCAGGCCCACGCGGACCTTGCTGCCCTGGGCTTGTGCGATTCGGGGCAGATAAAGACCGCTGGCGGCGACGCCGATCAGGGCTGCGCTTTGGGTGAGGACCAGGCGACGCGAAGTCATGGGAAGCTCCTTGTAGTGGCGGCGGCTGGCGCAAGGGCCAGTCCGGGTTGAGACTCTTGCATATTACCCAGGGGCAGCCCGGTCGCAATAGAGGTTTGCCCGAGCTTGAGCAGAAAATATCTTCATACTGAAGAATCCGGGTTGTCGATGCTGCCGTGGCCAAGTCCCCTCACTGCGGAGCGGCCGTGCGCGAACGCCGTTTGCGCCGGGTATCGAGGTGCCAGGCCAGGAAGGGCAGGATCAATATCGATCCGGGCACGGCCCAGACCAGCAGATAGGGGCTGACCGACGAGAGCGACCGCAACATCTGCTTGAGTTGCTGGCGTTCCTCGGCGGTCCAGGTGCCGCCGTTGCGTTGTTTCATCAGCAGCGGCAATACGCCCTTGATCTGGCCCAGTTCCGTGCGCAGTCGGTTCTTCTCGCGGCTGTTGCCCGCCGCCATCGACGACACCCATACCGGCGCCCGCGGCATCCGGGCCTGGAAGGTCTGGGTGCTGTCCGGGTCGAACGCAGGTGGTTCGGCGGCGAGTGCTGTAGGCGTCGATTCAGCGGTGTCTTTCATGCGCGAATTATGTCGCAGCCGCGAAGGCCATGCAGCCCGCTCGCAGCATGCTTTACGTGTTGGCCACGAGTTTGTCGGCCGGGTAGGGCTGGAGCAAGGCCATGGACTGGTGAGCCGGGGCGTCGAGCCAGTCGTCCTGGGCGGCCTGCGGCAATACAACCACCATGCGTTTTTCTTCGTTCGGCCGGTGCATGTTGCGCATCAGCGGGTGGGCGTCGGCGTTGATGGTCAGCATCGTGAAACTCAGCACGATTGGGCCTTCGGGCGAGCGCCACCAGGACCACAGGCCGGCAATGGCCATGGGCTCGCCATCGGTGCGGGTGATGCGTGTGGCCACCGCCTTGCCCGAGCGCCAGTCGGGCTCGAAGATCGCGTCGGCGGGAATGATGCAATGCTGGTTGCGCCGCCAGGCATCGCGAAAGCTCGGCTTTTCGTGCACCGTCTCGCTGCGGGCGTTGAAGGTGCTGCGGGCGAGCTTGGCGTCTTTGGCCCAATGCGGCAGCAACCCGAACACGCCACCGACGGCTTCCACCGGGGGCACCGCATCGTCGCCTGCGTCCGCTTCGCGCGGACGGCGCAGCATGACGCCGGCATAACCCGGCCACATGTCGTACTTGCCGTCAGGGTCTGGCGGATAGACCCCAAACAGCCGGACGAATCGCTCACGTTCCTTGATGGCCTGATAGTGGCTGCACATGCCGGTGCAGTATACGGACCGTGCCAGGCCCGGTTCACACGCGGCGTCGTCGTGTGAACGGGAGCCTAACTCCGGCTCATACGCGGCGTCGTCGTGTGAACGGGATCCTAACTGCGCCCGCAGTGGGCCTGTTGCCAGACCAGTTGCGCGGCGGCCAGATCCTCCAGCGCGGTGCCGACCGACTTGAACAGCGTGATGTCGTGCGCGGCACGGCGAACGGTCTTTTCGTTGCGCGCCAGCTCGGCCAGTTCTGCCACGATCTGCCCGCGTTCGATGCGGCCGGCGCGCAGCGGTTGCACCAGATCGCCGGCCTCCGACAGGGCGCCGCCATACGTATCGACGCAGATACGCGCCATGGCCACGGCGTCATCGTCGGCCTCGCGCATGTCGGGCTTGAAGCCGCCCACCAGGTCCAGATGGGCACCCGGCTGCAGCCATTCGCCTCGCACCAGCGGTTCGGTCGAGGTGGTCGCGCAACTGATGATGTCGGCGCTGCGCACGGCCGCCTCCAGGTCATCGCAGGCCTGAGCTGGCAGGCCCTCGCGCAGCAGTGTTTCCGCCAGCGCCGCGCGTGCCTGCGGATTGCGGCCCCACACCAGCACCTGCGCCAAGTCGGGGCGCAGTGCATGATGGGCGCGCGCCATCCACAACGCCAGCTGGCCGCTGCCCACGATCAGCAACTTGCGCGCCTGTGGCCGGGCCAGGTACCGCGCCGCCAGGGCCGAGGCCGCGGCCGTGCGGCGCAGCGTCAGCGCCTCGCCGTCGAGCAAGGCCAGGGGCTGTCCGGTCTGGCGGTCGAGCAGCAGGTAGGTGGCCTGCACGGTCGCGACGCCACGTGCAGTGTTGCCCGGCATCACCGTGACGAGCTTGACGCCCAGCACCGTGTCGGTCCACGCCGGCATCAGCAGCAAGGCATCCGGCCCGCCCAGCGCATGGGCGTGGCGCACTGGAACCTGGGCTCCGGTGGCGAAGGCCTGCTCCAGATGGTCGACCAGCAGACGCCATGGCAAGGCAGCGTGAACATCGGCAGCAGTGAAGATACGCATGGCTGGAGGATGGTGGGGAAATTCGGTTACGGGTTGTGGTTGTGCCAGCCTTCGCCGGCTGGCCGGGTTTCGAGCCGGGTCACCTGCGCGCCATGAGCAATTGCGCGCTGCGCAACAGCCACCAGCCCAGCAGCAGTCCGAGCGCGTCGGCCAGCAGGTCGCCCCATTCCGCGAAGCGGTAACCGGTGAAAGACTGCAGCAGCTCGATCAGGCCGCCATACAGTATCAGTCCCGTCAGCGCGCTCGCGGTCCGGCGTGGCCAGGCCTGGCAGGCCAGGATCGACAGCCAGGCGAAGGCGAGCAGATGGTTGGTCTTGTCCCATCCCGTTGTGGGGGCATCGGCACCCAGCGGCAACAAGGACAGCGCTGCCACGACGCAGAGTGCGGCGGCCAGCGCGATGCGCCAGAGCAGCAGTGGGGGCGGCATGAAGGTCATGGTCGTGTGTTGCTGCGACGGCGCTTGCGTGCGTGGGCGATGTTACGCTGGCGCGTAGCGGGCAAATGACCGTATTGTCCGATCCGTGGTTGACTGGCTTGCCTGCGCAACGCCGGCGAGATGTAGCATCGACGCCACCATCGAAGCCGGGTTGATCGCCATGAACGCCACACCATCCATCGCACTGTCAGGCATGCAGGCCGCGCAGGTACGTCTGCAGGCCAGCGCGCACAACGTGGCCAACCTGGCAACCGAGGGTTTCCGGCGCCAGGAGGTGCAACAGAGCGCCCAGGCAAAAGGCGGAGTCAGCACCGAGGTGGTGCGTGCCGAGGTACCGGGATCGGACCTCGTGCGGGACGTGGTCGAGCAGTTGCAGGCCAGGAACGCCTTTCTTGCCAACCTGTCCGTGTTCAAGGCCAGCGACAAACTGACAGGAACGTTGCTCGACACCCGGATTTGACCGACCACATTGCGGCGTTGCACCGTCAGGCTCAACGGGTTTCAGTTCCGGGGCGCAGCAGCCTGCGCTGCATAACGCGCCGCGTTGTCGCGGTATTCCTGGTTGTCAGGCGCGAGTTTGGCCAGCCGCGCGTACAGCGGTGCCAGTTTGTCCGGCGTAGTCTCGGCCAGGGTTTGTGCCACCAGCGTTCGGATCTCGATTTCGGTGTCGATCAGGGTCAGCATCTGGGTGATCCGCGGGTCGTTGAGGGGGGCGAAACGCGCCAGTTCGTCGCGCGCCTTGGTCAGCGAATCGCGCTCGATGTTGCGCACCGTACGGTCCGCCAGCATCGCACGTACGGCGTCGATCTCGGTCGAGAGGCGGGTCTTCAGCACCTTGGCGATCCGATCGCGTTCGCGCAGTTCGGCCTGCAGACGCCGCTCGTCTTCCTGATCCTGGAGATGGCGCTGTGCAGCGGCGACGAGCACCAGCGCGACTGCGGCCACCAGCACGAGGACCAGCGTTGACCGGATGCGCACTGCGCCGGACACGCGCTGCCGTTGCCACTGCACGGCAAGGCGCCAAAAGGCCGCCAACGCGCCGAGGGTGATGACGGCATAGGCGACAACGATCATCGGTGACCGAGCGCCCAGGATTTCCTGCAGTTCAGCCAATGTGCCTCCTTCGGAGTCGATCTGCCAGTCGCGTGTTTGTCGCGTGACCGATGGTTGCGGTGCGGCGGTACAGGGCACGTGTTACGGGCATGTTCGTCGTTTTCCCTTCATTGCCGATAGCATAATCGCTCGTCAACGGCTCGCGCCTGGATGTCTCGTGTACTTTCGGGGCGCCAGCGCGGCGAGATTGGTGCGTCGTGACGAGCACCATTGCGGTGTCGGTTCGCAGCATCTTCGTCGCCCCTTCCTGGTCGAAATGCCGTGTATGCCGGCAACGCGCCTGCAGCCACGGTGCTGGCAAGCCGGTTCAACCGACCGACGGCTTCAGGACCGCTGGGGTGGTGTACTTTCGACCGCCAATAACCATTGACACACGTCAACATCCTTGCGCTGTCGGTCCACAACTTTCTTGTATTTCAGAAAATACTGAAAATTCAGAAAGAAGCGAAACATGAACCTGCCACCATTGACGCAAAAGTTCGTACTGCATTTCGGCGAGATGGGCAGTCGATGGGGCATCAACCGCACGGTCGGCCAGATCTATGCGGTGTTGTACGTGGGATCGCGGCCGCTCAATGCCGACGAACTGGGCGAGGCGCTCGGATTCTCCCGTTCCAACGTCAGCATGGGGCTCAAGGAATTGCAGTCCTGGGGCCTGGTGCGGCTGATCCACCAACCCAATGACCGGCGCGAATATTTCCAGGCGCCCGACGACGTATGGGCGATTTTCCGCACGCTGGCCGCCGAGCGCCGCAAACGGGAGATCGACCCGACTTTGTCAATGCTGCGCGACGCGCTGATGGAGCTACCCAGCGTACCCGAAGACATCCATGCACAGGAGCGCATGCGGCAGATGCATGCATTCATCGAGCTGATGACGGACTGGCTCGACGACGTGCAAAAGATGGATTCGGAAACCCTGGCCAGCCTGATGAAGATGGGCTCGCAGGTGCAAAAGCTGCTGGAAATGAAGGACCGGGTGAAGCAGGTATTTACCCCCGCGGGACGGACGCCAGCCCGGGTGCTGGCAGAGCCCGCGCCCGCGCCTGGAAGCGAGCCGCCCGGCCCGAAGCACAACTGAACGATCAACAACGAGTAATCGACCATGGACTCCTGGGACCCATTCGTATTGGCGCGCATCCAGTTTGCCGCCAACATCACCTTCCACATCCTGTTCCCGACCATCAGCATCTCGCTGGGGTGGGCATTGCTGTTCTTCAAGACACGGTTCGTTGCCACCGGGCAAGCGCACTGGATGCAGGCCTACCAGTTCTGGGTCAAGATCTTTGCGCTGACCTTTGCGCTGGGCGTGGTCAGCGGCATCACGATGAGTTTCCAGTTCGGCACCAACTGGCCCGGCTTCATGAACACGGTGGGCAATGTCGCCGGGCCCTTGCTGGCCTACGAGGTGCTGACTGCGTTTTTCCTCGAGGCCACGATGCTCGGCATCATGTTGTTCGGCCGCGGACGGGTCAGCGAACGGGTACACACACTGGCTACGTTGCTGGTGGCCCTGGGCACGACAGCTTCCGCGTTCTGGATCCTGGCGCTGAACTCGTGGATGCACACGCCGGCCGGCTTCGAGATGATCGACGGACAGGCGCACGTGACCAGCTGGATGCAGGTCATCTTCAATCCGTCGTTCCCGTACCGGCTCACGCACATGCTCATCGCCTCCGGCTTGACGGTGTCATTCCTCCTGGCCGGTATCAGTGCCTATCGCTGGCTGCGCCACGACCGCGGCGCCGATGTGCTGGCCACACTCAAGGCCGGCGTCTACGCAGCGGCGCTGCTGATCCCGGTACAGATCGTCGTGGGCGACCTGCACGGGCTCAACACGCTCGAGCACCAGCCGGCCAAACTTGCCGCAATGGAGGGTATCTGGCAGACGCAAAAAGGCGCGCCGGCGGTGTTGTTCGCCCTGCCGGATGAAAAGACGCAGACCAACCGGTACGAGCTGGCGATTCCCAAACTCGCCTCGTTCTACCTCACACATGACTGGAATGGCGAGATAAAGGGTATCGCCGCGTTTGGCGACCTGCATCCGCCCGTGGCGCCAGTGTTCTGGGCCTTTCGCATCATGGTCGGGACCGGTTTGCTGATGCTCGCCGTGAGCTGGTTCAACGCGTGGCGTATTCGCAAGGGGCGCGCAATGATGCCGTGGATGGCTCGCGTGCTGGTCGCCATGACGTTCTCTGGCTGGGTGGCTGTGGTGTCGGGCTGGTATGTGACCGAAATCGGCCGCCAGCCCTGGCTCGTGCATGGCGTGTTGACCGCGGCGCAGGCCGCCTCCGAGGTGCCGGCTGCCAATATCGCAATCACGCTGACGATGTACCTGTTGTTGTACGTCGCGCTGCTGCTGGCCTATGTGCGAGTGGTCTTCTACCTGGCGCGCAAGCCCGAAACTGCGGCGCAGCCGCTGCAGCCCGCTGGGGTGAGGCCGCGCGCGCTCCAAGCGCGGGAGGGAGCGGCGTGATGGATCTGGTACCCGACCTGAGCCAGCCCGCAGGCTGGTTGCCGCTGGTATTTGTCGGCGTGATGGCGCTGTCGATGCTCGCCTACGTGATCCTGGATGGCTATGACCTGGGCGTGGGTGTGTTGTTGCGCCATGCCGACGACGGCGCGCAGAAGGACACGATGATCGCCAGCATCGGTCCGTTCTGGGACGCCAACGAGACCTGGCTGGTGCTGGGTGTGGGGGTTTTGCTGGTGGCCTTTCCGGTGGCGCACGGTGTGATCCTCGGACACCTGTACCTGCCGGTGGCACTGATGCTGGTGGCTTTGACGCTGCGCGGCGTGGCGTTCGATTTCCGTGTCAAGGCGCAGGCCAGCCACAAGCATTTGTGGGACCGCGCCTTCCAGCTGGGCTCGATGCTGGCGGGCTGGTCGCAAGGTTACATGCTGGGTGCCTTGATCACCGGTTTCCAGGACGGGGCGTGGAACATGTTGTTCAGTGCCCTGATCGGCCTGTGCCTGCTGGCAGCGTATCGGCTGCTGGGCGCCGGCTGGCTGATCATGAAGACCGAAGGCCGGTTGCAGCGCAAGGCGGTGGATTGGGCGTGGTCCAGCTTGTGGCTGACGGCGCTGGGAATCGCCACGATCTCGATCGTCACGCCGTTGGTCAGCAGCCGGATCTTCGACAAATGGTTCGCCTTTCCCAACGTGGTGTTGCTGCTGCCGATTCCACTGGTGACGCTGGTCTTGTTCGTGCTGATCGCGCGCAGCCTGCGGCGCTTGCCGAAGCGGCTGGAGCAGGGCAATGAATACGGCGTTGCCGTGCCATTTGCCGGCACCATCGGCATCATGCTGCTCGCGTTCTATGGCCTGGCCTACAGCCTGTTTCCCTGGCTGGTGATCGACCGCATCACGCTGTGGCAGGCCGCCAGCGCGCCGCAGGCACTGATGGTTATTTTCTACGGTGTGGTGCTGGTGTTACCGGTGATCATCGCCTATACCGTGTTCGCCTATCGGGTGTTCTGGGGCAAATCGACGGCGCTGGTGTATTGAGCCTGGTCCGCCGGATGCGTCGTGGAATTGCCGCAGGTCAGTGCAGGGTCGCCTCATTTTGATCCGGAACATGGCGGGCGGGCGGGTGCTGTGGCAAGATGGTCGTCATGAGTCAAACCTACGGCATCGAGGCGCACGAGCATCAGGATCCGACGCCGCATCGCAAACCGGTTCGTTATGTTGTCGTGATCGACGCCGGCGGCTCGAAGGCCGCGATGTTGTTCCTGGAAACACGCGAACTGGTGGCGCAGATCGATGCTGGCGCGGAGGAGGTCAACTCGATGATCGCCGGGATACAGCCGCAGATAGGCGCCCTGGGGCCAGAGTGGAATGCCGCGCTGCAGGGGCACAGCGTTCGCGACCGGGTTGATGCGCGGATCTACGCGCTGGGTATCTGAGCGGCGCGGGAATCGCGTTGCGGCGCCAGATAGTCGAACGCGGCTGCTGCCGCGATTCACGCGTGGTGTGCGCACGGCTCCCACGGCAACACGGTGCATCCGCAATGCGTGCGCAGGGTAGCGGATTCGGTAATGGTGCCTGCGCCCGACGGTGCCACCGCAGCGCCGATGGCGCGCGCAGGCGACTGCCGGGCCAATGGTGTCGGGCCGGGTGGCGGCATACCGGTGCTGGCAGGAATCCAGCGCAGGAAAGGCGACGGGTCCGCGACGTTCTGGATGTACCAGGTTTTCTTGGCGGAGTCCCAGCGGGCGCCCAATGCCTTGGCGGCATCCTTTTCTGCGAATGGTGTCACGAGGTCGATTCTCATGGCGGGCATTATCGGTTGCTATCGGTTGCTATCGGTTGCTATCGGTTGCTATCGGCCGCTGGCGACGTGCATCGCTCTGCCTTGCGACGCCCGACCGGCCCGAACTGGACCGGACATGATCAGCACACGGGCGCGCCAATAACCATCAGTGCGCCAACACCCCGGCTCGAACCGGAGAAAGGTCTCCCTCGACACCTGGCGGCCTCCACAAGAAACGCAGGGTCCAGGTGATCCTGCGCTCGAAGAAGTCGATGGAAAGCGGATACCAGCCGGGCTTGGCGACCTCCATCGTGCCGACGTCGGAGAACTGATCGTCGTGGACGCCAGGGTCCTCGACGATCATCTTGTCGTCGATCCTCAGGCGCACGCCGTCATTCGATTCAAATGCGAATTTGTAGGCGCCGGCCTTGTCGAGATGGATGAACCCCGTGATCCTTGCCATCACGCCGTCGGCTGCATTGCTGGTCAGCACCTTGCCGCTGCCACCATCGAAGTCCAGCTTCGCCAGCGGCGCACCCGGCTCGCACTTGATGCTCTTTTGCCACGTGGCAATCTCGTCGACGTGTCGGATTAACCTGTACATGTAGCAGACTGCCAGCCCCGGCTTGCGCTCGGCGTCGGTCGTTGCTACTTGCGCGTGGCCGCTGGGTGCCCAGGTCAAAAGGCCGCTTCCAGCCAACAGGGCACAGGCCCAGAACGACTTCATGTTTCGCATATTGCTCCATGGGATCTGTGTTGCGCTGATTGTCAACACACTGCCGGCGTTGGTCAACGGCGGAGCGATGGCGCGGGTGCGATCGAACATCGGGTTTGCCCGCATGGGCATGGTTCCCGCGCCATCTCATTTCCACGGCAGTGATGCACAGTTTCCCCAGACAATCTTGACCATTTGGCTCAATCCCCGGCGCCGACGCAAGCTGTTCAAGATTATTCCTTTCGGAATCATGTGGTGCGCGTTCAGCCTACCCTACTTACTGCTCGAATATGGCCTGTTGGGTGATGCAACCGAATATCCGTCGACCAAGAATCCCTATGACTATCACAATGCCCTGTTGGTGACGCCGATCGCAGCATTTGTCATCGGAACGTTGCTTGGCGTGGATTGGTGCCCCAATTCAAGGCGGGGTTCCATTGCGGAACTGCCACCACAGGTGAAATTGGAGCGTTGAAGAAGGAGCTGTTTTTCACCGGAGATGTGACGGCCGACGGATCGCGAACTGCTGACAGCGGCTCAGGCGAGCCGATTTGCCTGATGAAAACCCTCGCTGCCTTTCGACTGCGGATTTCAATATGTTGGCTCTTCGACCTGGGCGCGACCCAGCTTTTGACCTTGCTCTGCGCCTCGAAGTAGTCAACCTCGACGCACTGGGGCTGGAGCGATGTTGCATTCGCGGCGCAGCAGTGCCTGCGCGTCCTGAATTGCAAGCGGCTTGTCGCTGCGCAGAACAGGCTCGGCCTCTTGCGCAAAATCATTCCACAAGTCGATGTAGTCGCCCTGCAGTGTCAACGGTGCATGCTGTCGGATGAACTGGCGGGGGAGTTCCTGGTCAAGGCCGGACTTGTGGACCTTGCGGATCAGGCTCGCTGCCGTGGTTTGCGTCAGCAAGGTCGCGTGGCTGCTGCCTGCGGCAATGCGCAGAAACAATGTGAGCAGGGAGCTGTCATCGAGATGGCCGCCGGTGGCCTTGTCCCAGACAGCGGAGTTCTGCCGCTCGAAGTGGTCGACCTCGGCCAGCGCGTCCTCGCGCCAGAAATAGCGCCCGATGAAGGCAGGTGTCTGGGTGAACAGGCGACGTATGGGCAGGGCCGGATCGCACATTCGCGGCAGATCGGTCACAACCGATTGCCGGACGGACTCCACCACGTCCCGGAATTGCTCGGACAGGTCCTCGGGCAATCGGACGGCGGCATTGTCCGCGCCGGGGGAGGATTGGCGCGCGCATTTCTTGCGCATGGCCGCGACCTGCTTTTCAAATGCGGGCCAGTCCGGCATGGTGCGGCCATTGCCGGTTCCCATGAGCAGCGCCGTGCGGATCACGGCTTCTGCGTCCACGCCAGCCTCTGCGAGTTCTTCCGCGTCCATGGCTAGCTTGTTCGCCATCCATGTTGCCGCATCGATCATCGACGTGGTGTGCAAGCGCTGCGACCTCTCGGCCCGATAGTCATCCAGATTGCGCAACGACCACTTGGCGAGCAACGGGATGTGTTCATCGCGAAATCCTGGCGGCTCCTGCATGCCGAAGTGGCTGCTTTGCGGCATGCCGATCAGGGTCTTGAGCATGTCTGCGCCGCCCTTGGATCGCGACAGCAGGGAGTGGTCACGCAAGGCCTGTGCGGCCAGGTTCAGGTCTCCGTCGCTGTTGTCTTCCAGGTACAGGCTTACCAGGTTGACCATGCGGTCCTTCGCCAGTTCCAGCTCGGGGCGCAGGAACTCGGTGCCGAAGTAGCGCGCGATCTGCACGATACCCTTGGGTGCCTCCAGGCGCATCCTGGCAAGGCGCTCTGGCGCGATGATGCCGTGTCGCACACCGTGTTGCAATGCCTTCTCGAAGAAGGGACGGTGGTCGAACAGCGTGACGGACTGGGGATCGGGCTCCGGCAGACTCGACATGGCGATGGGGTTCGATCGCCGCTCAGATGGCGGACTCTTCCTCGTCGTCCCGCGCGACTGGCGTGGCGCGCCCACGGTCGGTGTCGCCGGTCTCGATCTTGCCGCCGTCCTCGTCGGGCAGTTCTTCGTCATCGGCCAGCCCCAGCTCAAAGGCCTGCGCCTTGGCACGCATGACCAACAGCATCTCGATGAACAGATCGGGGCACTCGTAGCGCAACAACCAGGCCATCTGCATCCAGTCCTGGTCGGCGATCTCGTCAAGCGCGACCCTGGCCTGGGCGTATGCCGATGCGAACAAGGCCTGTTCCGACAACATTTCGCCGCCTTCCTCTGCCGTGTCGAAGGTACCGGTGCGGGCGAACGCCTCGATACGGCTCCACTTGTCGGCAAAATAATGGGCCACCGCTTCGCTGCCGCCCTCCAGGTCGGCAATCGCGTTCAGGAACTCGACCGGTTCGGCGTCTTCGCGAAAGATGACCGAGTTCACCATGCCCCGCAGATGGGTGTGGGCGAGATCCTTGTACTGCTTCTCGATCACCATCGCGCGGGCGAACTGGCTCGGCGTCACGAGCAGATTGATGATCGATTCCCTGGACGGGTCGTACTCGCGGATAACCGCCAGGATGTCCTTGGGCGCAAGTTGCTCCAGCACCACCACAAGGGCTCCATCGCCGTCGGTATCGGCGAGTTCGGTCAAGGCCGATTCGGCGCCGCCAATGTCGCCCGCGGCAATCAGGCTACGGGTCTTTTCGATCAGTGCGAGGTGGTTCATGGTTTGGCTGAATATCCCTGGTGTCGGTTCATTCCTTGCGGTCGAAACCCTGCTCGACCATCCAGTCGGCACTGGCTTCTTTTTGGGCCTGAGCGGACGCGCTGACATCGTCGTCGGCCGAGAGGTAGGCCTGGTCATCGGCGTGCTCCGCGTTTTCGCTGTTGTCTTCGTCGTCGTCGTGGTCCGCGCTGTTGTCGGACAAGGAGGGGCCAGACATGCCGAACAGGTATTGCGCACCAGCGGCCACCGTCATGAACCAGTCGCCGGCAGGCTGCGCGCGAATGGTCCGCACCATGGCGTGGGCCCATGGGGCTATGGCAATGGTGTCGGCAAAACTTTCCCACTCGGGCAGGTCTTCGGGCTCGCAGCACAGGATTTGTTCCATGGCCAAGGGCGTGCTGAAGGAAAACGCCTTGTGAAACACGACCGCCACCATCTCCGGGCTGAGTTCAAGCATGTGGACCAGGAAATCGAGTTCCCCGCGTCTTTGTGCCAGCCGCTGTTGAAGCACGAAAGTGCCTTCCGAGTCCTGGCTCAGGTCCTCGATTTCGGCGAAGTAGGCCGACCGTAGATGATGAAAGAAAGGGGATATGTGCATGCGGTCAGGTTCAGATCAGGCGATTGAAATAAGCGGCCCAGATGTCACCGGCAGTGCCGAGCGGGTCGTCCAGCAGGTTGCGTTTGCGGTTGTTGTCGTAGACGCCGCGTCGGGTGTCGTTGGACAGCGTTTCATACGCCTCTTGAACGCCACGGAAACGCGCGGTGGCCCCCTTTGCGGAGTTTCGGTCCGGGTGATGCAGGCCCGCTTGCTGGCGATACGCCGTCTTTATCTCGGCAAGAGTGGCTGCGCTGCTGACACCCAGCGCGGCATAGTGGTCTTTCAAGCAGAACTTTCGTGAGCGGCAACCCGAAGCACAACGCCGTGATCGCTGGCAGGCCGGCGGTACTTGCCTGGCAGGGCAATACCAGGCCACGCGGGGCCACTGCATTGACGGGACAGCGCAGGCCTGCGCGTGCGAGCCAGCGATTGTATTCCTTGTGTATCAATGACTTGGCGATGTGATCGCACCGGGTGCTCAACCCTGTAGCGGCTGGGTCGGCAGCTGCCTGGCACGCAGACACTGCCCCTACACCCATGCGTGTTTGGCGGCGATCATGGTGGGGACCCGGCCACCCAAGTCGCCGCACTGGTTGCGGCAGATCCGGCTCATCGAACACGATTTTGCCTGCGTTCGCGCATTTTCGGAGAGCGTAATACCGCTATGGAACGGTCGGGAGGGCAGGTGGCCATTGTTCTTTGCCGTAGGGGCAGTGTCATGCTGTCGATTCAGTCAAGCGGTCGAAATCCGAACGGTCTTGAGACGCCATTGCCCGCGCGCATTTGGCCAAACCGGGCATCACCAGAAGGCTTGACACCTCGTCGCTCTATCCTCGTTGCTGGCGGTCCCAGTGTTCCGTCGTAGCGCAGGCGCTTGACCGGGTCGGACAGGATTGAATAAGCATTGTTGATTTCAGCTGAGCGCGCACCAGAGGCCTCGGCTCCGGAATTCTTGTCGGGATGAAGAGACTGGACCAGCGAGCGATAAGCCGCTCGCAGCACATGGGGAGTCACGAACTGACTGACTTCCAGCATGTCATACAACGTGCGTTCAAACTTCATGGTGACTCCCAGTGCTTCGAGCAGGCGCGATTGCCTATGGTGAAACCATGCCGAGTCTTCGTCGGTGTGGCACCGCACATATCTGGAAGATTCAGACGGTAGTCCGGTCTGGCGCCGTCAGAACTGACCGGTCTTCAATGCCTTCATCTGCGTACCCCGTCTTCGGCCTGGCACTACCATCAGGTTTGAGGATTTGCCCAGCGTGCCACGCACGATTGGCACGAAGCCGAGCTCCTGGTGCATCGGAAAGACAGGAAACAGACAAACCTATGCGCTGGCTCAAACCCACATTGACCTCGATCTATGGCCTTCTGGGCCACACAACTCCCTCGCAAGGGCGGTCGGCGGTGTCGCGACAGGAAAACATTCGCCGCGTCATGCTCGATGCGATGGCCATCGAAAAGGTAACTGGGCATCATCACATGCTCGTTCGCAGGCTCTACTATGCAACCGATATTCAGACGCTTTGGTATGCCCGCAGTGACGTGATGTCCGTGCTCGCTGAAGAACTGGGTGAGACAACCGCTCGCGAAAAGCTTCGTGTCATATCTGAGCTTTTTGAGGGCCTGCTACCTGAAGCCAAGCACTCTCTGCAATCGCGCGCTCCGGGCTCGACAACCCGCGGATGATGCTGTACGCGTCCACACAATGGTCGGACCCGCTCACCCCTTTTCCTCTGTGATAGTCACTCAACCGCTTTCAAAAAGGCCCAGCCAGTTCGTTCCGGTGGGGTTGCCAATGCGCTGCGAACTGGCTGGCGATGCCTTGCTTGCGTATTCGGATTTGCTTTGTGACCGCGTCGGGCACCCGCCGGCCGGCAGAACACGACGAACAGCGGGCACTCGATAAGCGGTTGGCTTGCAGACGTTCGAGGGTCTTGGGGTGTGTGGCAAACTATGGACTCACTCCCAGAGCCACGAAATGCTTCAACTTCGACCGTCGTGTGAATGCTGCGACAGGGCCCTTCCGCCAGAGTCCACTGATGCATGCATTTGCTCATTCGAGTGCACGTTTTGCGCTTCATGCTCCGAGAAAGTATTGCATGGCGTATGTCCGAATTGTGGAGGCGAACTCGTTGCCAGGCCGCGGCGCCCAGCCAGCAAGCTCGCCGCAAACCCGCCTTCAACAGTGCGCGTATACCGCCCCGATGGATGCGCAAAGGTTACGTAAGAAAAACCCGCCCATTAAGAAATCCACCAACTTTCGACAGTGGGTTTCCAACCGAACTGTCCAATATTTTTGGCGAATTTCAGCAAATCTGGTCATGTATCCATGCGGGTTGCCGCTCGGAACCTGTCACGCATTTGTGATGCCGGTCAGCCGTCGGTGAAGCTCGACGACAAACAATCGCCGGGATGACTACGTGCCAGCGAACCCGAACTGCAGGGCGCGCTCACGGATAGTCCTGACCGCCTCGCCCAGATCCATTGGCTCCAGCTTGTTCTTCTTCAGGAACGCTCGCCACTGCAATTGCTTCGTGGCGTCGTCGGCAAAGACATTGCTCAGGCCAATTGGGTGGGCGCCGGGCATGGCGGTACGCCGGCGGGCGAAGGTTGCTTTGACGGCGCGCTGCAGTTCCGCATCGTCCAGCGTGGCGTCGCGCAGCAACACCCAGAGGTCGAAGAAGTCCTTCATGCGGGTGTTGGTCATACCCAGAACGGTCACGGCGTGCGGCTTTTCGGCGACGACCGTTGCTTGGGGTAGGCATGCAGCCTCGGTGCGGGTACATCGGGCAGCAGGGTCGGATATGTGACCGGCTGCGCATCGGGCGTGACCGCATCGCCGAAGCCGACGTCGATCTGCCAGGGCCAGGCGCGCGCCGTCGAGGGTGGCGCGCAGATCGATGCGCACGCCGCCATAGCCGGCGTCCTTGCGAATAGGGGTGCCCGCGGTCGACTCGGAGTCGAACGCGATGCCGTCATCCACCGCGATGCTGCAGATGGACCGAAAGACGCTGACCAGCGTGGGCACGTCGTCCGGGCCGAATCCCAGTCGATCGGCGTCGCGCGTCGGCCGATGCGACTGGCCATACCAGAGCTGGAACAGCAGCGCGCCCTGGAGCAGGA
>ENA-ORBV01006952-ORBV01006952.1-microbial-mat-metagenome-genome-assembly--contig:-NODE-6952-length-19662-cov-14.241665_pt1 | contig 19662 bp, 14 predicted proteins | sample MGYA00237777_ERZ505514 | MGnify/ENA primary metagenome ERZ505514 (study PRJEB26160, sample SAMN06269048) | microbial mat metagenome | isolation source: Oligotrophic lake microbial mat | place... | reverse complement strand
GTGGTGCCGTCGATCACGGCGGCCCCGCCGTTGAAGACCACAAAGCCTGCGCCCGCCGGCGTGATCGTGCAAACACCAGTGGCCGCCACGCAGCCTGCGTCGGACATCGGAATATTGAAGTTGATGTTATCGAGCCCCGCAGCGGTGTTCGCCAAGGCAATCGCCCCGCGCAGCGAGCAGTCGTTGGCGGCAGCGGAGCAGGCAGATAGCGAAAGGTCTGAGGTCGTGTCGACGGTAAAGATCGCCGCCTGCGCCTGCTCAACGAACACGCCGCCGCCAATGGTCAGCAAGCAAAAAATGGCGCGGCAGAATGGCATTCGATGGGTGCTGGACATGAGCAACTCCTTGGCGAGGTTGGTTGCCGCATGCTGCGATTTGAAGCGGCCGCTCGCCACCCCGAAACTGGGGTAGGTTAGCCCAGCCTGCCCTGCGCCAACCGTAAGGCGACGCAGGTTCCAGTCGGGCCTGATCGAACATCGAGACTCGCGTCGATCACTTGCGCGCGCTGCTGCATGCTGTCTAGGCCGCGACCACGCTCGGCCTCCGCCGCAATGCCTGTGCCGTCATCCTCGATATCCAGGTGCAGAGTCGATTCTCGCCCTTCCTCGACCAGCTTGGCGCTCACTCGAATGGTCGATGCAGCGGCGTGTTTTAACGCATTGGTGATGGCCTCTTGAACAATCCGCATGACGTTCAGCACGACGGTTGGCGGCACGGGTTGCAAGTCTGGCAGCTGCGCGGTGCGCCATTCGATCTTGACTGGCAAATGGACGAAGGCCGGATCGAGGCGTTGTCGCAGCATGCCCAGCGCCACACTCAAGTCAGCACAGGCACCGTCCAGCGAATCGATCATCAGGCGCAGATCGTCCAAGGTCCTGCGCAGTTGCAGCTGCAACTCGGCAGCCGGCAATTGGCCGTTTTGCGCTTGACCGATCAAGGCCACCAGTTGGCCACCGACGCCGTCGTGCATGTCGCGCATGATGCGATGACGCTCCTCAGCCAAGGTCCGCGCCTGTTGCGCTTCGCGGCGCAGGGCGAATTCGGTTTCAAGCTCAGCGCTGCGCTCGGCCAGCGCCAGCACCAGTTGCGCTTGCGAACGCTCGGCGTCGGCTAAGGCCCGCACGATTCGAATCACCAGTGCGGCGAATAGCAGAATCAGCAAATACAGTGCGCCCCAATGCAAGGTGTAACTGGTCAAGGGTTGCCCACTCACGCCCAGCGCCGCCAAGCTATCGAACACCCCCAACACCGCCAACATAATGACGGCGGCGGCAAACCATGCCGGTCGCGGCGAAGTCATGCGCTGGCGCTGTTGCCACCAGAACGTCGCCAGGTACGCGAGCAGGGCGACTTGGCTGCATCGGTAGACCAACTCAAAGCCAAAGAGCCATGTAAGACCCGGCCAACGCGACACTGCAAAGCCGGCAATGGCCAGCACGACCAGCCAGCCGAAGAGGCGCTCATGCTGCGGCTTGGGCGCACCGACAAAACGATGCGAGAACTTGATCAAACTCCACAACGACAGCGCCAACGCGGCGTGTACAAGCACACTCCAGATCAACAGCGGTAGCGGTCGCCACGCAAAGGCAAAGTTGCTGATGTAAATCGCGCTGGCGAGCAAGGTGAGGGTGAACCAACCGTACAGCGACTCGTGTCGGCGCACCCATGCGATGGGAAGCAAGAAAAGCGTGATCGCAAAACTCACCACCAGCGCCAACTGCGCGCCGCGCTGTCCGACCACGGCGTTGCGCTGCCAGACCGGCGCAAGGATGGCGCGCGGCCCCAAATACACCTCGCCGAGGTAAATCCGCTCCAACGCGCCGGCACCGCTGCGCAACTGGAACACAATTTCGTTGCTGCCGAGGTGCAACACACCCGCCGGCACCGCCAGCAAGACCGGAATCGACGAGTACGAGGTCGCGGGTGATGGGTCGGGCTCGCGCAGCATTTGCCCGTTGATCAGCACGCGGCCGTCGCGGGTCATGGCGTTGATAATCAGCGCCTGATCGAGCAATTGTGCGGCGCTCAGGGTGCGCTCGGCACGATACAACCGACACCTGCTACGCACGCGCAGCTCTGCCGCTTGCCAGTCGCGTTCAGCCGTACCGCAGGGCCGTTGCTCGATCTCGCCCAAGCGCCACGCACTCAGGTCGGACACGCTATTGGCGGCCCACAGCAGCGCAGCCGCCAGCGCCGGCAGCGCCCACGGCAACAGGCCGCGCAGGAGTTTCAGCATTACACCCGAGCAGCCGACAGCAGACCCAATTGGGTCGCCTCGAACACTGCCTCGGCGCGGCTGTGCACTTGCAACTTGCGGTAAAGCTCTTTGGCGTAGGACGCCACCGTGTTGTAGCGCAAGCCCATCACCTGCCCCACTTCGTCGTATGACAAGCCCTTGGTGATCAGCTTCAACAGCTCCAACTCGCGCTCGCTCAAGCGCGGCACCGATTCGTGCGATGGCCGGCACGCCGGTGCTTGCAAGCGACGCATCAGATGCACCGCAATGGCTGGGCTGAGCGGCGCGCCGCCCTCCAGCAACTGATCGATCGCCGCCACCACATCGCGATCACTGGAGTCCTTCAGCAGATATCCGCCGGCACCGGCAGCAATCGCGCCCAACACGCTGCGCTCATCACCCATCACCGAGATCACCAGCACCTGCGCGAGGGGCACTGCGCGCTGCAGGTGATGGATCAGGCTAACGCCATTGCCGTCGGGCAATTCCAGATCCAACAGCACCACCGTCGGCTGCTGGTTCTCCAGCGCCAATCGCGCCTGTTGCAAGCTACCCGCTACCGCCGCCAATTCAAACCGCGCCTCTCTTTCCACTACACCTGCCAAGCGTTCACGCGTATGCGCATCATCTTCAACGATGAGCACGCGAACGCTCGATGGCAGGTTCATGGTCAGCTCTCGCAAGCACAGTGAACTGGCAGCTTGCGCGCATGCGCTTTAGCCGAATAGCCCTGAATTGGGGTAGCGCGGCGGCCACGGCGTGTTTTCGCGGCCGTGGCAATGCATTCCGTTTTTTACGTCGGCAGCCAGTATTGGAGGGCGCCGCTCCCGCGGCGCCGCTCTCTAAGCGAACAGCAACAGCAGCCGCGCAGAAGCGCGTCCCTCCAAAAAGCTCGCCACAGAGGTGGTTGTGAGGGAGGCCAGTGCGCAATCGGCTACGCGCTTTGGTCGGCCACGCACTCTGGTCGGGCAAACGGGATTGCAGGCAAGAACCTGTTAGCGTGCCCACCCGCCTTCTAAAGTCGATCCGCATGGCGCGCTACTCCGGCCCTTTGCTCACTCGTGTTCTAGCCGAGCAACTACTTGCGGCCCGCGCGGCGGGTGCGGCAAGCATCGAAGCTTCCTTCGACTTGGGTCGCTCGATTTCGCAAGCCGCACTCTCGGCTGACGGTTGGCAGTTTCGCGGTCAGAACTATCCGTGGCCGCTGGGTTTGAAGGAGCGCACGCTGTACATCTGCGACGGCGACGCATTTGCTCCCCTGCAACGCTTTGCCGGATCGCTGATCAAGCTGGTTCCAACGGAGTGGGGACCACCGACGTTTGAGATCGATGGCATCAAGATGCTGCCGACGGCGCAGCTATGTCCGTATGCCGACGCGGCGCGCAAAGTGGCGTTGGTGCAGCCGCGTGGCAAACAGGTGTTGGATACCTGCGGCGGTCTCGGTTATTTCGCGGCCTGGTGTCTTTCGGAAGGCGCGGCTCGCGTGCAAAGTTTCGAGAAAAATCCGGACGTGTTCTGGTTGCGCCAGCACAATCCTTGGTCGCCCGATGCCGACAGCATCGAGGCGGGCGGACGCCTGCAGCTCACTCAGGGCGATGTCGCCCAACGCATCACCACCCTGCCCGATCAATCGTTTGATGGCGCACTCCACGACCCACCGCGTTTCGGGATTGCCGGCGAACTGTATTCGCAGGCTTTCTACGATCAACTCGCCCGCGTGTTGCGACCACAGGGCCGCGTGTTTCACTACACCGGCACGCCCAATAAGAAGACCAGCGGTCGCGATGTGCCGGGTGAGGTGGCGACGCGTTTGCAGAAGGCGGGATTTGCCACCGAGCGGGTGTTGGACGGCGTGTATGCGGTGAAGTCCGCCGCGCGAGTGCGCCGACCGCGCTGACGACCCATGTAGGCGCACCATCGCTCGACCCACTTAAGCTGTGGCTTCACCCATCGTCTTCGCTGCATTCAACCTTAGGAATCGCTCGCATGCCCCTGCCTCGTCCGTGCCTGCAGCCGCTTGTTGCTGTAATCGTGTTGATCAGCCTGCTATTGCCGGCATCGGTAGCGATGGCAAGCGAGGATCAGCCAGCGGCGGAGACGCAAACTACGGCAGAGATCACGGCGCTGTTGCAGGACTTTCTCGCCAACGTCGAGCAAGCCTCAGCGCATGATCGCCTGTGGGCCGCCGATCTTGTCTACACCAGCTCGGCCGGCAAGGTGAACCGCAAGGCGGACATCATGCAAGGCTTCGAAGCACTACCGGCCAAGGCTGATTCGGACTCCGAACCCAAAGAAACCTACAGCGCCGATGACATCTTGGTGCGGCAATTCGGTGACGCCGCGGCGCTGACCTTTCGACTCACCCGACACACCGCGGATGGCAGTCAGATTCACTATCGCAACAGCGGTATGTTCGTGCGTCGCCAAGGCCAATGGCAGGTTGTCACGTGGCAGGCGACCTTGCTGGCGGTCGCCCCAGCGGCGGACTAGCTCAACGCTTTATAAGTCCAATAATCGATTCAATCTAGACGCCCTTCTGAACGCTCCTGACTTGATCGCCGCGTCGCTCGACGCCACAAGAACCGCCAGAACAAAGCCAGCGGGAAAGCGACCACGAGCAGTGGGATGCAATAGGCGACGTACTCGATGGCGTCGATCATGCCGTCGAGGGCGGTGTCGATCGACTCGGTGACGGCATCTGCAAGACGGTTGAACCGCGAATTCTCGTGGGGCGTGTCGAATTTCAACGTCAGCAGGTTGGACTCGAGTCGACGCATTTGGTTGGCCGAATTGCGCTGCTGACCTTGCAACTCGGCTTCGACGCTGGCCAGCTCGCGGGCGATGGTCAGCATGTCGCTGACGGAAAGATCATTGCGGGCCTGAAACTGCAGCAGCTTTTCGCGCAGCAAGGTGAGCCGGTCCAGCTGCGCGCTGGTGTCGGCAACCGCTTCGGCCAAGTCCTCCGCGCGGGTCTCGCGTGATCCGAGCTCACCGCCTTCGCTAGCCAACGCGGTCAGCGGCTCGACCGCGGCTGGCAACAGGCGAACGGTCAACGCGCCACGCGGATGCTCGCCCGCACTCTGCTCGACACTGAGCAAACTGCAGGCACCAAAGCGCTCATCCGCACACGCCGCGCGAACGGCATCCATGCGCTCGCTGAAAACTTCGCGAGGCAGGGTGATTTCGATGTTGTGCTCGTAAGCGAGACTGCTGCCGGGCTTGCCTTGTTGGCCGCTGATATCGGCGGAGGACCCGTCCGAGCTCTTTTTCGCGCAACCGGCCAGGACGAAGCAAAGCGCCAACATCAGCACATGAATGACGCGCATCGAGTCAGCTCTCGCCGGTGGGAGCGGTAGTGTCGTCAATTCAAATGCAGGTTGGCACGGTCGCAGCGAACGGTGTGATGCAGCCGTTCACATTGGCAGCGGCATCGCGCCTGCCGGCGCTGCCTCGACTGCGTTGAGCTAACGCTGGATCCGCCGATAGGGTTGGTACACCGGCTCCCACACCAGCGCATGAATGCGTTGCCGCACGCTCGCTTCAGCGCAGGCATCGGCGACGCCATCGAGCTGCGCCTGGCGGGCGACTTCAATCGCGACTTGGATGGCCACCGCGCGCAGTTGGTCGACCGGCGGCAACAGGCGGGCGAACGGATCATGTTTGGCTGGCGACAACTCGGCCAATGCTTTGCCTGCCGCCATGAACATGCTGTCGGTGACCCGGCGCGCGTTGACCGCGAGCACGGCGAGGCCAACGCCTGGAAAGATGTAGGAATTGTTGGTTTGATTGACTGGCCGTTGCTGCCCATTCCACATCACCGGCGGGAACGGGCTGCCGGTGCCAATCAAGGCGCGACCATCAGTCCATGCAACCAAGTCGTCTGGCTTGGCTTCGCTGCGCGAGGTGGGATTGGACAGCGGAAAGATGATCGGGCGTGCGGTGTGTTGCGCCATGGCCCGGATCGCGGCTTCAGTGAAAGCACCCGCTTGGCCGGATACGCCGATCAACGCGGTGGGTTTGGCGTTGTTCATCACATCCAACAGCTCGATCCCGCCCGGACTCTGCAATTGCCAATGGCTGACGGCGTGTTGGCTTTGCGCAAAGGCGGCGCGATCGCCGCTGACCTCACGCAAGCCGTGGGCGACCAGACCCTTGCTATCGAGTACGTAGAAGCGAACGAGCGCCTCGGCGTCGCTCAAGCCCGCAGTACGCATCGCATTGACCAGCAGCCCGGCAATGCCGCTGCCCGCCGCGCCGGCGCCGACGATGGCGATGCGCTGTTCGATCAATGGCACACCGGTGACCTTGATCGCCGCCATCAAGGTACCAAAAGCCACCGCCGCGGTGCCCTGGATGTCGTCATTGAAGGTGCACAGGCGATCGCGATAGCGTTCGAGCAGACGCCCGGCGTTACTGCCGGCGAAGTCTTCCCATTGCAGCAACACATTTGGAAAACGCTCAGCCACGGCACTGACAAATTCTTCAACGAAGTCGTCGTACTCAGCCCCACCAATCCGCGGGTTGCGCCAACCCACGTACAAGGGATTGTCGAGCCGCTCCTGATTGTTGGTGCCGAGGTCGAGCATGATCGGCAAGGTCGCCTCGGGATGAATGCCGGCGCACGCGGTGTACAAGGACAGCTTGCCAATCGAAATACCCATGCCGCCGGCGCCTTGGTCACCGAGCCCAAGAATGCGCTCACCATCGCTGACGACGATCACCCGCACGCGATCAAAGCGCGGGTCGGACAAAATCTCGCGAATGCGATGCTTGTTCGGATAACTCAGGAACAGCCCGCGCGGCTTGCGCCAAATCTCCGAAAAACGCTGACAACCCTCGCCCACCGTCGGCGTGTAGACCAGTGGCAACAGCTCCTCGATGTTGCCCACCAGCAAGGCGTAGAACAGTGTTTCGTTGGCGTCCTGCAAATCGCGCAGAAATGCATAGCGCTCAAAATCGGTGGCGAAGCTGCGCAGCACTTTCAGCCGCCGCGTGACCTGTTCGGCAAGCGTGCCCACATTCGGCGGCAACACTCCGTGCAGACGGAACTCGTGGCGCTCGCCTTCGGTAAACGCCGTGCCCTTGTTGAGCAAAGGCTGGTTGATCAGATCAACGCCATACAAATCGGTAGCAATGGTTTGCTTGCTGCGGTCAGTCGCTTGCCCAGTCATGCTTGATCTCCCCCAAGATCGAAATTCGATATCGCAATCCTGCGCACGATACGCCGTGCGGTGCCGGTGGCAAACGCGGAAGCGCCAGCAATTTGCCGGACTTTGCATGGCCGGACTGCAAATCTGTCTACGCGCAGCCCTCGTTCGGCGGCTGCATCGCTACGTGGGGCCTCCGCCCCGATGTCCTTTGCGGCGCTCGCTGCCTTACTCACCCGCTTCCGCAGGTTGCATTCACTATGCTCGATTGGCGAAGCAATTCACTTTTGCCTAAGCGTTGGCTGGCTCGTCCGGGCTCGCGGCGCGACCGGGCGCTTGTCTTAGCCGGCGCTCCAGCCACCAGGACGCAACCATCGCGAGCAGCCACGCAAGCAAGGCGGCGCGACGCCAGTGCTCGCGGTCGCTGGGCGAGGTCGATGGCGGAGCATTGCGATTGACCAGTGCCGCCGTGGCGAACTGCTTGCGTTGCGTCAGCACGCTGGCGATCTGGCTTGGATCGAACACGTAGAACGCCAAGTCTGCGCTGGGCGAACTGGGCTTGGTCGCTGCCGAAGCCGACGGCTGCGATTCCGCAACAGCGATCAAGCGATGCCAACCCGCCGTGGTTGGCCAGAACGCGGCGCAACCAGCGGCCGCTGAATCGCGCAACAGCGTCTGTCGGGAGGCGTCCGGCAGTTGCAGCAACACACCGTCGCTCGCGCCACAGACAACCGCACGCTGGCCGATCACCGCGAGCTCAGGCAATTGCATGGTCGCCTCGGCGCGCGCGCGCGCCAGTTCAGTCACCAGGTTGGACCACAGGCTGGCATGGCGCGCGTGCTCGCCGCGGGTGGCCAAGCGAAAGCTGTCTGTAAGTGCGAGCAGACCGATTCGACCTTGCCCCAGCGGCCGCCGTATAGCCACGGCTCGCGCCTTGGAATCACCCAGTATCTCGACATGCTCGCCGCCGCTGTAATCGCCGCGACTAAACGTCAACGGCCACGCATGCAGCCGCTCGCCCGCGACGACCGCCGCGCCGTCGTCGAGATTGATTGCGCGCGGCGTGTTGGTGGCACGTTCGAACTCCAGCCCCAACCCACGCCAATCCGCTTGCACGGCCGCCGGCACCGGCCCGGTGATGCGAATCAATATTCCCAAGCCTTTGCTGATTGCCTCGCGCAAGGCCGTCGCTTGGCGAGCAAGCTGTGGCCAGCTGCGTTCGTCGACGATGAGCAGGTCAAGCTTTGCCAACATCGCGGCATCAATGGCCGCGACGTTGCGCGCTTGGGTAAGTCCGGGCGCGAGGGTGATGCGACTATCCAGCTCGATACCCGCGTCGCTAGCCCAGCGGCGCAGATACTTCAGTTCGGGCGAAGGCACGGCCGCCAGCAACAACGCGCGCACTGGGGGTGCCGTCGTCGCATGGATCGGCACCGGCAGCGTCTGCAGCGTGGTTTCGCCATCGCGAAGGCGCAGTGAGAACTGCACAGGCCCCATTGCACGCGCTATTCCCAGCAGTTCGAAACTACCGTCGGCAGCAGGCGTGGTGGTTGCTTCGAGGGCGTCGGCGGGATCACGCAGTTCAATGGTGCTGAGCTTGCCGCGAACGCGCCCGCGAAGACGCCAAACCGCGCCGGCGTTGACCGCAGTTGGCAGCTCCCATTCGACGACAGCCGCCGTTGCGTTTGCGTCTGTTGCGTCTGTTGCGTCTGAATCTTTTGCGTAAAGGTCGGAAGCTGGATCGAAACTCAACTCGCGAGCACCCAGCGCGTCGCGATCATGCGCGTCCAGCCCGTGGCCGAGCACATGCACGTGGCTGATGCCCGGATAGCGACGCAACGCAGTCGCCAGATCGGGCGCGCGTTCAACCTCATCAAGGTCGAGATCGACACCACCCAAAGCAATGAGCGGCGGCAATAAGGCAATGTCGTCGTTTGACGACGGCTCGGCCGCTGCCAGCTTGGCGATATCCGCGCGCGTCGCTCCGGCCGTCAGCACGAGCATGCTGCCAGTCAATGGCGTATCACGCAGCAGCAACGCCGTCAGCAACAAAGGGGCGCACAGCAGCTGCAGAGCGATCAGACCACTGCGCGAAACGGGGGCGTTCTTCAGCACGCCGATCATCGCGATCACAGCGGCCAGCAGTACCAGCGCAAGCACGATCCAGTCGACCTCGAACGCGCTACTCACGGCGTAGGCTCTGCTGGCGCGATCGCATCGAGATAGTCGCGACCGACCTGATCAAGACGCGGCCGCAAGATCGGCGCATTGGCAGGCGGTGTCAGCAACGGCCACAGCGCGTTGGCCAAACGCCGGCGACAGTCCACGCAAGCAGGTGCCTGTTGCAAGGCATCGATGTCTGCCAGCAAGGCAAGCTGATCATCGCCATCAGCGGGCTGCGCTTGCAGCCACGCCAACAACGCAGGCAGCGGCAACTCGTCATCGGCTTGGAGTGCAAGCCAGGTGCGCTCGGGCGGCGATGCATCGGCATTCGCGGCCAACGGATCGGGCGCGCGCGCGCGATTGCCGCGCTCGCCGCTCAGTCGTCGCGTCGCATCCAGTGCGGGCAGTTCCAAGCCCACCCGCGCGAGGTAAATGCGCCCAGCTTGCTGGAAACGTTTGATGAACTCGAGTGCGCGGTTCTCGAACGGCAAGGCCGCCACCGGATTGCCCACGCGCAGCTGCAATTCGGCTTGCCACATCTCGCCCAGTGCGGCGCGCAGCAACTCGCGGGTTGCTGGATCCAGCAGGGTCGCGGCTTCGGCGATGTCATGGCCGTGACCAAACGCTGCGATCAGATCAGCCGCATTGCCAAACGCGGGTTCCTCCTCGCCATCATGAGCGCCGTCTTCATGGCCGTGCTCGTCGCCAATCTCTTCGGCTTCCTCGCCCAGGAACTGGCCATAGCGCAAACGCAGGATGCGCTGATCGACAGCAATGACATCGGCGCGCGCCAATGCGATATCGGGCTGCAGTCGCGGCTTTTCCGCAATCAGGGTTTCGGTATCGATGATGATTTGCCGTTGACTACGGAAATACGCCGGCAGGGTCTTTTGCACCAAGCCTTCAACACCTGTGCCCTCGCTGCTGCGCTCGGCCGGCCAACGCAAGATGAAGCTGGCGCTGCGGGTGAGGTTGGGCGTTGGCTGGCGGCGATCATGCACCTCAATGCGGGCAATCAGGTCATCGCCCTGCGCGAAGCCCAAGGCCAGCAGATCCAGACGCTGCGTGTATTGCACACGTTGGGCATCGCCACTGCCGCGCAAGCGGATCCGCCGCTCACTCACCGTCACTTGTTCGCCGTCGCCTTGCGCGTGGGTAAGCTGCAACTCCGCTTCGCCAAGGCCGTAGTCGTCGCTGGCGAGAAATTTGAACTGCCAGCTGCGGGCGGCGGCATCGAGCACGGTCAAGGTGTTCTGCGGCTCAGAAATCAGCAACTGCGGCGCGCGGTCTGGCTGCACTTCAATGGTATGCGGCGGGCTCGCCGGCAACGCTGGCGCACCCTCAAACTCGATGCGATACACGGTAGACGCACTGAATCGGCGCGTGCCGCGCCATTGCCCATCGTCCGCCTGCAAGGCCAACGTCTCACCGTTGAGCAGACGCAAGCGTGCGGCCACGGGCTGGATGGCAAATTGCAGTGACCAGGCAAGTTGGCTGTCTTGCGCCACCTGCACATCCAGCTGCTCACTATTGCGCGCGGGCAGCGCGGTATACGCGGGCGGCGTGATGCTGAGGCTGGCAGTCAGCGCCTGCACCGGTGCCGCTTCTATGATTGTTGCAGCGGGCGGTGTGGGCAACGAGGTCGCGGTTGGCGTCAGCGGTTGCCATAACAACAACACGACTGCCCACAAACTTGCGGCAATCAGCCCGCCAAGCAGCCGCTTCCAAGGCCACGGCGCGCTCAGATCCAACGTGCGTGATTGCAAAAGCTGCTGGCTCACCCGCGCTTGCTGCAGGCGTTGCAGCGACGACAGCGTTGCCGGATCGGCAAACAACAGATCGCTGCTGTCATCCAAGCCACGCTGGTTCTGGTCGAGCGCACGAATCAGCCAGCCGCGATCAATTCGCTGCCACACCTGCCGCAGCCGTACCGCCAGCACACCAAGCCCGAGCAAGCCGACCACCGCGCTTGTCATTGGCGCTGCCAAACGATGCGCCAGATAACTCGCGACCAGCAGCCAAGGTAGCCAACGCGCCAATTCGATCAGCACGTCACGCCATTGCACGCGGCGTTGGATGGTTTGCAAAGCGGCCGCCCGTGTCATCGCACGCCCCGCAGGCGGCGGCCACTGGCGAACGCGCGTTCCAGCAGGAACAAGCTCGCGATCAACCAACCCAACCACGACCGCAGCGGCGTAGTGCTGGGGTCGGATTGCGCGGTGATCCGCACAGGCTCGATCAGCGACGCATAGGCTCGGGTCGGCGCTGGCGGCTCACCGAACAGCGCGGCAAACAGCGCGGCCGGAAACTCGGGCGAGTGCAGAATCGGCATTTCGCGCGGCTCAAAGCGCGTGCTCAACGTGGTCTTTTGGCCGAGGCCGACGCGCTGGATGTGGCCCGGCCACGTGACCTCGAGACCATCCGCCGTGGATTCAGTTTCCTCAGAACGCGGATTTTGTGAGCGCAGGTGGAGCAGCCGTCCGCCAGCGATCAGCGATGCCTTTGCCGCCGCCGTGGGTTCGTCACCCACCCAGATCAAGGCATCCACTTGGCCTGGCAAGGCCGCTGCGGCAGGCTGATCGTCACGCGTGACTTGCATGGCAGCATCGCTGGCCCAGGCATCGATGGCGGCCCGCAGCCAACGCAGCGCGGGCGCATCGGCGGCCTCATAACGAATCGCCAAGGTCCGTTTCAGCGGCGATTCTGCAGTCGTCGATGGCTCGCTTTCCGCAGGAAGGTTAGTGCCTGCAATCTTCCATTCCACCTCGCGTGAAAGTCCGATTGCTTGCGCATCCAGACCACTGACCTGCTCACCCAGCAGCACCCGCAATTCATCGCGAGGAGCTAGCTGAGCGTCCAATTGACGCAGCAGGCTGGCAAACGGTGGCTGATCCAAATGGCTAACTGGCAGGGTGCGGGCCAGCTCCAAGTTGGAAGGATGCAAGTTGGAAGGATGCAAGTTGGAAGGATGCAAGTTGGAAGGATCTGTGTTGGCAACATCCCGCTTGGCAAGATCGATCTCAGCCAGCGTGCTGTTCAACCAGACCGCTCGGTCAATTCCATCCGCATACAAACCAATCAGCGAGTCCGGCATTCCCGGAACCACCGCCAACACGCGCTGCGGCGCGCGCCACTCGCCCACCCACGTTGGCTGCGCCAGCCAGATGACCACCGCCACGAGCAGCAGCACGCGCAGCGCCAGCAGCAGCCATTCGAGCAGCCGCCAGGTGCGCTGCGGCGGGTGCGCCGCGCCGATAAAACGCATCGCTGCAAAGCGCAGCACGCGCATGCTGCGGCGGCGGTCGAGATGCAGCCAGATCGGCAGCAACACAGCGACAAACGCCGCGAGTCCGATGGGCCAAGCCCATACGACACTCATCAAAGCTGACTCATCACAGCTGACTCATCACAGCTGACTCATCGAAACCGACGCGCCGCTCGCTCGGCACCCAGCGCCTGAGCCAGCGTCATCGCCAATGATTGATCGAGTGCGTGCTCGACATGGCGCACGCCACCGGTCGCCAACCGCTCTGCCAACTGAAGCCGAGCAGCGGCAAAGCGCTGCCGGAAGTCGGCACCTGCGGCTGCGCCATCGGCCGCCATCCGCGCGCCGGTCTCGGGATCCTCAAACACGAATGCACCGCGAAATCCGAAATCGCGTTCGTCGACTGCGGTCAGCGCAATGCTGCGCACGTCGCGTCGGGTGGCGGCCAACTGCAGGCCGAACTCGCTGCTCCGGGAATCAAAACCATCACTGATGAGCACCACCACGGCGGCCGGTTCAATCCTTTCCCACGCACGCTGCAGGCTGGTGAGCGCAGGCCACTCGCCTTGCGCCTGTGCATGCTTCAACGCCAACACGCAGCGGTCGCGATGACGCGGACCGCGCGCCGAAGCGACCCAGGTCGGCTGGCCCGCAGCGAGCAGCAACACGCCAAAGCGGTCACCTTCGCGCAGGGCAATATCGATGGTTGCCGCCGCCAAGGTGCGCGCGACACTGAGCTTGTCTTTGCTCGGCGTTGCCAGATCGGCTTGCGCCATCGAAGCACTGCAATCGACCACCACCCAAATCGCCAATCCGGCCTCGCTCTCGGCTTCGCGGACGAAATAGCGATCTGATCGCGCAAACAGTTTCCAATCGATGTGGCGTGGCTCATCGCCCGGCTCGTAGGCGCGGTACTGGGAAAACTCCAGACCTTGGCCGCGTTGCCGGCTGGCGTTCTGACCCAGCGGCCCAGCCGCCGGCGGCAGTCTTGCCACGATACGCAGCCCGCGCAGCTGCGGGCGCAAGTCAATTGGAATCAGGTCAACCGGAATCAACTCAGCTGGAATCGGGTCGGCTCGAATCGGGTCGGCTCGAATCAAGGCTGCAGTTGCATCACTCATCGATCAGTGACATCAGGCTGAATACGGCACGTCTGCAAGCAACGTCGACACCACGTCAGACGCGCTGCGGCCCTGCGCCTCAGCGGCAAAGCTCAGCAGCAGTCGATGCCGCAACACCGGCATCGCCAAGGCCTGCACGTCTTCACGAGTGGCCGCTAAACGACCATGCAACAGCGCGCGCGCTTTCGCACACAACACCAAGGCTTGGCCCGCACGTGGTCCCGCGCCCCAGCGCACCCATTCCTTGATTGCGGGCAAAGCGCTCAACTGCGGCCGCGAGGCGCGCACCAGGCGATTGATCCACGCCATCAGATCGCCACTCACGTGCACTTCGCGAACCAGTTTTTGCAGCGCGAGCACATCGTCGGCAGTCATCACTGCTTGCGCCAATTCGCCGCGGGCGCCGGTAGTCTGCGCAAGGATGGAACGCTCTTCGGCCTCGCTCGGATACTCAACCAGAATGTGCAGCAGGAAGCGGTCCAGCTGCGCTTCTGGCAATGGATAGGTGCCCGCCTGCTCCAGCGGATTCTGTGTCGCCAGGACAAAGAATGGCTTGGGTAACTGATGCGTCGTGCCGGCGTAGCTGATGGTGCCCTCTTGCATTGCCTCGAGCAGCGCCGACTGGGTCTTCGGCGGTGTGCGATTGAGCTCGTCGGCCAGCAACAGATTGGTGAACACTGGCCCAGGTTGAAACTTGAAATAGCGCTTACCGGTGCCGTGTTCTTCTTCCAGAATCTCGGTGCCAATGATGTCGCTGGGCATCAGGTCCGGGGTGAACTGCACCCGCCGAAACTCCAACTGCACGGCACGACCCAGCGCGCGAATCAGCAGCGTCTTGCCCAAGCCAGGCACGCCTTCGAGCAAGGCATGGCCGCCGGCCAGCAGCGCCACCAGCAATTGCTCAACAACGGCCTGTTGACCGACCACCTCGGCCGCGATCGAACGCCGTAGTTTGGCGATCTCGTCCAAGCGAATCGCGATCTGTGCTTCGTTCAGTTCCGGCGATTCATGGGCACTCATGCGCTGGCCCGCGCGATCATGGAGGGCCGCGCTCCTGCGCGGCTGCTTTTGACACGGGACCAAGAGCAGCGCCGCAGGAGCGGCGCCCTCCAAACGGTTGATGGCTGCCGTTGCATCAGGCGCTGATCGCATAAATCATGATGTTGACCGCGAGTTTGGTGTTGTCCTCGGCTAGCCAGCGCTTGTTGCGCCAGTCGTAATCCCATTCGCATCCGTAGTCCTTGTTGCTGTAAAGCACGCCCAAACGGCCGTCGATTTCGATGCCTTTGAGGTAGTCATGAATCAGATCGTCGCCCCAGCCATTCAGCTCAAAACTGGTTGGCGGTGGCCCATCCAAGGCGAAAAAACTGGAATAGAGCGGATGCTGATTGGACAACTTGCGTAGTGCTGCATTGCCAAAAATGCGCGCCATCTCGGCTTCAAACGAACGCGCAAACAAGCCATCGATGTCGTGGTTGCAGTCGTCCACAAACACGAAGCCACCGTTCTTCACATAGCGCTCGAAATTGCGCTTCTCCTGTGGATTGAACTCGACCAGTTTGTGCCCGGCCAGATAACAGAACGGCGCGTCCAACATGCGTGGATCGGCCAAAGGCAGGACATGCTCCTGCGGGTCGATCCGCAACTGCGTGTATTGCAACAGCGAATCGAGCAGCGTGGTCGGCATGCGTTGATCGACATCCCAGTCACCCGACTCGTACATGAGGCGGGTGAACCAGAAATCGAAGCGGCCATCGCTGGCACGAGCTTGGCGCAAGCCCGCTGGGGCCAGCGCCGCAAGCAGCGACGCGGCACCCAGCTTCAAGATGTCGCGACGCCGCATCGGCAAAAGGCCGCTCGCCTACACCGCGTCTGAGAGCGAGGTAAAGGTGAAGTCGCGCACCTTCATCGACGGCATTTTCAACAACAAACCACCGCCGCCACCACCGCCGCCCGCCAAGCGCACCGATTTACCCAGCGCTTCGATGTTGTTCAACATGATCACCGGCGACTCGTTGAAGCGGAAGTTCTTTACCGGATACTTGATCTCGCCGTCTTCGATATAGAACGTGCCGTCACGGGTGAGGCCGGTCAGCAGCATGCTCTGTGGATCCACCATGCGGATGTACCAAGTGCGGGTCAGCAACACGCCGCGCTTGGTCTGTTTGATCAATTCCTCGGTGGTCGCTTCGCCACCTTGCATGATGATGTTGCCGGGCTGGCCGACCGCTTGCTTGTCCTTTTGCTTGGCCCAGAAGCGTGAATATTGGAGATACTCGACCACGCCCTTGTTGACGATTTGCGTTTTTGTTCGAGCCAAGCCTTCCTGATCCCATGCCGGCACTGGCACCTCGGCATCCCACGGGTCCGAGTAGATGTTGACACGTTCATCAAACACCTTTTCGCCTACCCGATTGCCGCCGCCTTTCTTGGTCAAGAAGCTGCGGCCCTCGTCGGCTTGCCGCGCATCAAAGCCAAACAGCATGAAGCTGATCAGGCCGGACGCCGCTTCGGGCTCCAGAATAACCGTGTACTTGCCAGGCTCAAGCGCTTTGGCCTCGGCCGATCCCTTGGCCTTGCTGATCGCGGTGCGAATGCTGCGCTTGGCGTCAAACAGCGCCACATCGGCGACATTGGAAGACACCCAGCCCGAGCCGCGCTCGTCTTCGGTGCGCACCGTGCAGGTCAGGTCTGCTGACGTGACTTTTTGATAGCCAAAATTGCCCTTGCTGTTGGCGGTGGCGATAAAGCCGTTGGAGTTGACGAAGTAGCCCGCCGCCACCAGCTTGTCGGCCTTGCACGGCTCGATGCAGTCCGCCGCCACTTGCGCACGAAAGTCCGGAGTGATCGCGGCCGTGGCTTCGATAAATGACGTGCTTGCGGTGTAGGTCTGCTTCTCGATCACCGACATGAACTCGGGATTCTCCGGCGCCAACTTGGCCAACTCTTCAGCTCGCCGAACGACCCGCTCAAGCGCTGCGTCATCAAACTCGCCGATGGTCGCTGTGCCCACCCGCTTGCCGTAGGCAACGGTGACCGCGAGCGTACAGTCCTGCACTTCGCCGCTGGTCGACACGCCATTGCGGGCGAAGCGGATATTGCCCTCGCTTGCGCCGGCCAGATTGGCGCTGCACTCGTCGGCTTTGGAGAGCTTGATCACCTTGTCCAGAATGGCCTTGGCTTCGGCTTCATTAAAAAGTGTCATGGTCGTTTTCCTTAGCCGAGGTTGCGGGCAGTGTTGATGACATTGATGCCGTTGAAGCGCGCCGTGGCCGATCCATGCGACACCGCCGAAGACTGCGAGGGTTGGCCCTTGCCATCAAAGAACGAACCACCGTGGCGGTAGTCGCGCTCGTCGCAGATGGCCGCGCAGGCATTCCAGAACTCAGGCGTGCGAATCTGATACGCCACGTCTTCGATCTGCTCGGTGATCTTGCCGTCCTTGATCTCAAAGAAAAGTTGGCCACCAAACTGGGCGTTATAGCGCTGCTGATCGATCGAGAACGAGCCGTTTCCAACGATGTAAATGCCGTCTTTAACGTCGGCGATCATCTCGTCAGGTGTGAGCTTGTCCTTGCCGGCTTGCAGCGAAATATTCGACATGCGCTGGAACTGCACGCTGGACCACGAATCGGCGTAGCAGCAGCCGTGCGATTCCTTCTCACCCAGAATGCCGACTTGATCGCGGATGGCCTGATAGTTGACCAGAATGCCGTCCTTGATGATGTCCCACTGCTTGGTCTTCACGCCTTCGTCGTCGTAACCGACATTGCCCAAGCTCAGCGGCTGCGTCTTGTCTGCAAAAATGTTGACGCGCTCGCTGCCGTACTGGAAGGTTTTCGACTTCCATTTGTCCAAGGTTGCAAAGCTCGTCCCGGCAAAATTGGCCTCGTAGCCAAGCACGCGATCAAGCTCGGTCGGATGCCCGACCGACTCGTGAATGGTCAGCCACAAATGCGCCGGGTCCAGCACCAGGTCGTACTTTCCAGGCTTCACTGACTTGGCTTTCAGCTTGAGCTGCGCCTGCGCGGCCGCTGCCTTGGCATCTGCCACCATGTCGTACGAGCTCGAGTAACCGACCACGCCGCCCGGCATCGCTATGCGACCCTCAGCGGTGGGTTCTAAGTATTCAAAGCCCATGCCCATCGGCGACGACAAGCCGTTGCGGCTGCGGAACTTGCCGCTGGCCTTGTCAATCGCGGTGACCGTCAGCGGTGCCCAGATCCGGTGCACGTCCTGATCGATGTAGGAGCCATCGGTCGATGCGAAATACTTTTGCTCGTTGACCAGGAACAAGGTTGAATTGACGAAGTTGGCACCGGCATTGATCGCCGCCGCGTTGACCGCCAGCAACAGCTCGACTTTGTCCTTGATCGGCACGTCCATCGCGTTCTTTTTGATCGGCGTCGCCCAACTCACTTCGCCCACGCCTTTCACCGCCGCCAGTTCAACTGGCGTGGTTTGCAGGCGCGAATTGGCCTTGGCAATGATGACCGCCTGCTTGGCTGCCCGCGCCACGCTGTCGGTGCTCAAGGAATTGGTGGCCGCAAAGCCCCAGGTGCCATTAGCCAGCACGCGGATGCCGACACCGGTCGACTCGGTGTTGACCACGTTCTCGACCTTGTCCTCACGGGTCACCACGAATTGATTCAGGTAACGACCAACCCGGACATCGCAGTACGTGGCACCCGCCTCTTTCGCTGCCGCCAAGGCCACATCGGCCAAGCTGCGTTTCAACGTCAGCGCAATTTTTTCGCTCAACACTTCCGCGGCGATAACCCGGCTATACGCCGGCAGCAACAACGCACCAGCCCCAAGGCCAGACAATGTAACAAAGGTACGACGGTCCATGATTCACTCCCTGAAAGCAGGATTTGGCTGGCGCGAGACCACCGGCGCTCATCACGCCGAGGCACATCACGCAAGAACGACGACGCGACAGCAGCCCGACCGCCACCGCGCTGGCAGCCTGTCGTACTCAAGATCGAGGCGATAGTCGGCTGCGTGGGGACAGATTCTCGACGATTCCTGGCCCATCGCAGTGCTTAAGGGCCAACAATGGGCGAAACCTGATTCACTAGAATCATTCAACAGAATGACTCAACAGAATCATTCAACAGAATCAGGGACCACGCAGACGGACTTGCAGCCCGGACGACCTTTCGTCCGCCAGATTGCGACACTGCATGGTGGCCGCAACCGCCGCCTGCGGCATGTGACGAATGGCATGGATTGGCGAAATTGTTGCGGCTCTTAGCAGTCGGGCCCTTGGTCGCCCGGTTGCACACACAGCGGAGCAAGCAGCGCTCTAAAAGCCAATAGCACTCCCAGCTCCTGGCCCGCATTCTGCTTTTGAGGGCGCGCCGGAAGACGCGATTCGATCCAGTGGCGAAGAGCGTCGCGCCCTCCGGCGCCACCACATCAGCCGAGATTGGCAGCTGCCAAGAGCTGACGGATGTTCAAGGATACGACCGCCAGTTCCGCCAACGAAAGCCTGCGGCTGGCGAGATGCTGATCGGCAGCTGACGGCCAGAAGTGGTCAGTCGAACTGCCAGGCGGGACTGCGCCGATCTGGTTTCTGGCTGCAACAACGATACCCGTGCGCACATCCGCTGTAGTTCCCTCACCTAGCCCGGCCTTTTCATGAATGCGCACGATGATCGCGCAGGATACTGGTCGCACAGGGGATTCTCTGAAGGAGCGGCGTATCGGGCCATACGGCCGACTGAA
>ENA-ORBV01006951-ORBV01006951.1-microbial-mat-metagenome-genome-assembly--contig:-NODE-6951-length-19663-cov-4.680690_pt1 | contig 19663 bp, 15 predicted proteins | sample MGYA00237777_ERZ505514 | MGnify/ENA primary metagenome ERZ505514 (study PRJEB26160, sample SAMN06269048) | microbial mat metagenome | isolation source: Oligotrophic lake microbial mat | place... | reverse complement strand
CACTTTGAATGAGGGGAGGACAACTCCACCCACTGTCTCTCCTGCATTTGCATCCATTGCTGCTGTATCTTCTATGCCACCAACTTCATGGATCCCTTTTGAACTTCATTTTTGTCATGTTGCCTCAATCCTTTCCCAGGTCTTTCATTTGTTCAGTCCCGGATGCCGTGGCAATCGTGCCCCCCCTGACAAGCCTTGCCATCTGTTCTTTTTGTGGTGACATCAAGTCTGTCTTCTTTCTTGCTAACACATTCTTTTGATCCAAACCTCCTGTGATCTGATTTGAATCAAGGGAGAGTGTCAGGCAAAGGACAGACATGTTACAGGCTAGGAGTCACGCGCCCTGGCAGAGCCTCAACAACAGCACTAGCTGGATGAACAACAAGGGATCTCCCCACTCTCTCCTTTTGCTTAACACTTGTTATCAACAATGTTGAGTTTACTAGCTTAGACTAGATAGGAAGAGTTGCCTAACATCAGCTGAGCTTTAACAGCAGGTGTGTGACAAGTGTTCTAAGACTAAGAGTGGGGGCATGTTAAAGCTTTTTGTCATTTTTAAGATGCATGTGGAACTGTGCATGGACAGTGACAAGGCATGAAAAAGAGAAGAACACACTGCTAGCTACATAGAGAAATGGAGCGGGGGTGTCAACCAGTGAGTGCTTTTTGGGTGTGCTTAAATGAAATTGAATTGCTGTCGGTGAGGAGGCGAGCGCGCAAGCCGGGGGCCGCACATGTGTCTGCTGCAGCAAAGCAATGACATGACTGAACAAGAAGGCTTGGATGACTGTTTTGCCCCCATTTCAAAATGGGTCAACAGGTTCTTCTATTTTTTCCTGGGTTCTGATTTGTGACAATCTTGCTTTCTTTTTGTGGTGACATCTACTTACTGTTACTACCAGTAATTAAATAGCTATAGCATATAAAAGATCTACTACTACTAGTAGTGTTGTGTGTAGATGCCTTCAGTACGCTAACATAAAGCAGGCCGCGCCATGGATTCATTGATGATGTCTGGAACACGTCATCCACCGTTCCAAAGATATATGCAGGCTTATACTGGTATCAAAACAGCAAGCATCGTCTCTCATAAAAAGCACCAGACAACAATATCGAATTAATATTATGCTCCTCCGCCCAACTTTTCTCAGAACAATGGCTCACGTAGCAAAGAAGGCAAAAGTTGGCGAGCAGGTGAGGGCCGTCACCGTCGGGACTGATATGAAATCGGCTACAATAAGCTTGCAGAAAGCACGTCCTTGGTACATGACAGATGCCGAAGGATCCAATACAGCTGCCGACAACGCCGTGTCCTTGAAGGAACTTTTTGAGGGAAAAAACGTTGCTCTTTTCGGTGTCCCCGCACCTTTCACGGGCACTTGCACCAACGAGCATTATCCAGGCTACAAGATGCTCGCTGACGATTTTCTGAAGGCTGGAGTCGACAAGATAGTTTGCTACGCCGTCAGCGACCCTTACGCGCATTACAACTGGGCGAAGGATTTAAAAAATGACTTTGACAAAATTGAATTTATGGCTGATGCAGACAGCTCATTTGTGCAGGCATTTGATTTGGAAATGGATTGCACTGGTGTTTCCTTGGGTGTCAGGTCCAAGCGATTTTCCATGTTTGTCAAAGATGGAGAGGTGAAGGTTCTCAACATTGTGGAGGCAGACGCCGACAAAGACGCAGAAAATCTTCTGGGAGGGATCAAGAATTTGAAAGACTAATGCATACATTATGCCAATAATCTGCTGGAAAAATTAGCTGGAGACAAGCAGAGGCCAATCCCGTAATCTTAAGTTAGCTTTTCTATTTTTTTTTAAACCACCCGAAGGCACTGCCTCTACGATAGACCCCGGGTTTAAATCGTTAACTCTGATACAGCGCCACACTATGGGTACTGTGTTCCTGAACTGTCCCATGCACTAGCATTTATGAGTTTACTCTGTAGTACAGTATATTGAGGGATAGGTTGAGGTGGCACAGATGGTTTCTCGAATCCATGGTGATACCCATGACACACGAGAAAATATCCCCACAGCCGATGAGTCACTGCCATAGGCACCCTGTCCAGCGCTCAGCACTCCAATTTGATAGCCAAGTTTGTCGATTAAGGGACTGCCAGCACTGCTACTACATCGTCCTGAGACCTCTGTATTTACATTTCTAGATGTTGCACAGATCATCAAAGGATCAATTATTGGTTGCTGGAACTAAAGCAAGCAGTGTATGTAAAAGATATGGAAGAAGTAGCGCTTGTGAGTGGGGCAAAGTGAAAAGTTTCCAGGTTGGGTTCTAAAACGTACCATTTGCTGGCAATCATCTCTACTCAAAATCTTTAGCAGTGTAGAGCTCGCAGCTGTACATCTAGTCGCTGAAGCATTTGTCGTCATGGGGCAGACAATTTCCATCTCATCGCCAACGTTGGTCTTGGACTGGTCTTGACGAATGGTTCTGGGGCGTGCGTCTTTGACCGGGGAATCCTGGTGTTGTAAAAAAGCAAATCAATGGTTTTTGTTTTGAGAGGGGGCAAGCTTTCCAACAAGCAAACAAATCAAATTATGCTTTGTTTCTGCGTACCAACTTGACCAGCATGTAGTCGTAGTAGGGAAAGTCAAAGGATGGGTGTGGTATTAATGAAACAATTTCCCTAGATTCAAAAAATGGGGAAAGTCCAATGAACCTGTGTGCAAAAAGCAGATTGACAATCATAACTGAGTACATATCGAATCCATCAGAAAGGCTCTGAGAAAGGCTGCGAAGGATAACTTACACCGTATCGTTGACAAGCAGATGCCGTAAGCATTGAGCAGCTGTGAGAACCATGTCTGCATGGATCAAGCTTCCAAAACATGTCTCTTTCCCCCCTACGAGCTGAACGAAGTTATCGCTTGATATCGCGACTTCTTTGTCATCAACATTCTCGGGATCGTTGCTTCCACTGTCGAGACCCAACAATTTTCGTAGAAAATGGGAGATATTTGTACTACTAGTACCACTAACGACCCTTCCATGATCTTGCAGATCGGATTGCTGCTCTGAGTTAAGCTCAATGTCAACCGCCACACCAGATGCAGAAACAGTCCGGCAGGTCCTCATTCCTGCTGCCAACAGCGTGATTGTTGTTAGCCCCGTTATCTTCATGTGTAGTGGTAATTTTGTCATTTTCTCAATGGCACAGTACAGTAAATTTGCTGCATTGGAAATAATTATTCCGGCTGCTGTAAGGTTGTTGGACCCGAAAACTACGAGTAAAAAGTGTGGATAACTTCCTGCTGTTGGCATGCTTGAAATAACTGTTATCGATCACGGCACGCCTTCTGCACGCTTCATCTTCTCGTCATTCAATCGTATTCCAAGAAAGAATGTTCAACTCCTTCTCTCCTGGCGCGCACTAGTGATGATTTTCAGTCATGCTTCAGTGGCTTCCGTTGAGTACCGGTCCTTATTTCTTTTCGAATTTAAGCTGTGATGTTTAAAGGATCGCGCATTTGCTCTTTCCCATCGAAGATGAAAGAAAACAAAGGAATCAATGCCATGCAGCAGTTTGAATGTCTGCGAGAGAAGTAACGATAACGATGAGGCGGCACGATTGGCATCATTATAATTACTCTGACTACTCAACTGAACTCTATTAGCTCATCCTGCAGCTACCGATCCGCTGTCTAACAGTCACATTCACTGAATAAAAAATAATCATGAGTTTGTGTTGCATTGGCGGGGTTTGTGTGCCCTACAGCGCGGTGATACCCATTTTCTTTTTAGCGCTGCGATGGCTTCTGGAACAAGCTGTGAAATTGGGTCTTGTGCCAGAGTCGGTGATGAAGCAATTTTTCCCGGCGTCTTCCAAGTATGCACCAGTGGCGGAAGGGGAATGTACAAATGGGACGGCGTCTTGTTGCAGCACTGCTACTACTAGTACTTCATGTACGACTGGCACTGTCCTGTCGATTGAAACTGAGGATCAATTTCGAGATGTCTTGAAACAACCGCAAGTGATCTGCAAATTCACAGCCGACTGGTGTAAGCCTTGCAAAGAAATACAGCCTGTCTTTGAGTCCTTGGCCAAGACGCACACGAATGCAATATTTTGTACCATCGACGTGGATGAATTGGACGACATTGCATCCGAATATAAGGTGGCCATGATGCCTACCTTTCTTTACTTCAAGAACGGCCATGTTCAAGACACAAAAAGTGGAATTGATCTCTTGGAAGACTTTGTCCAAAAGGCGCTGGCATAAAAAATATAGGAACACAGTCTATTCAAAGGTGAATGAATGATAGAGAAGCAATCAACGCACTATAACTTTACTAGGAGGAAAAGGTCTGATATATTTAAGCAACGACTTGGCTTGTCTTGAGAAATTGAAAATGAAGATGTTACCTGGGCACCTTTCATTACACACTTCGCGCTAGATAGTGGTGGCCTGCGTAAATCTTACCAAGACACCACAGGAAACACACATGCACAGGTAGAGAATTAGGATAAATTAGTTTTCCTTTTTTTCCCAATCACCACATTTTTTTATTGCTGGCACCTTTCAAGCATTCAATATGTTCTCGTCTGCAATTTCTGCTTCCATTCTAAATAAATAAGGCCGTGAAAAAGTATCCGGAGAGGAAGGCAAAAATAGGCACGCAGATAATTCTATCGAGGTTTCCCCCGGTTGACGAGATGGCGCCTCAAGACTATTAGGTGTACCGCAAACTTGTATCTACTATCTACTAGGGCACAGATAGAAGTTGATTGTATGCAACGAATATTTTATTTTGTAGTGTTTGATTTTGTTCACCGACATTTTTTCGAGTAGGTGCAGAGACAAGATCGCTTGCTCATGTCGTCACAGGTTTTGGCACAGAACATCAAGAAACCCCCAAAAAGCAGAGAACTGCACTCGAAAATCCAAATCAAACAACTGACAAGCTACTTTTTCTTTTGTCGTTCTTCCATGTACTCCACGTATTCATCAATCAGGACTGGCCAAGCCGAAGTGGATTCATCGTACGAGCTTAGGTCTTCACATTCATAGCAAAAGTCCAAAAAGGATGTCCACTGGTCCAACGTGATCCGCGTGTAGCCTTCTTGTGTCTCGACGAACTCACAAAAGGAATTCAATCGATCCTCTGGGATCCGCTCTTTCAGAACCATTTTAATCAGCGCAACAACCAACTCTTTATCCAGCGTCCTATGAGTCCCTTGTCGATTGAATTGGAAGCAGAATTTGTAAAACTCTTTGAAATCCGTCTGGTCTAGAAATCCAGTGTCAAAGCCAGGAAGGAGGGCTTCAAATTTGGCAACGGAATCGGCCTGCAATTTGGAACAACCTTGCATCCATTCTTGTTTGGAGATTTGAGCTGGTTTTTCATTGGCCCCCATTTTCCAAAGCAAGACTAAAACACGGATATCTTCCAGTGGGTCAATTTTTAGTTGGTCGCAGAGTTTGGAAATGCCTGATTAAAAAGAGAAAGAATAAAAAGTATATTTCAAGCATGCGAAAAAAAGGTTAACTTTATTGTTGTTCCGCTGCAAAGCTGGCCACTCCTTGCGAATTGCACGACTTGACTTGACCGCGCTGAAAATTGGAGCAAAGCAAACACGTCTACACGCGCCATGCTCTCCCAAACACACACACACACACCAACGGAGTAACCTACCTTCCATACCCGCCACTTGATCGTCATCATCATCCGCAATTTCTTGAAAGAGCTTTTCGGCATTGTCGGTATTGATACCGGATGAAGAAGAGGCAGATCCTCGCTTTTTTTTGGAAGATGAATTCCACATCGTTCCCTTACTGTTTCCTGTAGTTGCTGCTGCTGATGCTGCTGCTTTTCGTTTGCGCTTGGGCATTACGCGGACGTTCCGACCAACACCCAGAGTACTGCACCTAAGACAACACACTCCGACGATTGAATAATGTATCTATTGTTATCTGTCAGCAGGAGAATTGTTGCTTGTGAGAGCTACACGGGGGGTTCAAGATTAGTGTGACAGGGCAGGGCTGCAGAGGAGGATAGTATGTAACCGGCTGCATGCATGTGCACCGCGTAAATTGTGATGTGAGTGTGAAGGCCAAGCATGCAGTGAGTAGTTTGTTTATTTGTGGCGTGATCTTCTCCGTTGCAGGGCCAACGAAAACAGAGATACAGTCGCACAGTGTGTCCCGCGCGAAAGGCCAGGAACCAATGACTACGAGGAAGTGTGCGCTTTGAATCTTATGAATTCTAATAATTCGTGACTTAATTTGAAGTGAGTCACCAAAACAATCAACAATGACGTGTTATTGTTCAGACTTGCAATGAATTTGTGAAAAACACTATCGCGTACGCACAGTGGAAATTGTGGCTGCCAAGCAAAAGATACACTAATAAGAACGACGAAGAAAGATTGCCGATGGGTTTGTTGCTTTCAGCGAACGATTTGGGTTGCCATCATCATCATCAGTGAGAGTGAGTGCCATCATTTTCCAGACTTTTTTCGAAAGAAGAGTCACAGCAACGCTTCACAAATCATCTTTTCAATTCTTTTGAATTAATTCATAGCCAAAATGCGTCTTGTTGTGGTCGTTCTATCCTTGCTGTCCTTGGCAGAAGCCTTTGTTGCTCCCAAGAGCTCCTTTGCCTCGCAACCAGCCCTGTCAACCTTTTCTGCATCGGCTCCTACAGCTTTGTTTGCGGCGGATACCAATGAATCTGCCGATGAAAACGAAAATGAGTTTTCCATTTCGCTTCCAACTGTGGCCACATCCACGGCTGCTTTTTGGTCCTTGACGGCTACCATGGCAAGTGCTGCAGGGCCCGACTGGGGAATCTTCGAAGGTCGTACCGGATCGCTTCTCCACCCAATCATGATGTTTGGTATGTTGGGTTTGAGTGTATCCACGGCTATTCTCGGATTCAACTGGCGCCGTCAACGCACCCTCGGTGATGAAATTTCAGCCATGAAAAAGACACTCCCAGATTTAGGTGGAGCCAAGACTGTCGCGGAAGCCATTGCAGCTGCCAAATCTGCAGAAAGCGTCGATACTGCCTTGGTCAATAAGCTCGAAGCCGCCCTTCCCATTGAAAAAGAAATTGAGGGTTTGACTGCCGAACGCAAAGAATTGAGCCAAGGAAACAACCGAGACAGACATTTTAGTCAAGGGGCATTGCTTGCCTTTATTGGAACTTCATTTGCTATTGAGGTAGGAATATGTTTCTTCTTTTTAATTTACTCAAAGAGCCACAATGTGCCTGTATTTTGCTGATGGTTTTCCTTACTTACAATTCGTTCGATCGCTTCCAAAACCCAGGGTCCATTGAACACGTATGCACGTGCTGGAAAGCTATTCCCAGTAAGTCTTCGTAAAGTTTTTCTGGTCGTATCGTCGGATTTACTTTTCCCAACCGAATTATTATTCTCACGTATACATAATTATTTGATAGGGACCACACCTTTATGCAGGAGCAGGACTTGTTGTGCTCTGGGCTCTTGCTGCAGCCTGTGTCCCTTCCATGCAAAAGGGTAGTGACACCGCACGTACTATCCACATCGGGGCCAATTTGGCTGGTATTGGAATGTTTGTGTGGCAAGTCACATCCGGTGTACCAATTCTCTTGAAGGTTATTGAGTTTACCAAGTGGCCTTAGACTGTAGTTTTGGGTCTGTGCTTTTGGATGCTTCCATTGCTACAGTCGTTTTTTGAAAAATACTTGGTGAAAGAAAGCTGCGAGGGATGCATATTGGTCAATTGGTTAGCCAGCTACAATTCATTTTATCATGGTATTGCAGCATACACAGTATCATTGACTGTCATAGCAAATGCACCTTCAGATTGCCTCTAAAATATTAGAAATCATTACTATGCTTTTACCACTCTTAATCCAACACCATAAGAAAGCTAGCAATTTGTGCACTTTGGCAGAATTATTGTCAAAGTGTTTGGTGAGATCTTTCAACCACCGAATTGGTGTCACAACAGAACAACTTTGTTGGTGGTTCTGAGCTTCTAAGGTGCACAGGCCTGCGTCCTAGTAGTCCACTCCATTGCTACAAAAGTATTGATCCAGGCATGAACTGAAGCTGTGGAAAGGGCGCCTTGCTAGTACAGATCACTGCACTACCTACAAAGCTAGTAAACCCAGTCTGCACTAGTCTCATCTACTACTAGCTAGCAGATAGATAACTATAATCACTGAAAGGTAAATGACTGCAGTGAAGTAGCATTCACAATGGGTCTGAGGATTGGCAACAGCCGCATTGGCCGTACGTACCGTTGTGAAGGGAGACTCGTGACTGACGACGGCACGAATGGAGTCTGCTGATGACGGGTGGCAGTTGGTTGAAGTGCTTCCTTTTTCTTCTTTGCTGGAGGTTTCACGTGAGTTTCACTTTAGACGCACTGTGGCTCGTACGTATCAATGAGCCCAACGGATGAGCCCAGCTGGGCTCATGCTGGGCTCAACCTGGGCTCAACCTGGGCTCAACCTGGGCTCATTTTTGAATGAGCCCGACGTTGAGCCAAGGTTTGAAGTTTTCGTGTGATTCTAACGGCTGCAGGGCTGCAGTGCTAAATTGACACACACACGCCGGGCGGGCATTGAACGAGCCCACGAATGAGCCCAACGGATGAGCCCAGCTCAGCTGGGCTCATGCTGGGCTCAACCTGGGCTCAACCTGGGCTCAACCCGGGCTCATTTTTGAATGAGCCCAACGTGCGTAAGCGAGTATTTTGGAGTAAATGTGCGTCAGTCGTTAAACTGACGTGAAACCTCCTGGTAGCACAAAAACCACTTCATTGTGATGTTCCTAGCTAGTAGCTAGTAGAGCAATTTTTACCGGTATGCACATCAATGATGTCTGTTCCTCCATGAAGGTTTTAATTCACAATGTTCCATGCAATAAAGAGAAAAGCCTAATGTCCGAAGCCCTAACCCTACAATCATATCTCTTCATTCGCGACTCCTTATCTTCAACATCTGAAGAATCGAGAAGGAGCAAATGTTGTTCAATAAATCTTGCTTTTCCCACCTACCGGTATGTGAGCAGTATTCATAAACTCATCAAAAATGAAGGAATGACACTCACCTTTCCTGCACAGCCCGGAACATGAACATTCATCTTTACGCCCACAAAATCCAATTGGAACAACAAGCAACCACTCCACGAACATTATCATCAACAACCATAATACCATGCCATCCAACCTTAATAGAAGCAACAGCATCAAGTCGGAATCTTGGGAAAGTTTTCACGCCAAGTATGGAAGCACCAACGATGCATCTTCCTTTTCTCTGGGGGGTCGCATCTTGGGTTCCTTTTTGACACGGCAAGACTCCATGTCGTCGTCATCAACAAGAACCAGCACTGGTTCTACTACTAGTATCAGTCGAAGTAGCGTTCGCAGTGTCAGTCCCATGAGACCAAGCCGTGCCTCCATGATGATGGCAAACAAAGCACCCTCTCGACGAGGATTGTTGGGAAAATCCAAAAGTCAAGGAAACATTAAAATTGGACAAGTATCTCATCGAAAAGGAGCCACGAGTATGGCTGCCTAAGAGGATAGGAGTCATGTATGTTGCAGATACAATTGTAAAATATTAATAGTGTACATTAGACAAAGTAAACAGATTTCTTTCTTTACAAAGTAAAACAAAACTCCTAGAAAGTAATCCATTTTGTTGGTATAGCGTACTTTCTAGAAGGATTGCTTCGGAAAGGACCCATTGCCAATAAATAGATGGCAAGAAGCTTCCTAGCTAGTAGCAACCTAGCTAGTAGACAAGTACTCGTAGAGTTCTCTGCCTCACGGTTGTCACCGATCCATCCATCTCATCCATTGGCTGCTGCATCATCGGTCAGCTAACGAGTAATATTTGACAAAGAAAAAATGGCGCTGCCTTTTAATTATCGCATGGCTGCAAATGAATGGTGTGTACCAGCCAATGCTGTAATGAAGTCGGTTTCCATGCAGCACACCAAGCGTTGCCATGTCACGACACGAATTACTGTAGTGCACAGTAAGTACAAGGAGCCGGTCGTATACAAAATCCATCAGGATCAATATTCCATGAGCGGCAGCTCGATCGTGGGTTGTGTCGCTGGCGGAGAAAATTGTAGTCATATAGTAACCATGTGATTATAACCAAAAGTCGCCACACTTGGTGATGGCGATGATGGTGGTGATGATGGTGGTGATGATCCAGTTGGGAACGACATCTGGGGCACGGTATTTCCTGCCGGACAATCTTGATAATAAAACAGGAATTCTCTTCGCGGGAGGATCATTCTGGCTGTCCTGGTAGCTGGAGCTGAATATATGCTTTGGGTGATGCAAGGTAAGGGGACCGACAGTGTCGTTTTGTTGTTGGAGGCATTGATTGCATTGGTAGGTGATGATGCTGTCGGTGTGGATGGAGAGCCATGTTAGCGGCTCGAGTACTGAAAGAATCACGGTGCCTAAAAAGGCTGGTTTACGGATCAACCTGTCGACGCAGCTGCTTGTTTCCCCGTAACCATCGCCATCAGCCCAGCGAACAGACACCAATCGACCATTCCATCCTCCTCCTCATGATTCTTCTTGAGTGGTAATGGATGGCGAGGGACGCAGTATGGGTGGAACCCCCAACAATGCGGACCAAGAAGGACAAAATCCAAAACAACACTTGTAATCTTTGGGTCGATATCGTTCCAACAAATCCAATTCCTTGTTGGGAAGGACAAAGGCAATGTTCTTGTTCTTGTCCAGCTTGAGTAGATTATTATTAGTTTGGGTGGGATTGTTGTTGGTGGGTGGCGGCTGTTTGGATTGGGGTGGTTCTGATATTGTGGATGTGGCTGCTGTGATTTCGTCGGGTGCTGTTGTGGATGCTGCAGATGCAAGGAGTGGTTCCGAAGGTTGGTTTTGGTGGTCGTCTTCTTGGGGCGGTGCAGCTGCGTCACCCTCCTCGTGACTGCCAGGACTATCTTCTTCCACTGCCACCTCTACAGATTGCTGCAGGAGTTGCTGAAGCTCCTGTTGCTGTTGGTTTTCTTGTTGCAGTTGGTGTTGCAGTTCTTGCTTTTCTTGTTGGAAGGCGTCTTCATAGGCATTCGCCATGGCTTGCTGTTGTCTGTGTCGATTTGTTTCCTTCTCGTGTTGTTGTTGTTGCTGCTGTGCTTGCAGTTGCTGCTGGCGCTGTGCTTGCAGTTGCTGCTGTCGTAATTGTTGTTGTCGTTCTACTTCTTGCTGCTCTTGTTCTTGCTGTTGTTGATGATCCAAGATCAAGTCCAACAGGGTGTGCATGGCATGGGTGACATTGCCACTATTATCTTTAGCCGTAGCAGTAGTATTCGAGGCGGCGTCGTCAGCCAAGGCGGCGGATACTTCGACGTGCACCAAATCATTCCGCATGCACCATAATTTGACCATGTCCCGATCGGGATTGGATCGATCTTCCGTGCCCAACAAGGAATCCAAATAGGATCCATCTTGGGTCCACATACCGGCCGCGGTCGAGACAAAGGTGGAGATCTCATGACGATTTTTACTGGAGGATTTGTGGTGCATATTCCGTGGTGGTTTGGAAGGATGATGATGGTGGTGGTGATGCTGCTGTAAGGATTGTTGAGATTGTGGTTGGGATCCGCCACCGGCGCCTGAACAAGCGTACAAGGTATGGGGTGGTGGCGAGAGGGTCGAAGAATGATCGACACGATATTCATACTTGAAATCCTTGCCCTTGAAACTGCCCTGGACGCCCATGACATCCCGTACCGGGACCACGGGTAGGGTGCTGGGTTGTCGTCCATGTTGTTGTTTAAATGCTTGTTTTTCTTGAGAGGAAGAAGCATCCAGATTAGTAGTAGTGGATGGTGGCAGTACCATGATTTGCGGAGGAATCAAATCGCGCTTGTTGCCGACAATCAAAATGGGAATGCGTGTTTCCGGATGCAAGGCAAATTGTTTCCGCCACAAGCCAAACCATAATCGCAATTGCGTAAAACTAGTGGAAGACGTCATGTCATAGACCAACATGACTCCGTGGACGCGTTTGCAAAAGGCTTCTAAAAGGGATTGCATTAAGGGTTCCCCTTGTTGTTCGTCCTTATGGTGTCGATGCCCCCGTTCGGGATTTTTACCGGGTGTATCAAACATTTGAAATAGAATGGGTTGTTGAATGATGATTGTTTTGGTTTTGGGTCTCTGGTGATTGTAGTGAGGCTGTCGGAAGCCATCAAGGTCGTCACCAAAGGAATTGGAGCTCGAATTGACGAGGTGTCGTCCTTTCGGGTGTTCCATAGGACCTGGTTCCCCATTATCATGGTCATTTCCCTCTTCGTCGTCGTTGTCCTCTACCAAAATTTGACGTTCCAGTACAACACGCTTGGTATAAAAATCCGATCCCGCCGTGGGCACGCGCTCCAAACTAAAGGTTTGCCGAAAATAGCGGCGCAACAAGGAGGTTTTACCAGCATCGGCAGCTCCCAAAACCACACATTTGATCGTTTTGGATTTGATGATGGGTGGCGCAGTTTTGGAGGCGTTGTTGTTGTTGTTGTTTGTAGACATGATGATGATGGCAGCAGCGGATCTACTGTAGTAGTAGCAGTCTCTGTTGGCGTCGTGTTACTTGGTTCCCGTAGTAACTAAAGTCAATAATAGTGGCTGGTGCAGCCGCGCTCGTGTTTTTTTGGGATCAACTCGTTTGGACTACTGCCTTCCATCCAACCACCACTTCCTGCATGTTCTCTCTTTTTATATTTGTTAGCTCCCACTTTCTGTGCTCATAGCTACTTTATCTCTAAAGCTAAAGCTAATAAACAGGATAGCTAACTTGTAACGAAGACAGGCTATCTACGTAGTCTATTAGCTAGTAGTAGCGCTACTAGCTAGTCTAGATAGCTGTTGCCATCACCATGCGATCGATCCATCGATTTGAAAAAAAGATTGCGAGGTTTGTGACAGCCAACGTATGCGACGGATCGGGCAACTTTGCGTCCTGGGTCACCATCAGCACTTTGATTCTCATTGTTTCCTTGTTCATGATTGGAACACTAACTTGGGAGAGACTTTCAAAATTAATGCTCCTCAAAACGTTGCCATCATTTACAGGAGAGTTTCAAACTACACCTAACTCAGCACTTGGCTCTCATTGGACCAGAGTTTCAACATCAACTCAAGAAGTTGTCCTCGCAAACAAATGAGGCACCATGCAGTCTTCCCTTCTGCTTCAGCTGGCACTGTCCTCCGATTTTGATTTTATTGCTCAGACAGACATCCACTGATTTTTTGCATTGATGGTTGCACTCTTCTGTGAGCATTTTTGTTGATAAGACCCTTGAAGTCATCAACTTCAACAACACGGTTTGACAAATAAAAAAATTGAGCTTTTGTGACAATTGCCAAAAGAATCAAACCAAAAAAACTTATTGTTATTTTTTGCGTTCGAAAGGCTCTGCCAGAAACTGCTGACAAGTGAAAAAAAGTTCTTTAGCAATTTTGTGATCATGCCTTTGTTGTGTTTTGGTTCAATTGAGAAGCAAAGCAAACAACAAACTGTGAGATGTCACAAGTTTTTGGAGGACTCATCAAGGTGCCAAGGTGTTCCATTGTTGTCTCTCAATTGATTTGCATGTTTTTCATTTCAAAGAAGACATGTTCAATGAATGAAAATGACAATTCATTGGCCACATTGAAAAATCAGAAGATGCATTTTTGCATGCAATCAAACCGCAAAATGAGAGGGATGCCCAGATCAAGCTTGCAAAGACACATTTGTGTTCAAATGACTAAGTTCACACATGCAGACAATGTTGAGAGTGTGTCTTGCAAACGAGTCATGTCTTGACCCACAAATCATGTTTGAAAATTTCATGCATGCTTGCTAGTTGGATGTCTGGCAGCATGTGGACATTGACCACCAGCACTTCATGGGCCAGGATGCCATGTCCAACAATCAGTCTGCAATGGATCTGCAACAATGCCAAACTGTGCAGTTGCAACAATGCAGGAAACTCCACATAAATTTTTGGATTGAATTCCATCATGGGATTAAACACAGCTGCTGACAATGTTGCAATGGTGATTTATTTTTCCCCTGCGCCAGCAACTGACCCCAAGGTCAAAAGGCAAGAATGAATGCCCAACAACATCACTTTTCACCAGCAGTGTGCTGTCGTTTTTTCAAGCTAGCAGTGGCACATTGGTCTCTCACAGGAACCCTCATGTTGGCTGGTCGAATCGGTGCGTGCGTGGTCGGTTACATTTTGATCGCGGTTGCCACCTTCCTATCGATGTAAGAATCAAAGCTGCATCATCAGCGGTAAGCAAATGAACTACTAGCTAGTAGCTAGTACTGGTAGTAGCTACTAGCTAGAGAGTAGGATAATACGCACAATCAACCTTGTGTTTCCATCGGATCTCTTCAATCGACTCACTGTATCTGCCTTGCCATCACAGTCATAATATATCACAGATCACAAGCATTCTGTTATCGTCAGTCCTGTCTATCAGCGTACTGACATAAGTTTTCAGTCCAGCGAAATCCTTCTAGTACTGACTAGCAAGAATATAATATCTTTGTATGGTATCATTCTGATTCCACAGTATTGATTCCTTTGCATTCACAATACTCTACGATATAAGAACAAGAGCTTCCGTACCTACCACAATATATCAGTAATATATACTACTTTGCACTATGAAAGACGACAAACCCTCGTTAACCGCCGTCATGGTGGCGTATACCGTCTTGATTTTGGGCGGAGATGACTATGGACGATCTCGCATTCCTCCGGGGATCATTGAAGCTCAAATTGTGGTATTGGTAGCCGCAGGCTTGCCCTTTGGAACCTGTCCTTGGGTGTTGTGCAATCCCATCATGGCCAAATTTGCGCGCTGCCTCGCAGCCATTTGGTATCCTGGCTTCTTTCAAGGCATTGGCTTTCGCAAGTTGATTATCGATTGTCAAGTCCGAGACTTTTTACGACAACAAGCACAGCAAGTGAAAGAGGAGGGAGAGGACAAGACCAAGACGAACGCTCAAGTCGTTGTGGTAGCAGCTGGGTATGATACACTGGCTTTGAGATTGTGTCGTGAATATACCAACGTCACTTTTTGGGAAGTGGATCATCCGGCTACCAGTCGAGTCAAGGAACGTGTCTGGGCTGATCACTCTACGAAAAGCAGTACTACTGTTCCTTTGATTCACAAAAAGAACGACACCTCCACTTCTTCTAACACTACTACTACAGTCAAGTTGTTGGGAGACAAACCCTCCAATATGCAGCATGTAAAGGCCGATTTGACCAAGACCCATTTGGATATTGTCTTGAAAGAACAATCCAATTACGATCCAAGCTTGCCGACCATTGTCATTGTCGAAGGACTCAGTATGTATTTGACGGAACCCCAAATTCGGGGTTTGTTTGACGATATTGAAAAGTGTACTTCGCCTAGCACTACTGCCACCAACAGTAACAGTAATAACATGGTCGTCTTTGACTTTTTTGGTTGGAATCACCGCAAACAAACCGTCGATGTGGGTTGCATTCTCCCCAATTTGCATCGTCATGGATTTACCGGTGGTGCGGAACCATGGATTTGGGGATTGGATCCCAAAGACTTGCCCGAATTCTTTAGCAAGACCAATTGGACTTTGGTCGATAATGTCCAATCCTGTGGCTTTGAAAATGTCGCCGCACTCAAATTGGATTCGAACAAGCATGCACAACAGCCATCCCAATAACTTTTGTTTGGTAATCATAATACTACACATGCCGTTGTTCAACAAAACGATAAATACAAAAACAGCACACACACATACTGCAAGAGTGAAGGAGGCCGAAGAAGTCCATCGTTAAAATATGACATCTTTCTCATCATGCATGCAAGGAGCAGCGCAAGCAATCGTGTCAACCACCGGCACCACCACGACCGAATGAATTAACTGCCGAGGACAATTTTGTAACATATAGATATATCCTACGCAACCAAACAAACGGAACAGATAGTATTTCTTAATTCGATAGGCGAATCATATCGAATAGACTTTGATATACTTCTCGGATTTTTGTATCTAGCAAATCGTCTTGCGGATTGTGGGAGAGGTGATACTCGTGAGGGTTGAGATTGTAGATTGCCATTTAGCTGCATCAAATCCTTCGTCCATCTAAACCCGTTCATTGGACAGGACAAGGGTTCTTGTGCATCCACAACATGCTGTAGGCCTATGTTCTCTCTTTTGGATGGAGGCACAGGCCCTTCCTTTCTCAAACTACATCATTGTTTAGCATGCAAGACGTTATAACTTGAAGATTATGTTTCCTCTCACTGCAATCCTTTTCATGTGATAGGATAGTGCTCTTAACCTTTGGATTTGTGCTAAAGTTTGCACAGATGAAGGTTGCAATGCACTTGTACATCATCTTTTCTCAAAACCTCAATATTCTCTTTTATGTGCAATCAATTCAACATGCATTGCCGGCCATGTTTTGACTCAAAGAGATAGCTAAGATGCACTAGTGCCTAGAAAACTGTGTTTGCAATTTGTAGAAGTGCCATCTGTGTCTGTTTGACGCCCCCCTGATTTGACACATGAGATACAGTAAAACATTGTGTTGCGCTCATATTCATGTTTGATATGTTTTTAATTGGGGTATTTTAATTGTTCTATCCAACAACACACATCAATTTACTAAATAAAATTATTAGTTTGACCTGGAATGTCATCACTTGTTCCATTTAGGCTTGCAGATTTGAAACATTTGATTGGATTCATGCGTAGGGTGGAATCAAGTTGAAAAGGCATCAGTGCCCCACATGTGTGCATGCACATGTAAAACACAAGCAGAGCAAGAAGAAGTGCTCCAAGTTGTTGCCCAGGTAGGGGTAGCCCAGTGGGGGCAACTCAATGGGGTAGAGATTTGACAATTGGTTGCAAGTAGCAGAGAATGTTGTGAACAAATCAAACAGACAGCAACATGCGTGTGAATAAAATCACAAAGTTGAAGTTCACTGACAACATTTTAATAAAAGGATGCTACTGAGAACAAAGCCTCTCTTAACAGAAAAATCAGTTGAAATTTCAACAAATGGATGGAACACACTGGGAGCAAAGACTAAAAAAAAATCTGCAGAGGTCTTGCATGGCTGCCACCACTTTCTTCGACAATCCATTCAAACATTGGTGTGGCAATGTGGTGTCAACAAATTCTATGATAAGACATATGTCATCTTCATCTAACCAGGATAATTTGAACAACAGTGACAAAATGGGATACATATGGTTGAATGGTGGGTGTGCTAGTATGAAGATAGCACAATTGCAGCCAGGATAGAAAACACATCAAACACCACAGCACGATAATTCCGACCCAAATTCGTGATTCCACGATCGATTGATTGATTTCTCGTCCTTACGCCAACAGCGGGAGATCCGGTGCATGATGTTCAGTAACAGCCCCGGAGGGGCGGTGCACCCCGAGTGAGGATCGAGTACGAGAGCGCCCCCGGCGCGCGAGTACGAGATCCTCACGAGGGGTGCACCCCCCTACGGGGCTGTTGCGACAGTTACCTCACGTTGGCAGTGTGTAGAGCGTGTACATTTTGAATCGTGTTGCACCCTTCTCATTTTTACAGTTAAAGTGTTCCGTGAAAATAACCGCCGGAGGACCCCCTTCCGGGACGATTCGTTGCAGAATCGGTGCATGGTACACAAACGTCCTATAGTTAACAGTCCGGGACGATCTGGTATTTAAGGACCGATCGTTTGTTGTTGGATGTGGATCGGTCTACTAACATGTGCTTACTGCTAGCATGCGTACGAATCTGCGCAGCCTCCCGGAGGGGGTCTCCGCACCAAAGTGGGCACTGTCATCTTGCATAGCAATGAAACATCTGCCGCAGAAAATGCACTAGCTCTACACAAACGCACCAGTGAGGCAATGTTCAATGACACCACCGGAGTTTTGTGGCAACCAGAAATTTAGCTGGTAACGAGTCCCGGAGGGGTCTCTGACCCCTTCGAGTTGCCCACAACGATGGCGTGTTGTGACAGTGACCTCCCGCAGTTACGCTGTGTGCAGAGCTAGCACATTTTCTAGTCAGAAGTAGCAATTGGCATCATCATTGTCATCCTTTGTAGCAGTGAATTGTTGTGTCAGAATAGCTGTTTGTAGCAACAAGTTTTGGTGTGGAAAATTCAAATTTTGAATTTGGTGTCAAGTTTCATCAAATTTGTTTCCACCATGGCGCCTCTCCGTAAGAAAGCCCGTCGCATGAATGCCCGCAATAGACCATCTTCTACATAGGAGGAATTGATCAACACAGACAGTGAGAATGAATCACCAATGGCAACAACAACAACACCAATGGCAACAACAGCAAATGAGAACACTCCTCCGGTGATGACGCAAAACACTGTGTCCGCAGTGGAAACTCTCTTTTTGATCAAACAAGAAGAGCGATACAAATTTCTCCACAATTCAGCCAACAAAACAGGACACCAAGCACTTGAAGATGGCACCAAAGCAAGGGGAATGACTCGAGAACAACGCGAAGCAGACGACAGTGCCATTGAACAACAAGCAGCAATTGCACGGAAGCCACATCCGGTCAACCCGCACACAAAGAAAATGCCATCAGATCCTCCTGTGTCTCAACCATCTCCGCCTCCTTTCATAGGAACAAACGCAACAACAGCCACACCAAGTCAATCAACAGCAGTTGTGGCGACAACAGCAAGCTTGCCTCGGGAGGATGGTGACAACAGTGATGATGACTCCGACGAAGAGCTGGCAAAGACCATGTCTTCCAATTTGATCAACAATGACTGCATGCTGTTTTTGGAAGAAGAACGCAGGACTCTTGGCACCAACCGCGGAAAGAACACTGGTGCTTGTGAACAACGCAAGATTGCCACGGAACAACGATTCTTTGACACAGTGAAGAAATTCGGTGGTCCGCATCTCGAGTCGCTTGTTGCCACAGCACCAGCCAAATGCTGTGATGGAAGGGAACAGGATTGTCGTTTTTACAACATTGTTGGTGGTGAAAAGTCGCATGACAAGTGCACCGTTCTCAACAAGTGCTTGATCCTATTCGGCATGAAGGCTGTTGCTCTCTCCGGAGAGAGGAATGGCAGTGTCCTTGAACCGAAGGCCTTCCAACACCACACGAAGCTTCTCTTCTGTGCATTGAAACCAAAGGGCATTTTGTGCAATTGGAAGAAAGACTTTTGGAAGAAAGGGGAGTTCCATGGAGTCATGGTCCAACGACATTCGGAAGATCGATCCTCTCTTTGGAACAGGTCGCAATCAAGCTCACTTCGATGAAGAGGCGGATGAAATGATTCGCGAAGCGATCAGGACCGGGAAACTTGATCCGTGGAACAATCCAGAGCACTGCCAACATGCATGTGTCTTCATTGTTGGTAGATGCTTTGGTCTCCGCGGCATGGGTGAAATCACCTACTTGCGATTCGAATTGGTTGGCTTTGGAGCATTTGGTCCAAAGCATGGTTCCCTCAATGGACTTAAGTTTTGTGTCATTGGAGTTCCTTTTGACAAGACCAACAAGTTGTCACTGTGCAATGTGACTGCTCGGCCGACTGTCCACCATGACAATGGTGCGATTTCACCCGTGATTCAAACCACGAATGGAAGTCGTGTCCCGAGTTCTAGACCAAGAACTGATG
>ENA-ORBV01006947-ORBV01006947.1-microbial-mat-metagenome-genome-assembly--contig:-NODE-6947-length-19673-cov-20.703205_pt1 | contig 19673 bp, 26 predicted proteins | sample MGYA00237777_ERZ505514 | MGnify/ENA primary metagenome ERZ505514 (study PRJEB26160, sample SAMN06269048) | microbial mat metagenome | isolation source: Oligotrophic lake microbial mat | place... | reverse complement strand
CCAAGGGGACTTCCTTCGGGGCGCCCCCCAAGGGGACTTCCTTCGGGGCGCCCCCCAAGGGGACTTCCTTCGGGGCGTCCCCCAAGGGGACTTCCTTCGGGGCGCGCACGATTGAGATCCACAACGAGCATGCCGATAACCGGCCCTGGGTGCTGGATACACAGCAGAAGCAGGTTGAGAAGATTATCGCCGCGGCGAATCGCGGCGCGATGTCGACCGACAACCGGTTCGTTTACTTTGCGGCGTTTGACGGCACCAACAATGATGCAAAAAACGCCGGTAATTTTCAGACCACCAATGTGCGGCAGTTGTGGTGTCAGTATGAGCCCGGTCTCGCGCAGAACCCGAACCTGGGCGGTCGCTATTTCGCCGGGCCCGGCACCAAGGGCACGCTGACGTCGTCGTCGTGGAAAAGCGCTGCGGTGACGGGGCAGGTTACAAAGACTGCCAACGCGGCGTACAAGGACTTCGCGGCGCAGGCATCGGCCTGGCTGAATGAAAACCCGCCCCCCAAGGGGACTTCCTTCGGGGCGCACGGGTCGCTGAGCGCGGTGCTGACGTCGGTCAGCCGCGGCATCGCATCGGCGGCGATCTTCACGCAACTGCTGGATGAAAAAGGCCTCGCGGTGCGGGAGGGCCGGCGTAAAAAGAAGCTGAAGATCACAGTGTCAGCGGGGATCAATTTTGATCCGGTGGCCACTGGTGTTACGTGCAACATCGCTTTCGCGCGCAACACCAGCCACATCGTCAACCTCCGCGCGCAGGATGAATACCGCCAGTTGTTCAAGGCGGTGGATTTCTCTGCACAAATGGCGATCGTGGCGACGATCCCCAGAATGATATGGGGACGGAGCCCTAATCTTTATTTCGATTGTTTCGATGTTTTCAAGTTGGGCTAAGTTCTTTATTCTTGTGTCAATCCGATTGTGAATTGTTCGAGCAGGCGCTGGGCCGCAGCCATATTGTCGTCCGCAGCCCTGAAAGTCGGTGCCATGTGCAGCAGCAGACGATCCATCATCGCTGCGTCATTTAGCAGTGTGGTTGCCGCCTGTATTGTGGCAGGGGATGCGATTTTGCGTACATCTTTGCCGAGAAGCCGGGGGCTTGCCAGGTCCAGATCAAAATCGACGGCTTCGAGCAAGTCAATTTCTTCGCCGAAGAGGCGATCCCGATTGCCGGCGGCATCGTAATGGCGGAAGAGGACTGCGATGTCACGGGCATCTTTGGTGGTCTCTGCGTGCCTGTCCTTCCAGGCAAACAACTTGAGCAGGGCGAGTCCCGGTAACGAGGCAACTGGCACGGTCAGCGCATCGCCAATCTGCACCTGCTCTACGGTGGCCAGTACTTCTTCATAGCCGATCACGTTCATGATGATCTTGCGCTCGGGCGGCCAGGCGATGGTGAGTTCTGGAGTTTCGACGCCGCGAAACGGAATGATGTCGACCGGGTACCCGGTGGTGCTGCCTGTGGGCCTGTAGTAGATGCGGTGCTCGATATTTTTGGCGGCATTGAACAGGCCGGTTTCAAGCAACTTGGCTTTGATTTTCTCGAATTCATCCCAGCCCGAAACGGCGACGCCGAAATCAACATCGCCGGTGGCCAAGCCGGTGCGGATGCCGTGGACGTGGGTTAGCAGAATATCGCGCGCCAGGCACCCGCCAGAAAGTAAGGCAGGTTGAGCGCCCGTGCAGCATCGTCGATGGCGCGCGAGGCGGCAACGGTGAGTAGATCAACCGGGCGGTCAGAACCAACGGAGAGCATGGTCTATGTTTTGTTCGCGGATGAGTTTTGCAACTTCGAGATTGCGTGGATCCAGCGTAGCAACCAGATCGGCGTAAGCCAGTATTGGCGGTACCACGTCAGGGTGATCGGGGTTGTCGGGCAGATTCCAGAAGGCATCGAGGATTTCGATGTTGCCTTCCGGGTCGGCGCGCAGGCGATGCTTGGCGACCAGTTCGCGCAATGCGTTTTTCATTTTTTCAGGTTTGATGTAGAGCGTGCAGTGGGCGGGTTTGAGATATTGCGTCAGCCGTTGTGCCGCAATTTCGCCGCCCCAATAGGCACCCAGGTCATGGAGCGGGGCGGTCTTCCACCAGTCGGGGTTTTCCGCTGTAAAGCGGCGCGGGTTGAGCTTGGGGCGCAGCTTGATCGGGTAATTGGTGACCCATTCTTCAAACAGTCGTGTGGCATTGAGGAAACGGCGATCGTGTTTTTTCTGGCCGCCAGTGATGTGGCCGCGGGCCTTCAGATCGTTGAACACCCAGCCGACTGCACCCAGGGCGACGCCGGCGACATCAACAATTTCGCGATATGGGGCGTCGAGGAGTTTGGGTTGGCACAGCAAGGCGAAGACTACGCGCAGTGCAGTCGGGGTGCCGCCGGCTGGCGCGACTGTGGTTTGAGTGACGCCACCCTCCGGTTTCTCGCCGGTGATGTAGAGGTGCAAACCGGGCAGGTGGAGGTAGGCGTTGCCGGCGGTGTCGAGAAATGCCAGGTCCAGTTCGCGACATTGTTTTGCGATGGTCGGCGTGATGTACGGCGCAAACAGCAATCCGCGTTCGCCGTGCTGGTCAAGTTGTGCCTTGATATGACCGATGGCCGCGAGGCGGTCGATGCGTGTTTTGGCCTCGACGTTGTATTGATGCGGTTGCCCATCGACAGTGATGGCAATGACGGCATCTACACGATAGCCACGTTGAGTGGCCTGTTCATTGCCAATGACTCGCCCCTCCACGCCCGCAGCCTTATTCAAAGCTTGCAGTGCGGGACCGAGCTGCTCCAGCAGCGTCTTTTCCTTTTTGCGGGGTGTCGGGGTAGCCATTTTTATTAATCCTTAAGTTTGTTCACTTTATCATAATGTTCACGTAACGTGAACATTATATTTAAATGAACATATAAGGAGTTTGTTCAATTAATATTATTGTTCACGTTACATGAACGTATAAATTAACTGAACAAGATGTGGGGAATATTCATAAGCTATTGTTTTTATTAATATATTTGTAATATATAAGCAAAGGTAAAAGTTAGGTAAGGAAGGCTAAAGGTACCGGAGTCGCATTTCAAATGCATTCAGTGGCATGACGACACGATGAAACGCGCCAAAAAAGAAAAATCAAAACGCAGCAAAAAAGCCGCCGCGCCACGCGGCAAGGCGGTCAGGAAGCAGGCCCGCAAGGCCAGCAGCAAAAAACTCGTACCTGTTGGCATCACTGATGAGTAGCCGCTGCGTCACTTTGCATGTTCCGTTCTTTTTGGAATTGTGACAGCGGCTTGCGCAGCAGTTCCGCGGCCTTGGATTCACTGATCAAGTCCTGACCAAGGGCGCGGTACACTAGTTGCTCGAAAAGTTGCGGGCGTTCCTTCGGGTATTGTTCGCCGGGCTCGGTCTTAGTCCAGCCCTGCACGGCGAAATACTTGCGCATTTCGATGTAGGCGTAGCCGGGCAGAATTCCGAGGTCTTTGGCGCGGTGTATCCAGCCCTGCATGCTGAGACCGTAGGCCTGCTTCAGCGCGGCGAGTTCTTTCGGCTCCAGCCAGTCGCGGCGCTCGCCGAGTTCCTTGCGCACCTCGGAGGCGGGCGCGAGGAAGGCACCAGCAAAGCGGTTGGCGGCCGCTTCGATATCAAGATTGTCGGCAAGACGGCCGTTCAGCACCAGATGACCCAGTTCATGGGTCATGGTGAAGCGCTGGCGATCGCCGGGGGCCAGCGCGCTGACGGCAATTACAGGGATGCCACCTACCTTGCAGGCGAGGCCGTCGAAGTTTCCGGGGATTGCATCGGACTGGATGACCTTGACGCCGCGTTCTTCGAGCATGTCGGTGACGACCGGGATGGGGTCGATGCCGAGGTGCCACGTTTCCCGCAGTTTCAGCGCGATGTCTTCGATGTCGTCCAGCGCCTCAATGTGCGCGGGCAGGTTGCCCGGCAGTTGGAACGGCACGACGGGGCCGTTGGGCAGTAATTGCTCCAGTTCGATGAAGCGTTCGAGCTGCTCGATGGCGTCGCCCTTGATGTGATCCAGAACTTTGACGCCCAGCTTCGAGTGCTTGCGGTAGTTGACCTCATGCAACTCCACTTTTACGGGACGGAAGAAATACTCGGTACGTACGCCCAGTGCCTTGGCCAGATTGAGCAGAACACCAGACGATGGGGTGGATTTTCCGGTTTCGTATTTGGAAATGGCCATGGCACTCACCTGCGCGCGTTCCGCGACCGCGCGCAGGGATACTCGAGCCACGATAGCGGCCTCGCCGCACTGGCGCTGGAGGCCGCGACCATGTTTCTGCAGCGCTCGGGCCTCCCGCTAGCTCCGGTGGGAGCGCGCCAGTTCGCCGGGGTCAACAGCATTGCCATTCATTCCGAAGATGCCGACGACGGCGAAGAGTTGCAATCCAAATGGGATGTCTACCTGCCCGGCCCGCAGATCGGCACGTTTAATAGTGTTGACGACGTGGCGCAAAGCCCGCGCCTCGCGGCCCCGCTCAAGGTGGGCAAGGCGGAGGAACTGGTGCTCGCGTAGCGGGGTTTTTCGGGTTTTAGGCTGCGGCCGAAGTCACGGTCGTTACTGGGCGGCGGAGTATATATAAAATATCAATAAAATCAATTAGTTATCGTATACTCGCCCCTGCGGACCCATTATATTGCAAGTTATTGTATTAAATAATATTTTCGCATTTCGCGAATTGCGAAAATACTTTCGAGGTGCCATGTGCGTCGTCCTGTCAATCGCCAGCCCGTGCTCAAGCCACAGGATCTGTACTTGCTGCTGGCGCTGCTTGCCCGGCGGGGCGAGTCACTGACCTACCCTGAGCTCGCGGCTTTCGCTGGGGTGTCCATGTCCGAAGTGCACGGCGCTTTGCGGCGGGCGGAGCAGGCCCGACTGCTGGCGTTTGTCGATCAACGGCCCAGTCTGATCGTGCCCGCCTGCAAGGAGTTTCTGTTTCATGGTGCGCGCTACGCGTTTCCGGCAGCACGCGGCGGCATGGTCGGTGGGGTGCTGACGGCATACGCTGCTGCGCCGCTCAGTGCGCTGATTGCGCCTTCGGCCGACCCGCCGCCGGTGTGGCCCCATGCGGACGGCAATGCACGGGGGCTGGCACTGGTGCCGCTGTATCCGAGTGCGCCGTCAGCGGCGCTGCGCCATCCGGCGTTGTACGAAAACCTGGCGCTGTTTGATGCCTTGCGCATGGGCAGGGCGCGCGAGCGCAACCTTGCTGAAAAATTACTTGAGGAGCGTTTTTGAATCCACTGGATCCGAATGTGCAGTCGGTTGAAGCGGTTGCGCAGGCGCCTGCGGCCGCGGTGTCCGGATTCGTCCGGCTCACTCCACCTTCATACGTTACTTGCGTATATACGCAGATTGCGTATAATTAATCATGAAGGCCGTTTTCGTCGAGTTACCGCCGTTTGAGCGTTACCGTGCGGAGTATCTGGGCGATGACGCTTACCGTGCATTGCAGAATGTGCTGATGAAGCATCCCGAGGCGGGTGACCCCATGCCGGACACGGGCGGGTTGCGCAAGTTGCGGTTTGCCGATGCGCGGCGTGGCAAGGGTAAGCGCGGTGGCTTGAGGGTGATTTATTTCTGGTGGACAGGCGGTTTGCAGTTCTGGCTGTTCACGCTGTACGACAAGGACGAAATGGCTGATCTGACGCCACAGCAACGCAAGTTGTTCAAGGCGCTGATCAAGGCGGAACTGGATGCGCGGAGGTCAAAATGAAAGTGACTGCAAAAACAAAAACATCGCGCGCCGCTGCCCACAAGCGCGACCTGTTCGCTGAATTAAGCGAGGGCGTGGCCGCGCTCGCCGATGCCCGGCAAGGCAAGCGCACCTTGCGCACGCATGCCGTTGAGTACCGCCCGGCGCCGAATGTGACGCCCAAGGAGCTGGTGCGCTTGCGTGAAGATCTGAAAATCTCACGAGCCTTGTTCGCGGCTTATCTGCGCACCAATCTGCGTACGCTTGAAAACTGGGAGCAGGGGCGCGCCAAGCCGAATGCCCAGGCCGCGCTGCTGATCAACCTGGTCAAACAGTATCCCGACACCGTGCAGCGGCTTGCGACGATCTGATCGCGGGCAATGATATGGGGACGGAGCCTTAATATTGTGGGGGCGCGCAAGTTTGCCGGGGTCAACAGCATTGCCATTCATTCCGAAGACGCCGACGAAGGCGAAGAGCTGCAATCCAAATGGGATGTCTACCTGCCCGGCCCGCAGATCGGCACGTTTAATAGTGTTGACGATCTGGCGCAGAGTCCGCGCCTCTCGGCCCCGCTCAAGGTGAGCAAGGCGGATGAGCTGGTACTCGATGCGGGGTTTTTCGGGTTTTAGGCTGCGGCTGACCAATCATGCCTTCGTCGAATTTCAAATGCTTTCAATTCGATAGTCGCACTCTATTTGAACTTGGTTGACATTCCGGACAGCGCGATCGAAAAATCTTTGAGAAATGCTTGCGATGAGAGTCAATACCTTATACAGCTGAATAATATGGATCATCGCATGGCTAACCCTGGCGATCATTCGGGGGCCATCATGCATATCACCATGACTGATTCGAAAAAAGCGGATGATCCAAAACCATAAAAGATTGGCGTTTCAGTAAGTTGGTTATAAGACTTATCGAATATATGAATTCAGCTGGCATTGTCCAAAAACTCTGGAACTACTGCAACGTCCTCCGCGACGACGGCATGTCCTATGGCGACTACCCCGGATCCAGTCCGGGGCAGGCTGACAACGAGCAGTTGATTTATCTGCTGTTTGGCTCCGGCCGTCGCTGCGCGCCTTAACGTTCGCGATGCTCACGTTAGCCTTCACCGCAACAAGCCGCTTGGCGGCGTGTTGTCTCAAAATGTCCAACGAGCGCACCAAGGCGCCGTACAGCCAGAAAAGCCCGGTGCCGGAGAACTATGGTTGGTCGAGTACCCTCACCCCGACCCTGCTTCGCTTCAAGTGTTCCCTTGTCTCCCAAGGGGAGAGTGGGAATTTTTGTGGATGCGACGAGCTGTTTGATCACTACCGCCATACGCGTGAGGCGCTGTGCAACCAGAAGAGCATGCTCTCGACAGCATGATTCTTCACTGCTCGAAAAAACTCGCTGCAAAGCTCGCTGATGTGTCGTCCACACCGCTGGCGGAGGCGAGCCCCCTGGGCAGTTGGCACGGCCATCTTTATACCCTCGACCGGCGGCAGTGCGTGATGTTTTGTCACGATGCGACGCGTTACGTGCTGTTTCTGCCGGGGTTGCGCAGGGAGCACTTTGCCGATCTGGGCAATGGCTGGTTCCGGCCGCTGTACTTGGCGACGCTGGCGTTCATGGGGTGCCCTGTTACGCAGATCAAGAAGGCGGAACTGGCCCTCGGGCCAATGCGGTTCGACACGGCGACGGACCGTTCGGTGCAGGGTTCGATGCGGGTGGCACAGCAGGATTTGGCGGCCTGGCTGGACCGGGCGCACGACGTCATGGATGTGGACCCGCTGGCCGCGTCGCGCCGTATCAATGAGCGTCCGGCAAGGGTTTACGGGAAATTGGTGTGGCCGGATAAGGCGATGCGTGAGGCGGTGACGTGCCTGTAATTCTGTAACTATATGATTTAATACAATTATTTTTTATTTGGATAAGGGTTTGGCCATGCGGCCACGGTGGGGCAGCTACATCCAATGTGTCGCAGTTCGGTTCTCGATGGAACTGGAACGCTTCCGGTATACCAATGTTGTCCCGTACGGCTTGGACGGGATTGTCTATACCCAATAAGGGAATTATCATACCCATAATGGGAACGAAGAAAAAAACCAGCTTGGGCAGTGTCCTCTTCACCAAGACCCAGCGCCGGGTATTGGGGCTGTTGTTCGGCAATCCGGGCCGCAGCTATTACGCCAATGAAATTGTGCGTTATGCCGGCGTCGGCATCGGCGCGGTGCAACGGGAGCTGGAGCGTCTGGCCGAGGTGCGCCTGCTGACTGTTTCGAAAATCGGCAACCAGAAGCACTATCAGGCGAACCGCGAGGCGCCTATTTTCGAGGAGCTGTGCGGGATTGTCCTGAAAACATTTGGTGTTGCGGATCACCTGCGGGATGCGCTGGCGCCGCTGGCGAAGCAGATTGACGCGGCTTTCATCTATGGTTCGGTGGCCAAGCAGGCGGACACCGCCGGCAGCGATATCGATGTGATGATCGTCAGCGACGAGCTGTCGTTTCCCGACGTGATGCAGACCCTGACGAAAGCTGAAGGCACAATAGGACGTTCGATCAATCCATCGGTGCTCGGGCTGGATGAGTGGCGTCGAAAGTCGGCGGAGGCTGGCGGATTTGTTCAGCGCGTGATGCAGCAGCCCAGGATTTATCTGATTGGATCGGACCATAACCTCCCCCAATCTTGAAAATCTGGCGAAGATCGGCAAGTTAAAGAAGGAAAGCGTCAGCCAGGCCGAGTTCGATGGCCTGGTGAAGTCCGGTCGTGTCCGTCTGGCCGACGCGCGCACGGCTTCGCTTTCCATCGAGAGCCGGTTTGATCTGGCCTACAACGCCTCGCACGCGCTGGCGCTTGCGGCACTGCGTTGGCATGGTTATCGTTCCGGGAACCGGTACCTGGTGTTCCAGTGTCTGGCGGAAACCGCGGGCTTGGGCCTGGAGCACTGGCGGGTGCTGGCGCTGGGTCATGAACGCCGCAATGTGGCTGAGTACGAGGGGCATCTGGAAGTGGAAGAAAAGCTCGTCTCTGATCTGATCCGTATCAGTGAAATGCTGCTGGAAAAAGTAGCCGCGCTGGCGAAGACGCCATGAACACTTCCAACATCGTCCAGAAACTCTGGAACTACTGCAACGTCCTGCGCGATGACGGCATGTCGTATGGCGACTACGTTGAGCAGTTAACTTACTTACTGTTCCTCAAGATGTCTGACGAGCGCACCAAGGCGCCGTATAAGCAGAAAAGCCCGGTGCCAGATAAATACAACTGGCCCAGTCTGCTCAAGAAAGACGGCGACGAGCTGTTTGATCACTATCGCCACACGCTGGAGGCGCTGGGCAACCAGAAGGTCACGCCCCGGGCTTGCCGCATGATTATCAGGGATTGTTTGTGAATAACGACGATCAATATGATGTTTCGGGCCTGGTCGAGGCGCAATTCGAGCCGGGCTCCGACGACCGGGGGGTCCAAATCGTGCTTTAAATTGGCACGATCATGCCAATAATTAGCATGATCGTGCTAAGCTTCCGCCATGTCGATCAGCACCGCCCTGTTTTCTGAAGGCCAGTCCCGCGTCTACCGCTGGGTGTTCGGCCAGCCCGGGCGCGAGTTCTATCTGGGTGAACTGCGCCGGCTCACGGGCCTCGGCAGCGCGACGCTGCAGCGCGAGCTGAACGCGCTGACCGATGCCGGCCTGGTGCGGTCGGAGCGCGTCGGCAATCTGCGCCGCATCCGCGCCAATCCGCAAAGTCCCGTGTTCAACGAGCTGGTCGCACTGACGCGCAAAACGCTGGGGGCGGAGCCGCTGCTGCGCGATGCATTGCAGGCGCTGGCCCCCGATGTCGAGGGCGCGTGGATTTATGGCTCTTATGCCAAACAGACCGATACGGCCGACAGCGACGTCGACGTGATGATCGTCGGCAGCAAGCTCACGCTCGCCCGGGTGATCAAGGTGCTCGCCCCGGCGGAGGAATTGCTCGGCCGCAAGGTTAATCCGGCGCTGTATACAGCGGCTGAATTCAACAAGCGCCGTGCGGAAGCGGATTCTTTCGTCAATCGCGTGCTGGCGCAGCCGCTGTTGCCGCTGATCGGAACCCTGCATGAGTCTGCCCGCGCTGGATAACCTGGTGCGTATCGGCCAGTTGAAGGTCGAGCCGCGCAACGATGCCGAGCTGGCGCGTATGCTGGCGAGGGCGCGTGGTTTGTTGACGGATGCCGCGGTCACCGGCGTTTCGGCGTCAACGCGGTTTACCTGCGCTTACAGTGCGGGGCATGCGGCCGCGCTGGCGGCGTTGCGCTGGCACGGCTACCGCAGCGAAAACCGCTTTACGGTGTTTCAATGCCTTGACCCATACGCTGGGCTGGGAGGATGCGCGCTGGCGCGTGCTGGATGCGGCGCACCGCAAGCGCAACCTCGCGGAATACGAGGGTTTTCTGGAAGTGGAGGAATCCGCCATCGCGGAGCTGTGTGCGCTGGTGACGGGGCTGATTGCCGACGTGGACAGGCTGATAAAAATCTGAAGCTCACTCCGCCACAAACACCATCCGGGAAATGATATCGGGGCGAAGCCCGATTTGTTTCTGCCGGAATCTCAATTGATCGAACGCTTCGACCGGATTCGCGTCTGGCAGCAAGGCGATCGTCGCGCCGTACACAAGCCGCTGCTGATGCTGTTGATGCTCGGCAAGTTGGCGCGGGGTGAGGCGGTTGCCCGCTTCGTAGATATTGAGGACGACTTTCGCAAACTGCTGGAGCAGTTTGGTCCGGCGAGTGCGGCGGCGTCACGGCACTATCTGTTCTGGCATTGGCGCCATTGATGTTGATGATGGCAGGCAGTGAAAATAATTAACTGAATCAATGAATTGCATTAATTGCTGTGCGCTGTCGATGGATGTTCTGCACGAAACCCGGTTTTGCCACACCTGATTGACGTATCCAGTGTCACTATTGCGCACTGCATTTCCAATCCACAGGAGAAATTGTGATGACAATATTGCGTAAACCCACCCGCCGCACCTTCCTGCAATTCGCTGCCGCAACCCTGGCCCTCGCCAGCCTGCCCGCGGGTGCGCAGTCCGTCACCACCGGCACCAAGCTGAAGATCGGCATCATCGGTTCGGGCAATGTTGGCGGTGCGCTGGGCACGACCTGGGCGAAGTCAGGGCATATGGTGATGTTCTCTTCTCTCGATCTGGAAAAAGACAAGGCGCTCGCAGCGAAGGTGGGCCACGGCGCGCGCGCCGGCACTTCAAAAGAGGCGGCGGCCTTTGGTGATGTGCTGCTGGTTGCAGTGCCATACCACGCGCTGCCCGCCGTGGGCAAGGATCTGGGCGGTCTGCTGAAGGGCAAGGTGGTGATCGACACCTGCAATCCCTTCGAGCAGCGCGATGGCGAGATCGGCATCAAGGCGCGTGAGGTGGGTGCGGGGCTGATGTCGGCGCAGTTGCTGCCCGGTGCGCGCATCGTGCGCGGCTTCAACGCGATTGGCGCGGCGCGCATGGGTGCGGCGTGGCAGGAGCCGGGCAAGGTGGGCATGCCCATCGCCGGTGATGACGCGCAGGCGATCGCCACGGCGTCGAATCTGGTGCGCGATATCGGTTATGAGCCGGTGTTGATCGGCGGCCTGGCGATGGGCCGCCACCTGCAGCCGCGCGAGCCGCTGGCGGGTGAGCGTTCCGCCGATGAGATTCGCAAGATTGCAGCGACGCTGAAGTAGGGTGTCGGTGTCCGTAGCCAGGACGCCATCCGGACGTCATTTCCGTCTTGATCGGAGGGGCTGATGGCTGACTCCGAAACGTTTGGAGTGATGACTTCCGGTGCATCGACTGCGGCGCTGCTGGCGCTGCAGCCGGCGCTCGAGCGCGTGGCCGGATGCGCGGTGCAGCTGTTGTCGCACTCGATCGGCATCGGCGCGACTTACATTCCCAATCGACTGCGGCTGGGCGAGGTCGCGGACCTCGTCATCGTGGCCGACGACGTGCTGCGGCAATGCATTACAGATGGCCTGGTCGTGGCCGACAGCCGACTGCCGCTGGTGCAGTCACTCGTTGGCATGGCGGTGCCTGCAGGTGAGCCGCGGCCCGACATTGCCACGCTCGAATGCCTGAAGCGCACGCTGCTGGATGCAGCCTCCATCGCTTATTCAGCGAGCGTCAGCGGGCAGTATCTGGTCGATGATCTGTGGCCTCGGCTCGGAGTCGCGGATGCGGTCCTACCCAAGGCGCGTTGCATCAGCGATGAGCGCATCGGTGCGGTGGTCGCGCGCGGCGAGGCGGCGATCGGTTTCGAGCAGATGAGCGAGTTGCTGCCGGTGCCAGGCATTGCGCATGTCACGCCGCTGCCGCCTGAGGCGCAAAAAATCACCATTTTTTCGGGTGGCGTGGCGGTTTGTTCGCCAGACCCGATGCGCGCGCGGGCGGTGCTGCAGTTCCTGCGCTCTTCGGTGGCGCACCAGGCTTTCGTCGATAGCGGCCTGCAGCCTGTAGCGGACTGATTCCGCTCCAAGCTGCTCAGCCGCGCAGCGCGGCGAGCGCCTTGAGTCGCGGCCATTGCCGCACGGCGGCAATCACCTGGTCGACTTCGTCGGTCGTGTTGTAGAGATGAAACGAGAATCGCAGCCGGCCAAGCCGCTCCGATACGCGCATCTGCCGGGCCGCGAAGTGGCTCCATAGCTCAGCAACCAGTCCGGCACCCTCAGGCGAGGCCTGTTTCCAGCCCGCAACAACGATGTGCGCACGGTGCAGGTCGACGCTGCCGCTGAGCAGCGGCACTCCGAGTTCGCGCAGGCCCGTATCGAGGCGCTTTGCCAGCGCCATGACATGTGTTTCGATGGCGGGCATCCCGACGGATTGCAGAATGTCGAGCGAGACATCGACGGCGCTGGCGGCGGGGTAATTCATGCTGCCGAGGTCGAAGCGCCGTGCGCCGGGCATCAGCCGGTATTTTTCACTGCCCTGTACGCCTTCGTGGACGTTGCCGAGGTTGACACTGAAGCGGCCGAGGTAGGCGGGCTGCAGCGTTTCGGCAAAGGCGCGGCGCACGAACAAGAAGCCGAGCCCGTAAGGGCCACAAAGGTATTTCGAGGCGCCGACCGCGAGGGCATCGACCTGCGCGGTGTGTACATCGAGGTCAAGCGCGCCCACCGACTGTGCGCCGTCAACGAGCAGTGTGACTTGTCGCTCGCGGCAGATCTGTCCGATACGCGCCAATTCGGTGCGCGCGCCGGTGGCGAAGGTGACCGAGGACACCACCACCAGGCGCGTGCGGCCGTCGATGCATTTGGCAATGGCATCCACCGGCATTGCGAGGTCAGGTGTGGCTTCGACCACGCGCACCTCGATGCCGTGGCGATCGCGCATGTTGTAGAGGGAGTAGACGCCATTCGGGTGCTCGATGTCGCGGCACACGATGGCGTTGTCGCCTGCCTGCCATGGCAACGACGCGACGATCATGTTCAATCCCTCGGAGACGTTGCGCGTGAGCGTGACTTCGTCGGCGGTGGCGCCCACCAGGCGCCCGAATTTTTCACGGACACGTTCGACTGCAAGAAAAACATCACCGCTTTCCTTGGGGTCGCCCCTGACAGCCGCCTCGTAGAAGCGGATCGCGGCTTCCATGGCTTGCTGTGGCATGAGTCCGCGCGCGGATGTTTCCAAATATGTTTTCCCGTTCGTCCCGGGGAAGTGTGCTCTGGCCTGCAGCAGGCGTGTGGGGGCTTCAATAGTGTTCATGGTTTAAGTATTGCAGGAGGGTATCTCAGTCGATACTGGCTTATTTTCTCAGTCGATGCCTGTTTGTTCTATGTCATAATTTTATGACTGTTGCTGCTCAACAGATTATATAACCGGGGAGAATGACATGATGCGCAATCTGCTTTGGTCGAGTTGTCTTAGTCTGTTTTTCTGTGCTTTTGGCTTGCCTGTTCTGGCAGCAGGGTATCCGGATAAGCCGATTCGAATGATTATTCCGTGGTCGCCGGGTGGGGGCTCCGATACGACAGGGCGCATCATCGGCGCGAGACTTGCTGAATCACTCGGACAGCAGATTCTTGTTGATAACCGCGCCGGCGCTGCGGGGAACATCGGCACTGCCTCGGCTGCACGTGCCGATCCGGATGGCTACACGATTCTGCTTGCTGACACCGGGTTTTCTACGGGGATCAGTCTTTACAATAAAGTGGGCTATCACCCGATCAAGGATTTCGCGCCGGTATCGCTGGTTGCAATAACGCCGATCATTTGTGCGGTCCATCCGTCGGTTCCGGCGAGAAACATGAAAGAGCTGATTGCGCTGGCGATGCGCAAGCCCGGCGGTCTGACGGGTGGGTCCGGCGGTACGGGTGGCAGCGTGCATCTGGCGCTGGAGCTCTTCCAGCTCCAGAGCGGCACGAAGATTACCCATGTGCCATACAAAGGCAGCGGTCCCGCAGCGATTGATCTTGCGAGCGGGCAAATTGATTTGATGTTTTCCACAGCGCCACCGATGATCCCGTTGCTTCAGGCGAGCCGGATTCGCGCGCTGGCAGTCGCCAGTGCGGGGCGATCATCGCTGTTTCCCGAACTGCCCACCATGAAGGAGGCAGGGGTTCCCAACTTCGTGGCCGCGAACTGGTACGGCATCCTGGTGCCGACAGGTACTCCGAAAGCGGTAATTGATCGACTGCACGGAGAACTGGTTAAGGCAACGATGCATGCCGACGTCAAGCGGCGGTTTTCAGGGGCCGGCCTTGAGCCAATGGCAAGCGATACGCCCCAGGGATTCGGTACATTCGTTGGCGATGATGTGGAGAGATGGGCGCGCGCGATCAAGCACGCGAACATCAAACTCTGACCGGTATGCATGTGCCCGCAGAGATTCAGGTAGCGTAGCCCACAAGTGATTACCCGAATCCCTGCATGCCTTTACAGGGGCGGCACTTCCAAAGGGCCGCTGATTCTGGCCGAGCATCTTCCCGCAGATCGGGCGACCCTTGATCGGGTGATGCTTGCTGCCATGGGATCTCCGCACAAACGCCAGATTGATGGCATTGGCGGCGCCGAGACACTGACGAGCAAGATCGCCGTGGTGTCCCGAGCTTCCCGGCCCGAGGCGGATGTCGATTATTTTTTCATACAGGTCAATCCCGAGTCGGATGTCGTCGATTATTCATCCAATTGCGGGAATATGCTGAGTGCGGTCGGTCCGTTTGCTGTCGAGATGGGACTGGTTGAACCGCAGGATCCGCTAACCCGGGTGCGGATATACAACATCAACACGGAAAGCGTGATTGAGGTGATTTTGCAAACGCCTCAAGGGGAAATCACGTTCGATGGGGAAGCCGCGATTGATGGTGTTCCGGGAACCGCCGCCGCGGTGAAGCAGGATTTTGCGGGAGCCGTCGGCAGCAAGACCGGCAAGTTGTTTCCCACCGGCAGAACAGCTGAGGTAATTGATGGTATTGAAGTCACCTGCATCGATATGGCAGTGCCCATGGTTATTGTGCCAGCCGACGCTGTCGGCAAGTCAGGTCATGAAACCAAGGGCGATTTGGATGCCGATCCTGCGCTCATAGAGCGCCTCGGACGAATTCGTGTCGAAGCGGGTCTGCGCATGGGGATGGGCGATTGCAGTACCCTGGTGGTGCCCAAGCCGGTTTTGGTGGCGCCGCCATTCGGCGAGGGCAGCATTGCATCGCGTGATTTCGTGCCGTTTAATTGCCATGCAACTTATTCTGTCACCGGGTCGATTGGCCTGTCGGTAGCTTGTATGGTTAAGGGTACTGTTGCTGAACGCTTGATGATTGCGCGAAAGCGGGATGGTGGTCGCGTGGGTATTGAGCATCCGGGCGGCATCATCGATGTGAAGGTCCGAATCCGCCAGTTAGCAGAAGGCGTGATTGTCGACGAGGCGAGCCTCCTACGTACCTGCAGAAAGCTTTTCGAGGGACAAATCTGCATACCCGCCCGCATCTGGGATGGTACGCGCAGGGCCCGCGATGCTGCGGAGTTGTCGGGTCAATCCTGAGGCGGTTGCTGCTGTACGCGCGCGGCAGGCGCTCTAGTGCTGGCGCTTCAGGAAAGCCCGCGCGACATGCAGGACTTTGTCGACATCCTCCTGATTATTGTAGGCATGAAACGAGAAGCGCATCACGCCGCGGCGCATCGAGAGCTTGATGCGATTTTCAATCAGGTGGTGAAACAATCCGTTTACGGTCTCGTTGCTGGTGTATTTGTCACTGCCGGAGCCGAAGTCTCCCACGGTGACGGAATGCGCGATATGCGTGGCCGGCTTTCCGCCGCACACCGGGAGCCCCAGATCGATTAACCCGCTCGCCAGTGCGTGCCCCAGTTTCGTGGTGTGCGCTTCGATATTTTTGACGCCGAGACGCAATAAAAACGAGAGCGACGCGTGGGCTGCGGCAATGCCGACGTAGTTGTAGTTTCCCAGATCAAAGCGATGTGCCCCGGGCATGAATGAATACTCAGTTGCCCCGATGTCTGACTCATGGGCGTCACCCAGATCGACACCGAAACGGGCGAGATAAGCCGGTTTCATCCGTTCCGCCCATTCTTTCCTGACATACAGAAATCCCATTCCGTACAGGGCGAGCAGTCCCTTTTGAGTCGATACCGCTAAAGCGTCTACGTTGGATTTGTTGACGTCGATGTCCACGGTTCCGGCTGACTGTGCGGCATCGACCAGAAAGAGAATTCCGCGCTCCCGGCAGATTTTTCCCAGCAGGTCGATGTCGGTCCTGAATGCCGGCGAGAAGGTGACGGTCGATGCCGTCATTACTTTGGTTTTGTCATCGATTGCCGCAATCATGTCTTCAACCGGCATGTGTCCCTTGTTGTGCCCGATCATCTTGATCCGGAGGCCGCGACGGTGCTGGTTCAGCCAGGGATACACATTGTTCGGATGTTCGAGATCTGCGCAAACAATTACATTGTCGCCTTCGGTCCAATCGAAACCGGCGGCAATCATGTTCAGGCCATCAGAAATATTCTTGGTGTAGGCAATTTCGTCTGGTGAGGCGTGAATAAGTTGTGCGAACAGCGATCTCGTCTCCGCTGTGCGCTGGAACATGAGTTCCTTGTTGCCGCCGTTATGCATCTGATCGTCGAGTTGTGCGTCAATGGCGGCCCGAACCTCGCGTGACAGCAGTCCGCGACTACCGAGGTCGAGGTAGGTCCAACGTTCTGTGCCCGGAAAAAGCGCTCGGGAGTCGGCGATTGGGGCAAAATGGGGTGTCAGATCATTCATGATGGTTTCCAATTCCAGTCAGGAGTTTCTTTGCGGTCTGAGGGGGTACCGCAACTGTCGTCACAACGCTTGCCAATATACTAACGCTGTTTTAGTCCCACAACTGATTTCACTCACGGCCCCCCACCGGTTTTGTCGCCCGTATTGCCGCCCGTGTGGTTCCGGATGTCGGCACATACTGCGGGTGTTTCCCCGCACCGCGAGCCACGATTTCAAGGGCATCGTCAATGTCATTGGCCGTCCCGACATCGACGCGCCCGGAGTGAGTCCCCTTGGGGGATTATCCACCGGATGGTTTCTGGCAATGGATTGGCAGGGCACGACTGCGTCGTGCATGACAATGGCGGACCGGCGGGTTGTCACCCGCCCTACCGGTTCTGATCGGCGTCATGGCGATGGGCCGCCACCTGCAGCCGCGCGAGCCGCTGGCGGGCGAGGGTTCCGCGGATGAGATCCGCAAAGTTGTGGCGACGCTGAAGTAGGGGATCGAGGGGGCGGTTGCGCTGCGCGGCTATATATTCGGCGGATAGCGCTGCTTTCCCCCAAGGGGATTATCCGTCGGATGGTTTCTGGCAATGGATTGGCAGGGCACGACTGCGTCGCGCATGACAACGACGGACCGGCGGGTTGTCACCCGCCCTACGGGACTGACGTTGCGTTATCGCTATTTGTATTTCCGCACCAGCCCCACCACCACGCCATAGATTTCGGCATCTTCCTTCAGGGCGTCCCCCAGGAGGACTTCCTTCGGGGCGTCCCGGGATCATCCGCCGGATGGTTTCTGGCAATGGATTGGCAGGGCACGACTGTGTCGTGCATGACAACGGCGGACCGGCGGGTTGTCACCCGCCCTACGGGATCTGTGATGCACTGCCCTCAGCAAGCGTAGGGTTCTGTGGTTAGGGATGGGCTATCGTTTTTTCGCAGCACGCAAGGCGGCTGCGGCCCGGCGCATCAGGCTGGGGTGCAGCAGGCCGAGTTTGGGTGTCTGGCCGTGGGGTGCGCCGGGCGCCACGGCAAACCAGTGTTCGTTGAAATCGAGTTCGAAGGTCTCGCCCAGGTCGAACTTGGTCGGGTAGCTCAGTCCCGCGGCAGCATATGCGGTGTTGTCAGCGGGTGTGATGACAAATTCCCCGGCATAGAGAGAGTCGGTTTTCTGGCTGGTGCCGTAGCACACCCCAACGACGGGCTGCCCGTCGTGTTCGCCCACCCGCAGAACGAGCGCCGGGCGTGGCTTGGGGCCGGGCCCGGGCAGACCGCGCTGTGGAAAACGGCACCATACGATGTCTCCGGCGCGTGGTGCGATAAACCAGCGCGCCGCGGGAGCCGCCATCAGAACAGGCTTTCTTTGACGCTCATGCGCCCCGCCGGTTGCAATTCGAGGATGGCCTCTTTCTGCTTTGGTGTGAGCGGACCTGTGTCAGCTTCATAACGCGGCAGGTTCTGCCGTGCGAAATGCGCGAGTGCGGCGTGGATGACCTGGGTCTCACTAAGCCCCAGCGTTTTGGCGAGCTGGCTCGCGGTCTTGCGGGTGACGCCGTACGGCGTGTCGGCATCGCGGTAGCGCAACAGGATGCCCTGGGCTGCGGGGGGTTTGCGCCGGGATGAGCTTTGTTTGGCGGACATGGTGGTGTCTCCGGATCGTAGATATCATAATGATATCACGCTGACTACTGCCGGGAGGAGCGCGAAAAGTGAGCCAGGGCGGGAGCAAGCGGTAGATACCGTGATCCAAGTCAAGCGTGATGTAGCTTTGGGTCGAAGGGTTTCCCGGATTTGAGCATGGCCTGAGCGATGGCGACGAGCCCGCACATGAGGACCACGATGATAACCAAAGGTACCGGAGTCGATTTCTTTTTGAACCATTGACCTGATCACCCTCATGCCCCGTCGTCCACGCATCCACTTGGCAGGTCACCCGCAGCACATCGTGCAGCGCGGGCACAATCGAGCTGCGTGTTTCTTTGCCGAAGAAGACTACCGGTTCTCCCTGCACTGGTTGAAATTGGGTGCCGAGAAGTACGGATGTGACATTCACGCCTACGTACTGACGACCAATCACGTGCACCTGCTGCTGACCCCGCAACGCCCTGAGGCCGTCTCACGGCTGATGCAGTCACTGGGGCGGCGCTATGCGCAGTACGTCAACCGGTTCTACCGGCGCAGCGGTGCGGTCTGGGAGGGGCGCTTCAAGGCGGGCCTCATCCAGGCCGAAGAATATCTGCTGACCTGTTATCGCTATATCGAATTGAATCCCGTGCGTGCTGACATGGTGCGCGACCCCGGCGATTACGTCTGGTCGGGCTATCGGCACAACGGCTTGGGTGGGACGGATGCATTGATTACTGAACACCCGTCATATCGGCAAATCGGCGCCAGTGACAAGGAACGTCAGTCTGCCTATCGCGCACTGTTCCGGGCGCACCTGGATGAGCCTGCGCTGACGGCGATACGCGAAGCCGTAAACCGCGGGCAACCGCTGGGGGCAGAGCGCTTCCAGGAGCAGGTGGAAGTGGCACTGGGGCGGCGCGTGGGATTAAGGGGGCAGGGGCGCAAGGCAGAAACCACAGACGCGCCGCTGCCAGGACAGTTGGGATTAAATCTCTGACAGGAGATGAAGATACGAAGCGAAAAGAAATCGACTCCGGTATCTTGGGTTAATGTTTGTTGATGTCCCGGCGTGCGGCGTTCGGGAATGTAAAACCACCATTCATTAGATGGATGATGCGTCGGACTTGAG
>ENA-ORBV01006946-ORBV01006946.1-microbial-mat-metagenome-genome-assembly--contig:-NODE-6946-length-19675-cov-4.931779_pt1 | contig 19675 bp, 20 predicted proteins | sample MGYA00237777_ERZ505514 | MGnify/ENA primary metagenome ERZ505514 (study PRJEB26160, sample SAMN06269048) | microbial mat metagenome | isolation source: Oligotrophic lake microbial mat | place... | reverse complement strand
GGCCAGCTCGACGCGGGGCTCGAGGGCGCGGCCGAGGCGCTCAATGATGACGCCGTCGGGATTGAGGTGGCGCTCCTTCCACTCGTTGAGTTTCACGACCACCTTGTCGCCGACGGCCGGGGCCGGTTTGAGCGGGGCTTTGGCGGGATCCTGGACGATGATGTCGTGGCCGATGCGCGGATCATCCGAAGCGACGTAAAAATAGGTGCGGCCGCGCTGGAGCGAGCCGGTGAGCGTGGCGCTGCCGCGTTCGATGATCTTGATGACCTTGCCGGCCTGCTCGCCCGGCTTGAGGAAATGCGGCCAGTCGCGGTCCTTGGGCGAACGGAGACGCACGACGACCTTGTCGCCCTGGAGGGCGACGCCAGTGTCCTCGGCGGCGATGAAGATGGCGGGCTTGCGCGGCTCGGTGACCTTGACCTCGGGGAAGACCATGGCCGAGCCCTTCTGGCGGAAGTTGATCTTGCCGGTAACGAGGTCGGCCTCGCGCGGCACGCAGAGGCGGTCGCCCTTGATCAGGACCAGTTGGCCGGAACGGACGAGCTCGTCGACCTGCTGCTTGAACTTGCGGCGGTCCTTGGGGTTGAGGCGCCACTCCTTGGCGATGGCGTCGGCGGGGGCCGGGACATAGTTGCGGCGGTTAAGATGGGCCAAAAGGCGGTCGGAATAACTCATACTAGAATGACACGGGGCGGGCCGGAGTAGCTCCGGCGGATGCTAAACTGCCCGGGATTTTCTAGTGGAACCGTGTGTCAGGGTCTGTAGTGTTGCAACATGCGAATTGCCCACGCGGCCAGCGAACTGTTCCCGTATCTCAAGACCGGCGGTCTGGCGGATGCAGTGGCGGCCCTGACCGGAACCCTCGCGGACCGGGGGCATGAACTGGCTGTTTTCATGCCCGGTTACCGCTCGGTGCTCGACGGCCCGCACGTGGCCGGCCTCAAGCCCAGCCACAAGCTGAAGATCGAGATGGGGGATCTGTTCCTCGCCGGGGACGTCTACACGCTGGCCCTCCGGCCGGGCCTGACGCTCTACCTCGTCTGCCGCGAGGAATATTTCGACCGCAAACTGCCGTATTGGACCGGCGAGCGTGATTACGACGACAACGACGCGCGCTTCATCTTCTTCCAAAAGGCCGTCGTCGAGCTGCTGCGCCTGACCGACTTCAAGGCCGACATCGTGCACTGCCATGACTGGCAGACCGGGCTGCTGCCGGTCTTCCTGCGCGAGGCCGAGCGCCGTTATAATGTCACGCTGGCCCTCAAGACCGTCTTCACGATCCACAACATCGCCTACCAAGGCGTCTTTCCGCGAAAATCTTACGCCCTGACCAACCTGCCCGAGGACCTGCTGACGATCGACGGTTTGGAATACTACGACCAGATGTGCATGCTCAAGGCTGGCATCGTCTATGCTGACAAGGTCACGACCGTCAGCGCGCAATATGCGAAGGAGATCCAGACGCCCGAGTTTGGCAACGGCATGGACGGCGTCATCGGCACGCGGCTCGACGACCTGCACGGCCTGCTCAACGGCATCGACACGGCAGTCTGGAACCCGGCCACGGACAAGAGCCTGCCGGCGCGCTTCAGTGCCGAGGATCTGGCCGGCAAGGCGAAGTGCCGCGTCCGGCTGCTCAAGGAGTTCGGGTGGAGCGCGACCTTCCAGGGACCGGTTTTTGGCATGGTCTGCCGCTTCACCCCGGCCAAGGGCCTCGACCTTGTGCTCGGGGCGAAGGAATTTTTCGCCAAGGAAAACTGCCGTCTCGTCGTGCTGGGCAGCGGGGAGAAAAAATACGAGGGCCTGTTGCATGATTTCGCCGCCGCCCATCCGGCCAAGGTCGGTTTGTGCGTTCGGCACGATGAGGCGATGAGCCACCTCGTGGAGGCCGGGGCGGATTTTTTCCTGATGCCCTCGCTGTTCGAGCCCTGCGGCCTGAACCAGATGTATAGCCAGGCGTACGGCACCGTGCCGCTGGTGAGCAATGTCGGCGGTCTCGTCGACACGGTCACCGATATCGATGCCCACCCGCTAACGGGCACCGGCCTCATGTTTGCGCCCAAGCAGGAGGAATTTGACGCCGGCCTGAAGCGCGCGCTGGCGCTGTTCGCCGACAAGGCGCGATATGCCGCGGCGCAACGCCGCGCCATGCAGAAGGATTTCTCCTGGACGCAGGCCGTGGCAGCCTACGAGCAGCTTTATACCGAGGCGCTGTGAGACGCGAGCCAGCCGGTGGAAATCGTTGTAGGGCGGGATCGCTGATCCCGCCTTGGTGCGTCTATCAAGCAACGTTCTAGGCGGGATCAGGCGATCCCGCCCTACAATAGCTGCATGGCCCCGACCATCGTCTGGTTCCGGCAGGACCTGCGGCTGCAGGACAACCCGGCGCTGAGTGCGGCGCTGCAGAGAGGTGGCCCCGTGTTGCCCGTTTACATTCTGGACCCGGCCAGCGAGGGCGATTGGCCGGCTGGCGGGGCCTCGCGGTGGTGGCTGCACCATTCGCTGGCCAGTCTGGATGCGGCGCTGCGGAAGCGCGGCTCGCGGCTGTTGCTGGCGAGAGGCGAGAGCGGCGCGGTTTTGCGCGCCCTGCTAAAGCAAACCGGCGTGACCGCCGTTTATTGGAACCGGCGCTACGAGCCGGCTATCATCGCCCGCGACAAGACCTTGAAGGCGGACCTGCTGGCGGCGGACGTGGACGCCCGGAGCTTCAACGCCGCGCTGCTGTTCGAACCGCACACGGTGCAGAACAAGTCGGGCGGGCCGTTCCAGGTCTTCACACCTTTCTGGCGACATTGCCTGGCTTTGCCCGTCGATGAACCGGTGAGGCTGCCGCGCGGGGATTTTTCAGCTCCAGCGGAGTGGCCGGCTTCGCTTGACCTGGCCGAACTTGAATTGCTGCCGGCCATCAAGTGGGATGCCGGTCTGGCTGCGGCGTGGGCCCCGGGGGAGGCGGCGGCGTTGAAGCGGCTCAAGCAATTCACGGCGGGGGCGATCGCGGATTACGCCGACCGGCGGAACCTGCCGGACGTGGACGGCACGTCGGCGTTGTCGCCGCATCTCCATTTTGGCGAGATCGGCCCGCGGCAGATTTGGGCGGCGGTGCGGGCACGGTCGAAGGACAGCGGCGTGTTCCCGGCCAACCGCGGCGGGCAGGTGTTCTTGAGCGAGGTGGGGTGGCGGGAGTTTGCCTACCACCTGCTGTTTCATTTTCCGCAAACGCCCCGCGAGCCGCTGCGCCAGGAGTTCGCGGCCTTCCCCTGGCAGAAGAACCCGCGGCAACTGCTCGCCTGGCAGAAGGGACGGACGGGTTATCCTATCGTTGACGCCGGCCTGCGACAGCTGTGGACGACCGGCTGGATGCACAACCGCGTACGGATGATCGTGGCCTCTTTTCTCGTGAAGCACCTGCGGATCTCGTGGGAGGAGGGGGCGGCGTGGTTTTGGGACACGCTGGTCGACGCCGATCTCGCCAGCAACACGCTCGGCTGGCAGTGGACCGCCGGCTGCGGGGCAGACGCGGCGCCGTATTTCCGGATTTTCAACCCGTTACTGCAGGGCGCCAAGTTCGACCCCGAGGGCAACTATGTGCGGCGCTGGGTGCCGGAACTGGCGAGGTTGCCGGCCGAGTTCATTCACCAGCCGTGGGCAGCGCCATTGCATGTGCTCGTGGAGGCCGGGGTGAAGCTTGGCCGTGATTATCCGCAACCCTTGGTGGATCATGGAGAAGCGCGGGTTGCGGCGTTGGCGGCGCTGAAAAGTATCCGGGCCGGCCGGGCCTGAAGAAATCCGAAATCGGGGCTTTTCAAACGGGGTCTGAAAAGTATGGTGGGCCGCTTATATGCAGAGAACATTCGTCATTTTTAAGCCGGACTGCATGGCCCAGCGCCATGTCGGCAACGTGCTGAACCGCTTCGAGGCCGCCGGCTTTGCCGTCGTGGGCTGCAAGATGATGCGCCTGACGCCGGCCAAGCTGCGCGAGCACTATGCCCACGTCGCCGACAAGCCTTTTTACCCGGAGATCGAGGCCTTCATGAGTTCCCGCCCGGTCATCGCGCTGGCCCTCGAAGGTGACGACATCGTGCAGAAGGTGCGCGACCTGCTCGGGCCCACGGACTCCCGCAAGGCGGCCAAGGGCACGATCCGCGGCGACTTCGGCACCGAGATGATGAAGAATGTCTGCCACGCCTCCGACACCGACGAGAACGCCAAGGCCGAACTGGCCCGTTTCTTCAAGGCCGACGAGTTGTTCGACGTTTGATTTTGCGCACTTGACGGGCGGCCGCCGGGTGCTTGTTTGTTCTTTCGGTTTTTCGCCCTCATCGTCTAACGGTTAGGACAGTAGATTCTCATTCTATAAATCGGGGTTCGATTCCCCGTGAGGGCACCATCTCCCAGAAACGCGCATCGCCAGGTGCGCGTTTTTTTATTTGGCGGACTGACAGTGCGGGCAGCTGATGTCCGGCACGTAGCGGGGGTCGCTTTGCTCGGCGGCGGTCAGGGGCATCTGGCAGGCGAAGCACATGACCGCGTCGGTCTCGCGCAGGGCGGGATCGACCCCGACGCGCTTATCGAAGACGAAGCACTCGCCCTCGTAATGGGCGCCGCCGCACTCCTCAAAATACTTCAGGATGCCGCCTTCGAGCTGGTGCACGTTCTTGAAGCCGGCCTGTTCCATGAAGGGCCCGGCCTTTTCACAGCGGATGCCGCCGGTGCAGAACATCACGATCGGCTGCTGCTTCATCTCCGGTGGCAGTTTCGCCACGGCGGCGGGGAAGTCCCGGAAATTCTCGATGCCGGCGCGCACGGCGCCCCGGAAGGTGCCGAGGCGGATTTCGTAGTCGTTGCGGGTGTCGAGCAGGGTGACGGGCCGCCCCTCGTCGAGCCATTGCTTCAGGGTGCGGGCCGGCAATTTGGCGGTGGGGTGGCGGGCCGGGTCGATGCCGGGCACACCGAAGGCGATGATCTCTTTCTTGATCTTCACCAGCATCCGGTTGAAGGGCTGTTCGACGCTCGCGCTTTCTTTCGGCGCCAGGTCGGCGAGCCCCGGCACGGCGCGCAGGGCGGAGAGCAGGAGGTCGGTCGATCCGCGGGTGCCCGCAACAAACAGGTTGAGGCCCTCCGGGCTCAACAGGATCGTCCCGCGCAGCCCGGCTTCCTGGGCGAGGGTCCGCAGCCGTTCCTTCAGCTCCGGGAGATTGCCCAGCGGGGTGAATTTATAGACCGAGAGATTGATGAACGGCGGCATGCGCGGCTTGGACCGCCAGCATTCATACCGGCCGTTTGATTTAATCCATCCGGAATTACCCGCACTGCGCCGTCCGGGCGGGACTGTAAAATTCAGGCCCCCTTTGGACAACGAAGAGGCTTTGTTTTTGCCTGCCGACGCGGGCGGGTAATTCATACTGTCAGATTTCAAATCTGTCCGGCATTTAAACCCTGTCATCTAAGGTGCGTCACGCCCGCAGGACCGGCCACTCCGGCCAGTCCATCGCTTACCCCCCCCCAGCACGGCGCACCCCATGAAACTCACCTCCCGCCGCCTCGTCGGTGTCGTATCCGCGTCGCTCCTGCTGCTGGCTCGGCCGCCACGGCGCAGATCGGCATCCGATTCCCCTCGGAAAAGAAAATCGTGCCCGATCCCGTTACCGGGGTGCCGGTGACCTTCCCTGACCTCCGCGGCGCAGGCCGTCCCCACGGGCGGCCTCTGTTCCGGGCGTCACGCCTGCCGGATCCTGCGCCTGGCTAGAGCCACTGGGTGGTATCGGGCCGGGCAGCGTAGCGACTGTCAGCCACAGATGGTGGCACGACTTCAGGCGCTCTCCGCGGCACACCCGCGCAACGGCTACCGCCGGATCGCCGCTTTGTTGCGGCAGGAAGGTTGGTCCGCCGGCAAGCGCCAGGTGCCGCGACTCCGGCGGCTGGAGGGCCTGCGGGTGCCGCCGACCAAGCGGAAGATCGCCCGTCGGGTCCACTCGACCGGCCTGCCGACAAAGGCCACTCACCGGGGCCATGTCTGAATCTGGGACTTCCTCGCTGACGCGACCATGCGTGGCGGCGCCCTGCGGATGCTGCCCGTGCTCGATGAGCCTACCCGCGAGTGCCATGTGCTCCGGGCGGACCGGGTCTTGAAGTCATCTGATGTGACCAAGCTGGTGCAGACGGCCATCGCGCAGCACGGGGCCCGGAGTATATCCGCTCCGACAACGGCTCGGAGTTTATCACGCATGAACTCCAGGCGTGGTGGGCCCGGGAGAAGATCAAGACGATCTACATCGAGCCGGCCAGTCCCTGGCAGAACGGGTTCGTCGAGTCGTTCCACGGGTGCTCCCGCGATGAGTGCCTGAACGGGGAGCAACTCTGGACCCTCACGGAGGCCCGCCGCGTCATCGAGGACTTCCGCATCGACTACAATACGCGGCGGCCACACAGTATGCTCGGTAATCGCAGTTCCGTGAATTACGCCGCCCAACTTACTGCTGTCCTGACTCCGGTCGACCTCCCTCCGTCGGGACAGCGCGAACCACAACCCCGCTACAACCCATAACAAGCTCCCAGACTAACGCTCCGGGTGGCGCGAAAACTTGAGGCCGGTCCACATGCGGAACGAGTGGTGCAACCCCAGGCGGACGCCGTGGCCGTTTAGGCCCGGACCCGCGCCGCAGGCACAAGATAAATTTACCCATGAATCCACCCGTCACTTCCGAATTGCCTTACACGGACACGAAACCGCAGGGTTCTGCGGACTTCTATTACGCGATTAATGCCACATTCCGTTTTTTGCTCCGCAGCCAGGGATATGCAGGCTGGCGGCGCTACCTTGAGGAGATGGGGCGCGGCTATTTCGCCCCGGTCAACCGGCAATGGTCGCAGGGCGGGCTCGACGCCGTCGCCCGCTATTGGCGGGCTTTCTTTGCCGCCGAACCCGGTGCTGTGGTGGAAGTCGTGCAGCAGGCGGACCGGGTCGAGCTGCAGGTGCGCGAATGCCCGGCCATCAAGCATCTGCGCTCCGGCGGCCGCGAGATCGTCCGGGAATACTGCCAGCATTGCTATTACCTCGGGGCGGCACGGGCGGAGGCGACCGGTCTCACCATGCGCCTGAGCGGCGGCAATGGCCGCTGCTGCCACACCTATGCCCGGCCGGAGGCCGGGCTACCACCCCAGGACATGAAGCAAATCAAGGAGGCCGGGTTATGATCGGATGCTATGATTTCTGCGGACATTACGACTGGACGTTCGATTGGCTGAAACGGACCGGGGGCGAACCGTTGGTCCGGGAATACTGGAATGAAGCCATCAACCATGACAGTCAGCGTCATGCGCGCGACCTGATCCAGCGCGAGGGTTTCGCGGGCATGATCAAATACTGGGGCCATACTTTGGCCGAGGAGTCGCCCGAGCGCGCTTACACCATCACCCACCAGACGGGAGTGTTTCGCATCGACATGCATTCCTGTCCCTCGAAGGGATTCCTGCTGCGCAACGATCTCGCGAGCTACCAGGATTACTGCGACCACTGCATGGGCTGGATCGGACCGATGATGAAGGAGTCGGGCTTTGTCATCGATCATGAGCATAACCACATGGGCCAGTGCTGGTGGGAGATGCGGTTGCCGGACGCCCCGGCGGGCCATTCCAAGCCCGGTGACGTGGCGGGGGAGATCGACGTGCGGCTCCAGCCAAACTGGCTCGCCAGCGGGGCTCACCTGGATCGCTACAGCAAAGCCACGGACCCCGACGCCAAGATGCGTTAATTGCAGCCGGAATATCCGGCCCTAAAATAAATTCCCATGCTCAAGGGCAAAGTCGCATTGGTCACCGGTTCGACGAGCGGCATCGGTCTGGGCATCGCGCGGGCGCGTGAGGGCGTCCACCGCATGCTGCACGGACTGGGTGACGCCGAGGCCAATGAACGCGGGCGGGCAATTTGTGTCCCCGTAGAGGAGTTTCTTCCGAAACGTTGGCAGGCGATTCAGGATATCGTGCTCAACGCCAGGTTCCATACCATCCGGGCGGCGCTGCCAGGCATGCGGCAGCGTGGCTGGGGGCGGGGCATCAACTTGGTTGCTGTGCATGGGTTGGTGGCGCACCCTTCAAAAGCGCCTCTGTGGCGGCCAAGCACGGACTGGTCGGGTTGACCAAAGGCGTGGCGTTGGATAAGGCGGCGGCCTCGATCACCTGCAATGCGATCTGTCCGGGTTGTGTGCGCACGGCGTTGGTCGAGGGCCAGATCGAGAGCCAGGCGAAAGTGCACGGTATCCCAAGAGAGCGGGTAATCAGTGAGGTTATGCTGGCCTCCCCGCCGACCCAGCGCTTCATCGATGTAGAGGAAGTGGGGCCCTGGCCGGTTTTTTTGTGTGGCGCGGCGGCGCGCTCGATCACCGGTGCCGCCATTCCCATCGACGGCGGCAGGACGGCCCGCTAATTCCGGCGGGACCGCCGTCAGCCGAGCTGCTTCACGGTGCCGCCGGAGAAGTATTTCGGAAAAATCAAACTGGGTTCGGACTCCAGGTTGCCTTGACTGACCATCTGCAGCATCAACCGCGAGAGCCGGTGGGCAAAGGTGTCCTCCTTGAGGTTGTAGTGGGCGATCGGCGGACTCACGGTCTCGAACATATGGTCATGGTCCCGGGCGATGAATGAAACGGTGTCGGGGACGGTGAGGCCGCGCTTCAGCAGATAGATGAGCACGATGAAGACGTGCTGCGGCTTGACCACCAGCAAGGCGGTGGGGGCGTGCGCGGAGTTGAACAACGCATCGAGTTTCGCGGAGATGTTCTGGGCGCTGCCGTTATGGCGGACGATGCTCGCCCGGGCGTCGATGTGCCGGTTGAGTTGCTGCAGCACGTTCTGCTGCGCGGCGGATCAACCGGGCCAGCAAGCGGCGCCACAAGCCACTCGCACTCCAGCGCCGCCAGCGTGTGTAGATCGAAACCCTCGGGCCGAAGATCACCGGCACGTCCCGGCAAGGGCACCCGGCGCGCAACACATCCCAGATCGCGGTTACCATCAGCTGATCGTCCTTCGGCGGCCGTTCACAACTGGGCCAATCTGCCCTCGCCGGCTTTTAACCCGTGTCAGGTTAATTATTTTAGCCGCTTCCACAGCGGTTGCGCCAACTCATATCGACTCGTGAGATGCATGGTCCTGCCTGCGACCCGTCTTGTCTTTTGCGGTTCTACGCGGTTTGAAAACACGCCCTAGTCTATGCGGGCGCTATGGTGCACGCAAATAAATGGCGGGTGAAATTGCACTTTTGGTTATTTCCCCACACTCCAGCCACTGTCTATCATCAGCGTTGAACCTGTGATCATGGCTGATTCGTCAGCGCCGAGATACAGAGCGGCGGCGGCGACCTCATCTGGATGGACCATGCGGCCGGCGAGTTGGGTCATCGACATCTCTTTATATGCCTGGGCAGGATCCGGGTACTCGTTTATAAGAGCTTTAACAAAGGGCGTTTCAACGCGCCCGGGGCATATGGCATTGAAACGGACACCCGAGCTAGAGTGATCGAGAGCAAGGGCTTTAGTCAGACCCACCACGGCAAACTTCGTTGTCGTGTAAGCCAGACGGTCGCGAACGGCAATTATTCCCCCGACGCTTGCCATGTTAATCACGCTTCCTGATCGCCGCTCCAGCATTGTCGGAACAAAGGCTTTGCAGAGATTGAAGACCCCCCGGACATTTACCGCGTAGAGTCGATCGAGGTCGGCTGCTGCAGTTTGTGGCAATGCACCCACGTGTCCGATGCCGGCCACATTCGCGAGAATGTCGAGGGTAGGGAGACGTGTCGCGAGTTCCAACGCGTCGGCTTCCGATGCAACGTCAAGTGTCTCAAATTCCGCTATTCCCCCCGCAGCCCTAATTTTGGCCACTGTGGCACGCCCCCCGGCTTCATCTCTGTCGATCGCCCATACTCGGGCGCCTTGCTTGGCGAAGAGCAGAGCAATTGCTTGGCCGATGCCCGAACCTGCGCCAGTTATCAGGGAGACTTTGCCATCCAATTTAAACATAATGGGAATGAACTATCGGAGCGCACACTAGCTGGCGACGGTCTTTGACGAATGGTTTAGCTGCGCCTGGTTTACGACATTTTCGAGCGGTAATCCCTGCACGGCGGCGAGGGCAATGCGGGCCGACGTTGATCGCATTTCGATCCGGGCCTCCTTGCTGCAAAAAGCAGCATGACAGGTGGCGATCAAGTTGGGCGTGTTGGCTTCTTCCGGTGATTTTAACGGCTCATCTTCGATGACATCGAGGCCAGCCCCGGCAATCGTGCCCTTGCGAAGGGCTTCAAGAATGGCGGCTTTCTCGATCACGGCTCCGCGTGCGGTGTTAATCACATAGGCGGTTGGTTTCATGATGGCGAGTTCCTCGCGACCGATCAAATGCCGGGTTTCCTCGGTTAAAGGACAATGCAGTGACAAGATGTCCGCGGAGGCCAGTAATTCGGCGAGCTTGGTTATCCGGGTTATGCCGATGGCCTTATCAACCCCATTGGAAAGATAGGGGTCATAAAACAGGACTTTAAACCCCAAGGATTTGGCTCGCAGCGCGGTGGCGATGCCGATTCTTCCCAATCCAACGATACCAAAGGTCAGTTCCCTCAAGCGACGGAGCTTGTCCATGTCGGGAATGGTCCAGGCGCATTTTTTGGCAACGGCATCCAGTGGGAAAATCTGCCGGATTTGAGCCAATGCCAAGGCAATCGCATGGTCGGCGACTTCCTCTGTGCCGTAGTCAGGCACGTTGCAGACCGGAATGCCGTAGCGGGCGGCCGCATCCACATCCACGGTATCGTAACCAACACCGTTCCGGACGATCACTTTGCAGCGGGTGAAATTTCCGAGACACTCTTTCATGACTGGAATGTTGTGCCAGAGAATCAGCGCATCGGTTTCGAGGATTTCCCGGGTGAATTCGGAATCTCCGATCAGCCGGTAATAACGAATCTCGGCGGCATCCTTGATAACCGTCCTCTCGACCGCAGAAGTGGGTTCGCTGACCGGTCCTATTCGCCAATCGACGATCGTAATCACCGGCTTGCTGCCGGGCTTGTTGCCCCCTCGTTTTACGTGCTCCCGTTTGGTTAGCGTCATTGCGTCCAAGAAAAATCCCGTTCCTCGGAACAAATGATAATGCCGAAATACTGGTAATAGAAACAGACCTGTGTGGCCCGGTTGAAGCGACCTCCATGTTTCATCCAGCATTTCGAGGCGACGCAAATTAGTCGACCGCCCCCATGCGATATACCCGTCTCGGACAATCCGGTCTGCGTGTTTCCCGGCTCGCGCTTGGCCCCATGACTTTTGGCCAATGGACCACGGAGAAAGAGGCGTTTGCCATTACGGACTAGGCTGTGGCAATGGGGATAAACCTCTTGATACGGCGGATATTTACGATGGAACCTCGGCTCCGGCCGGCAGTGGGCTGACCGAGGAAGTCATTTAACGTTGGTTTGCGCTCGGAGGAGGACGCAGGGATTTTGTGGTCTTGGCCACGAAAGTACATGGCGCCATGACTTCGACCTTCCTGTCCGACCCCAAGTGCGTGCGAGGGCTGAATGCGCGTAAGATCATTCCTGGATGATGGAAGCGCGCGCAGCTCAAACTCTTTGAACAATTCTGTCGGGAGTTGAGTGAAAACCCCGCGAATATCGGTTTGGCCTGGCTTCTCGCCAATCCTGTGGTCACGGCTCCAGTGATTGGGGCACGGACGGCGTATCACTTGGAAGAATTGTGCGGGCTGTGAACCTTAAATATTCCAGCGATGCATTGGCCAAGTTGGACAAAATATTCCCTGGTCCCGGTGGTGAAGCTCCCGGCGCGTATGCTTGGTGATCCTGTGCAATTCCGTCTGGCTGGCTCTGGTGGAAGAATCCAATCTTCTGGTCACCGCATTGGGGGATCCGGCTTTCGTGGTAACCCTATCTTACCACTACGACGTGATGGTAAGACCGGTGGGCCCAAGTATGGGTAGGGCTCAGGGGTTTTTATTCTTGGTCCACTCAATCGCCGTACCGTTTATGAAAATAAAGAATCGCATTTGCTTTAGTGATCTCCGGCAGTGGTGTTCTATTGCGATGGCCCTGCATTTAGTGCTCATCGTTTCCGGTAAAGAAACAGCAGCGGCGCAGCGCGGAGACCCGGCGAATAATTATGGATTTGAACGCCCAATAAACCCAGATTGGTTTCCGCACGATGCACGCCAGTGGAGCGGGTACGACCGGTCGACCCTGCTTACCGACTTGGGGAAGGGAGCGCCCTCAGCGGTGCTATCCACCCAGCGCAGGGAGAAGGGAAAGTGGCATGTTCTTCCCTACGAAACGGCAGGATACAAGGGGAAGGCTTTGTCTATTTATCCATTTACTGAGCCGCCCCCGCTGCGCCTCCCACTGGGAGTGACGGGATTGTATGCCGTGTACATCGGGCTTAGTACCACAGCAAACAGCACAGATCGACTCTATGAGGGGAATAGCATTCGGGCGAAACTTGGCTCGGCTAAAGTTTACCGCCGGTTGGCAAATAATCTTAAAATCATTGAGCCAAAGCGTGATGTAATCGCGGAACAGCTCCTGATTGTTACCGAGATCAGCAAGGATGAAACCGTCGAAATAGCGTCTTTCCCGCTAATGCCCGCGACGGTTACACATGTCAGGCTGGTGCCAATCACGGAAGCGGAGCGACGCGCGTGGTTAAATGAATCAACCACTTCAAAGCACCGCACATCGATTGCGACTAATGACGGTCACTCCTGGATCTGGCCTTATCGTCCGCGTGAGGAAGCGGACTTGTTGCAGCCCTTTGAGAGCTTCCAAAACACTGATTTTGCGCAGTGGTGGCATTGTCCTTTGGGGGCCGATCTTGTTTCCTACCCGTCTAAAATCGGAACATTAGGTGGAGAGGGGACTTATGATTTCTTCCGTCCTCTGGATGAAGAATATACCAGGTCGCTCCAGGCTTTAATAGCCAAAGGACTAAATCCACTGCTGGTTGCACGTCAGGCGGCAAAACGATTGGGGCAGGAGTTCCACTTTGTTGTCCGGCCCCAAGGCTTTGGCGCGTCGATGCCGTATGAGGAAACGTTCAACAGTAAGTTTTATCGTGATCATCCTGAATGGCGTTGTGTTGATCGCGAGGGGCGGCAAGCGATGTATATGAGCTATGCTGTTCCCGAGGTTCGTCGGCGGGTGCTTGATGTCATTCGCGAGGCAGTCGAGACATCGGATCCGGACGGCGTGGGTTTTTTCTTTAATCGCGGCGTGCCGCTGATGTTATGGGAAAAAGCGTTCGCGGATCGCTTTCGTTCTGAATTCGGGATCGATATCATGATGGTCGAGGCAGAAGATTCCCGTATCTATAAGTTACGTGGAAAGATCATGACTGAATATCTTCGGGAGTTACGCCTGATGCTTGACGATCTGCAAAAATTGAAGGGTGGCAAACGCTATGCGATATCAGCGACTACGTTTACCCGGAGGAGCATAAATGAACCGTTTGGGCTTGATGTTGAAACCTGGGTCAAGGAGGGACTCATAGATCAGATCGCGGTTGCATCGGCCAAAACCAATTATGATAACGGAGAACTGCCTCCCGATATGGCATATTATCATAAAATTATTGCCGGTACAAAAATCAGGATATTTCCCATGGTGACGGCTTGGAATGTTACGGCTTGGAATAAGAATGCTCCACTTGAAGATTTTTGTAAGGCGGTCGTCAGATGGTATCAAGACGGGGCTGATGGAGTGGTGGTCTGGGATCCGGAAAACGGGGCGGGGTTTAGATATAATCCGGCAGAAGGGGATTCACTCGATTTGTTAAGATATCTGGGGCATCGCGAATTGATTGCCTACTGGGCGGAGCATGGAGTTCCGAGGCCCAATGCTATCCCGATATTGAAGCTCGGAGAAAACGAATATAGTCAATGGGTGCCAAACCGGGGCTACTGATTTGTGGCATAGGGAGGATGGCGATTCTTTGGCCACATTCGATACCACGCATTCGCGAGGACAACACGGCTTCCGGAAAATATGCTCAGCATTTCGTCTGGTATCCTTTCATGAATTCGCCCTTCAATAATGACAACGGCTGCAGCCACTCTGTCAGATTCCTATGACTCAACTTCGTGTATTAGTGGTAACTCAAACGAAACATGCTGTCATTGGTAACTGATTATAACCAGTATTCATATATCGTGAAGGATGCAAAGCCTTGTACGACTCCCGTAATGCTAACGCAGGTGAGGAACCAAACTCCATGCACGACTCTATTGAGTGGCACAACTGAAGATTAGAGGAGAGCTAGATGCCTATTTTAGTAGACCTTTCACAGCCGCTTGAACACGGGCAGCCCAATTTTCCAAGCGACCCGAAGATCAGCGTCACCACCCATCAGAAAGTTTCAGTTCTAGGTTACAATATGGCTCAAATCAGTATGGGCACGCATCAAGGGACTCATCTGGATGCGCCGTTTCATTTCATAGAGGATGGGAAGACCATCGATCAGATGCGACTGGAGCAGTTTTACGGAGATGCTTTTCTGATCGATTTCGCTCCAGGATCGCATCTCGAAGCTGGAACCACCTTGTCGGTAAAGATGTTCGAACCGTTCGAGCATATGTTCCGACCTGGAGCCAAGATTCTTTATCGGACCGGTTGGGACAGGTTTTGTTGTCGGGAAGAATATTTCAGCGAGTTTCCTTCGCTGGAATTGGAAGCCGCCGAGTGGATCGCTCAACGCAAGATAGGCCTTCTCGGAATGGATACACCCACGCCGAGCAAGGAGTGGCTCAAGTGTCATCACATCCTCTTGGGGCACGGCACGGAAATAGTCATCGTGGAAGGGCTTTGTAATCTGAACAAGCTTCCCCTGCAGTTTACCTTCATTGGTTTTCCGCTAAATATCAAAGGACGCGATGGATCGCCGGTCCGGGCCGTGGCGTTAGTGGAAACCTGAACACAATAACATGATTTTAAAGGACAAGATTGCGATAATTACCGGGGCGGGGAAAGGCATCGGGCTTGGCATCGCCAAGTGCTTTTCCTTGGAAGAGGGCGCAATCGTCATAATTGCCGAGAGAGACGAAGCTGTCGGTCGGGCCGCGGCGTCTGAAATTCAGAAGGCTGGGGGCAAGGCTTTGTTTATTGGCTGTGATGCTTCATCGTCAAAGAGCGTTAATACCATGGTGGCCGAGGTCACCGCCCGCTATGGGCGTGTTGACATTCTCGTTCCGAACGCAGGCATTAACTTCGTTAAGCCAACTGAGGAATGCACGATCGAGGACTGGGATCGCGTTCATGGGCTTAACTTGCGCGGGGTTTTCATATGCATTCTGGCCTGCCTGCCTTATTTTTTACGTCAAGGCAAAGGCAGCATTGTGGCCATCGGCTCAGTGCATACGAAAGGTTCACTATCCGGAGCGGCACCATACACAGCTGCGAAACAGGGCGTCCATGGACTCATGCAGAGCCTCGCGGTGGAGTATGCTGCCCGGAACATCCGCTTTAACTGTGTCAGTCCCGGTTTGACCGACACTCAAATATGGCAGGATATCCAGAATGCCGCGGCAGAGGTGGAGGAATGTCGCCGTCATTTTCAGGCGAACATCCCCGTCGGCCGCGTAGGACTTCCCAGCGAAATGGGCGCCGCGGTCGCGTTTCTGGCCTCCGATAAATCAGCTTACACGACCGGAGCCAATTTACTCGTTGATGGTGGCATGACGAGCCAGATTGTCAGCCGGGAGAGCTACAAAAGTAAGCCGCTGTGAACGTGCCTGGCAGCAGTCGGTCGATGGTCCTGATTCACAGTTTCAGGGCGGGGTGGTGTGAAGTGGGCCCACAAAACAATGACGGCGGGGGCCGCTATCAATAGGCAAAACAGGACCTTTTCCCATGTCTCACTCCATCGAGTCCAAACTCGCGAGCCTCGGCATCGTGCTACCGCCGATATCCCTACCGCAGGCCAACTATGTGCCCTTTGTCATCTCGGGGAACTTACTTTATCTTTCCGGCCAGGGTCCGAAAACTTCGGAAGGTACTTGGCTGTGTGGCAAAGTCGGCGACGACGTGAGCGTGGAAACGGCCTACCAGCACGCCCGGCAGACGGGCATCAGTCTCCTGGCGACTGCCAATGCCGCCCTTGGGTCGCTCGATCGAGTGGAGCGCGTTGTAAAGTTGCTTGGCTTGGTTAATGCGACCCCGCAGTTCACTGAGCATCCGAAGGTAATTAACGGATGCTCGGATCTGCTGGTCGAGGTGTTCGGAGATGCTGGCCGTCATGCCCGCTCTGCGATCGGAGTGGGCAGCCTGCCTATGGGCATCACCGTTGAGATCGAGGCGATATTGTTATTTCGCTGAGCATGGCGGCATCCCAAACTGGCATAAAAATACGTCGTCAACATTTCCCCTCTAATCAGCACCCTGGCGGATCTCGTCCGCCTCAATTCGGTAAACCCTGCCTACGGGGGTGGCGGCAGTGAGGCGAATGTTTTGCCGCTGCTGCGCGATTTTTTCAGCAATCGGGGGATTGAGACCTTTGAGCAGGAAGTGTTTCCCGGTCGCCACAATATTATCGCCCGGCTGCCAGGAAGAACCCCACGCCGCCTCCTGCTCGAAGCGCACACGGACACGGTTTCAACCAGGAATATGACCATCCATCCCTTCGAACCAATGATCTGTGACGGACGTTTGTATGGCCGCGGAGCAGTTGACGATAAGGCGGGAGTAGCGGCGATGATGCATGCGGTCGCCTCAATCAAGGCCGATGGTATCGTGCCAACCTGCGAGGTCTGGCTGGCGGCGGTGGTCGACGAGGAGTTCACGTATCGCGGAGTGGTGAAGCTGTGTGAAGGTTTGCGTGCTGAAGCCGCCATCGTGGCCGAACCAACCGAACTGCGCGCAGTCATTATGAGCAAGGGTGTGTTGCGTCTGCGCATCATCACGCGCGGCAAGACTGCCCACAGCGCCGTACCCCAGTTGGGCAACAATGCTATCACGCATATGTCTCGACTCGTGTTGGCACTGGAAAGTGAGAACAGGCGCCTTTCCGGCGTGGTTCACGCCCTGCTCGGATCTCCGACCGTCAGCGTGGGCGTAATCCAAGGCGGTGTGCAGGTGAACCTGGTCCCGAACCACTGCGCCATCGAAATCGACCGCCGTCTGCTACCCGGTGAAGATCCGGGGGAGGTGATTGCGCATTTCAAATCCATCCTCGATGGAATAAAGAAGGTTCACCCGACCTTCGATGCATTCATCGAAATGCCTCCACTGTTGGTGGACGAGGCGCTGTCCACACCTGCTGACGCCGCCGTCGTGCAGTGCACGCAGCAGGTATTGCGTGATCTTGGATTGAATGATCAGCCCTGCGGGGTGCCATTCGGAAGTGATGCCAGCAAGCTCTCCCGCGCACACATCCCGACCATTATATTCGGTCCCGGGAGCATCGATCAAGCGCACGCAGCGGATGAATATGTCGAGATTGCGCAAGTGGAACAGGCGGCGCGCTTTTTCCGGCAGTTTATTTTATGCTATCAATAGCCACCCTTCAACGCTTGGCCCCAAGAGCCTGATACTTAATGCCGCTCAAGCGGTGAACTTGGCATACGTCACCGGAAAAGGATGGAATGAATCACGAAACCATAACCTCTCGTCCGCCTTCTTGGAAATGGTGGATCACGGGCCTGCTCTTGCTCGCCACGACCATCAACTACATGGATCGCGTAACCCTCGGGAGTGCCTCCGTGCGCATCACCCAGCAGCTGAATCTGAGCAACGCGCAGTATGGCCACCTCGAGCTTGCGTTTGGCTGGGCATTTGCGTGCGGTTCACTCGTCTTCGGATTCCTGGCCGACCGGGTGCGTGTTTATATGCTCTATCCGGTGGTACTCATGAGCTGGTCCCTCGTGGGTATGGCGACCGGGTGGTCACGGGGTTTTTCAGACCTTCTGGTATGTCGCTTCCTCCTGGGATTTTTTGAGGCCGCTCACTGGCCTTGCGCGCTTAAAACAACCTTCATTCTGCTGGATGAGAAGGAACGAACCATGGGCAACAGCATCCTGCAAAGCGGTGCTTCCATTGGTGCGGTGATCACTCCACAGGTCATGAAAATATTGCTGACGGAAGAACCGGGGTCTTGGCGTAGCACGTTTGTTGTGGTGGGGGCGGTGGGATTGCTGTGGGTTGTCATGTGGTTCCTCTGCATCCGGCCGCGGGATTTGGAGCAAACACGCGCAGGTGCATCCACCAAAGTCGTGTCTGGCCTCGGCGTCATTTTAAGCAGCGGGCGCTTTTGGGCGGTGGCATTGCTCATCTTGGGTGCACAGACCGTGTGGCATATCTACCGCGTCTGGCTGATGAAATTCCTGCAGGCCGGTCGCGGTTACGAAGAAAAAGCGGCGCTGGATATCAACTCGCTATACTATATCTCGACCGACATCGGCTGCATTTTAGCGGGGGTCTTTTCACTATGGCTTATCCGCCGCCGTGGCTCATCACCACATGAGGCGCGGCGCACAGTCTATACCTGCGCATGTTTTCTGACCTCACTGAGCGTGGGAATCCCGTTCTTGGAGAAAGGCTGGCTGCTGCTCGTCGTATTATTACTGATTGGTGCAGGCGCGCTGGCGCTGTTTCCATGCTATTATAGCTTCGTTCAGGAACTCTCAGCCACCCATGTGGGCCGTCTCACCGGTCTGTTGAGTCTTTGGGTTTGGGCGCTCACCTCGCCGCTGCACAGTTTATTCGGCGTGCTGGTGGACCGCTCACAGAGTTATGATCTCGGCCTCGTGGTGGCTGGCTTGGCCCCGTGGCTCGGCGTCTTCGCTTTGAAATATCTTTGGCGACGGGAGCCCGCGCCCGTCGCGGCTTGATCGTCATCTACGTATAAAACCATGTTAACGAACATTAGCCGGCTTCAAGAATTTCCTGCGCTGGCGGAAATGACTTACCTGAACACAGCCGCGGAAAGCATTCCGCCGCGCTGTACGGGTGAAGCCATCGAGACCTATTGGCATGACAAGCAGCGCGGCATGAAGGGAAGGGACGGGCACTTTGCGGCGGTCGAAGCCTGTCGTGAAGTCACCGCGCGGATGCTGGGTTTGAAAACCAGCGAAGTGGCGTTCTGCTCCTGCAGTTCAGAGGCCTATAATCTCCTCTCTTCGGCCTTGCAGCTTGGCCGGGACGACGAAGTCATCGTCAGTGACCTCGACTTCCCCGCCGGAGTGACGCCGTGGTTGCGGGCGGCGAATGCACCGGTCCTGCGCGTTTGGAAGTCAGTCGCAGGCGTCCTCGATGCAGCCAGTCTCGCCCCATTGCTCAATGAGCGCACCAAGCTTGTGCAAGTTTCGCTCGTGAGCTTCTACAATGGTCATTGGATCGACTGGCGGTCGTTTCGTGACACGGTGCGCCGGATCGCTCCCGGTAGCATTATCTCGGTTGACATCACGCAGGGGTTTGGCCGGGTGGTGCTCGATTGCGAGGGTGCGGACATCATTATATCCAGTACCCACAAGTGGACGCTCGGAATCCATGGCGGTTGTATCATAGGTATTCCAACGGGTAGGGCGGATCGACTCACGACGCGCGCGGGTGGTTGGCTTCATTTGCAAAACGCGTTCGGGCCGGATCGCTTCGAACGGGCGGTAGCAAAGGCGGGCGCGGCGAGTTTCTCTGTGGGCA
>ENA-ORBV01006943-ORBV01006943.1-microbial-mat-metagenome-genome-assembly--contig:-NODE-6943-length-19684-cov-10.293416_pt1 | contig 19684 bp, 18 predicted proteins | sample MGYA00237777_ERZ505514 | MGnify/ENA primary metagenome ERZ505514 (study PRJEB26160, sample SAMN06269048) | microbial mat metagenome | isolation source: Oligotrophic lake microbial mat | place... | reverse complement strand
TTGCTTCTCTAAGTCTATTGTGATGCATGACGTGGTCATTGATCTATTCATCAATCGGTTTGAATTTGGGTTAGACATTTAGGTGAAACAACAAGTCTAGAACACTACCCTGATCAGATTACAGATCTTAGAATTTTGTCTAATGCCTACACAGAATATAACTGCTACATTTGCGTTTTCTACTCGCCTGCTGGGGTAAACTTTCCCGCACTTAAAACTTATCACCTGCCTTAACGCAAGTTGTACTGGATTGCTTTGAAAGTTGCTACATAGCTGTCGGTTATTTTTACGGTCTTACGGTCTTATGGTCTTAAAAAAAGACCGTAAGAGCGTAAAAATAACACTCTTACGATCTTTTCGTAAAGTTTCAGGTCACTTAATATTTGACCCCTTACAAATTGAAACCTGTCACTTCTTTAGCTCAACCAAAAAGCAGCTTTCACAGGTGGACTTTTTTTATCGTCCAAGTTAGTGATGCAGGGTTCGGACAGCTCTTCTAGAGTCTGTAACTCTAGCTTTTGTTCAGCCTGCGTACTCCAAATCATATCGGTAAGCAGCCAGTTAGAAAGTTCAAGCGTTACAGGGTGAGGAGGTTCTTGCATAAACGATGACTCCCCTTTTGCATGGGCTTGAACCAGATCGACAACCCAAGGCAAAAAGTCTAGGAGTTGATCGGGTAGAACGGTTAGTTCCAGTTGCCATTTCTGGTTTACACCTCGAAAAGCCTGGGCTTGCCGAGCGAAACCCATGTTGCCAGCGCCTTTATTAATTGCAACCCTGAGGATAAAGGGTCTCTTAAGTGCCAACTCATCGGGAGCGGTGTAGGCATAAATATTGAGATAATTAAGCTGCTCTCGGTCATTTAGCCAAGACGCGACAAAAGAAATGCTGTTGTAAGAACTGCCACTAATTTTGACAGGTACTTGCATTGCAGACACAAATTGAGTATAAAACTCAGTTCTGAGACTAGAAAGAACACGGATAGATTCTGGAGTCATATCGTGAAAGCTTGGATGAGCTCGATTATTACCACCCAGACTGATTGCCCGTTGAGTCTTTTATTGGCTGAGGTATGGATGAGGCTATATGTAAATTAAGGCAATAGATAAACTCAATGCGGCATTCACTTATAGCGAAATAGAGAATTCCGTTTACGCTGCTTATGCTTGGCGACGGCTTTGCGCTTTTCTTTTTCTAAGGGTGTTTCAAAATGCCGATTTTTCCGCATATCTTGAAAAATTCCTGCTTTTGAAACCTGTCGCTTGAATCGGCGCAGAGCGGATTCAATTCCTTCATTTTCCCCTAGAACTACTTGAGCCATTCTAGATATCCCTCGTGTGACTGTGAACTAAAAACTAAAAACATAAAAAAGCTCCAACAGAGTAATGCAGTTAGCTGGCTCTGCTGGAACTCTAAAATTTTGTTTGCGATACAGATTAGAAACGACGCTCACGGCTTCTGTTGTCGCCGCCGCCGCCGCCGCCGCCCCATCCACCACCGGAAGAACCGCGCTCTTCTTTAGGCTTTGCTTTGTTCACCTTCAAATCTCGCCCCATCCACTCAGCACCATCTAATGCTTCAATTGCGGTTGCTTCTTCGGCTTCTGTTCCCATTTCAACAAATGCAAAACCACGAACACGACCTGTTTCGCGATCAGTGGGTAGCTGAATACGCTTGACAGTGCCGTACTCAGCAAAAGCCTGTTTCAAATCATCTTCCGCAACCTGATAGGACAGATTGCCAACATAAATCGACATAGAAAGCGTCTCCGAAGCATAGAGGAGGGTGTGGAGGATTAGATTCGGAGAAACATCTGCTAGCAGAAGCGTTTTGAACAACCGAAAATAATTACCTATTTGGCCATCATAGCACAGTGGTAAAAGACAACTTTGTCAGTGAATTTCAATGAAGGTCTATAAAAAAAACTGATCGGATTACTTTTCAAGGATACTAAATAATTACTGAATTTAACTTTAGGTGACTTATCTTAAAAATGACATAAAACTTTAAAATGAACGAATAGATAGCTCAGACCAAAATAGGACTGTTGATCTTGCGATCGCGGTTTACCGCTCTTGTTAAAACATTAGGTTGTAATCCTGATTACGATTACGCTAATTTTTTATCTTCTATCTAGCGCAGATTCAGCTACTGGCTCGGTTCAGTGACGGCATACTAAGCTCAGGAACATGATGAACAAACCTGAAAAAATGATTCAGCAAACAAAAAGTCAAGACATCAATCCGCCGACTGTGTGGAGCTATAAGCCTTGGTGGTGTCAGCCATGGTCAATTTTACTCACGGGCTGCTGCCTAATCGTCGGCAGTTGGGTGCTATTCCATCTCATCTGGGTAACGGCGATCGTAGCGATACTTGTGCTAACCTGGATGGGATTTTTCCTTTTGGTATACCCCCGGTTGATGAAGGATAAGAAATTGGCGGGAGAATGAAACATGCGATATGAAGAAATAAATACCGGGTGAACCAAGCTGGGAATATTTAGGTAAACGTTCTGTACAGGGGTTCGTGAATCACATTGAGCCACTACGGGGTTTTTTACCTGCCGCATCGCTGCACTATGGCAATTTATCAACCTATCGATCAATATGGAGCGGATCACTACAAAGCGAATAGTGTTAGCGGCGCGATCGCGATTCGCCAAAAAACCTAGAAGTCTGGTTTACAGTGGCTCGTCGTCCATGATTTAAGATCCACTAATCAACCTGCCACCAGCCAAAAGCAGGACCAATAAATCGAACGGTCAACCACCAGCCAACTAGCAGCACAATTCCGCCCCATGCTCCGCGACTACTCCATTTTACAAAGTCGCCTGATTGAGCTTTTGTTATCGGCAGCCAGGAAAGAATTCGAGGAGATTGTCCATATTCTTCACCTAGGCTGTCTTTCCGTCGTTTTGCTTCGCCCATGATTCTGTTAGCCGTTTGTTAACTCTATCTATTTAGTCTAAAACGATTAGTCTCAGACTTTTACTCTAAAACCGAATAGTCTGACCGAGAAAATAAGCTGGCATCAATATAGTTGATCCGTGCCATAGGCATGATTGCGGCAAGCACATGATGCCCGTAGCTCCGATGAATCACGCGGCTATCGAGTAAGGCGACAACGCCTTGGCGTTCGCGGACTGGGGCGATCGCCCGTTGCAGTTCACTCAAGGCAGTGGGCAACAAATATAGCCGGAACCAATCCTGGCGCAGTTTTTTGTAATAATTCACTCGTCCGGCAACCAGCGGATCTTCCAGGGAAGGAATGGGCAGCGTGGCGATCGCCAACAGATGCGGCGACGGCAACACCTGCTGATACTGCCGCCAAAAATCCCAGCCAGTGACCAACACACCGTTATCATCTAGGCAAGTTCGTTCCACTTGCACTCTAGAGCCAAACTCCGAGGCTAACAGGGAGCCTACTTGTGCTTTCAGCGGCACATCGCCGACCAGCAACACCGTTAATCCTGGTGTACCTGAGCTTACCCGAAGTAGCGTGTGCATTTCCTGCATCAACGCCGTCTGAAACTGAGGAGTGTTGGGCAGGGGCAGTTTTTCAGGCAAATAAAGCTGAATCAGTTCTTCTTGGCGATCGGGAGAAAACTTGAGACAGGTGACATCACCCACACCCAACCGCTGACGGTAAACAGTTGCATCTGCTTCCAAATCTAGGGCACCCCCCACCAGCACAATCGGCTGCTGTTGCCAAATCGGCTCCAGCCTTGCGGCAATATCTGCTAAGCCACAATGAAGCGAAAAAGCACCTTGGTTGCGGGCTAGAGTTGCCCAAGTGAGAGCTTCTTGACGCTGGAGGGCATCGCAAAATTCTTGCCATGAAGCAGGCAAGCAGGTAGGGATGGCATGAGTCTCAGAAATAGCTGAGGTAGAGGGCAGCAGGGTTTGAAAAAAGTTTTGGAGCAGCGTGTGTTCCAGCGGTTCAATTAAGTAGCAATCGTAAGGATTCGCAGGACGCTCAAAGATGGCTTTAGTCAACTGCACTCGTGTATCTCGAATGACCTCGCGCTGATCAGGGCAAGCCAGCATGAGAGCATCCCAATCGGCGGGTTGGAGGTGATAGGTAAGCTGCGATCGCGCCCAAGTTTCCAGATCATCAGCACCATCTAGAATGGTGGGAATGCCCTGAGGAAAACGCCCTTGAGGATCAAGGCGATCGCTAAGCCACGCCTCAGGGGTCGTTAGCAGCAAGCCTTGAAAGTCTCCAGCGGGCAGGCGATCGCCCACTTGAATCGACTTAGGAAAGCGAATCCACTGGCGTAGCTGAGGAATTTCTACCATAAGCAACCGCTGCTGAACGGCTTCAGAGGCTACCACTACCACAGGGGCTTGCCACATTAGAACGGGCACCAAATAGCTAAGGCGATAGCGCTCGTGATACCCAGAAAATGCACTGGTTTGAATCAGCGCACTTCTCCCCAAGCGCAACGCTCGTGCTACCAACCGCGCCATCGTTAGATGATGGTGCCAATGGGGTTCACCCTGCTGTCGCAAAAAAGCGCGTAACTGCTGATGAACTTCGACCTCAATCACAAGCGATCGCTCTTTGGAAATGAATCAACTTCAATTTTGACATATGCAGTCTTCAACCATAGTGAAATTCAGGCAGAACCCAAAATGGATAGCCGCATCCACTTCATACCTGATGGGCAATCGGGAAAGTCGCACATCGCATACTTCATTGTTTCTCAGTCTATCTTTATTGGCGAGTCACTCAGCTAAATCTGTAGCAGGCTGGGGCGATCGCTCTGTTTCCTGAAAGCTGTGAATAAACTCTACCAATAGCCCGATAGTGGGCAAGCCAGCTTGTTTTTCCTCTACTGCGATCGCTGGGAACGTATTGCTTGATTGCTCCAGACGTTTACCAAAACGGGGATTGTTATAAATGGCTAAAGATTGATTGGTTGAAGTGACTAAAATCGTTTGGGTGGGCGAATGAAAGAATTTTACTTTGGCAAGCAGGGTGGCTAGTTCAGGTGAAAAAGTGACTGGCTCAGAGTTCCCTCTAATCGTAGTCAACGTGCGATCGACCCAATTGATCAGGCTAGATTTTTTGGACTGATTGCCGCCATTGGCTGATTGAAGATTGGCTGATTGCAGAATATCTAACACTGCTAGCAAATTACTCTGCATATGAGCAGCATCATTGAACGGGAAAATTGCCAAATAGGCGGTCATAAATAACTGAGTATCATCTTGCATTTCAAACGTTAGCGTGGTTCGCCGTCGTCCAATCTGAATATTGGGTGGCTCCATTGCCACTTGATAGTGCTTGGCTAAATGCCGATAGGCGATCGCTAAAGCATAGTGAGCCTCTTGGTCAAAGGTCGCATCCATCGTCAAGCGAACCGTTGGCGGTGTCTCATGGAAAAAGGTATTGATCCGTTCAGCCGTGAGCTTATAAATGTTGCTTTGATCTCCATTGGGGCTGAGATCCACCCACTCGCAAATCATGCCTTCCGTTTTAATGCCAAAGCGCAACACCCCGTGCAGTTTAGCGCCGCTGAGAGTCGCGCCACTCAAGTCGGCTCCTGCCCAATCGACATCAATCAGACTGGCACGAGTCAGATCGGCATGAACCAAAATCGTTCCTAAAAGATTGGCATTGCTCAGGTTCACTCCCGTCAGATTGGCACCGCTCAGCCTCGCACCGCTGAGATCTGCCCAGCTTAAATCGGCACCGCTGAGATCTGCCCAACGCAAATTGGCTCCACTCAAGTTGACACCCTGAAGGTTTGCCCGACTCAAGGTTGCCTGACGCAGTTCTGTATGGCTGAGGTCGGCACCGGTTAGATCAGCGCTGCTCAAGTCGGCACCATGCATATTTGCCATTGCCAGATTGGCATTGGTAAAGGTTGCCCACTTCATGTCTGCTCGGCTCAGATTGGCATGACTCAGGTTGACACTCCTCAACTTGGCATCTTTCAAATCTGCCCCAGATAAATTGGCATAGCTGAGGTTTGCCCCGCTTAAATCAGCCCGTGCCATTTCAGCGCGAACCAAAGACGCTTGGCGCATTTCTGCATTGCTAAGGTCTGCCAGGGTTAGGTTGGCAACGTTAAGGTTGGCTTCATATAAGTTGGCTTTAGTTAAATTCGCGCCGCTGAGTTTTGCCACGTTCAGCTTGGCTTTGCTGAAATCGACTTCACTCAGGTTACTGCCACACAAGTTTGCCACAGTAAGATTGGCACCACTGAGGTTGGCTTTGCTCAAGTTCACTCCACTCAAGCTAGCTTCAGTCAGGTTCACGGCTGGAAAATTTCGTTCTCCTGTAGCATACTGTTTCAAGATTTCCTCGGCGTTCATCGGGCATTCCTCTGCAATTATCCCTGGCTGTCTTTCATCAGGATTCCCTAACCCGTTGATTTCACACTCCTAAGCACGGATTTATTCGATGGGCTTAAAGCGGATTTGGGGTTAGTAAGCTGTCAATTTAATCTGAGATGCATCAAGAGGTAAAGCAGACGAGGTATGGATGAAACAAGCTTTTACTGCTTCACTCTTGAGCCTGATCAATTATTGTTTGACACACCCCTAGATATATCTACTAATGGTGCCTGTAGAAAATAAATTTAGCGCCCTTTTTAGGAAATATCCGCTTTCGGGAATCGCGATCGCCCTCTTTAATTATGTACACCTATCTTTTTTAAACCAAAACAGCATGATTATTGGAATTGTCGGGCTGGGATTGATTGGTGGATCATTGGGGTTAGATTTCCGATCGCAAGGGCACCGTGTTTTAGGCGTTAGCCGCAAGCCGGAAACCTGTGAACGGGCGATCGCGCGGGGCATTGCTGATGACGCTAGCGTGAGTCTTGGCTTTTTGCGACAGGCTGATGCGGTGTTTTTGTGTATGCCGTTGGGCGTGATGGAAACTGCGGCAGACGAAATTTTGCCTTATTTGTCACCCGATGCGATGTTGACGGATGTAGGGTCAGTCAAGGGTTGGGTGATGCGGGAGATCGCGCCCAAGTGGGCAAATTTTGTGGGTGGGCACCCGATGGCAGGAACGGCAGCCAGCGGCATTGAGGCAGCACAACGGGGGTTGTTTGTGAATTGTGCCTATGTGTTGACACCGCTAGAAACTACGCCGCCGGAAGTGGTGCAGCGGGTGGGGGATCTGGCGCGATCGCTGCAATCTCACGTTTATATTTGTTCCCCAGACGAACACGATCGCGCGGTTGCCTGGATTTCTCACTTGCCTGTGATGGTCAGCGCCAGCTTAATTTCCGCTTGTGGGGTCGAGGCTGATAAATCTGTGTTGGAATTGGCAAAGAAGTTCGCTAGCTCAGGGTTTCGGGACACTAGCCGCGTTGGAGGTGGCAATCCTGAATTGGGCGTGATGATGGCGAAATACAACCGGGAGGCACTCCTGCGATCGCTCTATGCGTACCGAGAGCAGCTTGATCAGGCGATCGACCAGATTGAGCAATCCAACTGGGCAGCACTGGAACAAACCCTGCAAGCAACCCAACACGAACGCCCTAACTTCATGCGTGGATCAATTTAGGAAAACCAATATTTAGGAAAACCAGTGCTGTTGCATTTGAGTGAGAAATGCTGGGGTGACGGGATAGCCAGATTCGGAGCCAATCACCGAATCAATGCCGCAGTGGGGACAAATCGCTGTATTCCCAATTCCCTCAAAGTCGTCTGTCCAACGCTGAATTTGCTCAGGCGAAAAGATGGCACCGCAATAAAAGCAGCCGCACTGTTGACTGACTAAAATCTCTTGTCGATGTTGAGTAGAGTGGCGATGAGCGCGGATGTGATCAGGCGTGGACATGGTTGATGTTCGTGACTTCTAAGTAAATATGTTCTAAGCAAATTGGCTGCCGGGAGATTGAAGTAAGTGGAATATCTCCGAATAAAGCCACAATTTCCTTCAGTTCCAGGCTTTGAGGTAGCCAAAAGGCAAGGTCGCCACCATAGTAACGATGAGCAAAGCCAAGCTCAGCAGCACGAGCGATCGCAGCGGTTTCGTCAGTCGTTTGCACCGTAACGACTTCTTGAGCAGAAATTCGTTGCCGCAATTCTGCTAAAGTGCCTTCCGCCAATAATCTGCCCTGTTTGAGAATGCCAATGCGATCGCACAATCGCTCCGCTTCATCCAGTAAATGAGTCGTTAGCAGAATCGTAATGCCCTGATTTTTAAGCTGGCGGATCAAGTTCCATAGCTCATACCGCGCTTCCACATCCAGTCCTGTCGTCGGCTCATCCAAAATCAACAGTTTAGGTTGATGCACCAGCGCGATCGCTAAACTCAGCCGGCGCTGCATCCCGCCACTGAGGGTCTCGGCTAAACTGGTTGCCCGATCTACCAAACCCACTGCCTCCAAACAAGTTTGCACCCGTCGAGCTTTTTCCTTGCCCCGCACACCATACAAACTTGCAAAAAAGCCAAGATTTTCGGCACAGGTGAGCGATCGATACACCAACGTTTCTTGGGGAGCCACGCCAATCCAATATTTTGTTCTCTCAGAAATAGGCTGCCCATTCACCCGCACCGCGCCGCTATCTGCCTTCAGCAAGTTACAGAGAATATTAATTGCAGTAGTTTTGCCTGCCCCGTTGGGTCCCAACAGCCCATAAATTTGCCCCGTTGCGATCGACAAACTCAAGTCATCCAGAATTACTTTTTGACCATAGCTTTTGGAGAGATGCTGAATATTGAGCATGGCGAATGGCGAATGGCGAATGACGCAGAGATACAACTACCTGCTCCCTGGCACCTGATACCCGAAAGCTGAAACTTCTATAACCTTCTTTCTACCTGAATCATACGACGGTAAGATAGCCAGCCAGCACCAAACATAAGGATGGCGAACACGACAAGGAAGCAAAAATTTAGGGCAATTTCGGATAAATTTCTTCCTTCTGCTAAAACTTTGGTCAAGGCTTCAGTCATGTGATAAATCGGATTGAACTGAGCCAAATCGAGCAGTGTTTTTGGAAAGATGAAGGCTGGAACGAAGGCACCGCCCAAAATTAGTAGCGGAACGCCAAAAGCGGCAATTAGGGTATTTACGTCTTCAGTGCGACGAGCTAGTTGGGTGCCTAAAATAAAGCCCACGCCAACGTAAGACAAAATGCTTAGCAGAATGATTGTAGCGGCAAGCAGGGGTGATCCTTGAAATTGTGCGCCAAGGAAGACCGCAACCACTCCAACCAAGAAAGTTTGCCCGATCGCGATCGCGCTCAGTGCTAACCCAATGCCCAAAAAATAGGAGATGCCGCTCAAAGGGCTGAGAAATAACCGCTTCAGGGTGCGCTGTTCTCGTTCCGCAACGATAATGGCAACGCTGCCGCCTAAACAACTAAAAAATAACGCGGCTCCAACTAAAGTTGCGGGTGCCGATCGCTCCAATGCTTGCCCCAAGGTCAGTGGTTCCGGTAACGCCGTTTTGGAACGCTCAGCAAAAATCAACCCATTCAGCAGCAGCACTGCGATCGGAAATATTCCCCAAAAAACTAAGCTGCGCTGTCGTCGTCCTAGTTCAGTCAGAATGCGTTGGGCGATCGCGATCGTTTCATATACATATTTCATGTCAAACAACTGCACCTATCCGCTAAATCTTGATTGCTTCGACTTCCAGCCGCACCATTTTGACATGAGAATTTCCCTGAGAATCAAGTGGATGCTGATTTAGATACTCTTGAAGAAATTCCTCAATCAACTCCTCTCGTCTAGATTCTGGCACTCGATGAATGTACGGCATCCAGGTTGTCCGAATCCAACTGGCTAGCCCCTCTTTCCCAGCGTGGATCATATCTTTAGGCACCAGATCGACCCGCACAGGCTGAAAGTGTGAGTCTGCTAACCAAACCGCATAATCATCGGGACTACAGAAAAAGTAGGGAAACTGAGAATTTGTAAAATAAGCTTGCCAAGTGGGGTGCTGGATTAACGCCTCAAACACTCTCACAATATCGGCAGCATTGCCCTTACCGCCGCAGGAAGTGACGAGCTTGCCACGCGATCGCAACACCCGACTGGCACCCCGCAGAAACGCTGGATGATCATCGACCCAGTGCAGCACCGCATTAGAAAAAACGACATCGAAGGGGCGGTTGCTCTCAATTTGGCGGGCATCCATGCAGGCAAACTGTAGATTTGCGATCGCTAACTGTAAATGCTCAGCGATCGCAAACTCCACCATTTCGGAGGAACTATCAATTCCCAAAACGAATCCATCAGGCAAACGTCGCGCCATTTCAGCCGTCACTTTGCCATCGCCACAGCCCACGTCTAGAACAATTTCATTGCCACTGAGGTTAAGTTTTGCAATCAGATCTTGCGCCCATGCTGCCTGCGCTGAGGAGCTTTTAGCGTAATCCTGAGCATTCCACTGTGCCATGTCCACTTTCGATAATCTGCATACTTCAGTTTGACTCGAAAAATGACCCGAAAAACTTAAAAAAGTAGGGCGAATCTGATTCACCCTACTCAACGTAAAACTGGTTAGGAATAGGCTTTTACCATTCCATGCCCTTCATCAATGACTTAGCCTCGGACTAAGTTCATCAGTTCTTTAGGCGATGCTAGGAGATCAACTGCTACAAAGAAAATCTTGCCTTGAGGATCGAGCAAAAAGCGCCATGCAATGTTCATGCCAACGCTAGCACCAAACCAGGGAGTTTGTACCTTGCCTGTCACTTTCACTGGGGTATAGCCTTGGTCGGGTGCTTCGGCAACGCCCTGTTCTGGCATCATTTTCAGCCCTTGACATTCTTCTCGCATGTACGCCAAGATCGCCTGCCGCCCCAGAATGGGTTTTTGGAATGGAGGCTGCAACGCGCCTTCCGGGTCAAATAGCTCAATTGCCGCTTCAAAGTCATTGGCGTTCATATTATTGATGTAATCAAAAACCGTGGGGTTTTCAATGCCTTCAATCTTGACTTTACTCCGAGATGCCATATCCGTTGGCACAACCACGGGGTCTTCAACTTTCTCATAGCTACCGGGCGCGTTTGGATCAAATCCCATATCGAGAACCATATTTCTCAAAATAGTGATCTGTTGCCCCGAATCAGCTTCCCGAATGGCTTGCAGCACATTAGCCGCTTTGGTTGAAAGCTGATATCCTTCTGGAATGGGAGCCACTAAGCCCTGTGCCATCCATTCTCCAAGCTGATACCAAAAACCCAGCTTAATGTTCATGCTGAAAGACGTATAGGAGCGACAAATGGGCGTGTCGGCACGGTTTGTTAAGTCACACATGACTTGAGTTTGCGCGATCGCAGACATTTGCTTAATTTGCTCAAGAATACCCTGTGCCAAAATCATACTGGCAGCCCCAGGTGCAGCAACGGTAATCGTTTTACCCATTTCAGTGTGGGCAAACCAGATCAGTGCTAGCTGGTCTTCTGCGTTTAGTTGATTGAATGACTCAATCGTTGCGGGAACAACGTTAGCGGCTAAAGTTCCTGGAAAAATAGAGCGAGCAGACTCAATACTAATTGCCATCTGTAAATCTCCAAAGCGCTCTCAGCGCAGAATGTTAAGAACTATTGCGAAGTGTATCAAGAATTGTTGCGAACTTGGAGTGAGGATAATTTTTCTGAAAGACAGTTTTAATGCTGTGAAGGGTGCAAGTGCAATCTGGAAAGCGCTTGGTAAAGTGGCACAGATTTACGACGTGCAGAAAAATGCTCATCCAAGATGAAGGATAACATTCTAATGTAACCGTTAAAGCAATGAGTTCTAGAGATATTGGTGGGTTCCTTGGTTCTACGATCGCCCTAGCGGTATTGGTCTTAGCGATATTCGGCGTTTTGCAACTGCTGCATATTCCATCTGGCAATTTTCTAGATTGGTTGGTTGGCGCTGCTAGCTTTTGGTGGCTACTGGTGATTGTGACGGTGCCCTGGAATATCCACTTTGGCGCAAAAGCCGTGCTGGCAGATGTGGCAGAGTCTCGCAACCAAGGGATTGCCGTGGATGAGTCACAGATGCGGTATGTGCAGCAGTTATCTCAGCGATCGCTGTGGGTGGCGATCGCCCTGCATCTTCTGTCTGCGGTAGGGCTATATGCGCTAGCAGTCAGTGGGATTAGCGCCATTGGCTACATCAGTTCTGCGGCGGCATTGCTGTTTACAATCTTGCGTCCGGCGATCGCGCTCTATCAATATTTGGCAGATCGACTGCAAGCGATTGGGCGAACAGTGCGCTATCCCCGTGAAGATGTGGTGGAATTACGCGATCGCTTAACCCAGGTAGAAAGCAACTTGCAGCAACTAGAGTATCAATTTAATGTGGAAAATTCAGATAGCCAAGCCGCCACTGTTCAACGGCTAACAACCGCCCTGCGACAAGACCTGACCCAACTTGCCACTGCCCACGAAGACCTGAAAGCTACGAATCAAGCCGATCACGAGCGATTGTCACGGGAAGGCAGAAACGCGATCGCCCAACTCAGCACCGATGGACAAGTGCTTGATCATGTGCGTGAACTGATTCGCTTTTTCAAAGAAGCCTAATGAGCAGCTTCTCTATGCATCCGATTAATTGCGATCGCGACGCAATTCTTCCAACGTGCGGTCAATTCTATCCAGTGCTGCATTCGTCACCTGACGAAACTCTTGGCTTGCTTGCAGTTCTTCCCCGATCAAGCATGTAGTTGCTCTGTGTTCAAATGACGATTAAATGACGACTGATTTGACCGTCCATCCAAATTTGGCACGGTGAATTTTGGGAAGTGAATCAGCGCACTCTCGGTAGATTAGTGCATCTCTTTAGTACACTTGCTCGTTACATCTAGGCTGCACCCAAATCACCCTAAAAGCCCCTAATCTCTCAATCTGTTCAAGAACAAATGATCTTTGGCATACGATGACCTAGCAAATTAAAACCCCTTAAAACATTGCCTTTCAGGGGTTTCTTCTTAAAGCGGGTGGGGGGAATCGAATCCCCATCATTAGCTTGGAAGGCTAAGGTTTTACCACTAAACTACACCCGCAAAAAACGTCGGCAGAACGTCAGATTTACTCAGACGACTTACCAAGCATTACCAAAAATAGCATATTATGCAGCACTGCGGCTACTGAATTAAGGTGACTTCTATCTCTATATCGCTTGATACCGCTCGTTTGGTATCGCCTTCTAGGCTGTAGGCAGGAATAAAACGAGAGGTTTTTGTGACGCAGATTGCTAACTTATCATAGTCAATGTTGCCACTTGACCGTTCGACCGTCACCCACTTCTGAGAATTGAAAGCGCCTGTTTCATCCAGAAAAAGCTTGAGCGTCACGGTTTCACCAAAACTACGGAAGGCTTTGGGTGTGAGGACGCAGCCAGACGGGTCTGAGGAAAAACTTTTAGGTGATTCGCCTAAAAGCTGGGCAGAAATCGTTGATTCGATGGAGCTATTTGAAAGATTAGAAGTTGAGCCGATCGCCCGAAGCTGAGCCATAAACTTAGCTGGAGTCGGAGTCGGAATAACAACAGACGCGATCGCCCCATTTGAATTTTCCTGGCTATTTATCGGATTTGGCACTGTGGGCACATCCGGCAGACGAGTGGTGGATGTAACAGAGTTAGCAGGCGCAAGGTTTTTGATGGCGGAATTATCGGCAGTCGATGCAGCAATTTCAGCAGGGCGTTTAGGTCGTGAGTTGAGGTTGAGTGGGTCAACAACAGCAGATGCACCGATCTTTTTTGACGAGACAGCCTTTTTTGGCGAGACAGTTTGAATGGGTGCTTTGCTAGTTTGCATGGGTGCCGATGTTTCTGTAACGCGCTGAGCTTGGGCGATTGCTGGAGTGGAGAGCGTTATCTGCATAGCGTCATCTTCAACAGGTCGGCTTAGTTGGGCTTGGGATTGAGGAAGAACTGACTGACTTGAAAATGCGCCGTCATCCTCGCCAACAGGTTCCAAAAATTCTACTGCGATCGCAGATGAGTCTGCTTGAACGATCGGGGTTACCCAAAAAATCCGAACTGTTGCCCATGCAATCAGATGAAACAGCAAAGAACCTGCAACTAGGCAGAGCCAGAGTTTTAGCGAATCGGAGTGTCGCCGAAAGGGTTCGTAGTTCACGATCGCACTCGATAGCGATGACGACGCAGCAGAAAATCGGGAATGTCCATCTTAGATCCTTTGGGGAAGGCTGGGTCAAAGCGATCGCCCTCTATCTCTATAGAGTCAGCGGTTACCGCTTGAAGAATGATCAAGATCTCGGACAGTTCGGCTGAAGAATTGGGTAGCACCTGTTCTATGAGTTCTTTGAGGCGGCTGAGATACTCGTGAGCATTGTGATAGCGATCTTTCCAATGTTGGATTGCTGTTTCATATTCACTTGCCTGCTGAGCTTGCTTAAGGATTTGCTCCTGCATATCTGCGGTCTGATGTTCTAATGCGACGATCCGGGTTTGGTGGCGATCGCGCGTTTGCTCAAGCTCCTGACAAAAATGCTGAAGCATTGCTTGAGTCGTCGTTTGTTTCGATAGTTGAATTTCTAACTCTTGAATCTTACAGTTAGCCGTAAATAGTTCCTGATCCAAGGGGCTATCACTGGCAATAGGTTTCGTTGTATGAGTTTGTTGCAACATATCAATCATTGCTTGTTGTTCTTGCAAAGCAATGTGAGCGCGGTGCAACTCCATTTCCAACTGTTCAATCGCGGCTTGGCGCTTGGTTAAATGTTGCCCCAGTTCTAACAGAGTGGGTTGCAGTTGCTCAGGCGAAATAATGGAATCAGCCCGATCTACATGAAACGATTCAGAAAAACTTTCTAGATTTTGCTGATCTGAAAGTGTGGGTTGCAGTTTGGTTAGCCAGTCTAGATAGGTTTGGTGAGCTTGAGTTTCGGCGCGATCGCTATGAATGCGAAGCCACAGCCGTTTTAGATTGGTTTGCTGACCTTCTGCTAGATCTTCAAGTGAGATTAACAAGTCTTGAAACGACTGAGTTTCACCATCAGTTTGGTTTTCATAAGCTTTTAGGGCTACCTGCTGCTGGGATAGTCGCTGCTTTAGCTGAGTGATTGCGTGCTGCTGAATATTGGCGATTTCCTCAGTTGAGGCTAATTGCGCTTCAAGAAACTGCTGATTGACCAATTGAAGCCGTAGATCAGCCCCAAATGACACCGATTGATCTAACGCTTGCTCTAAATCATCAATCCGTTCAACTTGCTGATAAATCAGCGATCGCAGTGCGGATAATTCATCCTTTGAACTATCTTGAGCAGGCAGAAATAGTCGTTTAGCACCTGGATCTCTGCTAGCTGAAATTGAGATTTGACTGAAAAGAGGAGCCGCCAAAGCTCCGGCATGATTGAACTTGTGGGACAGTGAGGTTTCTCCAAGATCCAGCCACAGTTGCTCAGAGCCGTCAGATTCTGCGATCGGCGGCATACTAAAACCGATTGGGAAGCCATTCTCTTCTATAGATCGCGAACTGCGAACTAAACTTGGTTCAGTCACTTAGAACCTCCCAAAGACAGCGAGTAGCCTTTTACCGGAGCCGCAAAATCGCTCTAAAACGATTTCAATAACCAGGCAGAAATGAGCCTGAAATTTTGTTATTCTACTGCATTCATCAGATTATTCTGGGTGCAACCTCAGAAGATCTTTAGATGCTAATTCATTTTGCTCGGTTGTGTTCAGCGACCAGCGATAGTCAATCGGTAGCTGATGGCGCTCACAGGCTTCTTCCAACCGTTTTTGCTGAGACACCGCTTTACGCAAAGTAATAATAAGCTGCTGCACCTGGTCATGAATACCCGGTTTATGAGCCACTGCAAACATCGTTTGCCGTTCTAACATTTGCAAGAGTAGTTCGTAGTGAATGTGCGATGGCAGAGGGATCGGTTCCATTGGTGACCTAGTTTGCTGAACTGTTAAAGAGTAAAACGGCGGTGAGCGCTACAAAAAATCAGGTTAAATGCTATGCGATCGCTACTTTAATTATTATTCAAAATAACTATGAATTCGAGTCGGGTGAAACAAGAGCCGTGTTTAACGATCGCAGTAGCTCAGAAAGAGCAATTCCTGGATCGGGCTGCTTCATCAGCGATTCACCGATTAATACGGCATTGGCACCTGCTTGACTCACTTGGTTTAGATCGGCAGCAGTATCAAGCCCTGACTCGCTGACTATGAGAATCTGGCGATCGCGAATTTCCTGATTTTGATTCGATAACAACGTGCAAGTAGTTTGCAAATCAACCGAGAAATCTTGCAAGTTTCGATTGTTGATACCAATCAGATTGACATCTTCCAGTGCTAAGACTCGATCCAGTTCCTCCTGAGTGTGGACTTCAATCAAAGCGGTCAAATTCAGCGATCGGGCAATCTTGATGAAGTATGACAGATCCTGATCCGACAGGATGGCAGCAATAAACAATACGGCATCGGCTCCATGGACTCGTGCATAGAACATCTGATAGGGATACAGAATAAAATCTTTGCACAGCAGCGGCAGATCTGTTGCAGCCCGAATTGCCGCCAAATACTCAAAGCTACCCTGGAAGAATTTTGAGTCGGTTAAAACAGATAGGCAAGTTGCGCCACCCTGCTGATAAGCTTGGGCGATCGCCACCGGGTCAAAATCCTCTCGAATCACCCCCTTGCTAGGAGAAGCCTTCTTCACTTCCGCAATCACCGCAGGCTGAGTCGTGGATTGCTGCAACGCCGCTAAAAAATTTCGCACGGTCGGAGCTGTTAACAATCGTTTGCGAAGCTCAACCAACGGCACCGCTTCCCGCAACTTGTCAACCTCAGTTTCCTTATGCCAAACAATTTCTTCCAAGATATTTTGTGGAGCCGCATCATCTGCTTTGATTTGATAGCGCAAATACTCTACCGCAATGGTTGGATTGGGAGGACGACGACGAATTTGCATAGAGCGGGTGATAGGGAACAGTGGAATACAGTTAACGGCAAGCTATTCGATAGCGTAACGCAACTTACCGCAGGGAAAAGTCAAGGAGGAGAGTTTTGAGTTCTCAATTTTGAGTTTTGAATTCATTCAACATTCAAAACTCAAAATTCAACACTATCTTAGTGCGTTCCCACGGCTCGTTTATACGCTTCATCCAGCACTTCTGAAAGAGTGGGATGGGCGTGAACCAGGAAGGCGAGGGAGTGAACCGATTGACGATTGGCGATCGCGTTGGCGGCTTCCTGGATTAGATCGGAGGCGTGCAGCCCAAAAATATGAACGCCCAGCAGTTCGCCTGTGTCTTTGCGGAAAATGACTTTGGCAAGCCCTTCAGTTTCTCCTTCAGCGATCGCCTTGGCATTTCCTTTAAAGTACGTTCTTGCCACGCCCACTTCAAACCCTTCCGCCTTGGCTTTTTCCTGGGCGATCGGTTCCGTCATGCCAACAAACCCAATTTCGGGATGGGTGAAAGCAGCGGCGGGAATACTGTGATAGTCAACCATCCGAGGTCGCCCACAGATTGTTTCGATCGCGGCAACCCCTTGAGCCGATGCCGTATGCGCCAGCATCATTTTGCCCGTGGCATCTCCGATCGCCCACAAATGCGACACAGGCTGACCCTCCTTCGTCACCGCCAAATAGTCATCGACGGGGATAAAACCACGCCGATCCAATTCAACGCCCACCGTTTCCAGTCCCAGGTCTTTGGTGTAGGGAATCCGACCCGTGGCAATCAGGCAGGCATCCACTTCCAACACCTCCACTACTTCCTTGGTTTTGGCATCCGCCAGTTCAATCACCACAGGCGAACCCGGAATCACCCGTTTTGCCAACATACCCACCTTTGTTTCAATATCTCGCGGCGTGATCAGCACTCGCTGCGCCAGTTTTGCCACGTCGGGGTCAAATCCCGGCATCAGATGATCCAGTGCTTCAATCAAGGTGATTTCGCAGCCTAACGCTGAGTAAACATCGGCAAATTCCAGCCCAATGTAGCCACTACCGACGATCGCGATCCAAGGCGGCAACGATTCTAACCGCACCGCATCATCACTGGTGAAAACGGTTTTGCCATCAATTTCAACACCGGGCGGCACAAACGGCACAGAGCCAGTCGCCAAAATAATATCTTTTGCCGTGATCGTGCGATCGCCATTGGGTGTGGCAACGGTCACTTTCTGCGTTGCACTAACTCGCGCTCTGCCTTGAATAATGTCTACCCCAAGGCGTTTTAGGCTGCCAGTTAGGGCTTCCCGCTGTTTCGTAACAATGGTATTGGCGTGGTTTGCGATCGCCGCTCGATCAAACGTCACGCTGGAAAGCCCAATTCCCATCGCTTCAAGATGGCGCGTATCACGCAGTTCACGCACCTTGCCAGAAGCCGCTAGCAAGGCTTTGGATGGAATGCAGCCCCGATTGACACAAGTGCCGCCCATGTCTGCCGCTTCTATAACGGCAGTTTTTAACCCGCAACTGACGGCGTGTAGAGCAGCCCCATGCCCTCCTACACCCGCTCCAATAATCAGCAAATCGTAATCAAATGGCTCGCTCACGTTTCTCTCCTGCTCATTCTCCTTATTTTCGGTTGAATATCACTCATCAGACAACCTTAATTGAATTTATATTTGAGCAGATTTTGCTGCTTCGTAGCCGTTTCGTATAAGATTTTGTCTCTCTAGGTTCACTCAAGACGTTTGCAGAGAATCGGGATATTATTGGGCAGACTAAAGGTAACTTAGTTTGCAGGACGGTTGTCATGATCAGAAACAGGGTGAATCTGGCTTTTAATATTTCAGACCGCTTGGGAGTCAAAACCATGGGACAGCATGAAGATCGCCGCGCTGCCGCACAGGCATTCATGGAGTCGCTTGCACAGTTAGAGCAAACGTTTGAACCTATTAAATCTGTAGAAGAACTCCCACCCGAAACTTTAGAAACGCCCGCTGCTTCTCAACAGTCCCCACAGAAGTCTGCCCAGTTTAGTTTGGATAGCTTTGAAGACGCGATCGCTGACCTAGAGCAGTTTATTCAAAGCAATCAGACTCAAGAAACTTTGTAGAAACTTCTGAGTACGGAGTTCTAGTCTTATCCATTCACAAGCGCCTGCTGTCGTTTTGCTTCGTAGAGCAGTAGAGCCGCCGCGATCGCCACATTCAAAGATTCCACTCCAGAAACTAAGGGAATCTGAACAGTGTGATCGGCAAGCGCGGTCAGATCAGGCGATAGCCCTGCACCCTCATTGCCGAGCAGCAAAAGCGTGGGTTGAGAAAAATCCACGTCCCAATAGTTTCGATCAGCATTGGGCAGAGTCGCAACAATTTGAAACCCTTGCTGGCGGTAAGTGGCGATCGCGGCTGGCAGATCCGGGCTAGTTGCCATCGGCAGGCGAAACCATTGCCCCGCTGAAGCTCGAAGCACTTTGGGATGATCCAAATCAACGCTGTCGGCGCTGAGCAATAGCCCATCGGCTCCCGCCGCCGCCGCCGTGCGAATGATGGTGCCCAAGTTGCCAGGGTCTTGAATCGTTTCTAGCAGCAGCCCTAACTGATGAAAGGTAGGCGCAGTGGTGGATGATCGCTCGACGGTAGCAATGATGCCATCTGGTTCGACAGTAGTAGCGATCGCCCGCAACACCTCTGGACTGACCACTTCCAATCGCTGAGCGCGCTGTTCAATCTGCTGCCACAGTTCTGGATAGCGCAATTGCCAGTCAGGAGTCAGACATACCGTCACCAAGGGGCGATCGGCAAGGCAAGCCGCTTCTACCAAATGAGTTCCTTCCAA